>Ga0316188_10001830_pt1 | contig 10105 bp, 11 predicted proteins | sample Phiworburrow1_MG_FD_204933 | JGI IMG/M metagenome (GOLD analysis project Ga0316188, IMG submission 204933) | Coastal sediment microbial communities from Maine, United States - Phippsburg worm burrow 1 | ecosystem: Environmental > Aquatic > Marine > Coastal > Sediment | place: USA: Maine... | reverse complement strand
GCGAGCGTGCCAACGGCACGCTGGCGGCGATCGTGGTCGAGGTCAACAACACCTTCGGCGAGCGCCACTGCTACCTTCTGGCCGGCGAAACTCTCGGTTACGGGCGCGACCTGCGCGCGCGCAAGGTGTTCCATGTCTCGCCCTTCAGCCACGTCACCGGCGGCTACCGCTTCCGCTTCATGCGCGCGACCTCGGCCGACGGCGAGCGTTGCATCGCCCGCATCGACCACGAGGACGCCGAAGGCGCGTTGCTGCAGACCAGCTTGTCCGGCCGGTTGTCGCCGCTGAGCAAGTCCAACGCGCGCGCTGCCTTCTTCGGCATGCCGTTGATGACTTTGGGTGTCATCGCGCGCATCCACTGGCAGGCGCTGCGCGTATGGGCCAAGCGTGTGCCCTACGTGAAGAAACCCGAGCCGCCCGAGACCTTCGTCACCCGTTGAACCCCGAACCGCAACGACAGCCATGAGCATCACGACCACCGCCCCGACCCTGTCCCTGCCCAACACGGCCCCGGCCGCCGCACGCGCCGCCTTCGGCCTGCTGCGCCAGTTGCGCAGCGGCACGCTGGAACTGCAGCTGCCCGACGGCGCACAGGCGCATTTCGGCAGCGGTGACGCGCACGAGCCCCGCGGTGCGATGCGCCTGCGCAACTGGAAGGTCTGCGCCGCCGCGCTGCGCAGCGGCGACATCGGTTTCGCCGAGGGCTTCATCGACGAGGACTGGAGCTCGCCCGACCTGGTGGAGCTGCTGAAGGTGTTCATCGCCAACCGCGAGGCGGTTGAGTCGGCGATCTATGGCAGCTGGTGGGGCTCGCTGCTGTACCGCGTGAAGCATCTGCTCAACGGCAACTCGCGCCGCGGCAGCCGCCGCAACATTCACGCGCACTACGACCTGGGCAACAGCTTCTACAAACTGTGGCTGGACGAGACGATGAGCTACTCGTCGGCCTGGTTCGAAGGCGATCGCTCGCGTTCGCTGCCCGATGCGCAATGGTCCAAGGTGCGACGTGCGCTCGACGAGTGTCGCCTGCAGCCGGGCCAGCGCCTGCTGGAGATCGGCTGCGGCTGGGGCGGTGTGGCCGAGTACGCCACGCGTCACTACGATGCACGGGTCACCGGTGTCACGCTGTCCACCGAGCAGCTGGCTTTCGCGCAGCAGCGGCTCGACTCGCAGGGCCTGGGCGACCGTGCCGACTTGCGTCTGCAGGACTACCGCGACCTGAACGACGGGCCCTACGACGCGGTAGCGTCGATCGAAATGTTCGAGGCGGTGGGCCGCAAGTACTGGCCCGGCTTCTTCCGGCAGCTGCATGGCCTGCTCAAGCCGGGCGCTCGCGCGTGCATCCAGAGCATCACGATCCGCGACGACCTGTTCGCGCGCTACGTCGATTCCACCGATTTCATCCAGCAGTACATCTTCCCCGGCGGGCTGCTGCCCAGCCCATCGGCCTTTCGCGAGCAGGCGCACAAGGCCGGGCTGCGCATCGTCAACGAGCTGAGCTTCGGCACCGACTATGCCGAAACGCTGCGCCGCTGGCGCGTGCGCTTCCTGGCACGGGAGGCCGCCGTCAGGCGACTGAACTTTGATGCGCGCTTCATGCGCATCTGGGAGTTCTACCTGGCCTACTGCGAAGCGGCGTTCGCCACCGGCAACACCGATGTCATGCAGTTCACGCTGGAGCGTGCGTGAACACGTCTTGCATCACCCGCCGCCAGGCCGCCCTGACGCTGCTGGTCGCGGCAGTGTCACCCGGCGCCCAAGCCTCCCGCGTTGCGCTGCCGAGCGAGGTGGCGCGAATGCTGCCCGGTGCGTTGCTGATCGGCGAGGGCCGGCTGCGCTACCTGGGGCTGCACGTCTACGACATCCGCCTGTGGGCACCGAACGCTCAGGCGGTGCGCACGCCCGAGCTGAAGCCGCTGGCGCTGGAGCTCGAATATGCGCGCGCGCTCGGCGGCAAGGCGATCGCCGAACGGTCGCTGAAGGAGATGCAGGGCATCGACAGCGTGGACGCCGCGCAGGCGGAGCGCTGGCTGGCGCAGATGCAGCGCATCTTCCCCGACGTCAAAGCCGGTGATCGCATCACCGGCGTGCAGCAGCCGGGCGAGGCGGCGCTGTTCTTCGTCAACGGAGACGCGCGTGGCGAAGTGCGTGACGCAGAGTTCGTGCGGCTGTTCTTCGGCATCTGGCTGTCGCCACGCACCTCGCAGCCGCGCTTGCGCGAAGCGCTTCTCGGCACGCGCGGGAACGCGTCGTGAGCGATGCGGTGCTGAGCGTGGCGGCCGGCCGTACAACGCCGCCTCAGCATCGCGACGCGCCGTGGCGCGATGGCTGGCGCAGCGGGCTGAGCTATGGGGCGCTGGGCCTGCCGCTGGCCTTCGTCGCGTTGCCGCTGTACGTCGTGCTGCCGACCTACTACGCTACCGAATTCGCGGTGCCATTGGCTTGGCTCGGCGCGCTGCTGCTGGCGGCACGGCTTCTCGATGCATTCGTCGATCCCTGGATCGGTCGTCGCTGCGACCTGTGGTTCGCGAGGCCCGACAAGCGCGTGCTGCACGTCGCGCTGGGCGCTGCGCTGCTGCTGGCCGCGAGCTTCCTGGCACTGTTCTTCCCGCCGTCGCACGAACTGCCCACGCTGCTGGCGTGGTGCGCCGCGACGCTGGTGCTTTGCTACTTGAGCTACAGCGTGCTCAGTATCGTGCATCAGTCCTGGGGCGCACGGCTGGGCGGCGATGCGCTGCAGCGCGCGCGCATCGTCTCCTGGCGCGAGGGCCTGTCGCTGATGGGCGTGCTGCTGGCCAGCGTGCTGGCGTCCACGCTCGGCCCGGCCGTGACCGGTGCCGTGCTGGTCGGTGCGCTGGCGCTGGCCATCGCGGGCCTGTGGCACGCGCCGCGCGCGCCCGTCGGCGAGGTCGCACCCGCCGCGCAGGGCATGCGCCACGCGCTGGCCAATGCGTCCTTCCGCAGGTTGCTGGGTGTGTACCTGGTCAACGGCATCGCCAGCGCGATCCCGGCCACGCTGGTGCTGTTCTTCATCCGCGACCGGCTGCAGGCCCCGGCCTTCGAGCCACTGTTCCTGGGCAGCTATTTCCTGGCCGCCGCGCTGTCGATGCCGCTGTGGATGCGCGCGGTCTCGCGCTTCGGCCTGGCGCGCAGCTGGTTGGCCGGCATGCTGCTGGCGATTGCAACCTTTGCCTGGGCGGCCTCGCTCGGCGCGGGCGACATGCTTGGCTTCGCGCTGGTGTGCCTGGCCAGCGGCGTGGCGCTCGGCGCCGACCTGAGCCTGCCCGGCGCGCTTCTGGCCGGCGTGATCCGCCGTGCCGGGCACGGCGGCCAATCCGAAGGCCTGTACTTCGGGTGGTGGAACTTCGCCACCAAGCTCAACCTGGCGCTGGCCGCCGGCATCGCGCTGCCGCTGCTCGGGCTGTTCGGCTACGCGCCGGGCAGCCGCGACGACGCTGCGCTGCTGGCACTGACACTCGCCTATTGCGCGCTGCCCTGCGCGCTCAAACTGATCGCTGCCGCGCTACTGTACTGGCGCTGGTGGCGTAGCCCGGAAGGATCGCTGGAATGAAACGACGTTCTTGGATGCTGCGAGCCTGGCTAGCCGTTGGTGCGCTCGTCTTGCTGAGCGCCTGCGCAGGGCCGACCCCGGCCGACTACGCTGCCGAAAAGCCCGTGCTGGACCTGAAGCGATACTTCGACGGCGAACTGGTGGCACACGGCATCTTCACCGACCGCTCGGGCCGCGTGGTGCGCCGCTTCACGGTGGACCTGACCGGCTCGTGGAACGGCAATCAGGGCACGCTGGACGAGCGCTTCACCTACAGCGACGGCAAGACCGAACGCCGTGTCTGGCGCCTCACCGATGAAGGTGGCGGCCGATGGACCGGTCGTGCCGACGACGTCGTGGGCGTGGCGGAAGGACAGTCCGCCGGCAATGCGCTGAACTGGCGCTACACGCTGCGGCTGCCGGTCGATGGCAGCGTCTATGAAGTGCAGTTCGACGACTGGATGTTCCAGATGGACGAGCGCGTGATGCTGAACAAGGCAGTGATGAGCAAGTTCGGCATCCGGCTGGGCGAAGTCACGCTGGCCTTCTACCGAAAGTGACGGCGATGGCCCTGAACCCGAAGATCGCGGACTGGTCCGGCCGCGTGGTGTGGCTGGTGGGTGCGTCCACCGGCATCGGCCGCGCCACGGCGCAGCTGCTACACGGCAAGGGCGCCCAGCTGATCGTGTCTGCGCGCAGCGCCGACGCGCTGGCCGACTTCGTCGCCGCCCATCCGGGCAGCGAGGCGATCGCGCTGGACAGCACGGACCAGAAGGCACTGCGCGATGCCACCCGAAAGATCGTGCGCAAGCACGGACGCATCGACCTGGTGGCCTACTGCGCCGGCACCTACAGCGCGATGCGCGCGACGGAGTTCGACCTTTCGGTGGTGCTGCAGCACCAGCAGGTCAACTACGTCGGTGCGCTGTACCTGTTGGACGCGGTGCTGCCACAGCTGCTCAAGCAGGCTGCCGCTGGCCAGGGCGGGCACCTGAGCCTGATGGCCAGCGTGGCCGGCTATCGCGGGCTGCCGCAGTCGTTGGCCTATGGCCCGACCAAGGCTGCGCTGATCAACCTGGCCGAGACGCTGTATCTGGATCTGTCGAGCCAGGGGCTGGGCGTGTCGCTGGTCAACCCGGGTTTCGTGCGCACGCCGCTGACCGACCAGAACCAGTTCCGCATGCCGGCGCTGATCAGCGCCGAGCAGGCCGCGCGGGAGGTGGTGGCGGGGTGGGAGCGCGGTCTGTTCGAGATCCACTTCCCCAAGCGGTTCACGCTGTTCATGAAGGCGCTTCGCACGATGAACGACACGCTGTACTTCATGCTGGTGCGCCGCGGCACGGCATCATGAAGACGCCGATTGCCGACGTCCGCGTCCGGCGCGTGGTCGAGTTTTTCGAGTCGTTGCGCGTCGAGGATCTGGCCCAGCTGGGCAAACTCTACGCAAGCGATGCCTTCTTCAAGGACCCGTTCAACGAGGTGCGCGGCCTGGCCCCAATCGAAGCCATCTTCGTGCACATGTTCCGCAGCTTGGATGCACCGCGCTTCATCGTGCACGACGCGGTGGTCCAGGGCGATCAGTGCTTCCTGACCTGGGACTTCGTCTTCCAGCTGCGCAGATCGGGCAGCGACGCGCTGACGGTGCGCGGCGCCTCGCACCTGCGCTTCGGCGGCGACGGGCGCATCCTCATGCACCGCGACTACTGGGACGCCGCCGAGGAGTTGTACGAGAAACTGCCGTTGCTGGGCGCGCTGATGCGTTGGCTGAAGCGGCGCGTCAACGCCTGAGGCCGTGCCGTCTTCAGCGCAGCCAACCCTTGCGCCGGAAGTAGATGAAGGGCGCGGCCACCGACATCAGCATCAGCCCCAGCGCGAATGGGTAGCCGAAGGCCCAGTCGACTTCGGGCATGAAGCGGAAGTTCATGCCGTAGATGCTGGCGATCAGCGTCGGCGGCAGCAGCGCCACGCTGGCCACCGAGAAGATCTTGATGATCTTGTTCTGGTTGATGTTGATGAAACCGACGGTGGCGTTCATCAAAAAGTTGATCTTGTCGAACAGGAAGGTGGTGTGGCTGTCGAGCGAATCGATGTCACGCAAGATCTGGCGCGCTTCCTCGAACTGCTCGGCATTGAGCATGCGGCTGCGCATCATGAAGCTGACCGCACGGCGTGTGTCCATCACGTTGCGGCGGATGCGCCCATTGAGGTCTTCCTCCTTGGCGATCGCTGACAGCGCCTCGCCCGCCGCCTCGTCGTTGACGCCCTGGGTGAGCACGCTGGCGCTGACCTCTTCCAGCGCGTCGTAGATGCCTTCGAGCGCATCGGCGGAGTATTCGGCATCGGCGTCGTACAGCTTGAGCAGCACGTCCTTGGCATCCTCGATCAGCGAGGGGATGCGCCGCGCGCGCAGCCGCAACAGGCGGAAGACCGGCAGGTCCTCGGCGTGCACCGAAAACAGCATCTGCCGCCAGAGCACGAAAGCGACGCGCACGTTGCGCGGCGTCACGTCATCGTCGATCAGGAAGTCCGAGCGAATGTGCAGCTCGCCGTTGTCCTCTTCGTAGAAGCGGGCGGATTCCTCGAGGTCGTCATCGACGATGTTCTCGGGGATGGTCAGGCCGAACTGCTGCGCTACCCAGGCCTTTTCCTCGGGGGTGGGCGCCTCCATGTCCACCCACACCGGCGCCGTCTGGCCTGGCAGGTCGAGCGAATCTACATCCTCCTGGAAGATGCGCCCGCGCAGGCGGCCGTTCTCCAGCGTGAAAACGTTCAGCATCAGCTACTCCGGCGCGCACGGCAGGGCTGCGGGCCCGCGCCAAGGGTTCTATGGGGAAGGTTCGGATCGGACCGCCTCACCCCGTTCGAACCGCGCCGCTGGCTGCGGCGCGTCCGGAGTGGACGGTCACCGAGGGTGACTCTGGTCCAAGAAGGCCTCTTTTGCTGGTAACAGAGCATTATCCCATTGCCAGGGCCCGCAGCGGTGTCGCGGCGGGCGCGGACATCGTGAAAAGACGGCTTGTCAGCACCGGGCTTCGGTAGCACACTGGATTCACCTGCTACTGCGCGCCTTCGGCGTCGCCTCGAACCCTTCCCGCCCACTGCGACCCAGTCCCCCGACCTTCCCACCACCCCTGCAAAGGAGGCCTTGATGAACCTGACGATCAGCGGACACCATCTTGAAGTCACGCCCGCGTTGCGAGAGTATGTGCTTACAAAGCTGGAGCGCGTGACACGCCATTTCGATCAGGTCGTGGATGTGAGTGTGTTGCTGAGTATCGAGAAGCTGAAGGAAAAGGAACGACGGCAGAAGGCCGAGGTAACGCTGCACGTGAAGGGGCGCGACATCTTTGTCGAGCAGTCCAACGAGGATCTTTACGCGGCCATCGACCAGCTGATGGACAAGCTGGACCGCCAAGTGGTGCGTCACAAGGATCGCACCCAGAACCACCACCACGCCAGCCTCAAGCGGCTGGACCTGGGCACAGCCTGAAGGCGCCGCCCTGGCCCTCGGCGCGGGCTGCCGCAGCGTGCCCTTCGGCGCGCCGGCAGACCCAGTCGGATAGCACAACCGTTGCTGCAGCGCAGCACCGGAGTCCTAATCCCTCGAGTCCGGGGTCGTTCGCGGCACGGCGGGCGGTGGGCGCTTTCTATAATTCATCGTCTTTTAACTTGCCTGCTCGGCGTGCCGCTTTCCTGCCGGTGCGACGGGTCGATGCCCCGACATGAACCGTCTTGCTGCCATCTTGCCGCCCGGCAACGTGCTGGTCGATGTGGACGCCACGAGCAAGAAGCGTGTCTTCGAGCAGGCCGGCCTGCTGTTCGAGAACCAGCACGCGATCGCCCGTGGCACCGTGACCGACAACCTGTTCGCCCGCGAGCGGCTGGGATCCACCGGGCTGGGACACGGGGTGGCCATTCCGCATGGCCGCATCAAGGGTCTGAAGAACCCGCTGGCGGCGGTGCTGCGCACGCAGCAGCCGATCGGCTTCGATTCGCCGGACGACGAGCCGGTGAAACTGCTGATCTTCCTGCTGGTGCCCGAAGCCGCGACGCAGCGGCACCTGGAGATCCTGTCGGAGATCGCCGAAATGCTCTCGGACCGCGAACTGCGCGAGCGGCTGGTGTCCGAGCCCGACGCGGCGGCGGTGCACAAGCTGATCGCCGACTGGCAGGCGCAGAAGTCGGCCGCTTGAGCGCGCCGCGCGCGGCCGAGCCAATCGTCGCGCCCGACTGTTGCGGATGAAACCCACCTCGATCAGCGCCGAGGCCTTGTTCGAGGCGCACCGACTGGCGATGCGCTGGGAGTGGATCGCCGGGCACGCGCATCCCGAGCGCCACTTCGACGACAACGCGGTGCGCGATGCACGCTCCGCGGCCGACCTCGTCGGCTACCTGAACTACATCCACCCTTACCGCGTGCAGATCGTCGGTCGGCGCGAGGTCGCGTACCTGAACGCAACCGACCCGGACTCGCAGGAGCGCCGCATCTCGCGCATCGTCACTCTCGAGCCGCCGGTGCTGATCGTCGCCGACGGCGAAACCGCGCCGCCGCGTCTGGTGGCGATGTGCGACCGTGCCGAGATCCCGCTGTTCCAGACCGCCGAGTCGGCCGGCCACGTCATCGACGTGGTGCGCACCTACCTCGCGCAGCTCTTCGCCGAGCGCACCACGCGCCACGGCGTGTTCATGGACATCCTCGGCCTGGGCGTGCTGATCACCGGCGAGTCGGGCCTGGGCAAGAGCGAGCTGGGGCTGGAACTGATCAGCCGCGGCCACGGCCTGGTGGCCGACGATGCGGTGGACCTGTACCGCACCTCGCAGACCGCGCTGGACGGCCGCTGCCCGGACCTGCTGCTGAACCTGCTGGAAGTACGCGGCATCGGATTGCTGGACATCAAGGCCATCTTCGGCGAGACGGCGGTGCGCCGCAAGATGCGGCTGCGGCTGATCGTGCACCTGGTGCGCAAGGAAACGATGGAGCGCGAGTTCGAGCGTCTGCCCTACGAGCCGCTGTACGAGGACATCCTCGGCATCGCCGTGCGCAAGGTGGTGATCGCGGTCGATGCCGGGCGCAACCTGGCGGTGCTGGTCGAGGCTGCGGTGCGCAACACCGTGCTGCAGCTGCGCGGCATCGACACCTACCAGGAGTTCATCAAGCGCCACCAGGTGGCGATGGACGACAAAGCCTGATCAGCGCCTGCGCGCCAGCTTCGGGTCGAGCAGGTCGCGCAGGCCATCGCCCATCAGGTTCAGCCCCAGCACCGCCAGCGCGATCGCCACGCCGGGGTAGATCGCCAGCTGCGGCGCCTGGAACATCTGCGTCTGCGCCTCGTTGAGCATCCGTCCCCAGCTCGGAGTCGGCGGCTGCGTGCCCAGTCCCAGGTAGCTCAGCGCCGCCTCGGCGATGATTGCGGTGGCGAACTGCACCGTGGCCTGCACGATCAGGATGCTGGCGATGTTCGGCAGCACGTGATCGAGCGTGATGCGCCACGGCCCGGCGCCGGCGGCGCGCGCGGCGAGCACGTACTCGCGCGCCCACACCGTGTTCGCCGCCGCGCGCGTGGTGCGCGCGAACACCGGGATGTTGAAGATGCCGATGGCGACGATACCGGTCATCAGCCCGGGGCCGTAGATGGCCCCGAGCATGATCGCCGACAGCAGCGCCGGGAAGGCGAAGGTGAAGTCGGACAGCCGCATCACCGCTTCTTCGACCCAGCCACGCCGCGCCGAAGCCAGCGCACCGAGCAGCATGCCGGCCACCAGGCCGATCAGCACGGCTACCACGCCGACCAGTATCGAGGTGCGCGCACCCACCAGCAGCTGCGAGCCGATATCGCGGCCCAGGCTGTCGGTGCCGAGCCAGTGCGCGGCGCTGGGGGTCGCCAGCTTGTTGGGGATGTCGATCTCGGCCGCCGGCCAGGGCGTCCACACCAGCGACAGCAGCGCAGCGCCGGCGAACAGCGCCGTCAGCAACGCGCCGAGCACGAAGCTCGGGTGGCGCCGCGCGCGCGACCCGAAACTCATGCGTCGCTGCTCTTCAGGCGCGGGTCAACCACTGCATAGAGCAGGTCGACGATGAAGTTGACGATCACCACCATCGCCACCAGCAGCAGCACCACGTCGCGCACCACCACCAGGTCGCGGTTGGCGATGGCCTGGAACACCAGCCGGCCGACGCCGGGCAGCACGAACACCTGCTCGACCACCACCGTGCCGCTGATCAGGAAGGCGAACTGCAGGCCCATGATCGTCAACACCGGGATCATCGCGTTGCGAAGCACGTGGCCCCACAGTGCCGCGCGCCGTGACAGCCCCTTGGCACGGGCGGTGCGCACGAAGTCCTCGCGCATCACCTCCAGCACTGCCGAGCGCGTCCAGCGCGCCAGTACCGAGGCCTGCACCACCGCCAGCGCCACGGCCGGCAACAACAGCGCCTGCAACCCTTCCCACAGGCCGCCGCCGTCGTCCTCGCTCCAGCCCGGAAAGCCGCCGGCGCTGAACCATTGCAGCTGCACCGCGAACAGCAGGATCAGCAGGATCGCGAACCAGAAGCTG
>Ga0316188_10001829_pt1 | contig 10105 bp, 6 predicted proteins | sample Phiworburrow1_MG_FD_204933 | JGI IMG/M metagenome (GOLD analysis project Ga0316188, IMG submission 204933) | Coastal sediment microbial communities from Maine, United States - Phippsburg worm burrow 1 | ecosystem: Environmental > Aquatic > Marine > Coastal > Sediment | place: USA: Maine... | reverse complement strand
GCAGGTTCAGCACGTAGGGACCCAGCATCGCGCCCAGTATGCCCGTGGAGATGACCAGCACCGCCGTCAGCGACGGCGGCCCGCCGAGCTGCTCGGCGATGCCCATCGCCACGGGGGTCGTGACCGACTTCGGCGCGAGCGAGGCGAGCGCCTCGCGCGAGCCGCCCAGCAACCAGGCGATGCCCACCGCGGAGGCGGTCGCCGTGGCGGAGCCGGCGATGATGCTGGCCAGCACGGCGAAGGCTGATCGCCGCACCTTGTCGAACTGCCGGTACAGGGGGATGGCCAGCGCGACCGTCGCCGGGCCGAGCAGGAAGTGCACGAACTGCGCGCCGTCGAAGTACGTCTCGTAGCGGGTGTCGGTCAGCGACAGGATCGCGACGATCGCAATGATCGACAGCATGACCGGGTTGAGCAGCGGGCTGAGCCGGCCACGCTTGTAGAGCATCGTGCTGAACTGGTAGACCACCAGCGTCAGCGTCAGATGCAGCAGTGGGCTGGCACTGAGGTAGACCCAGATCTGTCCCATGTCGCGCATCAGTCACGCCCCCCTGTCTCGTTCTCCGCCAGCTTGCTGCGGGCGCTCAACCACGCCATGAACGCGCCGGTCACGGCCACGGCCAGGACGGTGCTGACAACCAGTGCGACGGATATGGGCAGCAGTTCGCTGCCGATGAGCTTCGCATGCTGCATCACGCCGACACCGGCCGGTACGAACAGCAGCGACAGGTTGCCGATCAGGCTGTCGCCGACGCTTGCCAGGCCGTCGGCAATGCCGCCGCGCAGCAGCAGGCCGGCAAAGAGCAAGGCCATGCCGATGACCGGCCCCGGTATGGGCCAGCCAGTCGCCACTGCGATCAGTTCCCCGATCAGCTGGCATACGAATATCAGTGTGAGGTAGTTGAGCATGTCGGCTCCCGTTCGCTGCCTGGCCGGCGACCATTCTGCCCGGACTGCGGCCTGTCGGCCGCAGCTGGAGAGTCTGTCGCCTTCAAACTGGACCGTCCTCGCCACGCACGGGGCGGCCGCGGTGCCGGCTGGACCGGTGGCGCACCGGCATTCCTTGCCGGCAACAGCATATGTCCCGAGAATAGACCCCACGGCCTACCCGGCCGTGCCCAGGGATTCCTTGAATGACACCTTTCTCGATCGCCGGCGTGCAGATGTTCGTCCCGGCCTACAAGTCGAACGTCGAAGCCGTGCTGCATCGCCTCCACATCCTCGTCAGCCGCTTCCCATGGGTCAACATGGCGCTGTTCAGCGAACTGGCGTTGTGCGGTCCCATCCACAACGCGCCGGTCAGCCTGCCCGGTCCGGAAGAAGACCAGTTGCGGCGTGCCGCCGCCAAGTATGGCGTATGGCTGATACCGGGATCGATCTTCGAAAAGGACGACGAGGGCCGGATTTTCAACACCTCGCCGGTGATCGCGCCGGACGGAACGGTCATTGCCCGCTATCGCAAGATGGTGCCATTCCTGCCCTACGAGGTGGGCGTGACGGCCGGCACCGAATTCTGCGTCTTCGATGTGCCCTCCGTCGGTCGCTTCGGTCTGTCCATCTGCTACGACATGTGGCTGCCGGAAACCACCCGCTCGCTGACGTCCATGGGCGCGGAAGTGCTGCTGCACCCGGTGCTGACCGGGACGATCGACCGGAGCGTCGAACTCGCCATTGCGCGGGCGACGGCCGCGCAATTCCAGTGCTACCTGTTCGACATCAACGGTCTCGGGCCGGGCGGCTTCGGTCGATCCGCCGTGATCGACCCGTCCGGAATCGTCATTTACCAGGCTGGTGGCGCCGACGAGACCATCCCGGTTGAAATCGACCTCGACCAGGTCAGGAGACAGCGCGAAAGAGGCCTTCATGGCGGACTCGGCCAGCTGCTGAAAAGCTTCCGCGACCGGCAATTCGCCCTACCCGTGTATGATGGGTCCAGCGGAGCCACCGAATACCTGAAGTCACTGGGCCCGCTGAGGATGCCCGGGAAGCCGGGTTTGGAGTCCTGAAAACGCCGCAACCTGGAGCACCATTGCCCGAAACGACCGCCCCCAGACCACAAACTTCCCTGACCGAATACTACAGCGCATCGCAGCTTCGCAGCGATCGCTGGACCAGCCTCAAGTCCACCTGCGCAAGGCTTGCCGGCACCGCCGAGGACAAGCGTGCTCCGCTCGAAACCCGGGCCCGCGAGTTGCTTGCCTCGCTCGAACCCATCGAATTCTACTGGGCCTACCCCAGCCGCAGCGTCTGGCAGTCCCTCTGGCAGCTGCTCGAACGCCGGCAGTTCGACGAACTCTCACGCTGCGTTTCGCTGATCGTACGCGCGCTGGTCAGCGGCTCGTTCCGCCGACGGGCGCGCCATGGGAGCGACCCGGAAGACGACGCGCAGCTGCCCGAGGACGAGCTGCTGGAGGAACGCGCTGAGGACGCAGCCAGGGCGCCGCCTTACTTCGAGGTGCTGATCGTCGACTCGCTCACACCGGCCCAGGAGGATGCCCAGCGTCGCGCGCTGCGCAAGGCGCGCCGCCTCGATGACAGCTTCGTCTACGAGCTCGTGTTCGTACCGAGCCTGGAGGACGCGCTGATCGCGGCGCTGTTCAATTTCAACATCCAGTCCATCGTGGTTCGCCCCGGGCTCGCACTCAAGTCGCGCAACGAGATTCCCTTCCTGCGCCGTTACCTGCGGCGCATCGGCGGCCAGGACCTGGAGAGCATTGACCCGGAGACATGGAGCGCCGAACTCTGCCGGCTGGTGCACGAGATCCGCCCGGAAGTCGACGTCTACCTGGTAACCGACCAGTCCGTCGAAGTGATCGCCGGGCTCGAATTGCGTGGCTGTCGCCGGGTGTTCTACAACCAGGACGACTTCCTCGAGCTGCACGTGAACATCCTGCGCGGGGTCGATGCGCGCTACGAGACGCCGTTTTTCAACGCCCTTAAGCAGTACTCGCGCCGGCCCACCGGCGTCTTCCACGCCTTGCCGATCAGCCGCGGCAAGTCCATCGCCCGGTCGCACTGGATCGGCGACATGCTCGACTTCTACGGCATCAACGTCTTCATGGCGGAGACCTCGGCGACCTCCGGCGGTCTCGATTCGCTGCTGGCGCCGACCGGCTCGCTGAAGCGCGCCCAGGAAAATGCGGCCCGGGCCTTCGGTGCCGACCGTACCTACTTCGCCACCAACGGCACGTCCACCTGCAACAAGATCGTCGTCCAGGCGATCGTGCGGCCGGGCGACATCGTGCTGGTGGATCGGGACTGCCACAAATCGCACCACTACGGCATGGTGCTGGCTGGCGCGCAGGTGGTCTACCTCGACAGCTATCCGCTCAACGAATACTCGATGTACGGCGCGGTGCCGCTGCGGGAGATCAAGCACCGGCTGTTGCAGCTGCGGGACGCCGGCAAGCTGGATCGCGTGCGCATGCTGCTGCTGACCAACTGTACCTTCGATGGCGTCGTCTACAACGTCGAGCGTGTCATGGAGGAGTGCCTCGCCATCAAGCCGGACCTGGTGTTCCTCTGGGACGAAGCCTGGTTTGCATTCGCCCGGTTTGGGACCATCTACAGGCAGCGGACCGCCATGCATTGCGCCGAGTTGCTGCGCGATCGCTACGCCACGCCGGAATACCGCAGGCGCTGGCAAGCACAGCAGGCTGCGCTCGAGGGCGCCAGCGAAGAGAAGCTGCTGGAAGAGCCCCTGCTGCCCGACCCGGACAAGGTCCGCATCCGCGCCTACGCGACCCAGTCGACCCACAAGACGCTGACGTCGCTGCGGCAGGGTTCGATGATTCACGTGCGCGACCAGGACTTCAAGGGAGAGGTGGCGCAGGCCTTCCACGAGGCCTATATGACCCACACTTCGACCTCGCCGAACTACCAGATCCTGGCCTCGCTCGATCTCGGCCGCCGGCAGGTCGAGCTGGAAGGCCTGGAGCTGGTGCAGAAGCAGGTGGAAACGGCGATGGCGATACGCAAGGCCGTCAATACGCACCCACTGATCAGCAAGTACTTCCGGGTCCTCAGTGTGCGCGACATGGTTCCGCCGGAATACCGGCCCTCTGGCGTCGATTCCTACCTGGACAATGAAGGCGCCTGGAGCGAGATGTGGGACGCCTGGTCCGAGGACGAGTTCGCGGTGGATCCCTCGCGAATCACGCTGGCTGTCGGCGGCACCGGCTACGACGGCGACACCTTCAAGACGGCAGTGCTGATGGACCGCCACGGCATCCAGGTCAACAAGACCTCGCGCAACACGGTCCTGTTGATGACCAACATCGGCACCACCCGCTCGTCGATTGCCTACCTGATCGAGGTGCTGGTGGACATCGCGCGAGAGCTCGACGAGCGCCTGGACGATGCCGGTGGCATGGAACGCAAGTCCTTCGAGAGCCGCGTGCGCTCGCTTATGCAGGAGCTGCCGCCCCTGCCGGACTTCAGCCGCTTCCACGAAGCCTTCCGTACAGCCGACGGCAGCGGCACCCCGGAAGGGGACATCCGCTCGGCCTTCTTCCTCGCCTACGACGAGAGCCGCTGCGAATACTACCTGCTGCACGACGACAGCCTGGAGCAGGCCATCGAGGCCGGCCGCGAGCTGGTGTCCACGTCGTTCATCATTCCCTACCCGCCAGGCTTCCCGATCCTGGTACCCGGCCAGGTCATCTCGCGAGAGATCCTGGCCTTCATGCGCGCACTGGACGTGAAGGAAATTCACGGCTACCAGCCTGAGCTCGGCCTGCGCGTTTTCACCCAGGCGGCGCTTGCCGCGCCCGCCGGCGACGAACGGACTGGCTGAGCAGCCCGTCGTCGACGCAGATACAGGAGAGCAACATGCCTGCAGCCAAGAAACTGCGGAACATTTCGGAGATCCGCCGGTACTTCCACCGCAACGAGACGCCGATTTATTTCGTCAGCGCCACCAACTTCAACCTGCTCGGCATCGACGAGTGGGTACGCAACTTCAAGTACATCAATTACATCGACTGCTATGACGGCAAGCACCCGAACGTGTATTGCCCGCCGGAAATGCCGCATCCCGAGTTCGAGTCGATCGAGGACATCAACAACTACCTGCTGCAGCACAAGGGCGTCATCGACAAGATCGAACGCCGTGGCGGCAAGCCCAAACTGGTCTTCCTGATGTTCGACGAGAAGACCGAAAAGCTCGCCCGCGAGATCGGTTGCCAGGTGTGGTTCCCGAAGGCGAAGCTCCGCAGCCGCGTGGATAACAAGATCGAGACGGTGCGGATCGGCGACAAGGCCGGTGTGCCAAGCGTGCCGAACATCCTCTCCAGGGTCACCGACTACAGGCAGCTGATGAAGCTGGCCAGCGAGGCCGGCCTGGGCCGTGACCTGGTGCTGCAGTCTGCCTACGGCGACAGCGGGCACACGACGTTCTTCATCAAGTCCGAGCAGGACTTCCGCGCCCACGCCGGCGAGATCATCGACCACGGCGAGATCAAGATCATGAAGCGGATCCGCTGTCGTGGATCGGCGATCGAGGCCTGCACCACGAAGAACGGGACTATCGTGGGCCCCTTGATGACCGAGCTGGTGGGCTTCAAGGAGCTGACACCCTACCGTGGCGGCTGGTGCGGCAACGAGATCTTCCCGGACGCCTTCACCCAGAAGATCCGCAACAAGGCCCGGGACTACACCTTCCGGTTCGGCGAGCAATTGCGCAAGGAAGGCTATCGCGGCTACTTCGAGCTCGATTTCCTCAGCGACCTGAAGTCGGGAGAGCTGTACCTGGGCGAGCTGAACCCGCGCATCACCGGCGCCAGCTCGATGACCAACCACGCGGCATTCGCGCATGCCGATGCGCCGTTGTTCCTGTTTCACCTGCTCGAGTTTTCGAACGTGCCCTTCGACCTCGACATCGACGAGCTCAACGCCCGCTGGGCCGCCCGGGAGAACATCGACAACTGGTCGCAGATCGTCATCAAGCACACCGAGAACACCGTCGACGTTCTCAGCGAGGCACCGGCAACCGGCATCTGGCGGATGCGGGACGACGGCGGCATCGACTACAACCGATTCGACTATCACCGCCGCGCGGTCGAGTCCGAACGCGAGGCGTTCTTCCTGCGCATCCTCAAGCCGGGCGACTACCGCTACGAAGGGGCCGACCTGGGCATCCTGGTCATGCGCGGTCGGGTGATGACGCCGAAATTCGAGCTGACCGAGCGCGCAAGGCGCTGGATCCACGGGATCCGGGCCCATTACAGCGGCCAGTCACTGGCACCCGCCGCGGCGCCGATGGAACGCAGCTTCAAGATCCTGTGATTTAATCAACGAGTCGCAGGCTATCCGTGCAGATCGACTTTGAACTGATCACTGAGGACCTGCCGGGGCCGAAGTGGAGCGCGTTGTTCACCAGGCTCTGGCCCCATCATCGTGGCTGGTACCTGAGCGAATCGCTTCGCGATCGTCCGACTTTCCTGCAGTGCCGGCGCGCACTCAATCACCACATGCCGGAGATAGCGCCGCTCTACGAGGCCTTGTGCGACCTGGCCGGCGGCGGCGACCTGGAATCGCGATTCCTGAGCCTGTACGGTCCCCCGGCCTACCTGAGCGCCTGTTCGCAGGCCATCTGGCAGGGCTCGCCGCCGGTGCTGGTGCGCAACTACGACTACAGCCCGCGCGCTTTCGACGGGGTGCTGCTGCGCACGCGCTGGCTGGGCCGCCGCGTGCTCGGCATGAGCGACTGCATGCTCGGCCTGCTGGATGGCATCAACGACGCCGGCCTGGCGGTGTCGCTGACCTTCGGCGGCCGGCGGGTGGTCGGCGACGGCTTCGGCGTACCGATCATCCTGCGTTACCTGCTCGAGACCTGCGAGACCGTGAAGCAGGCTTCCGCCGTGCTCCAGCGGGTGCCTTGCCACATGGCCTACAACGTCACCCTGCTCGACGCTGCCGGTGAGTGGGCCACGGTCTACCTGGGACCGGACCGCAAGGCCCTCGTCTCGCGTGCTGCGGTCGCCACCAACCACCAGGAGCGCGTCGAGTGGGCGACCCACGCCGCCGCCACCGCGACGCTCGAGCGGGAGAGGTTCCTGCTGAACGAACTGGCTCGCGGCCGGCCGTCACGCGAAGAGTTCATCGCCGCCTTCCTGCGGCCACCGGTGTATTCGCTGGCATTCGACCGCGGCTTCGGCACGCTTTATACGGCCGTCTATGCCGTTGGCGACCGTTCGTTGCAACTGCGCTGGCCGGGCGGCGAGTGGAACCTGCCGCTCGAGGGCGAGACCGACGAAGCCCTGGGGGTCGGCTATCCCGGGATCAACCAGACTGTCAACCAGTTCTAGGCCTGGGGTTGATTCCGCCGGCTGACGCACCGCTTCGGAATATCCTTACTTCGATCGATCTGACTGCAGTGGCGCCCGGGACAATTCCTACTACACTCGCTGACGGATCAGCCGACATCGGCGCCCTGATCCGGGGAGATAACATGTTTCGTCGCGTCCTGTTCTTCGCGACAGCCCTGGCCAGCCTGTCCCTGGCCGCGACTGCAGCCCCCCCGGTCCGCACGCAGCTGCCCGATGCCGTGGTGCCCAGCCTTTATGACGTGTCGGTCACCCCGCACGCCGCCTCGCTGACCTTCGACGGCCAGGTGACGATCAACATCGACGTGCTGCGGCCCACCCGCAGCATCACGCTGAACGCGCTCGACCTGGCATTCTCCTCGGTCGCCCTGAGCGGGGCCGAGGGGACGGTTTTCCCGGCGCCGCAGGTAACGATGGACGCGAAAGCGCAGACGGCCACCTTCAGCTTTCCCGATCCGGTCGAACCGGGCGCCTACCGCCTGGCCCTGGCCTACACGGGCAGGATCGGCACGCAGGCCGCCGGCCTGTTCGCCCTCGACTACGAGAACGCCGCGGGCAAGCAGCGCGCCCTGTTCACGCAGTTCGAGGATGCCGACGCGAGGCGCTTCATCCCCTGCTGGGACGAGCCAGCCTACAAGGCCATCTTCCGGCTGGCAGCCACCGTGCCGTCGCCCCTCATGGCGGTCAGCAACATGCCCGTCGCGACGCGCGAGGACCTGGGCAATGGGCTGACCCGCGTCAGCTTCCGTCCCTCGCCGTGGATGTCCAGCTACCTGCTGTTCCTGGCGGTGGGCGACTTCGAGCGTGCCACGCTGCAATCGGGCGATACCGAGCTCGGCGTGGTTACCCAGCGCGGCCTGCTGCCGCAGGCCGGGTTTGCGCTGGACTCCGCCGCGGTGGTCCTTGACTACTACAACGATTATTTCGACATCCCTTATCCACTGGCCAAGCTGGACAACGTCGCCGCGCCGGGTCGCAGCACGTTCTTCGGCGCCATGGAAAACTGGGGCGCGATCTTCACCTTCGAGCACACGCTGCTGCTCGACCCGACCATCTCGACCCTGGCCGACAAGCAGCGCGTGTTCGCGGTGCAGGCCCATGAGATGGCGCACATGTGGTTCGGCGACCTGGTGACCATGCGCTGGTGGGACGACCTGTGGCTGAACGAGGGCTTCGCATCGTGGATGGGCGCGCGTGCCACCCAGGATCTGCACCCGGAATGGAACACCGCGCTGCAAGCCGTGGCTGCGCGTGAGTGGGCCATGAACCGCGACGCAATGGCCACCACCCATCCGGTCGTGCAGCACATCGCCACGGTGCAGCAGGCGCGCCTGGCGTTCGATGCCATCACCTACAGCAAGGGCCGGGTCGTACTCGGCATGCTGGAGGACTACATCGGTCCAGACAAGTGGCGCGATGGCGTGCGCGCCTACATCGACCAGCACGCCTACGGCAATGCAGTGTCGGGCGACCTGTGGAGCGCGGTGCAGGACGCTTCCGGCCAGCCGATCGTCGACATTGCGCACGACTTCACGCTGCAGCCGGGCATCCCGCTGATCACGGTGGAATCGGCCGAGTGCAGCGAAGGAAGCACCCACCTGACCCTGGGCCAGGGCGAATTCACGCGCGACCGGCCTGACAAGAAGCCGCTGTCCTGGCGAGTGCCGGTCATCGCGCAGACGCTCGGTGGCGAGCCGGTGCGCGTGCTGGTCGCCGACGGCCGCGCCAGCGTGGACGTGCCCGGTTGCGGAACGCTGCTCGTCAACGTCGGCCAGCGCGGTTATTACCGCACGCTGTACGGCCCGGTCCGGTTTGCTGCGATTCGGGACCACTTCAGCCAGCTGGCGCCGATCGACCAGCTCGGCGTGCTGGCCGACACCTGGGCGCTGGGCCTGGCCGGCCTGCAGCCGTTGCCGGATTTCCTGGGCCTGGTGCAGGCCGCAGCGACCGACGCGGACCCGCAGCTCTGGCAGGACCTGGCCGATGACCTCGGCACGCTGGATCGTTACTACCGCGGCGAGGGTGCGCGGCAGGCACGCTTCCGCGCCTTCGCCAGTGAGCGGCTGCGGCCCATGCTGGAGCGCGTGGGCTGGCAGCCGGTCGCCGGCGAATCCGACCCGGTGAAAGTCCTGCGCGCCCGGCTGATCGACGTGCTCGGCACGCTGGCCGATCCCGTGGTCGTCAAGGAGGCTCGCCGCCGCTTCGAGGCGGCGGACAAGGACCCGGCTGCGATGCCGGCCCCGCTGCGCAAGTCACTGCTGGGGGTGGTGGCCCTGAATGCCGACGCCGCCGGCTGGAATCGCCTGCACGCCCAGGCACGGGCCGAAAAGTCGCCGATGATCCGCGACCAGCTCTACACGATGCTCTCGAGCAGTCGCGACCCGGCGCTGGCCCAGCGCGCGCTCGCGCTGGCGCTGACCGACGAACCGGGCGCCACCGTCAGCGGCTCGATGATCCGCGGCGTCTCGGTGGAATTTCCGGATCGGGCCTTCGACTTCGCCGTGGCGCACAAGGACGCGGTGGACGCGAAGATCGACCCGAACGAGCGGATCCGCTACTACCCGTCGCTGGCGAGCAACTCCTACGACCCGGCGATGATCGACAAGATGGCGGCTTTCGCCGGCAAGTACATCGCCACCGGCTCGCGACGCGACGCCGAGGCCGCCATCGAGGACATCCGGTACCACATCGCGTTGCGTCGCGACCGCCTGCCGGCGATCGATGCCTGGCTGGCGACTGCGCAGCCCGGCCAGGCCGACTGACGGCGCCGGGGCGTCGCA
>Ga0316188_10001828_pt1 | contig 10112 bp, 8 predicted proteins | sample Phiworburrow1_MG_FD_204933 | JGI IMG/M metagenome (GOLD analysis project Ga0316188, IMG submission 204933) | Coastal sediment microbial communities from Maine, United States - Phippsburg worm burrow 1 | ecosystem: Environmental > Aquatic > Marine > Coastal > Sediment | place: USA: Maine... | reverse complement strand
GAAGATGTCGAGGCGCGACGCGCGGGCCAGCAGCCGATAGTGAAAGGTGCTGGTGCCGAAGTCGGCCATATGCCGCTGGCGATTGCGGTAGCGCTCGAGCGCGAGCCAAAGCGTCGCCAGCGCGACGACGACCAGCGCCGCCAGCGGGTTCTTAAACAGCAGGGCGGCGCTGAGCGCACCGAGAGTGACCAGATAAAACCAGTTCAACAGACAGAGCGCCATAACACCTCGTATGTGCTCGGCAGGGGTATCAGGAGTGTTCAGCAGGGGCGCGACTATAGCAGCTAACTGCCGTGTGTGCGGTTACGGTAGTTTAATGGCTGGCGGCGGCATTTTACGTCAGGTCCGGCGGGTTTGCGTCTGCGCTGGGCCGGGAGCGCCGGGCGCACCGCCAGCCGGAGTGGAGCCCGCCATCACCAGGCAGCATCCGGCCCCGTCACCGGAGTGGCAGAGCGCAAGGTCCCGAGCGTCAGCGCGAGCCCGGCGTCACCGCGGCGCGATCGGACGCTGCGCCGGCATCACTCGGCCACTTACGGCGCTGGCGTCAGGATGCACGCGCCGTAGGTGAAGCCGCCGCCGAACGCGGTCAGGGCGATGTTGTCGGGCCGCAGCGCGCTGGCGAAGAGCTCGGTCAATGCCAGCGGGATGCTGTTGGATGAGGTGTTGCCAAAGCGCTGGATGTTGGAGAAAAACCGCTCGGGAGGCAGGTTCAGCTTCTTGGCGATGGCATCCATGATGCGCTGATTGGCCTGATGGGGAACGATCAGCGCGACATCCTCGAGCGGCAGGCCCGCCTCGTCCAGTGCCCGCTGCAGGATGTGGGTCATCTTGCGCACGCCCATGGAGAACACCCGCATCCCGTCCATCTGAATGGGCGTGCCGGCGGCGCGATGGGGCACGCGCAATATGCCGTCGGCGTCGGCCTGCCCCGACAGCAGCGGGCGCTGCAGGCGGTAGCCACAGCCGTCCAGCCGGGCTTCGCCGCAGACCAGCGTGGCGGTGGCGGCATCGCCGAACAGGATGGCGGTGGTGTAATCTTCCGGGTCCAGCAGCGGCGAGAGCAACTCGGTCGTGACGACGAGCACGCGCGCATCGGGGCGCGATTGCAGCACGTCGTAGGCGCTCCCCAGCGCGTACAGGTAGCCGGAGCAGGCGGCGTTGATATCGTAGGCGGCGCACTGGGCCTGCGGGTCGATCGCCGCCAGTACCTGGCAGGCGGTGGAGGGTGTGATGAGGCCCGGGGTGCCGGTCGCACAGATCAGGGTGTCGATGTCGCCAAGGTGCAGGCCCTCGCTCTGCAGCAGCTGGCGGCAGGCCTGCACCGCCAGGCTGACCGCGGTCTGCCCCTCCCCGGCGCGAGGCCGACTGGCGATGCCGGTCGACTTGATGATGTCCTCGGGCGACCGCTCGGGGAAATTGCCCGCCAGTTCGGCATTGCCGACCTGTGTTGCGCCGCAGCTCTGGCTGATGTGCTTGATGCCGACCTGCAGCGCCGTGCGGGCGCCAGCGCCGGGCCGCTGCTGGCGCCGCGGTCGCTGCTGGAACGACGGCCGGGTCAACGGCTCCCGCGTGAGCGGCTTGGCCCGGTTCGCGGCGGGGTCGTCCAGCCGCAGTGTCAGCAGGGGCGCGCCCACCCTGGCGCTGGCGCCGGCGTCCACCAGGACGCTGTCGACGACCCCGCGGTAGGGGCTGAGCAACTCGGTGACCGCCTTGTCGGCCTCGTATTCGACCAGCAGGTCGCCCTCTTCGACGCGATCGCCGGCACCGACGTGCCAGGCGTTGATCGTGACCAACTCGTCAGAGGGGCTCGCGCCGATGGCCTCGATCACCACGAGCTCGTCGCAGCGGTTCGCGCCGGCCTCCCAGCTGACCGCCATGCCGAGCATGTCGGCGGCGATTTCGACGGCAGCCTTGATGGAGGGGAGGACGTCGAGCTGGTTGGCGAAATTGCAGGGAATGTGTGTGTCCGGGCGGGTCAGGCGCCGGCACTCGATGCCCGGCGGGAGGGCTTCCGTCACGGTCGCGATGATCTCCGCACCCATGCCGCAGGTGTGGCCATCCTCGTGAACGACCAGCAGGCGCCCCGTCTTGTCGACGGAGCGGATGACGGTCTGCCTGTCCCAGGGGGCGATGTACCGCAGGTCGATGACCTCGCAACACTTCCCCTGGTCCGAGAGCATGTCCGCGGCAGCGAGTGCTCTGGCGATGGTGTTGCCCCAGGCCACGATGGTCAGGTCGCTGCCGGGTCGCACGATGCGGGCGCGGCCGACGGTCGCCAGGTGGCGCGCGATATCGCTGGATGTGGTCTGTTCGCGATCGTTGAGCAGCGCCTTCGGGTAAAAGAACAGGGTGGGTCGCGGCGACTCAAAGGCGGCGTTGAGGCCGGCCGCGGCATCGGCCGCGGTGGACGGCACCAGCACGTCGATGCCCGGCAGGTGCGCCGCGATCGACTCGAAGCTCTGGGCGTGGAAGTGGCCGAGACCGGGCCGGTAGCCGCCGCAGGGTGCCATGATGATCACGGGGCATTGCCAGCCGCCGTCGGTGCGCCAGTACATGGTGCTCAATTCAGAGCAGATCTGGTTGAATGCCAGCGGCAGGAAGTCGGAAAACTGCAGCATGGCGACCGGCCGGCCGCCGGCCAGCGCTCTGCCGATGGCGGTGCCGACGATGGTGGATTCGGACAGCGGCGCATTCCTGACCCGCCCCGCAAAGCGCGTGGACAGCCCGCGGGTCAGGCCGAACACATCGCCCTTGGGGTCCTCGATATCCTGCCCGTACAGCGACACCCGGGGGTCGCTGTCCAACCGGTTGTGCAGCACCGCGCGCAGCGCCTCGATCATGGTCAGCCGAGCGCCGTCGGGTCGCCCGAGGTATTCCTCCCGGGGGTCGTGCAGCCGCGGCGGCAGCGCTGCGGCGGCCTGTCGGCAGGGTTGAGGGTTGGCCCCCAGCAGCGCTGTTTCGGCGGCCTCGCGGACGCGTGCGACGGCGCGTTCCCGGCGCTGTTCTACGGCGCTCTTCAGGCCCTGCCTGGCGAGGGCCTCGCCCAGTCGGTGGACGGGGCAGCCGCGTTGGAGATCGGCGCTGATGTCCGCCGCCTGGCGATAGAGCGTCTGGTCATCGGCGTTGGTGTGATCCGACAGGCGCTTGCAGCGCATGACGACGATCGCCGGCTCCCGGGTCTGGCGCATGCGGCCCACGACCTCCCCGAACCGGTAGTAGCAGTCGATGGCATCGAGGCCGTCGAGGTAGTGAATGGATATGCCGCAGAACGCATCGGCGGGCTGCGCGTCGAGCGAATAAAACGTGGTGCCGGCGGTGGGGGTGGATATGGCCCAGCCGTTGTCCTCCACCAGAAACAACACGGGCAGGCGCTGGCGCTGCGCTTCCAGCAGTGCCTCCAGTACTTCACCCTGCTGAGTGCTGCCTTCGCCAAGGCAGCACACGCTGATGGGGTCGCCACGCTGACCGACGATCTCGGCGGCGATGCCGACGGCGCTCAGCGCGTTGTTGCCGACCGGGCCGACGAGGCTGGTGATATGGTGTTTGGGACTGCTCAGGTGCGCGGACATCTGACGGCCGCGGCTATGGCAGTCGTCCTTGGCGAAGAAACCGCCGAAGAGGTTCTGCAGGCTCAGGCCGCGGGCGAGCATCAGCGCCTTGGATCGGTAGTGGCAGCTGAGCCAGTCCTGGGGAATCAGATGCGGGTTCAGCGCGGCCCCGGATTCGTGACCGCGCCCGGCCACGTGAAAGAAGGCCTCGCCGCTGCGCGTGTACTGCTGTTCCAGCCGGTCCACCTCGGTGGACGTGAACATCGCCTCAAACAGCCTTAGCAGGGTCTCAAGATCGGTTTGTGCCACGGTTACTTGAGATAGGTGAGGGTTTTCCATGCGCCATCCTGGGGTGTCTCGTCGGCTTTCGGCGCCGCACACTATAAGCGCAATCGTGGTGGAATGATAGCCGGGATTGACGCCCGTGCCGCGCCCGCAAGGGCATCGCCGCTACATCAGGCGCCTGCCTTGTTGGCGATGGTGGGCGATGATGGCCTCCTCGATATTGATCAGCTCCAGCACGTTCTCGAGATCGATGACCCCGGTGAGCTGACCCTGCTGCGTGACGCCGATCAACGGCGTCTGCAAGGTCTGCATGGTCTTGAATATCGACTCCATGGGTTCGCCGCCGTCGATGCAGTGCAGCTCCGGCAGGTGCAGGTCACCGATAAGCGTCTGCTCACCCTCGTCGCGCAGGGCCTGCAGCATGGCGGTCTGGGTCAGCAGGGCGGTCGGCTGGCCCGCCAGCAGTACGGGAAAGTGCTTCTGCGTGCCGCTCAGCGTCAGGTCGATGGCTCGGCGCAGGTTCTCTTCCGGCCGCAGCGCCTCATAGCGCGTGATGCTGGCTTGACCCGCTGTGGCCTTGAACAGCGCGGCGTGCATCAGTTCCATGCTCAGCTCGGCGGAGGCGCCCAGCCAGACAAAAGCGGCGATCAGCATCAGGAACGGGTTGTAGAACAGGCCCAGCACAAACATGCCCGTCGCCAGGAACTGGCCGACGGCGACCGCCTTGCGCGTGGCCTCGCGGCGGTCCATGCGCATCGCCATGGCGGCGCGCAGTACGCGGCCACCGTCCATGGGAAAGGCCGGCAGCAGATTGAACAATGCCAGCACCAGGTTGACGGCCATTACCTGGTAGAGGAAGGGCACGCCGGAAGCCAGCAGTTCCCCCGTGCTCAGCGGCGTCTGCGTCACGACCAGCCACAGCCACAGGGCGGCGGCGATCGCCAGGTTGACGGCGGGGCCGGCGAGGGCGACCAGCATCTCCTGGCGCGGATCCTCGGGCATGCCCTCCATGGCGGCGACGCCGCCGATGGGCAGCAGCGTGATGCTGCGGGTCCTGATGCCGAAGTGCTGGGCGGTCAGGGCGTGGCCGAACTCGTGCAGCACGACGCAGCCGAACAGCGTGATGATCAGCCCCAGCCCCTTGGCGACCGCCGGCAGGCTGTGGGTGCTCTCCCAGTAGGTCAGGCCGATCCACAGCAGCAGCAGCGGAAAAGTAAAATGTATGGCGACGTCGATGCCTCGATAGCGGGCTATTTTCCAGGACCACTTCATGCCGATTCTCCCTCGGTTGCTGCGCCCGGGCGCTCCTCGACAAACGGGGCGCTGTCCTCCTCGACCCGTGCGGCCGTGGCGGGGCAGGGCGCATAGTAGCACGCAGCGCGGTCAGCCATTGTGGCAGCATAAATAGCCTGTCGTGAGCGATCAAGCTCGGCGTGTCAGGTCGACGTGCCGGTGCCGGCGCGCAGCGCCGGCGCAGGGCGGTCTGGCATGCCGCGTTACGGCACCGGTTCGCTGGTGTGTTTGCGGCAGGCGTTGACCAGCAGCCAGCGGAACAGCGGCGCCCGCACCGGCGCCAGGCTCAGTTCGGGATGAAACTGCGTGCCGATGACCGGGCGTCCGGCGAATTCGAGGACCTCGGCGATGCGGCCGCCGTGCGACGTGGCGGTGACCGCCAGCTGCCGGAAGCGGTGGGGGTGCGCCTTGAGGTAGGCCAGGTCGAGCGCCTGGTGATGCAGTTCGAACGCTGAAAACGGCGCCGTGCCCACCAGCCGCGCGATGGTGGCGGCGCCATCGTCCACGCGGACCGTGTCGAAGCGGTAGCGCCGGTTGGCAATGCCGAGCTCAGTGGCGATGTCGACGTGCAGCGGCAGGCCCTGCACCACGGACAGCAGTTGCATGCCGCGGCAGATGCCAAGGAGCGGGGTCTGCAGCGAGCCAGGGTCGCGGAAGTAGTTCTTCAGCAGGTGATATTCAAACGGGTCCCGACGCCGCCCCTCGTTGCTGTAGACTATCAGATGGTCAAGGCGTTGCAGGCGCTGGCGCAGGTCCTCGGGCAGCGAGGAACTGTACCAGCGCGGGTCGATATCGGCACCGCCGGGAATCAGCAGGGCGTCGATATGCCGCGGGTGCGCGTCCTCGAGGCGGCTGAGGTCGCCGACGAGGTCGAGGCGATAGCCCAGCGCTGCGGCGGCTTTGCGCAGCGCGCGCCGGTTGAACGGGCCGCAGTCACTGGTGCAGGCGATGGTCAGTTGCTGATCGCGGCTGAGCTGACACTCGGCGGCGTAGCCGTCGGGCAAGGCATCGGGCGCCCACCAGAACCACGCCGCGGCCACGGCCAGCAGGCCGACGGGAAGAGCTAGCCAAGGTTTCACTGTCGCTGGACCTCGTGCTGGTGGGGATGCCGCGCAGGGCAGCATAGTACCGCAGCTGGCGCGGCAATGCGTGGCGCTCCCGTCCGCCACGCGAGGCGGCCTCTGCTGCAGGGTGCTTCAGGTGAGGCGAGCGGATGGTGAAAATAGCAGAGCGGTTACGGCGCGGGTTGCGGCACACAGTCAACGCGGCGCTGCAGCATCGACCCGTCACCCTGACGCGGGACGACCTGCAGGGGGCGGTGGAACCGCACTTTCCGGTGCGCGTCGAGGGCATGCTGAATCTGGTACTGGATCAGCCCAGGGTGAGGCTGGATCGGGGCCGCGACAGAATCGGCCTCGAGCTGACCATCACGCCGGAGGTGCTCGGAGAGGCGCTGTTGTCCAGCCGCTGGTTGATCGATGGGCAAGTGAGCTACCGACGCCAGAGCGGGGAGTTTTTTATCCACAAGCCCGACCTGCGTGCGCTGTCCGCAGATGACCGGCCAGCGGGCTGGCTGCGCCAGTTCCTGATTGATGAACTGCTCGGTTCCGTTATCCCCGCGCTGCCGCTGTATCGGCTGAGTGACGGCAATCCGCGCCAGGCGGTGGTCCGCAAGCTGCTGCGTACCGTGCATGTGGTCGACGGCAAGGTGATCATCCACCTGCAGCTGGACGAGGATCCGGCCCGCTGAGCGGCGCGCAGGGGGCGTCATGGATGGTGTTGGGCGCGTCCGGTGGTTGCCAGAAAGGGATGGAGGGCGTCGCCGATCCATCGTGTATCCACCCCGTAGACCCGGCGCAGCAGGTCGGCGGTGAGCACGTCGCAGGGGGTCCCGGTGCAGGCGACCTGGCCGCGCTCGAGCAATACCAGGCGGTCGCAAAAGCGCGCTGCGGTGTTGAGGTCGTGCAGCACCAGCAGTACGCTGCCACCCTCCCTGGCGTGCCGGGCAAAGATTTCCATGATGTGCAGCTGGTGGTAGGGGTCGAGCGCTGCGATGGGTTCGTCTGCCAGCAGGCCGGGGGCCTGGGATGCCAGTATCCGCGCCAGGTTGACGCGAGCCTGCTCCCCCCCCGACAGCGAATTGAACACCCGCCCCGTGAGGTCCTCGACTTCGGTGAGCGCGATCGCGCGCTCGATCGCCGCGCGGTCGGCCGGGGTCAGGCCGCGCCAAAGTCCCAGGTGGGGGGAGCGCCCCAGTTCGATGACCTTGTCGACCCGCAGTGGCCAGTGGCTCTGAGGATTCTGGGGCAGGTAGGCCAGTTCGCGGGCGCGCTCGCGCGGCGGCCAGCCGCGCAGGTCCCGGCCCTTCAGCAGGCAGCGGCCGCCGCTCAGTGGCTGCAATCCCAGCAGCGCTCTCAGCAGGGTGGACTTGCCGGCGCCATTCGGGCCGATCAGCCCGACCATCTCGCCCGGGCGCAGCTGCAGCGACGCGCCTTGCACGATGGCGCGGTCGTTGCGCCGGATGACCACGTCCGTCGCTTCCAGCAGCCTCACAGGACCTGTCGCCTCATCTGATAGATCAGCCCTAGAAAGAATGGACCGCCGACCAGAGCGGTGATGACGCCAAGCTTGAGCTCCTGCTGTGGCGACAGCCACTGCACGGCGGCATCTGCCAGCAGCACCAGGGAGCCCCCCGCCAGCGCGCTGGGGAACAGCAGGCGGCCCGGCTCGCCGCCGACCCAGGGCCTGATCAGGTGGGGCACTACCAGGCCGACGAAGCCGATGTTGCCGCTGACCGAGACGGCCGCCCCCACCGTCAGCGCAACCCCGGCGATGACGAGCGCACGTAGCCGGTTGACGGCATAGCCCATGCTCTGGGCGCTCTCCTCGCCGAAATTCAGGGCGGTCAGGAAGCGCCCGGTGGTTGCCAGGCAGGCCCACCCCAGCACCATGAAGGGCAGGGCGATGGCGATGTCCGCCCGGCTGCGGTCCGCCACCGAGCCCATCAGCCAGAACACGATCTCGCTCAAGGCGTAGGGGTTTGCGGAGAAATTCAGCGCCAGTGAGATCAGCGACGAGGCCACGGCGTTGATGGCCACGCCGGCCAGCGTGAGCGTCAGAATGCTCGCCTGCCGGCCCGCAAGGAAGAAGATCAGGCTCACGCCGCAGCCGGCACCGAGCAGGCCGCCCAGCGGCAGCATGTACCAGGCCATGCCGGCCAGCCCGAAGTAAAAGGTGACCACGGCGCCCAGCGCGGCGCAATTGCTGACGCCCAGCAGTCCCGGCCCGGCCAGCGGGTTGCGCAGCAGCCCCTGCATCGCCGCCCCCGACAGGCCGAGGCAGGCGCCCACCAGCAGTGCCAGCATGGCCCGCGGCAGGCGTATCTGCCAGAACACCAGTGCGTCGAGCTGGGAGCCGGTCACCGCGCCCAGCAGGTCGAGTGGAAAGGGGCCGCTGCACAGCTCCAGGGCCAGGCTGCCCGCGAGCATGGCGAGGAGCAGCAGGTTCAACGGCAAGGGCGGCAGCGAGCGCATGCGGCTATCGATAGGCACGCAGGTCGGCCACGGCGTCCACCACCTTCGGCGTAGGGCACGACCAGTAGCGGCCGGAGAGGCGCACCGTGGTGGCTGCGGGCAGCCCCTGGCGCAAGGCGGGGTGGGTCAGCTTGCGCTGCGCCAGCGAGTGCTTGTCGGCTTCGTCATCGTCGATGATGATGAGATCGGGCTGTGCGCGCAGCAGCTGCTCCAGTGGCAGGTTGGCGCCGTGCGCATTGCCCAGCTCGGCGCTGAGATTGCGAAAGCCCGCGGCTGCAAGGATCGCGCCGGACAGGCTGGCCGCGCCCGGGCTGTATCCGTCGGGGGCATAGATCACGGCGAGTGGGCGCCGCCGCGGCGCGCTGCCGGCCATGCTCTGCAGGTGCTCCTGCATCTGCGCCACGATACGCGCCCCGGCGTGCGCCTCATCCAGGACGCGGGCGGCGGTCGCTATGGCCGCGGCGACGTCCTCCAGCGTGTCGGGGGCGGGGATCACTTCCACGCGATAGCCGAGCTGCCGCAGCAATCGGACGAGCTGTCCATCGGAATACTGGTAGGCCAGTATCAGGCTGGGGTCCTGTGCCACGATCTCCTCGATGCGGGCATGGTTGACGGGCAGGCCGTCGGCGCGATCGGCATAGGCAGAATACAGCGGGTTGGCAGCCAGGTGTGAGACCGAGGCAATGCGCGAGCGCGGCGCCAGCAGTAACAGCAGCTGATCGGTGCACAGATTGATCGACACGATGCGCCCGCCGGCCCCGGCCTGCAGGGCCGCGCTGGCGCCGAGCAGCGCCAGCGCGCCGCACAGCAGGCGCCGCCGGCGGTGGCGGGGGGCGGATGCTGGCGGTGTGGCATCGGGCACGGCGGTCGTCCGGGCGAAGCGGTGAGGCCGGCCACTGTAGAAGCGTCGCCGCGGGCTGTCAATGTGCGCTGGGCGGGGACCTTCAGGCCATCCGCACGGCGCCGCTGTGCGCCTCAGCTGGCGCCCAGGCGCGCCCTGACGGGTTTGGCCAGCAGCATGCCGGCGATCATGGCGAGCAGGAAGATCACGCCGCTCGTCCCGTTGTAACTGATCGACGCCATGGCCGGACCCGGGCACAGCCCCACCAACCCCCAGCCGGCGCCGAACAGCAATGACCCGATGGTCAGGCCGTGGTCCAGGCGCAGGGACGGCTTGGCCGGCAAAGGGTTGCCCAGCAGCGAGCGCTGGCGACGTGCCGCCACCTGCCAGGCCACGGCCATGGGCAGGATAGCGCCACCCAGGACGAATGCGAGGGTCGGGTCCCAGTTACCGAATACGTCCAGCCAGCCCTGAACCTTGGCGGTGTCGGTCATGCCCGAGACCAGCAGGCCGAGCCCGAACAGAGCACCGCTGATAAAAGCTACCAGAGCTAGCATCAGATGATCCCCCATTGGTGGCGGAACAGAAAGACGGTGATGCCGCCGCCCAGCA
>Ga0316188_10001826_pt1 | contig 10117 bp, 12 predicted proteins | sample Phiworburrow1_MG_FD_204933 | JGI IMG/M metagenome (GOLD analysis project Ga0316188, IMG submission 204933) | Coastal sediment microbial communities from Maine, United States - Phippsburg worm burrow 1 | ecosystem: Environmental > Aquatic > Marine > Coastal > Sediment | place: USA: Maine... | reverse complement strand
GGCATCCGCGCTTCAAACCTTTTGTCGAAGACGCCCTCCCTGCCATTGCATCTGGAACCTGTGCACTGGTCGCCCACCCGGTGGCGGCACAATCCTGCCCTGCCGACATCCACCGTCCCGTGACCCTGGCGATCGGTCCCGAAGGAGGATTCACAACCTACGAAATAGAGAAGCTGACCGCCGCAGGCCTGACCCCGATTCATCTAGGCAACCGCCCACTGCGAGTTGAGACCGCGGTCCCGGCCCTGATCGGTCGCCTGCTCCCTTCACCATAGCCTCACTCAAGAAGAGAGGGCGGGGCCGGGATTGCACTGAGCGAACACCACGCCAGCCTCACAATAAAAATTAATAAAATATAATTTTAATTCAAAGGGAAATAATGGATTAAAATCAGTGACTTAAACGTATAACACCCCATTATTGTTTGTTTATTTTAATTTTAATCTACAAATTAAATAAGATTAAATTATAACTTTCTAACTGGACTGACAAGACAGAAACAGAGAGAATAAAATAACTTTAGAAGCGACTAGCGGAACACACCCATCGAATTTGGGAGATCGATATGTTCCAGAAAATCAGAGTAGCAGTTGTCAAAAACACTCGCCCGGTTTATCTTGCCGGGCTGATGTCGACGCTCTTTTTTGCCGTCGGTGTACAGAAGATCGACGCCCACGCAGGGCTGCTTGCCCGCCACGGCATTTATACAGGTATCTTCTTCCTCTGCATGTGGATCGCCTGCCGGCTTTTCGCCTCCAGCCTGAACCGTCGCCTTGAACTGGAAGGTGTCTGTGCAGAATCAGCCGGTGACATGGTATACACCTTTGTCATCTATCTCGAGCTTATCAAGCATGTCGTCGGCGTCAGCTTTACCCTCGGCTGGATCGCCGGAATCATGTTCTGCTGGGATTACCTGGGGCACAAAATGTTCTTGATCCCAGCGGGCGCCAGCCTGGCTGTTTCCCTGGTGGCTTTCCTGGTGACGTTCGGCATCTCTTCTTTCGTCGACAACCTGCACTGGCCAGGACAAGAAGAAGATTAATTCCTGAGTACTTCACGAGAACAAACAAAGGGCCGGCAATATTGCCGGCCCTTATCTGTGCATCACCTCCCCGGTTCGAATAATTAATGCTTACGACCTCTACAGGGGGCTTAGAGGCTGTATCTCGCAGAGTTCGGGGATATCCGCCGGATCGATAACATCTGTTCCCCGGTGGACTCTAATCACGTCACCGCAAAGCTCCGTATCAAAACCGGCGTCAACCAGTTTGCCACTAACGCATTCAATCTGGACGGCACATTCCAGCAATCGCGGGGCAACGGCAGCAATGCCCACAACACAGGTCAGGCCAAGTTCAGTCTCGGAGTTCACGCAAAGTTTCCCCTGGCCCATGACTTCACGGACTTTAGCCAGGCAACCCTCGTAGGGTATGTTCACTACGAAATCGCCCCCCATCCAGGCGCGTGACATCGGGTCGTGGCTGCCGTGCCACACCGTCCTGATGCGCGGTCTTCGCCCCCCGACCAGGGCAATCCAGGAAGTCACTAGGGCAAGGGGCACCCCGCCCGGAGCATACCAGCTGATCAAACCTGCAGGCAGCCAGGCTACCGGTGCTTTTATTGCTATGGGCTGGTCAACCATATCCTGTAGGCCTTGTGGTTTGATCGTCCGGAGAATGCCGGACTGAACGGGCCGAGGCGAAAATCTGGATGCTCGGGAACAGATTTAAGCTCATTTGAAAATACTTCGCTGAAGCTATAGGTCAAACAGGCGCTGAAATAGGGCCCAAAACAACTCTATTTGCAGCCAGCTCTTGGATAATCCGCGATACACCAGCAGTATATGATATTTCTGAGTTCGGAAAAAGATTAATAACCAGTAAATTCTTGACAACTTCAATAAACTTAACTAAATATTTTACCAACAAAGACTTTAGGAGATTACTATGCGCTTATCTACCAAAAGCCGCTATGGACTGCGCGCACTCTTTGATATGGCTTATCATGCCGGCACCTTGCCCGCCCAGATCAAGGATATCAGCCGGCGCCAGAACATCTCACCACGCTACCTCGAACAGATATTCCAGGACTTGAAGCGCGGGGGGCTTCTGAAAAGCCGCCGGGGGCCGCAGGGCGGATATTTCCTCTCTCGCAAGCCACATGAAATAACCGTCCACCAGATCATTCTGGCTGCAGAGGGAGAGATGGCCCTGGTCGACTGCGTAAAGTCAGGCAAAGGGGGCAAAAAGACCTGTGAATTCGACAACGGATGCGTGACCCAGAAAATCTGGAAGGAAGCAAGCAAGCGCCTCAACGACTATCTGAGTTCCGTAACCCTCAAAGACCTGTGCGAGGAAGCCAAGGCTATGGGTATGGAAAAGGAACTGGACCACCGTTTCATGTACTTCATTTAGTGTGATCAGTAAGGAGTCCCGACCCATGGTAAAGAGATATTCCTCGACCCTCGAGCGGATCGGCAACACCCCCCTGGTAAGAATCAGCACCCCGGAGAAATCAGCAACGCTCTGGGGAAAACTCGAGAGTGCCAATCCTGGGGGGAGTGTCAAGGACCGCATCGCCAAGGCCATGATCGAGCAGGCCGAACAGGATGGCCGGCTACAGCCCGGAGCTGTTATCGTTGAACCGACCAGCGGCAACACCGGCATAGGGATCTCTCTGGTAGGGGCAATCAAAGGATATCGGATTGTCCTGACCATGCCTGATACCATGTCCATGGAGCGTCGCCGCTTGCTCGGCGCCTTTGGTGCCGAGCTCATTCTCACTCCCGGGGCACAGGGGATGCGCGGCGCGATAGAAAAAGCGGAAGAGGTTACCGCCGAGCTCAAGGGTTTCATGCCTCAGCAGTTCTGCAATCCTGCCAATCCGAAAATTCACCTGGAGACGACCGGTCCGGAGATCTTGCGCGACCTCGACAACCAGGTCGATGCTTTTGTCGCCGGCGTCGGCACCGGCGGCACCATAACCGGGGTCGGCCAAGCACTGAAACAGAAGAACCCTGGCGTGCTGATCGTCGCGGTCGAACCAAGTGACTCGCCGGTGCTTTCCGGCGGCGAACCGGGGCCGCACAAAATTCAAGGCATTGGTGCCGGCTTCGTTCCCGATGTTCTCAACACGGACATTTACAGCGAGATCATCACCGTCACGAATGAACAGGCCATGCAGACGGCCAGAGAGCTGGCCCGCGAAGAGGGCGTTTTTGTCGGGATTTCTGCCGGCGCCAACGTCTTTGCCGCCCGCAAGGTTGCCGCGCGGCTCAAACCTGGACAAAATGTCGTGACCATTCTCTGTGACACCGGCGAACGCTACCTCTCCACCAACATCTTTGACTGAGAAGCACAACAACCATTCAACTGCAATGCGCCTCCGTCACATCGGCCGGGGATTTGATTTTATCCATGCAACTTGACCACAAATTTCAAAAACTCAAAGACATATTGGACGAACTGGATTCAGCTGTCGTCGCCTTTTCCGGTGGAGTCGATTCGACTTTTCTGCTGCAGACGGCTCGAGACGTGCTCGGCGCTGACCAGGTGGTCGCCCTCACAGCCACCTCACCGACCTATCCTAGCCATGAATTCAACGAGAGCGTGAGACTGGCAAAAGAGCTGGGCGTCCGGCAGGTCGTGGTCGAGAGCAATGAACTCGAGATTCCCGGCTTTGCAGACAACCCGCCAAAGCGCTGCTACCACTGCAAAAAGGAACTCTTCGAGATCTGCCTGAACAAAGCCAGGGAACTCGGCTTCGCCGAAGTGCTCGACGGGTCCAACCTCGATGACCTCAAAGACTACCGACCGGGGCGACAGGCCGCCACGGAGCTGAAAGTTCGCTCCCCGCTGCTCGAAGCGGGCCTTATCAAGGAAGATATTCGCGAATTGAGCCGCCAAAGCGGCCTTTCGACTGCAGAGAAGCAACCCTTTGCATGTCTTGCCTCGCGTTTTCCTTACGGCACGCGGATTACCGCCGAACGCCTGCAGCAGATCGATCGATGTGAGACCTTCATGCGCGAAAACGGCTTTCACACCTTTCGTGTCCGCTATCACGGCAAAACCGCTCGCATTGAAGTTGCCCTTGACGAACTATCTAGAATCATTGATGATAAGATGCGTTTGCATCTACTGGCCGAGTTCAAGGCCGCCGGTTTCACTTACGTTGCCCTTGACCTCCAGGGGTACCGGACCGGCAGCATGAACGAGGGGGCGGCCCTGGATCAAAACTAAAATCCGTTGACCGGGGAGAAGCCATGTCACGCACCAGTACCTTGATGGCCGTCTGTTTCTGTGCAGGGATGCTTGGTGCGCTCTGCAGCAGCCTGTTTACCTGGCAGGCCGGTCAAATGGGCCTTCCCGCCATGGTCGGAGTCAGCATCGCGCCGCAGCTGACCCCGAGTTGGCTCTATTCACGCCTGGTCTGGGGAGGCCTCTGGGGCCTCCTCTACTTCCTCACCGTCGGCCCCCAGAAATCCCGTCGCCACTGGGCCCGCAAGGGGCTGTGGATCAGCCTGCTGCCTACCGCATTCCAGCTCTTCGTCGTTTACCCTTCCATGACCCGCTACGGTTTAATGGGCCTGGGTCTCGGCCAGCTCACGCCGCTTTTCGTGCTCCTCCACAACCTCGCCTGGGGACTCTGTACCGGGGTCTTCTGCCGCCTGATCTGGGGTCGAGGGTGACCACAAGAATCTGCCGTCTGCTTGTATGCTTATCTCTCCTCCTGACGCTGCCCGCCTGCGCCGAAGAACCAGTTTCAAACCAACAGGGCATAGTCACTTGGGTCCACGATGGCGACACCCTGGAGGTCGACCCCGTCGGCAAAGTCCGACTGGCTGGTATCGACACGCCAGAGCGGGAAAATTCCGACCGCGATCGCTACCTTGCAGACAAGGGGATTACGGCCGCGAAGCAGCGGGAAATTTACTGGTCAGCCAAAGAATTCAACATCAGGCATGTCAAGGGGCAACAGGTCAGTCTGATCCTCGAGGACCCACCCCGCGACCGGCATGGCCGACTTTTGGCGTATGCATATCTGACTGACGGCCGCCTGCTCAACCGCCTGCTCATCGAACAAGGATTGGCGGTCGTCTACAGAAGGTTTACATTCAAGCAGAAAGAGGATTTCCTCGCGGCAGAAGAACAGGCAAGAAAGGATAAACTGGGATTGTGGGCCGAATGAGCAGAAGCCCGTGCTTCTCTATCTGGCAATTTTATGGCAGCGGTCGCCTCAGATTTAGCGTGGTTTTTGCGCAGTAACGATGAGGCGATGATTCATAAAGCCATAGTCGCCTTCTTTCTCCTGGACTAAAAATCCACGATGGACACTGGTATCAGTGAAACCCGCTTTATCGACAAGGACGGCAAGGTTTTCTGGAGCGTGCAGGCGAATTGCATAACTCTGGTCGCGAACCAGGCCACGCTCCTTGCATAGCACAACCTCGCGGGCGCGGATGATATTGTCTGCCAACTCCCGATGGCGGCAGACAATAACCTTATCGTCTATCTCATGCCAAGCATTCGGGGTAAATGTCTCCCTTACCAAGCTGCCATCGGTCACATCGACCAGCAACCACCCACCAGGCGTCAACAGCCTGAACGCTTCCTGCATAATCTTCAAATCATCTTTAGTTTCAGGCAAGTACCCCAGAGAATTGCCCAGGATCAAGACATGATCAAAGGCCTCTCCGGGCAGACCGGTCGATGTCGCATCCCCTTGGACAAAACCTACCCGGCCGCCGAACAGGTCTGCAGCCTGTCGACCGACATCAAGCAGTACTTCTGAGTAGTCGAGTACGGTGCAGCCGGTATAACCACGTCGGGCCAATTCCAGACTATGGCGACCCTGACCACCGCAAAGGTCCAGAACGGCATCGGTTGATTTCAGCGGAAGTAGTTTGCAGATGAAATCAACTTCCCGTCGGGTCACTTCATCATTGCAGACCGAACGGGCATCCGTCATCAGGTAGATTTCATCAAAAAGGGTTTTCCACCAATCGGGGTTGACTTTGATTTTCATGGTGCCTCCGGATGAGCACCAAAGCTGAACAGCCCATCAGATGCGAAGATAGCAGCGGCGCCACCCCAAGGTTGCGATCGCGAGATGGCCAGTTCCTCATCTTCAATAGTGATCATATGCTGCAACGCACCTTCAAGATACATCTTCTCCAGAAGCAGGCAATCGCTCCAGACAGCCTCAGCATAAGCGTGCAACTGCTCAAGGTGTGCATCGACAATCAGGCGTGGCCGCAAGGCGATTCGGATAGGCCCGAGCAGGTATGTGAACCGATGGGCTAAAGCCATCTGCTGCTGCATTTCGAGGACCCCGCGCAGTTCGTCTGGATCGACGCTCATCATGGCGTCATTAATGCGTTTGGCCGCTTCTCTGGTACTCAGGTTAGAGCGCAGCAAAGCAAGGGGTTGAACACCGCCGCCACTACCGACGTTGGTTGGCACACCACCATAACGCACCAGAAAGCCGAACAGGCCATCGCAACCGAACAGGCAGCGAAAATCCGTCTGAAAACGGTTCAGAACGACGCCCTCGTCATGCTCGTAGCTGACACATTCTTCGGCCCAGAGGTGCAGGGGGACCTTCTCCTGCACAATATATTGCCCTTTTTCAAGAGCCAGCCCGACGGCTTCGTCGGCGTCCGGATTGACACCGCCAACGCGGACGCCGAAGCCTGAGTAGCCCCGCTCCGGCTTGAGCACCAGATTCTGCCAGTTTTTACGGGTCCACTCGATCAGGTCACCAATCTGTTCGCCGCCCGGCCCCACCGCCCGGCCCGGCAAAAACCGCCGCGTCCAGGGCGTCCGTTTCACTGACTCCCTCGTGAAGCGGTCATTCCCCTCTGAGGTCAGCACCTCGAACATGCTCTTGACATTGATCGGCTCAGTCCCTCGCGGGTTGACCACTCGTCCTTCGCGCACCAACTGCAGAAGAGGCGTTAAATTGTGTTTGCGATGCAGAGTCAGCAGTATATCCGTATTAAAATCAACAAAAGCAATCGAAACCGGTTTTCCTCGATAACACACCCGGCCAGACTCCACCTCCAGTTCATGGGGCGCCATCAAGGCACTCTCTATACCGTCTATTGCATCAAGTCGTTTGGCCAAGTTGATATTTTCGGTGACATCCGCAAGCGTTTCCGCCTCAGCAATCACCGCCATCAATCCCTGATTACTTCCTGCCAGCCGGCGATGTCCAGCGAGCAGCATCTGCACAAAACCGTCAATCGGATAAAGCAAGGGATGATCGAAATCCAACTCTATACCGGTCGGGCGCAACTGGTTGACACGCGCCCAAACCGCTTTACCGATGATCTGGGTGATGCGCTGGTAGTCCCAACCACCAGGGCTGCCAAGATTCCATTCCGAGTGATATCCCCAAAACGCCTTCACCTTGTGCTCCTTAATTGAGAATGTTTACGGATTTTCTGACGAGTTTAAGGGTTATGCCTTGCCGCCAGAATGTTTGTCAACCGATCAAAACCTATTTCACCCTGCCGTAAAATCGATTGCGAAAATTCGCCGACCGTATCTCTACCAAACCGGTCAAAGAGATCCAGCCCTTGTCTTAGTCCCAGAGTGTAGCACAGCTGATAACCGGGGCGCAGAAGGTACTTTGGGATAATCGACCGGGCCGTCTCCGGACGGTAGCCAACTCTCATCAGGAGTTGCACTGCGGCTCCTTCCGTCATGCGCCCGCACTGCAGACCCAGGTCAACCAGCCCCCGGGTTGCTCGCTCAATCCGACGCTTGGCAAGCAGGAAGCGGTCCCACGGGTTATCTAAGTAACCGGTGTGTGCCATGAGTTCTTCGGCGAGACAAGCCCAGCCTTCATAGAAGAGCGGCGACTCAAGCGGGCGGCGCAGAGGACGATCGAGGTTCCAACGGCAGGCATCAAGCAGATGATGCCCCGGCCAGCCCTCATGTGCGGCAGTCATACGGTATTCGAGCGTACGTCCCGCGCAGCCTGCTTGGCTATGGCCATGTTCCATGACAAAAAATACTCCTCCACGAGGAGGAGCCCCCGGGAAGGCACTATAGGCATCCGAGGCACGGATAACGGATAGATACTCAGGGATCGCGGCCACCTCAAGGACCGCCGATCCTGGCAAATTACCAGGGACCAGCCCATGAGTGCGACAATGGGCCTCCATGGCGACAAGTTCTCGAAGATGCTGCTCAAGCAGGTTGCCTCCGGAGGCGGCGATGAAGGGAGTGTCTTCTCGCGCTTCAATCCACGAGCACCCTGGGGCCAGGCGACTGGCCTCTTCACTCAAAAGGGCTTCCATTGCCTGCACTTCTTCTTGCAACAAGGCCCATGCAGCATCGCTGCCCAGAGCGCAGCCGAGGTGTTCAACGACCATCTTCTCCAAGAGCTCTTCTGGATAGCGATAGTTTTCCACGGCTTTGAGCTTGTGCAACGCCGAGCGGAAATCCAGCAGAGCCCGCGGCAGAGCCCCAACACAGATGCCGTCAGCCTGCAACTGACAGAGCCAACCATACACATCGCCGAGCATATCTAAACCGAGGGTCAGGAAAAGTTCCGGCACCCCAGTCAGACAATCCACTGCTCTGTGCAGAAAAACCGGCGCACCGGCAATCCGTGCTGGCCAAGCCCCCTTGTCATCAGCCACAAGAGCTTCCGCTAGGCCTGAAGCCAATACGGTTAAATGGAATGTCGGCTGGGTGGATTGAGGGCAGATATCAACCAGCTGTTCCCGCAAAGTGCAAAGGGCCCGCTGTAACAGATGGGCATCCATAGCATCATCAAATTGCATTCCCGGGGCAGACAAGCTCAGCAGGTCCTGTTCCAGGGCAATGAGCCGCTCGGCGACAGCTGAGACTCTCATTGCAGAGAAATCATCCCAGCTCTTCCAGTCAGGGACCTCCGGCACAACTTGCGGGAAAAAATAGAATTCATCACTGACGGCACAGACGGGAAAAGTTTCTGCAATCAGGGCAAAAGCGCCCGCAGCAATCTTCTCGAGTTGTCCGACCTGTTGAGTTTTGGAATCCATTCTCCACCCTTGCCCAGCGACGACCGGGACAAAGCTTTGCGCTGGCTACGGATTGCGTTTTCTCTGAATCTTATTAAGATTAAAATGCAATGGAAAAATTATACACCATTATGCCGCTGATATCGGGAAGAGGAAGATGATCAAACGTTGCACATGGTGCGGCAATGACCCGCTCTACCTGGACTACCACGACAAAGAATGGGGCGTGCCCTTGCACGATGACCGTCGTCTGTTCGAGATGCTGGTCCTCGAGGGAGCGCAGGCCGGCCTGAGTTGGCTGACCATCTTGAAAAAACGCAATAACTATCGCCAGGCATTCCAGCAATTCGATGCCGAAAAGATTGCCCGCTACAGCAACGAGGATATCCAACGGCTGATGCAGGATGCCGGTATCGTCCGCAACCGCCTGAAGATCGTTGCCGCCATCAAAAACGCCCAGGGATTTTTGCAGATCACCGCGGAATTCCCCTCTTTTGCGCACTACCTCTGGGACTATGTCGACCACCAGCCGATCACAAACAGCTGGCCGGGAGCAGCCGAGATTCCCACCCATTCACCGATTTCAGACCGCTTGAGCAAGGACCTGAAAAACCGCGGCTTCAATTTTGTCGGCACAACTATCTGCTATGCCTTCATGCAGGCCGTCGGCATGGTCAATGATCACACCTTGGACTGTTTTCGTTATCACGAAATCACTGCGAGTTCAGCATCGAGAGGCCGACCATGATCGCCGTCATCTTCGAAGTTCTCCTCAGAGAGGGACAACAGGAAAATTATCTGCAGATAGCGGCGAAGCTCAGAGAACACCTCGCCCAGGTCGAAGGATTCATCTCCATCGAGCGATTCGCCAGCTTGTCAGAGGACGGCAAGCTCTGTTCCCTGTCCTTCTGGGAAGATGAGGCATCAATCAGGCAATGGCGGGAATTCGGTCCACACCGTCAGGCTCAGGATGCAGGGAAAGCACAGATCTTTAAAGACTTCAGGATACGCGTCGCCAAAGTCAGCAGAGACTACAGCATGTTCAAACGCCAGGAATCCCCCGGATAGCTCGGCAAAAGCAAAGGGGCAGGATGATGCCCCTGC
>Ga0316188_10001825_pt1 | contig 10118 bp, 3 predicted proteins | sample Phiworburrow1_MG_FD_204933 | JGI IMG/M metagenome (GOLD analysis project Ga0316188, IMG submission 204933) | Coastal sediment microbial communities from Maine, United States - Phippsburg worm burrow 1 | ecosystem: Environmental > Aquatic > Marine > Coastal > Sediment | place: USA: Maine... | reverse complement strand
AACTCCAACACCTCGACCCGAGTACTGAAGCAGCAGCTCGAGGACCCGGGCGCCCGAATCATTATCACGACGATCCAGAAGCTGAGCACGTTCATCGCCGCCAACAAGGGCCACGAGATTTACGGCGGGCAGGTCGTGATCATCTTCGACGAGTGCCACCGGTCGCAGTTCGGTGACATGCACACCGCCATCACCAAGGCGTTCAAGCGGTACCACCTGTTCGGGTTCACCGGCACGCCTATCTTCGCCGCCAACTCCGCCAGCGGCGGCAACCCCCAGCTGCGAACCACCGAGCAGGCATTCGGCGACAAGCTGCACACGTACACCATCGTCGACGCGATCACCGACAAGAACGTCCTGCCGTTCCGGATCGACTACGTGAACACGGTGAAGATGCCCGAGTCGGTGACCGATAAGCAGGTCAGCGCCATCGACACCGAGAAGGCGCTGCTTGCCACCGAACGAGTCCGCCAGGTCGTTGCCTACATCCTCGAACACTTCGACCAGAAGACCAAACGAGCCGAGCACTACGGCCTCGCCGGCAAGCGCGTCAGCGGGTTCAACGCCCTGTTAGCGACGGCGTCAATCGACGCAGCTCGCCGCTACTACAACCAGTTCTTCCTCCAGCAGGAGGACCGTCCTGCAGACCAGCGTCTCAAGATCGGGCTGATCTACAGCTACGCCGCCAACGAGGAGGAACCTGACGGGTTGCTCGACGAGGAGGACTTCGACACCGCCGGCCTCGGCCTCGACGCCCGCAGCTTCCTCGATGACTCGATCCGGGACTACAACGACATGTTCGCCACGAGCTTCGACACGTCGTCGGACAAGTTCCAGAACTACTACAAGGACCTGTCGCTGCGGCTGAAGCGTCGCGAGATCGACCTCGTCATCGTCGTCAACATGTTCCTCACCGGATTCGACGCAACCACGCTCAACACGCTCTGGGTCGACAAGAACCTGCGAGCGCACGGGCTGATCCAGGCGTACTCGCGAACCAACCGGATCCTCAACTCGGTCAAGACCTACGGCAACATCGTCAGCTTCCGGAACCTCGAAGACGAGACGAACGACGCAATCGCGCTGTTCGGCAACAAAGACGCCCAAGGGGTTGTGCTGCTCAAGCCGTACGGCGAGTACTACGACGACTACGCCGACAAGGTCACCGAACTGCTCGCCGAGTTCCCGCTCGGCCAACCGATCGTCGGAGAGATTGCGCAGAAGACCTTCATCATGCTGTTCGGCGCGATCCTGCGACTGCGCAACATTCTCCAATCGTTCGACGACTTCGCCGGCAACGAGATCCTTACCCTCCGGGCGATGCAGGACTACCAGAGCGTTTACCTGAACCTGTACCAGGAGTTGCGCGGGCAGCGCGACGCCGACAAGGAGTCGATCAACGACGACCTGGTCTTCGAGATTGAGCTGATCAAGCAGGTCGAGATCAACGTCGACTACATCCTGATGCTCGTCGAGCAGTACCGGGCGGCGAAGGGTGACGGAGACGACAAGGAGATCCGCGCAGCGATCGAGCGGGCAGTCGACTCCAGCCCGTCACTACGCAACAAGAAAGAGCTCATCGAGGCGTTCGTCGACTCGCTGACGATCGACTCAGACGTTGACCGCGAGTGGGGCGAGTTCGTCGCTTCCAAACGCACCGAGGAACTCGACCGGATCATCGCCGACGAGGGCCTTGACCGCGAACGGACCTATGAATACATCGAAACTGCCTTCCGCGACGGCGCAGTCCAGCCGACCGGGATCGCCATCACCCGGATCCTGCCGCCCGTCACGCGGTTCGCGAGCGGCGGTGGCCACTCTGCAAAGAAGCAGGCCGTGTTGGGGAAGCTCGGTAAGTTCTTCGACCAGTTCTTCGGCATCGCTTGAAGTTCGGAGCGGAGCCTACGACGGCACCCAACCGCTGCCATGGTTCGATACGCCGTGCCCGCCCGCGTCAGAGCGACCTCGCTCTGCGATGTGGTCGATTCACGTAGCATCTCGTCGCGTCCTCCACGGCCCACACCCGAGGTAGCGGTTGCGTTGAAGTCAGCGCAGGCGCACTACGCCGCACTGACCGACCCGGTGACGACATGAATCCGGGGCGGAGTGCCAAAAGACGAGATGGCCATCTGCGCGCGAGTGGCCCGCTGCTCGAAGGTGCAGCCCCGTCACCCTCTGCCGCCTCGACCCCGCAGCAGCCATCGAACGTCGAACTGGTCCCCGCTGTGCCGAACGTCGACCGGTCCGAACTGGGGGAGTTGCCGTCGATCTCGTCGACGGTGAGATGATGTGGGCCATGTCGGTCGACGTTCCACGGGCTCGCCGGCTGTGATGGCACGACGGGACCGTTCCGAGCCGGACCTGTTCTCGGTGGATCCGTCGGGCTATCTGCCGTTGACGTTGTCGTCGATGTCGTGGCCGCCCGGTTCCCGGTTCCCGATCAACCACTCGACCGCAACAGTGCGCCAACAGGTGCGTGGCGATTTGGTTGCGTCACCGTCACCGTTGGTGGTGGCCGGTTTCTCTTCGGTGGTGGAGTTGATCGAACTCTGCGCAGCATGGTCCCAACAACATTGCGGTGGTGTCGGTGTGTTGCGGATCGTGCTGGGTTCCGAGCCGTTCGCGACGTCGCGCACAAATTTCGCGTCGTCACGGACGGTGTTCACCGACGACGTCCGCCGCTACTGGCTCGAGCAACAAGGCGTGTCGCTGCGGGCGTCGGCCAAAGTCATCGCAGCGATCGAATTGATCAAGGCGGGGCGGGTGCGGTGCCGGTTCGTTGACGGCGACGTCCGTCTCCACGCCAAGATCTACGCTGCCGCGCGTTCGGTCACGGTCGGCTCGAGCAACTTCACATTGTCGGGGTTGAGCACCCAAATCGAAGCGAACACCCGCTTCGAAGCCGCCGACGACCCCGACCGGTACCACGAAGGCTGTCAGATCGCCGAGAACTACTACACGATCGGTGACGACTGGAACACCGAACTCGTCGAGCTGCTCGAATCGCTGCTGGCGTTCGTGTCCTGGCAAGAAGCCCTCGCGAAAGCGTGCGCCGATCTTCTCGACGGCGAATGGGCCGAGCGGTATCTCGCCAACGACATCGCAGCCCGCGCGTTGTGGCCATCGCAACGCCTCGGTATCGCCCAGGCGTTGTGGATCACCGAGAACGTCGGCAGTGTCCTGGTTGCTGACGCGACAGGTTCTGGCAAGACCCGGATGGGCGCCCATCTGGTCCGATCGGTCCGCGACCGGCTGTGGAGCACCGGGCGAGTCAAGCGCGACCTGACTGTGCTCGTCGCACCACCAGCGGTCAAGGACACCTGGTTGCGTGAAGCGGTGTCGTGCGGGCTGACGATGATCGCAGTGTCGCACGGGGTGCTGAGCCGCAACCGGGCCGACAACGTGCCGCGCATCGAACAAGACGCCGTACGTGACGCACAGATCCTCGCCGTCGACGAAGCCCACAACTTTCTCGGGCGCGACACCAACCGCACCCGACACGTCCGAGACAGCCTCGCAGACCATGTGCTGCTCTTCACCGCCACACCCATCAACCGGGGCGCGTCCGACCTGTTGCAGCTTGTCGGGTTGTTGGGTGCCGACAACTTCGACGACGCCACCTTGGACATCCTTGATCGTCTCGACCGGCGCCGAAGTAGTAGTGACTCCGTCCTCAACAGCGACGAAGCGGCTGTGTTGCGACGCGAGATCCAACGCTTCACCGTGCGCCGCACCAAGACCACGTTGAACAGTCTCGTTGACGCCGACCCCGACGCCTACCGCAACAGCGACGGGCGGGTGTGCCGCTACCCGACGCATGACCCGCACACCTACATCACCGGCGAAACCGACACCGACGCCCACGTCGCCGAACAGATCCGGGCGATCACCGCCACCCTCGCCGGGGTCACCCAGCTCGAACAACACATCGAAGTCCCCGCAGCGCTGCGCCGCCTGTACGACGATGAACGCTGGTTGCAGTTCCGGCTCGGTTCCTGCCAAGGCCTCGCCGCCCATCACGTCCTGGGCGCGATGCGCTCATCGCGTGCCGCTGTCGTTGAACACATCGCCGGCACGACCGCAGCAGTCGCGATGTATGACTTGACCGCCGGGTTCAAATCCCCGACCGGGAACACGATCGGCAAACTCGACGAACTCGCCGCCAACGGACCACCGACCGTCAACCTTGACTGCGAACTGCCCGACTGGCTCGGCGACATTGACGCCTGGCAGCAACGCTGCACTGCTGAACGTGACCGGTACCGGCAGATCTTGGCGCTCACCGAACAACTCTCCGACGCCCGCGAACTCACCAAAGCCCGCCTGCTCGTCGAGCTGTTCGTGCGCCACGACCGGATCCTGGCGTTCGATCACCACCTCATCACCCTCGAAGTCCTCCAACCCCTCATCGACGCCAACCCGAAATCCGAGACGGTGGAAGTGATCATCGCCACCGGGGCTGACAAGAAGAACCGCAAGCGGGTCGAGAAGGTGTTCGCACTCGACTCGACCACCCGCTCCATTGCGTTGTGTTCCGACGCCATGAACGAAGGCCTCAACTTGCAAGGCGCCTCAGCAATCGTGCACCTCGATCTGCCCACCACCCTGCGCGTCGCTGAACAACGCGTCGGACGAGTCGACCGCATGGACAGCCCGCATGATCTGATCGAAGCGTGGTGGCCCAAAGACGGCCCGGCGTTCGCGACACGCGCCAACGAACGACTCGCACAACGAGCCGCCGAATCCGGTGCCCTACTCGGGTCGAACCTGCCCATCCCCAACCTCCACCATGACGCCCCCGACATGATCGTGGACGTCACCGCCGACATCGAAGCCGCCGAAGCACCCGGCGTCGAAACCTGGGACGGCATCAGCGACGCCCTCGACCCGATCCGCAACCTCGTCACCGGAACCAACCCCCTCATCGACCCCGCCCGCTACGACACCTACCGCCACACCCAACGAGTCGTCGCCCGAGTCAGCCCGCTGCACACCGACACCCCGTGGGTGTTCTTCGCGATTGCAGGCACCGCACACGGCGCCCCACGCTGGCTCCTGCTCCAGGATCACCCCGTCACCGGCGTCATCGAACTCGACACAATCACCCAGCAACTCCGCCAACGCCTCACCGCGGCTGTCACGCCTCGAGTGTTCGATGACACCGCCGACGCGTGGCTCACCTACTACCTCGACCACGCCGCCAGCATCGAACACCAACTCCTGCCCCGCCGGCTACAACGCGCATTGAAACAGATGACCGAACTCGCCATCCACTGGGCCGACACCGATGCCGACGTCAACATCTCACAACGATGGCGCACCATCGCCGCCCTCGCTGACACCTCACCAAGCGGCCACGCCCCCGACCTGTACGTGGTCGCGCAAACCTGGTGCGAACTCGTTGCCCCCATCCTCGACGCGCACCGTCACACACAACGCCGCAACCACTACACGCGACTCCACATGATCAACCCGACGCTGCGAACACACCCCCTCGACATCGACCACGTCGAAGCCGCTTTCGCCGGGCTCCGCACCGACAACGCCCCGCTCGACCGGCGCGTCACCGCCTGCATCATCGGCGTACCGGACCAGCCACCACCCAGAAACTGACCCCAGCAGTCGCCCGGCACCGTACGGGGTCGGCTCGTCGCGACGGTGGCCCGGCCACGCCGTGCCCGTGCCCCCTTCCTGTACGGGCTAGTGGGGCTCGGCGGTGCGGGCTGGGCGTCCGACACGATGGTGCGGATGGTCGAGGATGCTGCTGACGCGGGCGGCGGTGACGTTGGCAGCATTGGCGATCGCACCGATTGGGGATCCGTCGCTGAAAACCTGGCGGATGGCGTCGTCGCGTCGCCGCAGCGCCTCGGAGACCGAGTTGCGCAGCACCGCGAGCTCGCGTGCCGCAGTCGCTACGTCGTCCAGGCTCACCGGATGTGACGTTACAACGCCCACAGCACCGAAATGCAACCGCGATTGTAATTCTGTGGTGTGGGGCGTACCGTGGGGGCACGTCGAACGACGAGTGTTACCCGCAACGGCGGTGAGCGTCCTTACAGGGTGATGAAAAGTCGTTCCATTCCGGCCCAGCCCGTGTGGCGGCCACGTCGCGGTAGTGGGCGATGAGCACACCACCGCACCGTCGGGGAGGTCATGATGAATCGACGCAAGATCGGGATCTGTCGACGCCTGCAGCGTCAGTTGGTCCCCCACGCAGCGAGGTTCCCCATGAGCAGCTTTCCCTATTCGCCGCCGTCGATGCCGAGCCGCAAGACCCTGGCCGACATGGCGATGTTCTACGCGTCAGCGGAACTACGCGAGCGCCTGATGACGCCCTGGCCGGAGGACGCGGAACTCCTCGAGGACCTGGTGGAAGAAGTGATCGGCTTCGCAGCGACCTGGGAACCAACAACGCAGTGGCATCTGATGTCGGTGGTGCGACCGGGGCGGACGTTGGAGTGGATGGTCTGGCAGGTGGCGACAGCGACCGACGACGATCTTGGGGCGATGTACCGCAACGACGCGATCATCCCGTTCGCGATCGACATGAACACCCTGCCGAGATATCCGCTGCTGCCCACGATGCTGGTGCACCCCGACGACGTCGACTGACCTCGAGTATCCGTCCGGTTCGTGACCGGGCCAAAGCCGCCGCCAAAGCCGCCCGCCTCGCCGCGGCACTACCCGATCGGGCGTTGACAACCAACGAGATGGCGACGTTGCGGGCGTGGACGTCGCTCGCGCAGTGGGTTGGCACCACCACCGGCGCCAACGCGATCCGACAGGTCGAAGATGACTGGCCCGGCTACGGCGACATCGCGGTCCGGTCGGTACTCAACGCTTACTACACCGACACCGACGTCGTGATCGCGGTGTGGGACTGGCTCGAACTCAACGGCATCGACCACGGCGTCGGGTTCGAGCCGGGCTGCGGGCGAGGGGACTGGATCGCGGCGGCGCCTACCCGAATACGTTTCGACGCCGTCGACATCGACCCGGTGTCGGTCACGATCGCGTCGGCGTTGACCGGCGCGAACGTGGTGGAGTCACCCATCGAGTCCTGGCATCTCGGGCGCAGCCCCAGCGCATACGCGAATGGTGGCTATGACGTGGTGGTCGGCAACGTGCCGTTCTCGTCGCACAAGCCCGGCGCCGGTAACCCGCACCGCGACAATCTGCACAACCTCGCCATTGCACGGTCGGTGTCGATGCTGCGCCCCGGTGGAGTCGCTGCGGTCATCACGTCGCGGTTCTCGTTGGATTCCACCAACGCCGACTGGCGCCGCCGCCTCGCCGTCGAGGTGGACCTGGTCGCTGCGATGCGGTTGCCGTCGCGGACGCATCGTGAGGCCGGCACCGACGTCGTCACCGACTTGTTGATCCTGCGCCGACCGCTGCGCGGCGAACCCCGCCCCGAACCCACCTGGTTGGACGTCACCCGCGTCGCCCTCGATGCCGACACGACCACAACAGTCAACCGATATTGGGTGGATCATCCCGACCATGTACTCGGCACCGTGGAGCCCGGTGGCGCCTACCGGCGAGAGAACTTCACCGTCACCTCCGCGCAGCCCGCCCACACCGCGCTCCGTGGCGCACTCGAGGGTGTCGAGTGCGGGTGGGCGCCGACCGGGGCGGCACCGGCGATCGACGCAGGCGAACCAGCGGTCACTCGAACGTCGACGGGGCGGGCGTTGCCGGCCGGATCGATCATCATCGACCCGGCGTCATCGAGCGGGTTCTCCCGTGACGGACGCGAGCATCCCTGCGCGGTCAAGAACCGCCCCCAGCTGCGTCTGCTGGCGACGATGCGCGACCGGGTCCTGGAATACCTCGACGCACCCACCGACGAGGCACGCACCGAACTCGGGGACCTGTACGACACCTACCAACACATCTACACCCAGCCGTTGAACGCGTTCGATCTCATCGAAATCAAAGCACCCAACAAACCACGCCGCGACGACGGGGTCGACAGTGACGGTGTTGACGACGAGACCGGTGAGCGAACCACCACCCGGCGCCGCTACCCGAAACTGGAAGGCTTCCGCACCGATCCGTCCTGGTGGTCCGTCGCTGCGATCGAAACGTTCGACGACGACACCGGCCAAGCGCACCTCGCCCCCATCCTGCAGCGTCCCGTCCTCGACAACCACCACGAAACCTGGCCGGACGCCGCAGCCACCATCGAAGCTGCTGTCGCGAACTCGCTCGCACGATGGCACCGCATCGACGCCGACTACATCGCCACCCAACTCGGCCTCGACACGGCCGCCGTCGAGACACAACTGGTCGAGGTGGCATACCGGAGCCCGGTAGGGGAGTGGGAGCTCGCCGCCCGCTACCTGTGCGGTGACGTTGTCGGCAAACTCGACACCGCCATCGGCGCCGCAGCAACCGACGCCCGCTTCGAACGCAACGTCACCGCCCTCCGCGCCGTGCAGCCCACACCGTTGACCGCGTCGGAGATCACCCCTGAGTTCGGTGTCACCTGGCTACAACCCGACGACATCGCTGCGTTCATCAACGACCACGACGGCGGCGACGTGACCATCAAGTACCACCCACCCACGGGGGCGTGGTCGTTCGACGGGTGGTCACCCGCAGGACCCGCACGCTTGCGCACCGACCGGCATTCCATGGCCGAACAAGTCATCCGCGCCTGCAACGCCAAACCGGTCACCGTGCACACCAAAATCGACGCCGGTAACAAAGAACTCACCGTCATCGACGCCGAAGCCACCGCCGCCGAACAACTCTGCCGCGACAACCTCACCGAAGCCTTACAGGTGTGGTGCTGGGCCGAACCCGAACGCGCCACCCGCTTGGCCGGGCGATACAACACGCTGTTCAACCGCTACCGCGCCGAACACTGGGACGGCACCCACCTCAGTCTGCCTGGCCTCGCATCGGACTTCACGCCGCGCCCGCATCAAAAAGATGTGGTGTGGCGCATCCTCGCGTCTGCTGACCGCGGGGTGCTGATGGCGCACGGTGTCGGCGCCGGCAAAACCGCCGCCATGATCATCGCCGCGCAAGAAACCCGACGCACCGGACGCATCGACGGCACCGCACTGTTCTCGGTGCCAGGCAACATGGTCGAACAGTTCGCCCGCGACTACCTCGCCTTGTACCCCGCAGCGCGGGTACTCACCCCGCACGGCGCCAACCAAACCGATGCTGTGCGCGAGTTCGCCGCCCGCCTCGCCACCGGTGACTACGACGCCGCGATCTGCTCACACAATCACCTCAAAACCATCCCGATGTCACCCGAGGTCGAACACCAAGTCCTCGCCCGCCGCCTCGCCGACTTCGAATCATTCGACCCCGCCGAAACACTGTCCAGGTCGGCGGCCAAACGCTTCGCCCGACAACTCGAAAAAGAACGCGCCCGGCTCACCGAACTCAAGAACACCGTCGAGGACCCCGCCGTCACCTACTTCGACAAATGCGGTGTCGGGATGCTCATCGTTGACGAAGCACACCTGGCCAAAAACATTCGGCTCAACAGCGCCCGCCAAGGCCTGCCGATGCCGACCGGGTCGCAACGAGCCGAAGCGATCCTGGCGCGCACCGACTTCATCCGCTCCCGCCACGGCGCCGGCGCCGTCGTGATGGCCACCGCCACACCCATCACCAACTCCCCAGCCGAAATGTGGGTTGCTGCACGACTCGTCGCCCCCCACGCCCTCGAACACGCCGGGCTGCAGCACTTCGACGCAATGGCCGCCAACTTCCTCGCCCCGGTCGAAACCGTCGAACACGACGCCGGCGGCAAACTCCGCGTCGTCACCCGCCTCGGCGAATACAAGAACTTCCCGGACCTCGCCCGAATGTTCCGCTCCTTCACCGACGTGCGCACCACCGACTCGCTCGGCTTCACCCTGCCCGACCTCGTCCACGGCAAAGCCCGCTTGCACGTCGCGGAACCCACCGAACAACAACAAACCGTTGCCGCATGGTGCGCGGAGCGTGCCAGCGGTGACCATGTTGGACTCGACGACGGCCAAGTCGACCCGGTCATCGCGATCCTCGGGACCGCCCGCGCCGCGGCGTTGCATCCCGCCACGATCTCCACTGACACCTGCAACAAATACCGGACCCGAGGCTTCCCCGAG
>Ga0316188_10001824_pt1 | contig 10118 bp, 5 predicted proteins | sample Phiworburrow1_MG_FD_204933 | JGI IMG/M metagenome (GOLD analysis project Ga0316188, IMG submission 204933) | Coastal sediment microbial communities from Maine, United States - Phippsburg worm burrow 1 | ecosystem: Environmental > Aquatic > Marine > Coastal > Sediment | place: USA: Maine... | reverse complement strand
ATGCGGTATGTTCCTGGTCGCTCAGGAAACTGGCAGTAGCGATGATGAAGGTTCACTGCCTAATCACTCTACCGCTACTATCAGTGATAAACATGTAGGAACTAAAACTAAAACTAAAACTAAAACTATAACAGGCACGGCTCACGAACACATGCCGGTGGATCAGGTAAGCAAGCAAGCTCTGTTTTGGGAAAGCACAGAGCCTCATAAAATGAGTAATAGCGGGCCCAGAGACAGGGTTCCTGGTTATGAAAATAAACCTGTTACCCAGCGTTTGCTGCCTGATGAGATTCCCGAGGTAGCAAACACGGATGCTCAAAAAATGATAAAGAGTCCTGACGAACATGCCAGAAAGCATCAGGACCCGACCTATATCTGCCCCATGCATCCGCAGATTATGCAGCATGAACCGGGTAACTGCCCGATCTGCGGTATGAATCTGGTGGCAAAAGAAATCGCAAAAACCGGGGGGGATAAACCGCAGGTTTTTCTGGAGCCTGCTGTTATCCAGAACATGGGGGTACGTACCGCAAAGGTAGTTCGTAAAGTACTCGATAAACAGATCCGCACCCAGGGCCAGGTTACGCCTGATGTTGAGCGTGTAATATCGATTCATCCTAGAGCCGGTGGCTGGGTAGAGAAGCTGCATCTATTGACGGAAGGTGATCGGGTGGAACGCAAGGATGAACTTGTCGACTTCCATTCGCCATGGATCAATCAGGTTCAGCTTGATTTTATTACCGCTCTGGAAGAGTATGATCAGACTTCTTTCGAGCCCAGCAGAAAGACTGAACTGATTGCCAAGGTAGACTCCCTGCGAAATTCATTGCGTCTGTTGAATGTGATGGATATGGATATCATGCGTATTGAAAACAGTCGCAAAGTACAGAATACTGTTCAGCTGTATGCTCCCCAGGGTGGTGTCATTACCAGTCTTAATGTGAGTGAAGGCAGCTATGTCGAGCCTTATCAATCCATGTTTACTATTGTTGATCTCAGCAAGGTATGGGTGATGGTTGATATTTATGAACATCAGGCTCCCTGGGTAAGAAAGGGCAATATAGTGGAGATTACCGCGCCCGCCATCCCGGCAAGGACCTGGAATGGTGTTGTTGACTACATTTATCCGCAGGTGGATCCAAAAACGAGAACCCTGCGTGCTCGGATTAGCCTGGCTAATCCGGACGAGGCATTGTTGCTGAATATGTTCGTCGAGGTCAGCATTACAGCAAATGCCACAAAACAAAGCGTGCTGACTGTACCTCGCGAGGCGGTTATTTTAACCGGTGAACGCGAAACGGTGATCAGGTCACTGGGCAAGGGACACTTCCAGCCGGTTGAGGTTAAAACCGGAAGGCGCGGAGAAGGCAGCGTAGAAATCCTCTCCGGGTTGAAGCAGGATGACGAAATCGTTGTTTCCGGTCAGTTCCTTATCGATTCCGAATCGAATCTGCAGGCCAGCTTTTTACGTATCTCGGAGTAGCTGATATGCCACTACGCATCATCGAGTGGTCGTTAAAGAATCGCCTGCTGGTATTATTTGCAACCCTGTTTATTTCGATCTGGGGCTGGGTCTCGGTGCAGGAAACTTCTCTGGATGCGATCCCGGATCTCTCCGATGTCCAGGTTATCATCAAGACCAGTTACCCGGGACAGTCACCAAGGGTTATAGAAGAACAGGTGACTTATCCTATTACCACGACCATGATGTCGGTACCCGGCACTCGCGTGGTTCGAGGTTATTCTTTCTTCGGTGACTCCTATGTCTACGTAATCTTTGATGATGATACCGATATATACTGGGCGCGTTCTCGCGTGCTGGAGTATCTGAACCAGGTTTCCAGCAGTCTTCCTAACGGCGTTGTACCGCGGCTTGGTCCCGATGCTTCTGGTGTGGGCTGGATCTACAGCTATGCACTGGTCGACCGCAGCGGTACGCTGGATCTATCGCAACTGCGCAGCCTGCAGGACTGGTTCCTGAAGTACGAACTGCAGGGTGTTCAGGGCGTGTCAGAAGTTGCGACCGTCGGTGGTATGGTAAAACAGTACCAGGTGGTGCTGAACCCTGAGAAACTTCGAGCTTATGGTATACCGGTGAAAAAGATTGCCGCTGCAATCCGCAGTGCCAACCACGAAGTAGGTGGTTCAGTAATCGAGATGGCCGAGTCAGAATACATGATACGCACCCGCGGCTATATCAGTTCGCTTTCGGATATAGAACAGATTCCCATTGATGTAACAGCGGACAGTATCCCGATTTTGTTACAGGATCTGGCGCATATACAGATTGGTCCGGAAATGAGGCGGGCTGTGGCTGAACTGGATGGCGAAGGAGAGGTGACCGGTGGCATCGTGGTCATGCGCTATGGAAAAAATGCTCTGACAACTATCTCGGCAGTGAAGGAGAAGCTGGAGAGTTTGAAATCAGGGTTGCCGGACGGGGTAGAGATTGTCGAGACTTATGATCGCTCCGGACTTATTACCAGGTCAGTCGATAACCTGACTGAAAAACTGCTACAGGAGCTCATTGTTATTGCGCTGGTCTGCCTGGTCTTCCTGTTCCACATTCGTTCATCCTTTGTTGCCATCGTGACATTACCGCTTGGCATACTGATCGCTTTTATCATCATGCGGCAACAGGGGATCAACGCAAACATCATGTCTCTGGGCGGTATCGCTATCACTATTGGCGCGATGGTCGATGCCGCTATAGTGATGATCGAAAACGTACACAAACATCTGGAACGAGCTGGGGCGAAATTAAGCGATGAACAGCATTGGCGGTTGATCGGCAAGGCCACCGCTGAAGTCGGTCCGGCACTATTCTATTCACTGCTCATTATCACCTTGAGCTTTGTCCCGGTGTTCGCCCTGGAAGCGCAGGAGGGAAAACTGTTTAGTCCTCTGGTCTTCACCAAAACCTTCGCAATGGCTGCAGCCGCGGGGCTTTCAGTAACCCTGGTGCCAGTGCTTATGGGTTACTTCATTCGCGGCAAGGTTCCAGCAGAGTCTAACAATCCGATAGTACGTATTCTCATTGCGCTTTACCGTCCTTTGTTAGGCTACGCGCTAAACAGGCCGCGTACCGTTTTACTGTTATCCCTGATTGCCGTATTCAGCTTAAGTTTGCCGCTTTTTGGCATCAAGGGTTTGCTGGAGCCTGCAGAATGGTCGATCGAACTGGTACAGCAGGTAGATGACGAGGTCGGTGATGAAATGCTGGTCAAGCTCGAAAAGTACGAATATAAACTCGTCTCTGAGTGGCGAAGTTTTTTTTCTGGAACGCCGTGGCTTGCCCGTCTTGGTAGTGGATTGGGCTCTGAGTTTATGCCGGATCTGTTTGAAGGTGACCTGATGTATATGCCTACTACCTTGCCCAGTTTGTCTATTGGCAAGGCGCGCGAGCTGCTGCAGCAGTGCGACCGCCTGATCCGCCAGACGCCAGAGGTAGAAAGGGTATTTGGTAAGATCGGGCGTGCCGAAACCGCTACCGACCCGGCACCGCTGACGATGATCGAAACCTTTATCAAACTAAAACCACGGGAGCAATGGCGCCCACAGATGACGCTGGAAAAACTCAGGCATGAGCTGGATCAACGCGTTAAATTTCCGGGTCTGAGCAATGCCTGGGTGATGCCGATCAAGACCCGTATCGATATGCTTTCCACCGGTATTAAAACCCCGATAGGTGTGAAAGTAGCCGGTGATGATATTAAAGTCATCGAGAAAATCGGGCTGGATATCGAGCAGGTGCTGATGCAGTTACGGGGCACCGCCTCGGTTTATTCCGAGCGAGTAGCGGGTGGACGTTACATCGAGATCATTCCGAAAAGGCTGGAGGCTGCTCGACTCGGGATAAATATTGAAGACATCAACGAGATCGTCAGCGTGGCGGTTGGCGGCATCAACATTACGCAGACAGTAGAAGGCCGGCAGCGATATCCGGTGAACCTGCGTTTTCCCAGGGAACAAAGAGATGATGTTGAAAAGTTAAGAGAGCTACCGCTGGTTACCAGCAGTGGTGCACAGATACCGCTGGCACAGATTGCCGAGGTTAAAGTGGTGGATGGCCCCCCCATGCTGAAAAGCGAAAACGGACGATTAAATGGCTGGACCTTCGTCGATATCGAGAATATCGACCTGGGCAGTTATGTGGATGAGGCAAAAGAAGCGGTGCAGGAACAGGTCAGGTTGCCACCAGGCTACTCCATCTCATGGTCTGGTCAGTACGAATACATGTTAAGGGCGCACGATAAACTGCTTAAGGTCGTGCCTATGACCCTGCTGATTATTTTTATTCTGCTGTATCTGATCTTTCGTCGGACCATGGAAGCCATACTGGTTTTATTCTCTCTGCCGTTTGCCCTGGTTGGCGGCTTCTGGCTGCTTCTTATACTGGACTATAACCTTTCGGTTGCGGTCACCGTTGGCTTTATCGCCCTTGCCGGGGTCGCTGCTGAGTTCGGTGTGATCATGCTTATTTACCTCAATACTGCCATCGACCAGCGCAGTCTTGAAGGCAAGTTAAACAACCAGCGGGACTTGAAGGATGCGATCATGGAAGGTGCGGTGTTAAGGGTACGGCCTAAAGCGATGACGGTATCGATTATCATCGCAGGTCTGTTACCGATTATGATAAGCGAAGGCACCGGATCGGAAGTGATGCAGCGCATTGCTGCGCCGATGATTGGCGGTATGATTACCGCACCGTTATTGTCGATGTTTGTATTGCCGGCGTTTTACTACCTGTGGAAATGCCGGGAAATGAGCAGACGATAACGACTTTAGCTCTGCTTATCTGTCCCCGCGAAGCAACCCTTGTATCGCTCTTCGGTTCCTGAGTCGTTTAGTCTTTCGGAATATAAAAATAATCATCAGGCGATCTCCCAGTGCGAAACTGATTCCAGGGTATCGTCTTTTGAGGGAGCCAGGACAGGAAAAAATACAGTCACATTTGCTGCTATGCATTTTAGCTGGAATGCAGATAAATCAGCGACATCATGGCGTTTCGGCAAGGGATGGCTGCCGCTTTATTGTTAAATTCGGTAATACATCACAGACGTTTGTTAGTTACAGGAATTAATTACTAGCCGCCGGTCATGCTCATTAAACGCACTACCTGTTCGGGTTTGTCTTTGAACTCATGTTTTTCTGGCTTCAGTCCAATCGCGTCAATTAGAACTTTTTTTAATTCATCATCACTGATGCCATCACGCAACAGTGGGCGCATTTCGACTTTGTTTTCCTGACCCAGGCATAAGTAAAGTGTACCATCGACGGATAACCTCACGCGGTTACAGCTTTTACAGAAATGTTGTGAGATGGGGGTGATAAATCCGATGCGTAAATTGGTGTTTTTGATTTGAACATATCTCGCAGGGCCGCCACCTGGCATCACGCCGGGAATCAATTCAAAACTTTCAGATAGCTTTTGTTTGACTGTCTGCAGGTCGAGATAGTGATCAGTAGCATCATTACCGGTGGCTCCCATCGGCATGGTTTCGATTAGTCGCAAGGTGAAATCGTGCTGCAGGCAGAATTTAACCATGTCTTCAAATTCATCATCATTGATGTCTCTCATGGCGACCATGTTGATTTTGATGGGCGAAAAACCCGCCTGCTTTGCTGCCATTAAACCATCAAGAACAGGCTGTAATTCACCACCGGTAATCTCCTTGAACTTCTCAGGATCTAAAGTATCAAGGCTGACGTTGATCCTCGAGACACCGGCATGATGCAGAGCATGCGCCTGCTTATCGAGTAACATGGCATTAGTGCTTAAAGACAGATCATTCAGACCTGGCAGTGAGGTAAGACGCTGCGCCAGCTGTGCGATATTTTTTCTTACCAGCGGTTCACCGCCAGTCAGCCTGACACGGGCGACGCCAAGTTCGGTAAAGGCTCTGATTAGCCGTTCGATCTCATCAAATGTCAGCCAGTGTTCCGGCTGTTCAAAATCCTTGAAACCTTTTGGCATGCAGTAGAAACAGCGCAGGTTACATTTATCTGTAACTGACAGGCGCACATACTCGATGCGTCGGCCGAATGGGTCGATGAGTGAAGGTCGTCTGTCTAGTTGGGCTGCATCCATCATGTACTATTAGCGCATCGTCTTCAAAAGATTTTTTGCTAAATAGTATTATGAACCATACAGTAACAGAATAGCCTTACATATCTTCATGGCATTGCGTACAGTCAGCTTCTTCCGCCAGATACTGCTCATGTTCAATTTCCATGAATTTTTCTGACAGCTTATGAGCGATGCCTTTGTGGCAGTCGATGCAGGTTTTGTTCTGAGATCGTGCCAGTGCATGTTGTCTGGCTGCGGCCGGTTTCTGGCTGCCAGCACTCATCTGAGTGAAATCATGGCAGTTGCGGCATTCCCGAGAACCGGACTCTTTCATGCCCAGCCAGACATGCTGTGCCATTTCATGACGTTTGCTTTCATATTTTTCAGGCGTGTCTATGGTACCGAGCACCTTATGGTATAGCTCGTTACTGGCATATATCTTACGAAGTATTTTATGCTGCCACTGCTTGGGTACATGGCAGTCTGGACAGGTAGCACGTACCCCCGTCCGGTTACTGTAATGAATAGTTCCCTTGTACTCTTCATATACATTATCTTTCATCTCGTGGCAGGAAATACAAAATTCTTCGGTATTAGTAACTTCCAGTGTCCAGTTGAATCCGCCCCATAAAACAATGCCAACAAAGATAAAGAAAATTGCAGCACCCAATGAGGCGCCAAACAGAACTTTTCGTGAGAGTATTCCAGTTATCGATTTTTTATCATTCATAGTTTTATGAATATTTTTCTAAGAACGTGAGGTAATCATACTAAATGACCAGCTGATTATTTATGATTTATATCAAGGTAATTCATAAAGTAAAACTTTCATAAATATAAAATATCACCTGGTGATAAATTTAAATGAGCTGCTTATTGGCGTACACCAGGTAACGTAGTGGGCCACCGGGCGTAATGGCATCAAAGGGGTAACAGGTCACCAGCAACAATGTATTTTCATCTGCGCCGTCAGGCAAGGTAAATGTCCGGCTATCAACGACCTGAAAATCAGAAACGCGATACTGAATCGTGCTGTCGGCTGTCTGCAAATAAAGCCTGTCATTAACTTTTAGCTCTTTGAGAAAACTGAAATGGGTATCGCGGTGACCGCTGATCATGGTCAGGCCATCACCGTTAGGCGGACAGCTGGCAAATGAATACCCCGGCCCGAAGGCCAGGCTGCTGCCGCTGTCACCGGCTAACACTATCAGTTCGATATTTTGCCGCGGAGCGGTCAGTCTGGCAACCGGCCAGGTATCTGCCCAGGGCCAGGGTCTATGTTTTTTTTCATTACCAATCTGTGTATCGTTCGCTGTCAGTTTCCATGCATGATTCAGTAACTCCTGTGCAACGATCGCTTTTCCCTGTATCCACGCCGCCGTGGTGAGTTGCCATAGACAGCTAGCGGATGCGACTACGATGATTATTGTTGTTAAGTTTCTTATCTGCCTGTGGAAATATCTAAGCATGGATTCACTTCCCGATGATCGTCATTGCGATCCCTGCATGATGTAGCGATTGCAATGACGTAATGTTTATTTATATGTGCTTCTCAATCGATAGAACAGTAATCCTGTGATAAAAAATATTATTGCCAGCAGCAGGTTGAACCTCGAACTACTCGCTGTTTGCGGTAGCTGCAGACTGGCCAGGATCATCCCCGGTGCAGGCATTAGCTGTTTAGCGGGTGATGAATTTTTCCAGCCATGAGGCAGGTTATTTTTCAAGTGCTCACGATATAACATGGCGCTGTCATTGGCTGGTGTAACATCGACTGCGACCAGGCTGGTAAAGCGACTGACCAGGTGATGCTGCACAGCGGTATTGATAATTTTCTGCTTCACCTGCTGACGCTCAGGAACTGCATCAGATTCATGGTGCTGGCTCATCAGGGTAGCGATTTTTTCACGCGCCCAGGCGACTCGTATACCGCTCTGCGATGCTTCTTTGATAGTCGCACTGGTCTGCCATTCGCTATCACCGTAATCACCTTTCAAAGAGATGTGTTGCGGCGTGCTTCTGGACTTGAACAATATAGTTAACGGTTCGCCGGCATAGAGATCAGGAATCATTTCCGGGTATATTTCGATATCGTGATTATTCAGATCAAACTCAAGTTGTAGATTGATCAATGCTGGCGTTTCCAGCTTTTTAAGCAAAGATACGGTTTTTTCCTGAACCTCGTTTAGATTACCAATATAGGTGAAGGTACCGCGTCCTTTGTTTGCGGCCTTGCGCATAAAAAATGAATTCGGTGCAGAGCCGATTCCGATAGTAAACAAACGGCTATCACCGAGCTGTTTATCGATGATCTCAAACAATTCTGCTTCGTTACTGATATTTCCGTCTGTCAGGAAAACGACCTGCCGCAGGCGGGAAAACTTTTCCTGATTTGCCAGGGCTAGCTTCAACGCAGGCAGCATCTCTGTGCCACCGTTTGCCTGTAATTGTGTGATAAATAATTTCGCGTAGTTTTTATATTGTGCTGATACGCTGACGACGTCGGGAAACAGACTGCCGGTCTGCTCATTAAACCAGATGATATTAAAACGATCGATGTCGGAGAGGCCGTCAACTGCTGTTAGCAGAGAGGCCTTCGCCTGTTCGATCGAGGTGCCTGACATAGAACCGGATATATCGAGTACAAAGATCACATCACGCGACTGTATTTTTTCTTCCAGGTAGGAGAGGTCAGGCGGCAGCAATGTAAGCATGGTGTAATTGTCGCCATTGATCGGTTCATTGAACAGGCTTAACTGCGGCTGGTCAGCTAGCTCTGGTTGCCATACCAGTTCGAAGTCACGATCGGAGACAATGTTCTCGCCTACAGTGGCAATACTGTAGCGTGTTTCACCGGTCTGATTGATATGGATCTCATGATAGGTGCTGTTGAGCTCAGCAAGATTAACGCCAGCATCTAACTGCACATGGATGCGAGTCGGGTTATGCGAATTTGTTGACAGATCGGTTTCCGTGACCACGCTGGTGACATCAACTGTATCAGTCATCCGGGTTTCAGCTAAAGGATGATAGTTGCGAGGATGATAACGTGGTCCGACGACCATCGGGTAGCGCAGCCGGTAATTGTTATCACGGTATTCGAGTATCTGCTGGTACTCGAACTCGACGATGATCGTTTCTCCCGGTGCGATGTTGGCCAGCGAGGTGGTGAACACGTTGGGGCGTTGCTGTTCGATCAGGCTGGTTCTTTGACCAGCAGCTTTAGCATTCTCGTAGGTTTTTTTAGCTTCTACACGTTCTTTTACCTGGCCTTCGATGATACGTTCGCCGATGATCATCTTGAACTGGTCAACCGCCGCGTTCTCCGGCAACGGGAAAACATAAATCCCCTCCGTCCAGAAGGCGCTGTCATTCTTGAACTGCTGTTTTACCCGTGCCCTGGCGATTGCACCAGTGACTTCGTAATCGACGTCGGTCTGCATCTGCATGGCTTCCAGGTAGATGCCATTAGCGGGCAGCAACCAGACTGAGCCATGCTGTGACTTGTAAGGGTCTGCCGGCTCTTCTGCATAGACATATTGAAACAGCAGCCCGAAGACCAGGTATACACTGATGACGATCAGTATCTTGTGAATAATTTTCAGCAATTTCCGGTATATATTTCTTTTTTGTTTGAGCTGCTGAAAACAGAAATTATTTATCGTGTTCATTGTCATGACTCCCGAAGGTGACGCACCATGCTGTGCGCCACCATCTCGATATGAATTAGAATTTTTTGATTCGTTTGTAACGATGGCCAACAGTGATCATCTGATCGCACGCAATCACCAGGTAAGCATTCATCAGTCCAGACAATCGACGTATGACGACGTGACCGGCATCAGAAGCGATCAGCCGGACACTTTTTTGCCGAAGTAGCAGACGATGGTGCCATTGCTGCTTCAGCAAGGTTCAAAACCGGCTGCTGTTGTCAGCAACAACGGGGCTCAGGTTTTCATCTTTGTCTGAAAGACCTGTTTTTTCAGAGTCGAAACCGGATAAAGCTGTGTTCATGGAGCCAATAGAGTCAGCAGCTGTTCGCTCAAAT
>Ga0316188_10001823_pt1 | contig 10122 bp, 6 predicted proteins | sample Phiworburrow1_MG_FD_204933 | JGI IMG/M metagenome (GOLD analysis project Ga0316188, IMG submission 204933) | Coastal sediment microbial communities from Maine, United States - Phippsburg worm burrow 1 | ecosystem: Environmental > Aquatic > Marine > Coastal > Sediment | place: USA: Maine... | reverse complement strand
AACGGCGGCGCCGCGTTCGCGCTCGCCGGCGACCTGATCGTGTCCGGCCGGACCTCGTGGCTGCAGATCGCCGAAGTGCGACTCGGCATGAACGCTCCGATGAACCTGGCGTGGATGGTGGCGCGCTACCCCATGTCGACCATTCTCCAGATCGTGCTCACCGGTGACCGGGTCCACGGGCCCGATCTGCACCGACTCGGTATCGCCCACGAAGTCGTCGACGACGACGCCGTGCGGACACGCGCCGAAGAACTCGCCGCGACGATCGCCGGCTTCCCGGACGGGTCCGCTCGACGTCTCAAGTCGTCCGCGCTCCGGCTCGCCGACGAGCTCGCGGGCACGCCTGCGTCGACCAACTGGTTCGCCCGCGCCGCCGAGCTCGCCCCGTCCGCGGCGCCGCCACCGGCACGCTGAATCGAATTCCGATATTTCCGACCTGTTTTATCGGGAATTCGGATATCTTGCCCGCTGACGACGCCGATCGGCGTCGCTCAGGCCCACCACAGGAGATCAACGATGACTGTTCGTCTCGGCGACATCGCACCCGACTTCACCGCCCCGACCACGCAGGGCGAGATCAACTTCCACGAGTGGCTCGGCGACTCATGGGGCGTCCTCTTCAGCCACCCGAAGGACTTCACCCCCGTCTGCACCACCGAACTCGGTTACGTGGCCAAGATCAAGCCCGAGTTCGACAAGCGCAACGTCAAGGTGATCGGCCTGTCGGTCGATCCGGTGGAGAGCCACGTCCGGTGGGAGAGCGACATCGAGGAGACCCAGGGCACCGCGGTCAACTTCCCGATGATCGGCGATCCGGACCGCCACGTCGCAGACCTCTACGACATGATCCACGAGAATGCGAGCGACACCCTCACCGTTCGCTCCGTCTTCGTGATCGGTCCCGACAAGAAGGTCAAGCTCACGCTCACCTATCCAGCCTCGACCGGTCGCAACTTCGACGAGATCCTGCGAGTGATCGACAGCCTCCAGCTGACCGCCGACTACAAGGTCGCCACCCCGGCCAACTGGACCGACGGCGAGGACGTCATCATCGTGCCGGCCGTCTCCGACGACGACGCCAAGACGCTCTTCCCCGCCGGCTGGAACCCCGTCAAGCCCTACCTCCGCGTCACCAAACAGCCCAACCGCTGAGACGCCTCCCCGAGACCCCCACGCGAATTCCCGATCGATCAGAGCCAGTTGGACTCGACCCAGGCGCGAACCTCGGGCGCGAGGCGATCGAGATGATCGGCCGGATGCTCGCGGATCTCCGTTGCCGAGATCGGCACGGTCACCCGATCAGCGTCGACGACGACGTGGGCCGCATCGAACCGTGCCGCCAACTCGACCACGTACGCATCCGACGAGAACACCGCGTGCGGGCCCTCCTCATGGGGCCAGTGCTCGCGAAACAGCGCCATCCACCGCGCCCAGAGATCCTCGTCGTCGAAATCGGTGCCGAGCCGATGACGGACCTCGATCACGGTGACATCGGGATGCAGGTCGCCCAACCAGGCCGCACGCAGCGAACCCGGCGCGCTGTCACGCTCGGACGAACTGTTCACGAAGACCACCAATCGCTCGCAACGCGACGCGGCACACTCGATCATGAAGGAGTGACCCAGGTGTGGAGGGTCGAAACGACCGACGATCAACCCTGTCGCATGGCGTTCGACCGGCGCGCTCACGCCGGCTCGACGGCGGCCTCGTCCGGTCGTTGAAGCGCAACGGCAGCCAACCCATCGAGTGCCCGACGCCACCCCGGCCCGAGATGGCCGACCTCGATCTGAGTCCGGTCGACCAACGCTTGTGATGCCGCCACGACCAGAGAACGTGCCACCACGTCGCCGGCTTCACGGGCGGTCACATCCGCTCGCACCAGACGCTCGCTGGCGGCGTCGCGCTCACCCAGCGCGATCTCGGCGGCCGCGGCCGCGACGTCGCCCACCACACGGTCGAGGTAGGTCGACGACGACTCGTCGATGAGGTCAGCGCTCTCGATCGCACCCGTTGCGTCACCGACCATCGCCAGGGCGAGGGCGAACACCGACGCGGCGTACGACGAGGCCCTGTCGGTCTCGTCGAGGTGCCCCAATGCATCCTCGGGACGTCCGGCCTGACACAGCGCCAGTGCCAGGGTGACCCGGGACTCAGAGAGATCCGACCCCATCGTCAGTCCACGCGAGAGCGCCAACTCGGCGATCACGACGGCACGTTCCCCGAGCCCCATGTGCACGGCGGCGCCCGCCGCGGTCATGGCCGGGAAGGAGAGGTCACCGAACGACTCGCTCATCGCCAACACCTCTTCCATGCCACGCTCGGCCTCCTGCGCCCGGCCGAGCGCGACGAGTGACCGCAACCTCGGGCCCAACGCCTGGACAGTCCCGAACCGGTCGCCGAGTTCACGGAACGCGTGGAGTGCCCGACGCGACAACTCCTCTGCCTCACTGAAGCGGGTCGTCCAGAGGCGGATCGCGGCGACGAGCGAATCCATCATCGCCGGGGCCCACGGATCGCCGAGAGCAGCCGACTCGGCGCGCACCTTCGTCGCGAGCGCCTCCGCCTCGTCGAAGCGTCCCTGGTAGTAACGGACGTAGGCGAGGAGACCGGAAGCCCAGCCACGGCCCGCACCGTCGCCCAACAGGTCGAACTCCTGCGCAGCAGTGAGCAGGCGGCGTTCGGCCAGCTCGGTGTCGCCCGACAGGAATGCAACCCAGGCCTGATGCTGACGAACCCAGGCCTGTCCGCGTCGATCGCCCATTCGCTCCGACAGGCCTTCGGCCTCGCCGAGCAACCAGTCCGCATCGTTCAACGAGCCACCGAACACCTCGGCCAACCCACGTTCGCGCAGCGATGCCGACAACTCGATGTCGTCACCCAGTTCTCGGAAGATGTCGACACTGGCCCCGAGCTCGCGGCGCGCCGCAGGAAGGTTGCCGTCACGCTGATGCAGAATGCCGAGCAAACGCCGCGCCGTCGCTTCGTGGCGTCGATCGCCTGCCGCCAACGCGGCCTCGAGTGCATCGAGCGCATCAGCACGAGCCAACTCGACCGATCGACGTTCGACCTGCGCCAATGCTCGCAGCAGGAGCAACTCCCGAGCGAGGACGGCATCCTCCACACCGAGGTCGAGCGCCCGGGTCGCGTGGCGACGCGCCTGGTTGAACGCACCGACGTCGATCGACCGCCGCGCAGCATCACGCAGGAGCGTGACCGCTTGCTCGGTGATGTTGGCCGCCACGCCCGGAACCGGCCCGATCTCGGCGACCAGCTCCGCCGCGGAGGCCGCGTGATGGGCGATCTGGTCCATCGGGATGATCGGCGAATGCGCCATCACCGAGGCCGTCCCGGCGTGCCGCTGAGCTCGCACGAGTTTGGTGAGCGTCTGATAGGCCACCTCGCGCACGACGTCGCTGCGAAACCGCCAGTTGGACCCGTCGAGCTCGATCAGCCCGTCGTCGACGAGTGTCTCGACATCGCTGTCGTCGAAGTCCTGATGCATCTCGGCCGCGAACTTCGACAGCGCGTCGATCGGGCCGCTCGCACCCAGCACAGCAGCATTGTCGATGATCGACCGTTGCGATGTCGGGAGCCGGTCGAGGCGGGCTGCGATCAGCGCTCGCAACGATCCCGGCAGCGCCGTGCTCGTCGGGTTCGCCTTGGCCAACTCGGCGAGCTCCGTGAGAAACAGCGGGTTGCCGCCGCTTCGTTCGTACAGCTGGTCGATCAACACTTCCGTCGCCGTCTCGCCGACGACCGATGTCACAAGCCGCGCCGCCTCGCCCCGTTCGAGCGGATCGAGGGGCATCCTCACCGTGATCGGATGATCGACGGCCGGAGGCCACGCGAGGTCGGCGTCGTCACGTTGCGCCGTGATGATCAACAGCGGACGGTCGGCGAGCGACCGGGCGATCCGCTGGAGCAGCTCGATGATCAGGACGTCGGCCCACTGCAGGTCGTCGATCCACAAGACGACCGGACCGGCTGCCGTTCGCCGGCGAAGACCGTCGACGATGTAGGTGAACAGCGCCTCGCGGGACTGGGCCGGGGCAATCCTGTCGAGGTCGGACGGGTAGCCCATCAGATGCAACGTGCCTTCGACGAACCGGTCGAGCTGCGAATCGGCGGGATCGAACCCGTAGAGTTCGACTGCCTTGCCGCGCAGGAGGGCCCGAAGCTGGTCCGGGGGAACCCCGGCGGCCAGGTCGAGGCGCCGGAACAGCGCTGTCGCGATCGGCGACCAGACGTTGTTCTCGCCGTATGGCGCACAGACCCCGGCGAACACCGTCACATTGCGACTCGGGAAGTCCTCGAGCGCCTCGCCGACGAGCCGGGTCTTCCCGGAACCCGCTTCACCGCTGACCGAGACGACGGCACTCCGACCACCCGCCACCATCGTCATCACCGACGCGAGCAGCTCGCGCTGTGTCGCTCGACCGACGAACGGCCGGTCCCGGCGGGTGACCACGCTCGGCAGGCGACGCTGGCGACCAACGACCCGCCAGACCCGTTCGGTCTGCAACCGGCCGCGCACATCGACATCGTCGACCAGCTCGCGCACGATCTCGTCCGAAGCGAGCGCGGAGGTCGAGTCACCGATGAACGTTCCGTTCGGCGGAGCCAACGTCTGCAGGCGCGCAGCCACGTTCACCACGTCGCCCATGGCCGTGTAGTCGGCGGTCCCCGACACCGATCCGACCACGACCTCGCCGGTGTTGATCCCGATGCGCAGCTGGAGGGGGCCGTCGAGATCGGCTTGGTCGTGCACGAAGCGGCTCAGCGACTCGTGCATCTGCAGCGCCGCTCGTATCGCGCGGTCCGCGTCGTCCTCGTGAGCGACCGGCGCGCCGAAGAGCGCCACGATGCCGTCGCCCAGCACCTTGTCGACGCGTCCCCCGAAGGAGTTGATGTCGCTGATCAACCGCTCGAACGCGGCATCGATCAGCCGTTTCACCCGTTCGGGATCGAGATGCTCCGACAGCGCCGTGTAGCCGACCAGATCCGCGAACACCACCGTGACGATGCGGCGTTCCTCCGCCGCGACCGACATGACCTCCTGGCCACACGATGGGCAGAATCGTGCCTGATCGGGAAGGGGGAGCAGGCACGAGGCGCACGAGGCCATCACTCTCAGATCGTACGGCACATCAACCCCAAGACGGACCACCGCAGCATCGGCAGTCGGTAGCGTCGCAGTCACCATGTACCACCCGCACCCGATCCAGCGGCTGCGAAACCACCCGCGGGACGCCGACGCGCTCCTCACGCTGCTCGTCGTGGTCGTCTCGCTCGCGGCACACCTGTGGGGAGACTCCTCGGCCAACGGCCGCACCGCGCCAGACCCCGCCTGGTGGACCTCGCTGATCGTGCTCGCCGGCACCGTCCCCATCTACTGGCGACGCACACACCCACTCCAGGCCGGCCTCGTGGTGGTTGCCGCTCAGGTGGTCGCCCTGTTCATCGGGCTGAGCGGTGTCGAGTTCCTCGGGTCGGTCATCGTCGTCTACTCCATCGGCGCCTACACCGTCGGCGTGCAGCGGACACGCGTCATGGCAGCGATCACGGCACTCGTCATCGGGTTGTTCGTCGCCGGATGGATCGACGGGCTGCAGTTGCTCGACGAGTTCATCTCCACCGGAGTACTCCTCGTCACCGCCTTCGTCGTCGGCGACAACCTTCGACGGCGGCGCCAACACGTTGCCGACCTGGCCGAACGCGCCGAACGCGCCGAACGCGAACAGGGCCTGCTCGCCGAACAGCGGGTGACCGCGGAACGCACACGAATCGCCCGTGACCTGCACGACGTCGTCGCGCACTCGGTCAGCGTCATGGTCATCCAGGCAGCAGCGGCTCGACGCAATCTCACCAGCGATCCGGATGCCGCCTCGGAGACGCTCGCCTCGATCGAATCGACCGGACGCCAGACGATGACCGAGCTCCGGGCGATCCTGGGCGTACTACGAACCGATGCAGCTGACACCGCGCTCGGCCCACAGCCATCGCTGCACCTGATCGATGACCTCGTGGCCACCGATGACCTCCCGGTGGCCGTCTCCGTCGAGGGCGAGGTCACAGGACTGCCCGACAGCGTGTCGGTGACCGCGTACCGCCTCGTGCAGGAAGCCCTGACGAACGTGCGACGGCATGCCGGCCCCGTCGATGCAGTCACCGTCCGCGTCCACGTCGACGCCGATCAGCTCGTCATCGAGGTCAACGACAACGGTCGGGGTGCCGGCGCCAGGCCATCGGCCGACGGTTTCGGGATCATCGGGATGCGAGAGCGCGTCGCGGCCATCGGCGGCACGATCGCGGCCGGGCCTCGGCCCGGCGGGGGCTGGCGGGTCCGCTCCGTCCTGCCCCTCGATCCAGAGTCGGTGCATCGACTGACGGCTGCAGTCACGTCGTGATCCGGATCATGCTCGTCGACGACCAGGAAATGGTCAGGGTCGGCTTCCGGATGATCCTGCAGGCCGAGTCCGATCTCTCGATCGTCGGCGAGGCCGGCGACGGTGCGGCGGCCGTCGACCTCGTCACCGCCGCACGACCCGATGTCGTCCTGATGGACGTGCGGATGCCCAGGATGGACGGCATCGAGGCCTGTCGACTGATCCGTGACCGGCATCCCGACACGCGCGTCATGATGCTCACGACGTTCGACCTGCACGACTATGTCCATGCCGCCCTGCGGGCCGGAGCGAGCGGATTCATGCTCAAGGACGCTCCCGCCGAGCAACTCGTCGACGCCATCCGGATCGTCGCCAGCGGCGACGCCCTGCTCGCGCCGTCGATCACGCAGGCCCTGATCGACGAGATCGCTCGGCAACCGGTCGGCGACCCGACGGCATATCCGGGCCTCGACACGCTCACAGAGCGTGAGCTCGACGTGATCCGGCTGATGGCCAAGGGACGATCGAACGCGGAGATCGCCACCCAGCTGTACCTGGGTGAAGCGACGATCAAGACCCACGTCGGACACATTCTGGCGAAACTCGGCGCCCGCGACCGCGTCCAGGCGGTCGTGATCGCCTACGAGTCCGGTCTGGTCACGCCGGGCGACACCTGAGCCGGGCGGCACCTGAGGGGTTCCACCGATCGGCTGAGCAGGATCAGCCCGACGGTGGATGTCGCCACCACAGGAGTCCGGTAGACCTGACCCCATGTCAACGCCTGTCCCCCCTCCTCCGCCTGCCCCCGGCATCACCGTCGCCCCCGGCGGCACGGCAGCGGCCGGCGCGATCGACGCCCGCAAGACCTACGGCATCGGCGACGCGCAGGTACATGCACTCGACGGCGTCAGCGTCTCGTTCGAGACAGGGAAGTTCAGTGCGATCATGGGCCCATCAGGCTCCGGCAAGTCGACCCTGCTGCACTGCCTCGCCGGCCTCGACACCCTCACGTCCGGCGCCACGTTCATCGGCGACACGTACCTTGCATCGCTCGACGACAAGGCGCTCACGGAACTCCGTCGCACGAGGGTGGGTTTCATCTTCCAGGCCTTCAACCTGATCCCCACCCTGACCGCCGACGAGAACATCAGGCTGCCGATGATGCTCGGTGGGGAAACGGGTGACCTGGAGTGGATCGACCACGTCATCGCAACGGTAGACCTCGGAGACCGGCTCGAGCACCGACCGAGCGAGCTGTCAGGCGGCCAGCAGCAGCGCGTCGCCGTTGCCCGGGCGCTGGCGTCGCGACCCCAGATCATCTTCGCCGACGAGCCGACCGGCAACCTCGACTCGGTGACCGGCACCGAGATCCTGTCGTTCATGCGCAACGCCGTACGCGACTTCGGCCAGACGATCGTGATGGTCACTCACGATCCGGTTGCCGCGTCGTATGCCGACCGCGTGGTGTTCGTCGGCGACGGCAAACTCACCGGCGAACTGGTCGACCCCACGACCGACCAGGTCATCGACCATCTGCGGAGCGCAGTCTGACATGAGCGCCGGATCCCTGATCGCTCGAAGGAGCATCCGCGCCCGATGGGGCCGAACACTCGCCATCGCGTTCGCCATCACCGCGAGCGTCTCGTTCGTGGTCGGTTCGTTCGTACTCGCCGACAGTCTGCGCGCGACGTTCGACAATCTGTTCCAGGAACTCAACGAGAACGTCGACCTCGAGGTTCGCGCGGCACAGACGTTCCAGACGGACGACGCCCGCGATCCCATCGACGTCACGATCGCCGACTCGATCCGCGCCGTCGATGGTGTGGCGGTCGCCGAGCCGACACTGCAGCGTTTCGCGCAGCTCCTCGACGCAAGCGGCGACGCCATCATGCCGGCGGGCGGCCCGACGTTCGGGGTGTCGTGGGAGGGTGACGCCGGGATCCAGGGCGTGACCATCAAGGAAGGGCGCCCGCCGTCGGGACCCGACGAACTCGCCATCGACAAGGCGACCGCCGACGCCGAGGGATTCGCGATCGGTGACACGGTGCAGTACCTCACCGATGTCGGAACGTTCGAAGGAACGATCACAGCGACAGTCGGACTGGGCAGCGCCGACAGCTTCGGCGGAGCCCAATTGACGGCGCTCGATCTCCAGACCGCGCTCGTGAACTTCGGCGCCGACGGGAAGGTCGATGCCATCGACATCCAGGTCGCGGACGGAGTCGACGTCGCAACGGTGCAGCGGGAGATCGAGCAGATCCTCCCACCACAGACCGAGGTCGTCACCGGCGAGGAAGTCGCCCAGGAGACCGCCGATCAGGTCAACCAGTTCGTCGACGTCTTCGGCACGGGGCTGCTGATCTTCGCATTCATCACGGCGTTCGTGAGCGCCTTCATCATCAACAACGTCTTCCAGATCACCATCGGTCAGCGGCTCCGCGAACTCGCCCTCCTGCGTGCGGTCGGCGCGTCCGGTCGTCAGGTACGTCGAATGATCACGCGCGAAGCCTTCGGCCTCGGTGTCGTCTCGACTGCGCTCGGCGTGCTCGGCGGTCTCCTCGTCGCACGCGGTCTCATCGCTGCCTTCGACGCCGCCGGGGCCGGGTTCCCCGACACGGCCACCGTGCTGGAGCCGCGCACCATCGTCGTGGCCGCACTCGTCGGAATCGGCATCACGATGGCCTCGGTCATCGTGCCGTCACGTCGGGCCTCACGCATCCCGCCCGTGGCCGCACTGCGTCCTGAGCTCGGATTCGTCGCGATGCGTACCCGTCGCCTCGTCGCCGGGGTGGTCATCACGCTCGTCGGCATCACGTTGTTCCTGATCGGGCTGTTCGTACGGCCCGGTGGTACGACCGGCCTCATCGCTCTCGCGGGAGGAGGCGCCCTCCTGCTCTTCCTCGGGATCGCCAGCCTGTCGTCGACGATCGCCACCCCGGTGACCCGGGTGATCGGCTGGCCGATCGAGAAGCTCTTCAAGGTCCCAGGTGCGCTCGCGCGTCAGAACGTGGCCCGGGCTCCACGGCGAACCTCGTCGAGCGCATCGGCGCTGATGATCGGCGTCGCGCTCGTCAGCAGCACCGCAGTCTTCGCCTCGTCGTTGCGCGCGAGTCTCGTCAACACCCTGGAGAGCGCGATCTCCGCGGACTACATCGTCACGGACGAAAGCTTCCAGGGTCTGTCACCGGTGGTCAGCGAGACGCTGGCCACCGTGCCCGAACTCGACGCTGTCACCCCGGTCCGCGGCGTCACCGGACAGGTCGACGGCAAGACCAAGAACTTCGGCGCTGTCGACCCCGTGGCCTTCGACAAGCTGGTCAACCCGGATCTGATCGACGGCAGCATCGCCGATCTCGGGCCGAACGAGCTACTGCTCCACAAGGACCCGGCGAACGACCTCGGGGCCACGGTCGGATCGACGGTCGACGTCACGTTCCAGAACGGAGTTCGGCAAACGCTGACGGTGGCCGGCATCTACGGTGATGCGACGTTCGGCAACTGGCTGATCAGCCTCGACACCCTGGCCGAGGTGAGCGACGCTCCCAGTCGCGACTTCTTCGTGATCGCCAAGCTGGCCGACGGCGTCGACGCAGCGACGGGCGATGCAGCCGTGAGGGCCGCCATGGAACCGTTCCCCCAGGCGAATGTGCAGACGAACGCCGAATTCCTCGATTCGCAGGAGGCGCAGATCAACCAACTCCTGCTCATCATCACGATGTTGCTGGCCTTCGCCATC
>Ga0316188_10001821_pt1 | contig 10127 bp, 3 predicted proteins | sample Phiworburrow1_MG_FD_204933 | JGI IMG/M metagenome (GOLD analysis project Ga0316188, IMG submission 204933) | Coastal sediment microbial communities from Maine, United States - Phippsburg worm burrow 1 | ecosystem: Environmental > Aquatic > Marine > Coastal > Sediment | place: USA: Maine... | reverse complement strand
TCAACAGTAGTGGTCGTACTTTGATTTATTTTAATGTCATTAATATAGGTTCTGGGTAGGGTTAAAATTTCAAGATCGTAACTTCCAACCAGATAGGTGATCCTTTTATTAAGCTCTTGAGCATAAATAGTTTCCAGTTTATCTTTTTGTCGGACGATTGCCTTGATTCCATTAATGTCACTGGGTCTTCCATTCATTTTAATTTCCAAATCGCCTTGAGGTGTTTCCAGTCCAATGATATTATGAATACCGGGGGTGATTTTTATTCCTTTTTTCGAAACCGGTGGAAGCGTATGGGCAACGACATCATAATCAAAAATAGGATCTAAAAACAGCGTATCAGGATTTCCAAGATGGTTTAAAGTATGAACAAAATTATACATGATCTCATGCGTTCTATTATCGTATATCGTAATTGGAACGTTGGTCTCAAGAGGTTTTTTATTTATATTCAGTAGATTGATCTGAGCTGTGGTGCTATTTAAAGCCTGAGTAATTACGATATTCAATACCTGAGCAAAATTATCTTCACTCGCTGCATCATAAAAATTTCCGATACATTGTAATGAAGCCATCATTTCCAGATCGATCCCAATCCCAATAACAAAAGGTTTTAAAATAATATTTTTAGCCTGAAGTGCCCTTGCGACAGCACATGGATCTTCATCACAGGCTTCAATCCCGTCGGTGATCAGAATAATGACATTCCGACAATTTTCACAATCTGTAAAATCAGCTGCGGCTTTTTCTAAAGATCGTGCGATAGGGGTTGTTCCTTTGCATTGTATCTCGTCTATTTTCTTTTTTATGTAATTCCCATTGCGATAACCGAGTGGAACTTCAAGTTTTGTGTCATCACAATCTTGCTCCCCTTCATTGATAGAAGACTGGTGTCCATATACCCTGAGACCTAATTGAAGGTTTTCTTTTCCTTGCAATTCATCTACGGATTGTTTTAAAAGTTTTCTGGCGACTTCTATTTTACGTTGAGTCTGCCATCTGGCATTCATCGAATTAGAGGCGTCAAAAACAAAAAGTATACGCGTCACTTCTTGCTGGGCAATAAGACTATTGCTTGAAATAAGAAGTAGAACTAAAGTGATGCGTAAAAAGTTCTTCATTTAATAATCTCCCAGAGTTTCTTCTAATTGAGAAAGGGCATCTGTTAATTGAGCGTCATTTGGAGCAACACCATGCCATTGATGACTTCCCATCATAAAGTCGACACCATAACCCATTTCTGTTTTCATAATAATACATACCGGTTTTCCATTTCCTGTCTGACCCTTGGCTTTTGACAATCCTTGAACAACGGTTTCCATATTGTTACCATCCATTTTAATTACCGACCATCCAAAAGCTTCCATCTTGGCTTTAACATCACCTAAAGAAAGCACATCTTGGGTATCACCATCGATCTGGCGACCATTTAAATCGATGGTCATGATCAAATTATCTATTTTGTTCGCCGAGGCAAACATAGCGGCTTCCCACATCTGACCTTCTTGAAGTTCACCGTCTCCATGAAGGGTAAATACCAAATGCTTGTCACCATCCCTCTTTTTTGCCAAAGCAACACCAATACCTACCGAAAGACCCTGTCCGAGAGAACCGGATGCAATTCTTACCCCTGGTAATCCTTCTTCTGTTGCAGGATGCCCTTGTAAACGGGTATTTATTTTTCGAAAAGTAGCTAATTCGGAAACGCTGAAATAACCACTATGAGCTAAAACAGAATACCATAATGCCGATAAATGACCATTAGATAAGAAAAAAACATCTTCTCCTTTTCCGTCCATTTTAAAAGGATTTGGACGATGATCCATCGCGTCAAAATACAAAGCGGTAACAAAATCAGCGCATCCTAAGGATCCTCCGGGGTGACCGGAATTAACGGCATGAACCATTCTTAATATATCTCTTCTTACCTGAGAAGCTATGCGTTTTAATTCTTTCGTTTCCATGAAAATTTCTTTGGTCAAATGTATTGTTTCTATCTCAGAATCTGACTTGAAAGAAAGAGAAATGGAGATAATTAGTTAACATCTTATTAAGAATTCTTTCAGGAATTTCTAATTCCTGAAAAAACTTAGATAAGGTAGTATATTTGCAGCCTTAAAAAAAAAAGGAATGGCTTTGAAATGTGGAATCGTTGGATTACCTAATGTAGGGAAATCAACTCTATTTAATTGTTTATCGAATGCGAAAGCGCAATCTGCAAATTTTCCCTTTTGTACGATCGAACCAAATTTAGGAACCATGAATGTTCCGGATCCCCGATTACAGAAACTGGAAGAATTAGTTAAGCCTGAGCGTGTTGTTCCAACCACCATTGAGATCGTTGATATCGCCGGTTTGGTAAAAGGAGCTTCAAAAGGAGAAGGTTTAGGGAATAAATTTTTGGCGAATATACGAGAGACGGATGCGATACTTCACGTTTTAAGATGTTTTGATGATGATAATGTGGTGCATGTTGATGGATCGGTAAATCCGATTCGCGATAAAGAGATCATCGATATCGAACTTCAGCTGAAAGATCTGGAAACGGTAGAGAAAAAAATGAGCGGATTAAAAAGAGCTGCTCAAACAGGGGATAAGGAAGCTCAAAAACAATTAGCATTATTAGAGCGAATAAAAGTTGCATTAGAGTCTGGTAAATCAGCCAGAACAGTCGAAGTTGAAGAGAGTGAAGTTCAGTTTGCAAGAGAATTACAATTGCTGACCCAAAAAGCGGTTTTATATATCTGTAATGTAGATGAAGGATCGGTAGTGAATGGAAACAAATACGTGGATCAGGTCAAAGAAGCGATCTCGGGTGAGAATTCTGATATACTGATCATCGGAGCAGCGATCGAGGCGGACATCAATGAATTGGATAGTTATGAGGATAGACAGTTGTTCCTGGAAGAGATTGGACTTTCGGAGCCGGGCGTTAATAAACTGATCCGCAAAGCCTATTCCTTATTGCATTTACAAACCTATTTCACTGCAGGTGTAAAAGAAGTTCGTGCCTGGACCATTCATAAAGGCGATACCGCTCCACAGGCGGCAGGTGTAATTCACAGCGATTTTGAAAAAGGATTTATTCGGGCAGAGGTGATCAAGTACAATGATTTTGTAAACTTAGGTTCTGAAGCAGCAGTAAAAGAAGCCGGTAAAATGCGTGTGGAAGGAAAAGAATATGTGGTAGAAGATGGGGATGTGATGCATTTTAGGTTTAATGTGTAAATAGAATTCAGAAGGTACAGAAGGTACAGAAGGTCAGAAGGTGCAGAAATGTTTCATGATTCGTTCTTTTGCATGTTTCCTCTGTGAAACTCTGTAATTTCTTTTAGAACCCCTACCTGCCCAGGGGGTAGGTTTGTGATACAACTTTTTGTTACTTTTTTCTCTAAGCCTTGAACGCCGCGCTTTTTATCCCCCGTTACTTGCATCTTAAATGATAAATTCATTTATTTAGTTCCGCTAAGCTAAATCAACCTTATATTGTATAATTATTATTTCAAAAAATATTGTTTTGATTAAAAAGCTTTTCTTTTTCCTCGTCTTTTTTTCTAGTTTTTCTTCATTCATCGCTCAAAATTGTCTACCTGAAGGTATTTGGTTTAACTCTCAAGCCCAAGTCGATAATTTTCCAATTCTCTATCCTGATTGTCATTCAATTGATGGAAGTGTAACGATTGGTGGAGGTGATATCTTTAACTTGGATAGCTTAATTCAGATCACATCGATTGGACAATCTTTAGTGATTTGGAATAATTCATCGCTTGTTACAAATTTAGACGGTCTCGATTCTTTGCAAAGCATTGGTGGTTTATTGGAATTGAGAAATAATTCGGGCTTAACAGATATTACCGCATTGAGTTCGGTCGAATCCATCGGCGATTTACTAAGAATTTATGATAATGATATCCTTGTAGATCTGAATGGCTTAGGAGGTATAAAGCATATTGGAGGGAAGTTAGAGATTACTAATAATCCATTGATTGAGAATTTAAATGGTTTTGGAGACTCATTAAGGGTAGAAGGTGAAGTGCTGATCTCGAACAACAATAGTCTCAATAGTCTTGAAGGTCCTGGAGATGGTTCAGAATGGAAAGCAGCTGTGACCATCTCGAATAATCCATCTTTACTTAGTTTGTCAGGTCTTGAATTTTTAGAAAATGTAAATGGATTACTTAAAATTCATCAAAATACTTATCTCGAAAGTTTAGAAGGATTAGAAAATGTATCTGTAGTTGGAGGCTTATGGATATGGAATTCACCTAATATTGATAATGTTCTGAATTTAAATAATTTGGATAGTATAAATGGAAATTTAGATATCTATCAAACCGGCATTACAAATTATGAAGGGTTTGATAACATTAAGTATATCTCAGGCAATGCTTCCTTAGGCGGAAATAACTCGCTTTTGGAAATGAGCCATTTTTCCAGTTTGGACTCCATTAGTGGAAATTTAAATATTGGAAATAGCCTTGTTACAAGCATAAATGGCTTTACAAATCTTATAAAAATTGGAGGGGAACTAACCATTACAGGAGTAAATTTAACTGAACTCACAGGATTTAATAATCTAGTGGAAATAGGAGAGGAACTCACCATTTTTAATTTATATAATATCACTGATCTAAGTGCTTTCGAGAATTTGCAGAAAACGGGAGGCTTATATATTTCGAATGCCCCCGATCTGGATAATTTGAGTGGTTTGGAAAACTTAAACCTGATTTCAGGAGGGCTTACACTAAATTCTTGTTCTTCTCTTAAAAATATCAATGCCTTAAATGCTTTAACTTCAATTGATTATTCGCTTAGAATAATTAGTTGTGATTCTTTGATCAGCTTAAATGGACTTGAAAACCTCAACTCTATAGGTATTGATCTCTTTGTTTCTAGTAACGATAGGCTAAATAGCATTTCATCATTAAGTAATTTAACTGAGATAGGTGGTGAAGCTCAGTTCTACAGAGGAGCTCTAACATCGCTTATTGGTTTGGAAGGCTTGTTGACCATAGGTGAAAATTTACTGATTATTGATAATGATAGTCTAAGCTCTTTAAACGGATTAGAAAATCTTATCAGCATAAATGGTAATTTAATGATTGACAGAAATGATAAACTTCAAAACATTGAAGCATTAACTAACCTGGATGGCTCAACAATACAAGAATTAATTATCACAGATAATCCTCAACTTTCTGATTGTGATATTGAAGCTTTATGTGAATTTATCAATTCAGGGAACGGAATTTCTACAATTTCCGGAAATGGCACCTATTGTAATTCAGTGTACGACCTTGAATACGATTGTATTTCTTCCCCTTGTTTAACAGAAGGAATTACATTTTCGACTCAACTTGAACTCGATTCTTTTCAAGTAAATTATCCTAATTGTGATGTTATTATTGGTGATGTTATCATCAATGGAGATGATATCTCAAATATAGACGGGTTAAATGGAATTAAAAAAATTGAAGGGAATTTGCAAATTGGTGAATTTGACGGATCAAACTTGAATTTGACAAACTTGATGGGTTTAGGGTCCTTGATCGAACTCCATGGGAATCTTGAAATAAAAGAAAATGAAAGTCTGCAAAATCTAGCCGGTCTTCAAAATTTACATTTAATAGAAGGAAATATTATCATTCAAAATAATCCTGTTCTGGAATCATTGCTTGGAATCAACGCAATTGATTCGACTGCGTTGATAAGTTTGACAATTACCGACAATCCGATGCTTAGTTTCTGCGATTTCGAGGGTGTTTGTAGTTATATCAATATTCCTGGAAGTGATGTTACAATAAACAATAATGCAGCTAATTGTAATAGCATAGAAGAAGTGGAGACTCAATGCGCAGCAAGTTCTTGTATTAGCGTGAATATTCTTTTTGATTCACAAGCCTCGATCGATAATTTCATCATCGAAAATCCTTCTTGTCATGTAATAGATGCTAGCGTCACCATAAAAGGCGATGATATCACAAATCTTAATGGATTTATGAATATTACCCATATTAATGGCGTGCTTAATATTGGTGCCTATCCTACAGAAGGTAATAATGCACTGCTTACAGATCTAAATGGATTAAATAATCTTTCTTATGTTGGAAATGGATTGCGAATTGAAGAGAATGCAGCATTGATCAGTCTTGATGGTCTTGAAAATTTAGTGCATGTAGGTTTTTATTTTTGGATAAATAACAATCCATTACTTGAAAGTATTTCTGCTTTGAAAGGGATAACAAGTCTTTCTTCAGAGTTTGAGATTATAAATAACCCATCATTATTGAGCCTTGATGGATTAAATAATTTAACCGAATTAACAGGTCCTGCACAGTATTCAGTGGATTTTAAGATTGAAAACAACTCGAGCTTAACAAATTTGCTGGGACTCGAAAGCCTGGCCCTGGTCAATTCAAATATCCGAATTACAAATAATAATTCATTAGTGAGTTTAGAAGGACTTTCAGGGCTGCAATCAACTAACGCATCAATTTTTATTGAAGGAAATGATTCCCTTCAAAATGCAGTAGGATTAGAAAACCTGTTAAGCTGTGAAGGTGTTTTGTACTTTAAAGACAATGCGATGTTTTCATCATTACAAGGGATTAATAATGTAAGCGATTTGGGAGGATTAACACTAGATAACTGCGGATTATTGACAAATATTGATGGAATCGATTCCTTGACTGAGCTAAGTGGTGGATTGGCGATCATTAATTGTGATTCATTAGTTGATCTGGATGGTTTATTAGGGATACATAGTCTTGGTGGAAGCCTTTATATCAATTTCAATTATAAAATCACAAATCTGGATGGCCTTATAAATATTACAAGTTTTGATGGCATGCTAAATGTAAAGTCGAACTCCAATTTAACCAGCATCGAAGGCTTAAAAAACATTGCACCAAGTTCGGTTAATGGATTTTACATTTCAGGGAATCCTTTATTGTCGTATTGTGCTAATATGTTTGTTTGTAATGTTTTAGAAAGTGGTTCAGGCTATATTTACTTTGCATCGAATGCTTCAGGATGCATTTCCATTTCACAAGTACAAGCATCTTGCGCAGGTATGCAATGTTTTACCGAAGGCTTAACTATTTCTTCTCAAAGCGAAATAAACACCTATCAAAATGAGTATTCTCTTTGCACGATAATAAATGGTGATTTAGTTATTTCAGGGGAGAATATTACGAATCTGAATGGTTTGTCACCCATAACAAAAATTACTGGAAATCTTATCATTGAGAATAATCCTTTACTTCAATCCATAGCTCCTTTATTTCACATAGATAGTATTGGAGGAGATCTTATTATTAATAACAATCCCATGCTTCAAAGCTTGGACGGATTGCAGAATATTTATCCTCAGAGTATTGTAAATCTTACGCTTACGAATAATGATACCTTAAGCGAATGTAGTATTTATAGCATTTGTTCCTATTTATTAGATCCTAATGGAACGGTAACATTTGCCAATAATGGAACAGGATGTAACACAGAAGAAGAATTCTTAATCGCTTGTACAAATGCTCCTTGTATCGAAGGATATCTCGAGTTAAGTACGCAGGAAGAAGTGGATAATTTTCATATGAACTACCCTTTTTGCAACACAATTTCCGGATCCTTATCCATTAATGGTGCCGACATAAATAACCTGGATAGCCTCATCTATTTGAATAAGATTGAAGGTGATTTAACCGTTGGATCTTCATTTAACGGAGCTAACCTCATTACAGATCTTGCGGGCTTAATGAATATCGATTCAATAGGTGGAAATTTATGGATTTCAAGTAATGTTCTGTTAGAATCCCTTGAAGGACTTAATAGTTTAAGCTATATAGGAGGTCAACTGCAGATCGATTATAATGATGCATTAACTTCGATTTCGGCCCTTGAAAATTTATCTAAAGTAGAAACCTATTTAAATATTTATCATAATGATATGTTATCAAGCCTTAATGGTTTAAGCGGTCTCGATAGCATCTATACTTTATGGATCAATAACAACCCATTATTAATGGATCTAACAGGATTAGATAATGTGGTATATATGGATGGAAGTGTTTCTGTTGATAACTGCGCTTCGTTTCAAAGCTTAAATGGATTAAATAATTTAAATGATTGCGATTACATCGTGTTAAAGGAGAATCCTTTAATGAATGATTTAAGTGCCTTATCAAATGTGAATCACATAGGACAATTAGAGCTTGATAATTGTCCGGCTTTAACAAGTTTAGAAGGATTGAATGGACTTCAATTTATTGATAATAATGTTAAACTATTGAATTTAGAAGGATTAGAATCATTAAGTGGATTAGAATCCTTACTTGCTTCGCAGTATTTAACGATTTCGAATTGCCCCGAATTGACCTCTCTTTCATCATTAGAAAGTTTGATCCAATTAAAAAGTATTAAGATTGAGAATTGTAATTCATTAACAAATCTTGAAGGTTTAGAGGGAATTACCTCTCTTTCGTACCAATTAGAATTACTTAATAATGATTCATTATCCAGTTTAAATGGCATCAATAATTTATATGGGATTGGAACAGATTTAATTATTAAAGGAAATCAATCACTCAATGATCTAAGTCCACTAATGAATTTAGTCTATGTAAACAATGAGATTCGTATCGAAGAAAATGACAGTCTTCAATCACTATCTGGAATCGATAATGTGAGTCCGAATTCAATAAATTATTTGTCCTTGCTTAATAATCCAAATCTTTCTTTATGTAGTGTCGAAAGTGTATGTTCTTATATGAATAACCCTTCAAGTATAATTATTGTCGAAGGAAATAGTCCTTCCTGTAGCGATCTTGGGATCATGGATTATTTTTGTAATGAATCGACCTGTGGAAGTGGTGGATTAACACTCTCATCCCAAACAGAGATTGATGAATTTACTGTTAATTATCCGGGTTGCACAGTGGTCGAAGGGGATCTTATCATTGCAAATGAAAACATCGGTAATCTGGCTGGTTTAGAGGTGTTGATTGGGGTAGAAGGAAATTTAGTGATTGGAGATGCCGCGATCGATAATTCCATTTTAACGTCTCTTTCAGGTTTACATAATATCTTTCTAATCGGTGGAAATCTTGAAATTCAAAATAACAATGCACTCACAAATCTGGCGGCTTTTTCATCACTTCATTCCATTAGCGGGGATTTGATCATCGAAAATAATGATGCAATTACTAACCTAATTGCTTTTGAAAATCTTGTTAGTGATTCTTTAGATAATTTATCGATAAATAATAATAGTCTATTAAGTTATTGTAATGTGGATTCAATATGTGCTTATTTAGAAAATCCAAATGGAATCGTAACAATTACCGGAAATGATGGAGATTGCGCTGAACAAACAGATGTAGAGAATGCTTGCACAAATGGAGGATGTTTTCCATCAGGAATTACTTTTGCTAGTCAGGATGATATCGATCAATTCCCTATAAACAATCCTGATTGTCAAGTTCTTGATGGGGATGTTATAATTAACGGCATAGATATTAATAATTTAGAAGGGCTTAATCAGATCACAATTATCAATGGTGATTTACAGTTTGGCCTACTTTCAATATGGAGTTCTTATAATAACCTGACAGATCTTTCGGGATTAGAAAATCTAAGTTATGTAGGCGGAGATTTTGAGATTAGGTCAAATGATACTTTAGTAAGCTTAAATGGATTATCCTCTTTAGCTTCAGTTGGAGGAGGTATCTATTTATCGGGGAATTATAGTCTTTCTTCACTTGATGGATTAAATAATCTTGAAGCAGTCGGAAGCTATGTGGAAATAACAGAAAATGAGAATTTGGAAAACTTAGATGGTCTTTATGCTTTAAATGAATTAGTGAATGCTAATAGATTCATTAAGATAAGATATAATCCAAACTTGAGTAGTATTTCAGGTTTAAGTAATATAGAAACAAGTTCTATCGAAAATTTGATAATTGAGTTTAATGAGTCATTATCTAATTGTTCGATTGAAAATATTTGTGAATACCTTTCTGCACCTTTTTCAGAGGCATCTATTGTTGGTAATATGGAGGGCTGTGCTACTATAGAGGAAGTAGAGTTTACTTGTAATTTAATGCCTTGTCTAAGTGGAGGTATAGATCGGA
>Ga0316188_10001820_pt1 | contig 10131 bp, 11 predicted proteins | sample Phiworburrow1_MG_FD_204933 | JGI IMG/M metagenome (GOLD analysis project Ga0316188, IMG submission 204933) | Coastal sediment microbial communities from Maine, United States - Phippsburg worm burrow 1 | ecosystem: Environmental > Aquatic > Marine > Coastal > Sediment | place: USA: Maine... | reverse complement strand
TAGTTGTACTTCATGGCCGATAAAAAAATCACATCAGAAAAGAGTGGTCACACTAGCAATTATAAGAGCAGTTTCCACCTCTATAGGCGACTGTTCAGTTATGCCATCGTTTACTGGGAAATTTTTGTCTTTTCAATTATCGGTATGGTGATCGTTGCTGGTGCATCGACCGCTTTTCCAGCATTGATGAGACCGATGATGGATGATAGCTTTGTCAAACGTGATCCGGAAACCATCAAATGGATTCCGCTCGCATTGATAGCAATTTTCATCGTACGGATGATTGGTGCCTTTGTTTCTGGTTATGGCATGAGCGTCATCGGACGTAATGTGATCCGTGAGTTACGTTTTGAAATGTTTTCCCGCCTGTTGTCCTTGCCTAAATCATTTTACGACCAGGCCACCACCGGCGAACTCATCTCAAAATTTTCCTATGATGTCGAACAGGTGGCAAATTCTACGACGAAAGCAATTACCGTTTTTATCCGTGATGCTTTAACCGTGATCGCTTTGGTTGGCTGGATGTTTTACCTCAACGTCAAACTGGCGATGGTTTTTATCACCGTGGCACCGATTGTGGCGCTATTGATTGTCAGCGTATCTAAACGATTTCGTAGTATCAGCCTTAATATTCAGCACAGCATGGGTGACGTCTCTCGCGTTATAGAAGAGTCGATAAAAGGCCAGTTAGTGGTGAAAATATTCGGCGGCCGGGACTACGAAGAGGCCCATTTTATTGAAGTCAATGATAGAAATCGTCGGCAGAATTTACGTATGCAGATGGCACAGTCGTTAATTTCGCCGATCGTTCAATTATTAATCGCCTGTGCTTTAGCACTTATCATCTATCTGGCAACGCTTGATAGCATGATAAAAGAAATCAGTGCGGGTACTTTCGTTTCATTCATTACTGCTATGTCCATGTTGATGCCGCCGGTACGTTCACTAACTTCCATCATAAGTGAATTACAGCGTGGTATTTCGGCGGCAGAAAGTGTTTTTAATTTTATCGATCTGAAACAGGAACACGATGAAGGCAGCTATCAGGCAGACAAAGTAAGAGGACTGATCGAATTTGATCACATTAACTTTACCTATGAGAGTGAAGAAGTTCCTGCTCTAAATGATATAAATCTTACCGTCAAAGCGGGTCAAACAGTCGCCTTTGTCGGCCGCTCGGGTAGTGGCAAGTCTACATTGCTCAATTTAATACCGCGGCTTTATGATATTTCGCACGGAGAAATACGCCTTGATGGCGTTAATATCCAGCATTATCGTCTTGATAATTTACGCCGCCATATCGCTTATGTCGGTCAGGATGTGGTGTTGTTCAATGATACTATTGAACACAACATAGCCTATGGCAGTATGAAATCATGCAGTCATGACGAAATCGTAGCAGCAGCCAAAGCGGCATATGCATATGAGTTCATCAATGAGTCATCGGCAGGCTTTCAGACCATGGTAGGCGAGAGGGGTGTCATGCTGTCCGGTGGCCAGCGTCAGCGTATAGCAATCGCACGTGCACTATTGAATGATGCGCCGGTACTGATCCTTGACGAAGCAACATCTGCACTTGATACAGAATCAGAAAGATATATACAATCATCTTTAGAAAAGTTGATGAAAGGCCGTACGACATTGGTGATCGCACACCGGCTGTCAACGATCGAAAATGCTGATGTCATTGTCGTAATGGATAGAGGCAGTATTGTTGAAGTGGGTTCACACAAAGATCTTCTCGCGCTGAACGGACATTATTCTGCTTTACATCAGATTAATTTTGATGAAGATAAATAGTTATCTATCAATAGTTATTTGTGAATAGCCTGATATGAAATCATTGCAGTATTACTGGTATCAGCCAAATTATTTTGTCTGGCTGTTGCTGCCCATATCCTGGCTGTACTGTTCCATCACCATAATTCGCCGCCGGCTTTACCAGCACAATATTTTAAAAAGTTACAGTGCGCGGGTGCCAGTCGTTGTTGTCGGTAATATTGTTACAGGCGGCAGTGGAAAAACGCCGTTGCTTATTTCACTCTGTGAGTATCTGCTGCAGCATGGTTTTAGGCCAGGGGTCGTCAGTCGAGGTTATGGTGGAAATGTTGTCGGCGTCAAACAGGTACTGGAAAATGACTCGGCTCAAATGGTCGGTGATGAGCCATTGATGATCTGCCAACGATCGAAAGTTCCTGTAGTGGTGGGTGCAGACCGTGTGGCAGCTGTTGATCATCTGCTGAAAATCAATCAATGTGACATCGTTTTGTCTGACGACGGGTTGCAGCATTACCGCATGAAAAGAAATCTTGAAATGGCCGTGGTAGATGTCTCTAGAGGCTTTGGTAATGGTTTTTGCCTGCCGGCTGGGCCATTACGTGAGCGTGTTTCCCGTCTGAGTACAGTTGATATCGTCGTCTATAATGGCGCTAGAGCAGGTTTTTTTGGTGAGCCTTCATATACGCTGAAAATAGTCGACCTGCGCCGATTGCATGGTGAAGGCAGCAGGTCGCTGTCATCTTTTGCTGGCATGCCGGTACATGCAGTTGCTGGCATCGGTCATCCAGCACGATTTTTTCTTCAATTAGAAGAAAATGGTGTGTCTGTTATCGAACATGCTTTTCCTGACCATCACAATTATCAGCAGGATGATTTCTCTGGCTGGAGCGAAGACTGTATTATCATGACTGAAAAAGATGCGGTTAAATGTCGCCACTTATCATTAACAGACGCCTGGGTGCTGACTGTAACGGCAGACTTTTCCAGTATGCTGGAATCGCAGCTAGATTTAAAGCTACTGCCATTGCTTGATCATGCGAAAAACCGATGAAGAAGAAACTATTGTCATTACTGGTATGCCCCTCATGTAAAGGACCTCTTATCTACAGGTCGCGGCAGAAAGAATTGATTTGTGAAAAAGATAAATTGGCTTATCCTGTGCGCGATGGTGTGCCGGTACTGTTAAATGCGGATGCACGAAAAATAGATTAATGATGCGTAACCTGCAGCTTTTTAGCAAAACAGCCTTAATTGATGCTTTAGAGATCAAAGTTCAGGTGGCGATGAATATCAACCATTATTGTCCTAGAGATTAGATAGAACTGAGCTAAACTCACAGAAAATTTTATAACCTGAAATATTATCGACTATTCAATGAATGAAGAATTTAAAATAATCATCCTGGCTATTTTTGACCAGAATGATTTTCCTAACAAGGCGATGGCTGATATTCACGGTAAACCCATGATTCAGCATGTATTTGAAAGTGCGAGCCGTTCTAGAGCTTTAGAAATAGTAATCGCAACAGATAGTCCGCGTGTGGGTATGGCAGCCGAAGACTTTGGCGCAACCGTCTGTATGATTATCGATGATCAGTTAAAAGGTATTAGCTGCCTGGCAGAAGTAGTGAATAAGATGGGCTGGGGCGATGACACCATTGTTGTCAATTTTCCTGGTGATGCGCCGCTTACACCCGGGGCGATACTGCAGCAGGTTGCAGAGAACCTGGCGACACATTCAGAAGCTGATTGCGCCTGTCTGTATTCGATCGTTCCACACAAAGTTGCGGAAAAACCATATACAGTAAACCTGGTCGTTGATAATAACGATTACGTCATGTACTTTAGCCGTCAACCAATACCGCACCAGTTTTCAAAAACTCATAAAGTTGTGGGTTATAAATATTATATCGAACTGTGTGCCTACCGTGCCGGCTTGTTACGTATATTCAGAGATTTACCATCCAGCGAGCTTGATCAATCAGAGAATATTGAAGAATTAAAACTGTTATATAATGGCATGAAAATTCATGCGGCAGAAGCAAACAGTCTTATCGGTCGTCGTGTATTTACCGAGAATGATATCGAGAAAGTGAAAATTCAGATTGCACCGACCAGATAAATATTTCGCGGAAACATTTTTATTTTCACAGCATAATTAATGACTCGGTAGGGTAGTCTTGAAAACAGTTAATCTTTTTTTTGCTACCTGCGCCAAGGGTGTTGAAGATCTTCTTCAAAAAGAGCTTGATCAGCTAGACATACCCGATATAAAAATACAAACGGGCGGGGTTTCATTCGGTGGCGGACTTGACTCTGCTTACAGGGCCTGTCTCTGGTCACGTGTTGCCAGCCGTATCCTGCTGCAGTTAAAAGAGTTCACTATCGAATCAGATCACGATCTGTACGATGAGATGATGAGCATCGACTGGTCTGTGCATTTTTCTGAAGATGACACCCTCGCTATCGACTGTTTCAGTTCTCACTCGATCGTATCTAACAGCCACTTCGCAACGCTGCGCGTTAAGGATGCGGTGGTTGATCAGTTTGTACAGAAAACCGAATACCGGCCCTCGGTCGACAAAGAAAATCCCGATATTAGAATTAACGTTTATCTCAGTGACAGGCAGTGTATGGCTTATCTCGACCTGTCGGGTGAGGCTTTGCATAAGCGTGGTTATCGCCTGTCTGCAGGCAGTGCGCCGTTACGTGAAACTTTAGCGGCAGCAATGTTGTATCGTGCCAAATGGGAGTCTTTTTATGAAAAAGGGTTGCCATTTTATGATCCGATGTGTGGCAGCGGGACATTAGTGATCGAAGCAGCAATGATGGCGGCTGATATGGCCCCAGGCCTTCTGCGCCAGAAATTCGGCTTCCACCGCTGGAAACAGTTTGACCCTCAGCAATGGGAGGTGATACGCGACGAGGCTAAGCTAAGAAAACAAAAAGGCCGCCAATCGATGCCTGTGATCTGTGGCAGTGATAACGATGAAAAACTTCTTGAAGTCGCACGGAAAAATATCAATAACGCGGGACTATCGACTTTAATAAAAACATTCGTACAGGATGCAACAGAAAATTTAATCCCCTGTGCTGAAGAGAAAGGCCTGATCGTAACAAACCCGCCTTATGGCAAAAGAATCGGGCAGGTGCAGCTGCTGCGCATTTTGTACCATCGATTTGGAGTACAACTGAAAAAACATTTTGACGGCTGGACAGCAGTCATCATTACCTCGGAAGCGGATCTGGCAAAAAGTATAGGCTTGCGTGCGTTCCATAAAAACACTTTGTATAACGGTGCGTTAAAATCTGTTCTCTATCAATATCGGATTAATGCATCACACGAAAAAACATTAGCAGACGAAGGCGTCACTGATACAAATAATAAAATAAAGCTTGATGCCGTAGATGATCAGCTGACATCAAGTATGTCGGCATCAAGTGTTTCTGCGTCCGAACATGCTTCCATGTTTACTAATCGTCTTAGGAAGAATTACAAACATCTAAAAAAATGGGCAAAGAAAAATAACGTCAGTTGTTACAGGGTTTATGATGCTGATATACCGCAATATGCTGTCGCCATAGATAAATATGAACAGTGGGTACATGTTCAGGAATATCAGGCGCCTAAAACGGTAGATAAAAACAGAGCCTTTCAACGTATCAATGATGTCATTGATGTGGTTGCAGACATCCTGGAGACAAAGCAGGATAACGTCGTGTTAAAAACCAGAAAAAAACAGGGTGGTACAGCGCAGTATGAGAAACAGGATCAGAAAAATTATAAAATAACGGTAAAGGAAAATGACCTAAAGTTTATTGTTAATATGTATGACTATATCGATACAGGACTTTTTCTTGATCACAGAAATACTCGTCAGTTAATTAAAAAACTTGCATACAACCGCAGTTTTCTTAATCTTTTTGCTTATACCGGTAGTGTTACTGTTTATGCCGCTGCGGGTGGTGCCAGGCAGACGACTACTGTTGATATGTCTAATACCTATATAAACTGGGCGAAAGAAAACATGTCGATCAATGGTTATTCTGGTGACAGTCACAGTTTTATTCGAGAAGACTGCCTGGAATGGTTAAAACGTGCAATCGTGGAGCATAAAAAGTATCAGTTAATATTTATTGATCCACCAACATTTTCTAATTCTAAAAAGATGACTACATCATTAGATATTACTCGTGACCATGTTGAGCTGCTGAATGACTGTCTTGCATTATTGACTGATGATGGTCAGATCATTTTTTCTACAAATGCCAGAAGCTTTAAGCTGGATGGCAGCCTGTATGAAAACTGTTATATAAAAGAGATAACGGCGATGACGACAACAGAGGACTTCAGAAAGAAACCCTTGCATCGCTGCTGGTGTCTGGCCAGGCAGGAATCTGCTTTAGATATTTAATTCTGCGTTAAATGATGCTGAGACTGATTACGTGTCATCCATCGACTACTTTTGAAAGCGACAACATCATTTATTGAGTACTGTGGTTATCATCATTCTGTAGCTGCTAACAATGCAATCACTGCCCTGAGTTTTGTTTCAGCGAGCAGGATGTCAAGCGCTGACACTTGTTAATTCTGGCTTACTACCGACTGATAATAACGTATTGATAAACTGATCCTCTAGATCGATTCGGGTCGCCAGCTCTTCACCAAGCTTGGCAAGATAATTAGGTAATTGGCAGACGGCGGCTTCATCGATGTTCGCGACATCGTCATACAGGTCATTAAACGCAATAGCAATCTGAGTTGTGTCATTGATCCGCGGCATGATTTTTTTAGCGAGTAATGTTATTTCATCCCTGCGTTCATTGCCTTCTTCAATGCGGCGGTATATTTCGAAGTGACCGGTTGCCATGTAATCAACAAGTTCCTGGCAAAATTCTTCCAGTAAATCTATCGTACTGTTCAAATCACTGCCTGGATCTTCTGTATGTTTGGCGAGATTGTAGTATTGTGAGAGCACAGAATTACGTTCTTCAATAAGCTGTTTGATTTCCTTTCGTGTGCGAGCGCGACGTTCATATGGTACTTCTGAAGACATTTTGTTCCCCTCTAAAACATGATGTTTGATGGATGAATATATTAACAGCTTGTTATTATTATCACGTCATTGTACTAAAACAGAAAAAGAGTCGCAATTCGTAATAATAAAGTTGATCAGGTTTTTTTAAGTCATTGAATTATATCTATCTTGACGGCGTTTAGAATGGTGTACCAAAGACTAATCGATATGCGGTGACACCGTCGCCGGCACGAATGCCAAAGCCAATCTGTGGTTTTTCGAAAAATAAAAAACTGGGTATATTGCTCATGGTGACTCCGATCTCGCTTTCAACACCAACCTTTACAGGATTTGAAGTGCGCTCGAACAGTATAAGGTTATTAGGATAATAAAAGTTGATGTAGTAAAAATTAGCATATAGTTGTTTGTCATCGTATGAATAATCACTGGTGACGCGATAGTTGAGGCCAGTTTCTATCAGTGAATAATCAGAGTCGTCATTAGTGCCTGAGCTCCTTTCACGGGCATATAAAAACCGGTTACCTAATGTAAGTGTGCCATCGTTGAAGTGAAAATCGGCATAACTTTTTATACCAACACCGGTTACCAGCACATTAGCTGTATGGTTAAACTCGTGAGCAAATCCATAATCAGCAAACGGAATGACCGTCCAGTATGGTAACACCGGGTATTGATATTCGATCCCGGGTAGAAAGGTGAGTGTAGCAACATCGTCCAGGTCAGATAGATTGTCAATTTTGATATTATCAAAATTGACATAACCAATTGTTAATGGGAGATTGAGTATCCAGCCTGCTTCGATATCGGTTTTTTCCTTGATATTGTGCTGCAGAGGAAGTTGCAAAACAAAGACCTCCTGACCGGAGGCTGTATATAATCCATTACCTAAGTAACTGGAAAATGCAAAATTTGACAGTCCGATAGTATCACTGTCGTCATATCCATATGTGTGTTTTGTTATAAGAGATAAAAGGACAGTGATAATATAAGGAGCGATAAATTGAAGTTGAATATTCCCAGGATGCATATAGATTAGCATTATATGTTGATGGTCAATAACGTATCATTTTAACATGCTATGCGCTGTGTTGAATTCATCGTAGACATGATAAATTCTAACCAGTATATCTGATGATGCACTTATAATTTCTTTATGATAAAACCTTATTCAGAATCTTGTGATCAAAATAGAGAGCCAATATTAGCCGTAATATCGCTTCTGTTCGCCCCAGCTTCGAATGTACTCGAGATCGGTAGCGGCACTGGCCAGCATGCGGTCTTTTTTGCCGAACAAATGCCGCATTTAACCTGGCATACCAGTGACTGTAAAGCTTATCTGGACGGTATCGATTTGTGGCTGGCAGAAGCTGCTCTACCAAATCTGGTACCACCGATTGAATTAGATGTCTCTGCATCAAAATGGCCGGTGATGGCTATAGATGCAATTTTCACAGCTAACTCAGTGCATATAATGCATCAGTCTGATGTTGTTAATCTTTTCATTGGCGCAGGCAATTTGCTGGCAGATAATGGTAGTTTAGTAATATATGGACCATTCAATTATAACAAACGCTATACCAGTGAAAGTAATGCGCGTTTCGATCAATGGCTGAAAGCGAGAGACCCGGAAAGTGGTGTAAAACATTTCGAAGAAATTGAATCTCTAGCAATAGCCAATGGTATGAAACTAGTCAAAGATTATGAAATGCCAGCAAACAATCGAATCTTGCATTTCATCAAAGTATAGTTGTTCACAGTACAAAATAACTGGCTGTCAAACCATTGGCAATTTTGGTCAATCATTCTGTCAGTATGAACTCTAGTATTCAATCATGGGAAATATCAAGGCACTATAACATGGCGTATGCTGATAGTTTTCGTAATCTGAAATATGTTCCTGAATATACCCTGATAAAGCAGTAAAGATAGGAAATGACTGATTCAAAATTGAGAGAAACTTTGTAAAAGTTAATTGCTGCCTGACGTTTCCTGTCAATAGCTTGACCTTCGATGTCAAGCAATATGTTATCAGAAGGCTAAAATTACCTTCATGAAATGGCAATACAGAAAAAATAGAATTCACCCTGATTCATCAAGAGAGTATTTAAACCGATCACATGAAAATAATGTAAGTGATGAATCGATAACAAGGTCAGTCGCCGATTATATTAAGTTTATATTCTTTTGTATGTTATTGATAATACCTGTTTACGCTATAGCAAAAAGTGCTATTAAACATGACTGGATAATGATGATTATTGATGCTCTGTTAGTTCCAGTTGGTTTTGTGCATGGGGTTTTGTTATTCTTTGGTTATGTCAATTAACGATTTTGTAGGTAACATTATCTTATCTTTCTAAAGATAATGTTATTTTAAGCGACAGGATGATGGGTGGTGTAGCTTAACAGGATTAACTCTTACAGCACTGATGTCACTTTTGATGATGTTTTCCTTGAATGAGAAAATAGGTGCTATGTATTATCTTGTTTTTTTTCTAGTGCTGAACTTTCAAATTTAATGTATTTCCATCCGTATTTGATAAAGGTTCGAATGTTTGCGTGATCAGAATTATCTGGATGATTTAGTACATCGTCCCGATAATAACTGCCAAAGCAATTTAGAGTCTGCATTTCATCAAGATTGTTTAGTTGTGCAAATGAAAATATTTTGCAGGAGCCTTCATTTTCACCGGCCTCATTAATAACGCATTCTTCTGATGAACCATTAGTAAATCGCGAAGGCGTGTAATGGTAAAAATATTCGATAATGTCAATGACCTCTGAAAACTCCGTTTGTTCAGGCGCTGTCTTGAGTTGCTGAATTAATGCTTCCAGTTTATTCATTAATTTTTTATCCAATGAAATTATTGTGTTGTCGTATTCTGAATAAATTATAAGTTTTATTCTTTACTAATAGTTGATGGACGCCTCAGTACCAGGGTTCTTATCCGCGCAGATACTAGTCAAAAGGCTATCTGGCTGTATTAGAAATATTGGGGGTATGCTAATGGTGGGATTATTCGCCCCATCCAAGGGACTCACCCCTTCGGGGCTGTGCATAGAACGCGCATTCTAAATTGCTCTCGGCAATTTAGTCGAACCCGTTAGCGAGTTCGACCCAGTACCAAATCCACCAAACAAAAAAACCACCGCAAGGGTGGTTTTGTTGTTTGGTGGAGATGGCGGGAATTGAACCCGCGTCCGCAAGCACTCCGCCATCGGCTCTACATGCTTATTCCGTCTATTAATTTAGCTGTGTATTACCCGACGAACAGGGAAAATACATAGCGATTCCGGATAAGTTTTAGCGAATC
>Ga0316188_10001819_pt1 | contig 10137 bp, 9 predicted proteins | sample Phiworburrow1_MG_FD_204933 | JGI IMG/M metagenome (GOLD analysis project Ga0316188, IMG submission 204933) | Coastal sediment microbial communities from Maine, United States - Phippsburg worm burrow 1 | ecosystem: Environmental > Aquatic > Marine > Coastal > Sediment | place: USA: Maine... | reverse complement strand
CGTCGGCCACTGCCATCGCCTGGGCATGATGGGAGGGCAACCACTGCGCGGCCTGCGTTTGGTGGCAGCCCAGGCAGTGCTGGTTGTCGACATAGGCCGGCTGCGGCGGGCTCGGCACCGTGGTGGCCGCTGTCGGGCCGGCCGGCGCAGCGGCGGGCGGAGCCGGCATCGCGCGCAGCGACCACAGCGCCCACGCGGCGGCGGCCAGCACCACCACAGCGGCGACGAGCCATGCCGCGCGCGGCATCGACGAAGCGCTGCGCGACAGGGCAGGCGCCACCGGCACCGGCGCCGGGTCCTGCGGGCGCGGCGCGGCTGTCCTGCCACGCTTGCGGGCCATGTGCCCTACGCGTCCTGGCGCGGCAGGTAGCGTACCGACAGCACGCCACCGATGGCACGCAGGCTGTCGAGCACCGCGTCGCCGACGGCGCTGTCCACGTCCACCAGCGTGTAGGCCATCTCGCCGCGCGACTTGTTGACCATGTTGTGGATGTTCAAGCCAGCGCTGGCCATCGCGGTGGAGATCTGCCCCAGCATGTTGGGCACGTTGGCATTGGCGATGGCCACGCGAAAGGCCGATTCGCGCGCCATCGTCACCTGCGGGAAGTTCACCGCGTTGACCACGTTGCCGTTTTCCAGGTACTCGCGCATCTGGTCGACCACCATCACGGCGCAGTTCTCCTCAGCCTCGCGCGTCGACGCGCCAAGGTGCGGCAAGGCAATGACCCTGGCGATGCCCTGTGTCGCGCCGCTGGGGAAGTCGCAGACGTAGTGGCCCAGCCGGTCCTTCGCCAGCGCATCGAGAACGGCGGCTTCGTTGACCACGCCTTCACGCGAGAAGTTCAGCAGCACTGCGCTGGCGCGCATCTGTCCGATGTTGTCGGCATTGACGAGGTTGCGCGTGGCGTTGACCAACGGCACATGCAGCGTCACGAAGTCGGCGTGATTCAGCACCTCGGCCACCGTGGCAGCCTTCTTCACCTGCGCCGGCAGGCTCCAGGCCGCATCGACGGTGATGTCCGGGTCATAGCCGAGTACGTTCATGCCGAGTTTGATCGCCGCATCGGCCACCAGGCAGCCGATCTTGCCCAGCCCGACGATGCCCAGCGTCTGCCCGGCCAGCTCGACGCCGGCGAAGACCTTCTTGCCGTCCTCGACCTTGTGCTCCATCTCGGGGTCGGCCGCGTCGAGCGTGGCCACGAAGCGCAGCGCCGCCGGGAGGTTGCGTGCTGCGAGCAGCATGCCAGCGAGAACCAGTTCCTTCACCGCATTGGCGTTCGCGCCAGGCGCGTTGAACACCGGCACGCCACGCTGACTCATCGACGGCACCGGGATGTTGTTGGTGCCAGCACCGGCGCGGCCGATGGCCATCACGCTGGCCGGGATGTCCATCTTGTGCATGTCGGCCGAGCGCAGCAGCACCGCGTCGGGCGCCGACAGGTCTTTGCCGACCGTGTAGCGGTGGGCAGGAAGACGCTTCAGGCCGTTGGCCGAGATCTGGTTCAGCACCAGGACTTTCAGCGGCTCAGCCATGCTTCGCCTCGAATTCCTTCATGTAGGCGACCAGCGCCTTGACGCCCTCGACCGGCATCGCGTTGTAGATCGACGCACGCATGCCACCGACCGAGCGGTGGCCCTTGAGCTGCAGCATCTGGCGCTGCTGCGCGCCTTTCAGGAAGGCCTCGTCGAGCGACTCGTCCTTCAGCTTGAAGGGCACGTTCATCAGCGAGCGGTCGGCCTTCGCCACCGGGCTGCTGTAGAACGAAGTCGAATCGAGGTAGTCATAGAGCAGTGCGGCCTTGGCTCGGTTGTGCTCGGCCATCGCGGCCAGCCCGCCCTGCGCCTTGATCCAGTTGAACACCAGTCCGGCGATGTAGATCGCGTAGGTCGGCGGGGTGTTGAGCATCGAGTCGTTGTCGGCCTGCTGCTTGTAGTCGAAGGCCGAGGGCGTGAAGGGCAGGGCCTGGCCGATAAGGTCGTCGCGAACGATGACGATCGTCAACCCGGCCGGCCCGATGTTCTTCTGCGCGCCTCCGTAGATCAGGCCGTACTTCGACACGTCCACCGGCTTGCTCAGGATGTTGCTGGACATGTCGGCCACCAGCGGCACGCTGCCGACCTCGGGTGTCCAGTGGTACTCGACGCCGCCGATGGTCTCGTTGCTGCAGATGTGCACGTAGGCGGCATCCGCATTCAGCTTCCAGCCGTCGCGCGGCGGAATGCGGGTGTAGCCGCTGTCCTTCGCGCTGGCGGCGACATTGACGCTGCAGTACTTGCCGGCCTCCTTGATCGACTTCTTCGACCATTCGCCGGTGTCGATGTAGTCGGCCGATGCCTTGCCACGCAACAGGTTCATCGGCACGATGGCGTTCTCGCCGATGGCGCCGCCCTGCATGAACAGCACCTTGTAGTTCGCCGGCACCGCCAGCAGCTCGCGCAGCAGCGCTTCGGCCTCGGCGTGGATGGCGATGAACTCCTTGCCGCGGTGGCTCATCTCCATGACCGACATACCCGAGCCGTGCCAGTCGAGCATTTCCTCGGCAGCGGTTTTCAGCACTGGTTCGGGCAGCGCGGCCGGGCCGGCGCTGAAGTTGAAGACACGGGTCATCGAATCATCTCCACGGGAAGGCGGGCGCATCGGCTCGCGGGCACACCGGCGCGGTTGGGGCACACTTTGCCGTGCCGCTGCGGGCAAAACCTCTATTCTCGCCTGAGAGTCCCCCATGTTCGATCTACCTCCCCGTCCCGAGTACTTCAGTGCCGAGCATCAGGCCTTCCGGCGCAGCATCCGCAGTTTCGTCGAGCGCGAGATCGCGCCGCATGTCGCCGCCTGGGACGAGTCGGGCAGCTTCCCGCGCGAGCTGTACCGCAAGGCTGCGGCGATCGGGCTGATCGGCATGGGCTATCCGGAGGAGCTCGGTGGCACGCCGGCCGACCTGTTCTACGGCATCGTTTCCGCCGAAGAACTGGCGCGTGCAGGCTCCGGCGGTCTGCAGGCCAGCCTGGGCTCGCACGGCATCGCTTTGCCGCCCGTCGTTGCGCAGGGCAGCCTGGCCTTGCAGCGCCGCGTCGTGCCGCCGGTGCTGGCGGGCGAGAAGATTGCCGCGCTGGCCATCACCGAACCCGGCGGCGGCTCGGACGTGGCGGCCTTGCGCACGACGGCGGTGCGTGACGGCGATGTTTACGTCGTCAACGGCGAGAAGACCTTCATCACCTCGGGCATGCGCGCCGACTACCTGACCGTGGCGGTGCGCACCGACCCGGCCAACCGCGGTCCGGGCGGCGTGTCGCTGCTGCTCATCGACGGCGACACGCCGGGCCTGTCACGCACCGAGCTGAAGAAGATGGGCTGGTGGGCCAGCGACACCGCGCACCTGCACTTCGACAACTGCCGCGTGCCGGAGGCGAACCTGATCGGCGCGGAGGGCGGTGGCTTCAAGGCCATCATGCACAACTTCAACCACGAGCGGCTGATGATGGCCACGCTGGCCTGCGCCTATGCCGAAGCCTGTGCCGAGGAGGCGCTGGCCTGGGCGCGCGAGCGCAAGACCTTCGGTGCCGCGCTGTCCGAGCGGCAGGTGATCCGCCACAAGCTGGTGGACATGGTGGCGCGCATCGAGAGCGCGCGCGCGCTGGTCTACGACCTCGCATTCCGGCTGCAAAGCGGCCTGGGAGCCGCGGACGACCTGGTGGCGCGCTGCTGCATGGCCAAGGTGGTGGCCACGCAGGCGATGCAGTTCTGTGCGGATCAGGCGGTGCAGATCCTCGGTGGCATGGGCTTCATGCGCGGCACGAAGAGCGAGCGCATCTACCGCGAGGTCAAGGTGATGATGATCGGCGGCGGCTCGGAGGAGATCATGAAGGACCTGGCCGCGCGCCAGTTGCGCATCTGACTACTTGCCCGCCTTGATCGCCTTCTCGTCGTCCTCGCGGTAGGGGCGGCCTTCGCAGTCGGACTTCCAGTTGGCCAGTTCGTCCTCGTAGACATCGACCGACTTGGCCAGCGCGGCATTGCGGGTGTTCCACTCTGTGGCGGATGTGTCACGCTGTGCCACGCGCGCCTGGTAGGTCTTGACCATCTGCTCGGCGTTCGGGCCCACCGCGGTGCGCTCGGCTTCCAGGTCGGCTGCGGCCTTGTCCAGCGCGGCCCTGTCGCGTTCCAGCGCGCGGCGCTGGCGTTCGCCGGTGGGTCCTGAAGGCGGGCTACTTGCGAACTTGGCGGCGCGTTCGTTGAAGTCGGCCACTTGTTGCGACAGCTCCTTGCTGCGCTTGGTGATGTCCGCGGCGGTCTCGTTCAGCTTGTCCAGCTTGGCGCGCTCGATCTTCAGCGCATCGTCGACCTGCTGCAACTCGGCGCGTTCGCCGTCGAGCTTGGTGCGCTCGGCTTCGAGCTTCGGCTTGCGCTGGCCGAGGTCGTCACGCTGCTTCAGGCACTGGCTCAGCTCGTCGTAGCTCAGCAGCTTGGCGCCGGCCTTGGCATTGCCCAGCGTGCTGGTCTTGCCCGCGCTACCCTGGGCCAGCGCCAGCGAAGCGGCGAGGCACAGCGCGGCGCCGAACAGCGTCTTGTGGAACGGCTTCAACATGGCTTGTATGGTGTCGTGGCCGGCGGGCCAGCGGGGATCGCATGATGCCACCACGCGCCGCATCGGTTATCTTGGGCACATGAGCGAGTTCAGCTTCTTCTGGCACGACTACGAGACCTTCGGTGCGGTGCCGCGCCGCGACCGGCCGGCGCAGTTCGCCGGCTTGCGCACCGATGCCGAGTTGAACCCGATCGACGCACCGGTGATGTGCTACTGCCGCCCCGCGCCGGACTTCCTGCCCGAGCCAGAAGCCTGCCTTCTCACCAGGATCCTGCCGCAGACCTGCCTGGAGCGCGGCCTGCCCGAGCACGCCTTCGCGGCGGCGATCGAGGCGCAGCTGGCCCGCCCGGGCACGGTGGGGGTCGGCTACAACTCGATCCGCTTCGACGACGAGGTGACGCGTTTCCTGTTCTGGCGCAATCTGATCGATCCCTATGCGCGCGAGTGGCAGAACCAGTGCGGCCGCTGGGACCTGTTGGACGTGCTGCGCTGCGCGTGGGCGCTGCGCCCCGAAGGCATCGTCTGGCCGACGCACGATGACGGCCGGCCGTCCTTCAAGCTCGAGCACTTCACCCGTGCCAACGGACTGGACCACGACGACGCACATGACGCCCTGTCCGACGTTCGTGCCACGCTCGCGCTGGCGCGGCGGGTCAAGGAACAGCAGCCGCGGCTGTGGGACTTCTGCCTGCGGCTGCGCAAGAAGGACGCCGTACTCGACGAGATCCATGCCGCGCAGTCGCAGGGCCGGCCCTTCCTGCATGTGTCGGGCCGCTATGGCGTCGAGCGCGGCTGCATCGCGGTGGTCTGGCCGCTGGCGCCGCACCCAGTCAACAAGAACGAGATCATCGTCTGGGACCTGGGGCAGTCGCCGTCGCAGATCCCGCGGCTGGATGTGGACAGCCTGCGCCTGCGGATGTTCAGCCGCGAGCAGGATTTGCCCGAGGGTGTGACGCGGCTGCCGATCAAGACCATCCACGTCAACAAGTCGCCGGTGGTGATCGCCAACCTGAAGACGCTGACGCCGCAGATGGCGCAGCGCTGGGGCATCGACATCGATCAGGCCTTGCGGCATGCCGATGAGGCCGCGCGCCATGCCGCTCTGCTGGCCGGCATGTGGGGCGAGGTCTTCGAGCGAGCGAGCGCCGAACGCCGACCCGATGCCGAAGAGGACCTTTATGGCGGCTTCGTCGGCAACGAAGACCGGCGCACCTTGCAGCGTTTGCGTGCACTCAGTCCCGCGCAACTGGCCGACAGTCGGCCGGCCTTCGCCGATCCACGCCTGGACGAACTCGTGTTGCGCTACCGGGCCCGCAACTTCCCGCACAGCCTGAGCGCGGCGGAGCAGGCGCAGTGGCAGCAGTGGCGCTCGGAACGGCTTTGCCATGGCGCCGGCGGCGCGCTGGACCTGCGCCGCTTTGGCGAACGGCTTGATGCACTGACTGCAGCGGCCGACGAGCGCAGCGTCGCCGTGCTGGCGGCGCTGCGGGACTACGCGGCATCGATCGCGCCCGACTGCGGCGCGATGTAGTGCCTCAGCGTTTGGACGCGGCGGCCGGCGCGATGGCGGCCGTGTTGACCTGGCCGGGCAGGTTCATGTCGAGGCTGTTCTCGACAGCCACTTCCTTGGCCTGTTCCTCGTGCACGCAGGCATCGACCACGCGCTTGCCCTTTTCGGTGTCCATCAACATCGACTTGGCCGGTATCTGCACCAACAGCATCGGCCCGCCGACCTGCTCGAGCCGCAGCGCGCCGGTGGCAGAGCGCACCGGCTTCATCGTGTAGTGATTCTTGTTGAACAGCACGTCGACATACCCGATGACCTGGTGCCGGGTGACCATCAGTGTCTGCTTGAACTCGCAGTTGTAGTCACCGATGAAGGCCATGGTCGCGGCCAGGATCTGCTCGGGACTGGCCAGCGCCAGCGTCAACGGGGGCGGGACGGCGGTCTTGACTTCGGCCGCCGGCTTCTTCGTGGACGTGCTGCTCGGCTTGTCCTGAGCGGCGAATGCGTTGCTCAGCGCCAGGGAGGCGCCGATCAGCGCCAGCGAACGGAGTGCTTTCATGAGTGCCCTGCGTCGGTGGGGAGGTGCCGATTGTGCCTCGATCCGCGGGCGGCGTGAAGCACCGAAAAGCGATGCCTGCACCCCGCTGCTCGCAGAACCGCCCTCAGGCGCCGGCTTTTTCGGCCACCGGGCTGTAGTCCTCGAGTTGGTCGAAGTTGAGGTAGCGGTACACGCTGGCGCTGGCCGCATCGAGCACGCCCATGTCCTGCAGGTACTCCTCGCGCGTCGGGATGCGTCCCAGCTTGGAGCAAATCGACGCAAGTTCGGCCGAGCCGAGATAGACGTTGGAGTTCTTGCCCAGCCGGTTGGGAAAGTTGCGCGTGCTGGTGGAAAACACGGTCGCGCCTTCCTTGACCTGCGCCTGGTTGCCCATGCACAAGCTGCAGCCGGGCATCTCCATGCGCGCGCCGGCGGTGCCGAGCACGCCATAGTGGCCTTCCTCGGTGAGCTGGCGCGCATCCATCTTCGTCGGCGGTGCCACCCACAGCTTGACCGGGATGTCGCGCTTGCCTTCGAGTAGCTTGCTGGCTGCGCGGAAGTGGCCGATGTTGGTCATGCAACTGCCGATGAAGACCTCGTCGATCTTCGCGCCGGCCACGTCCGACAGCGTCTTCACGTCGTCGGGGTCGTTGGGACAGGCGACGATCGGCTCGACGATGTCGGCCAGATCGATGTCGATCACCGCCGCGTATTCGGCATCGGCATCCCGTTCGAGCAGCTTCGGGTCGGCCAGCCAGGCCTGCTGCGCGTCGATGCGCCGCTGCAGCGCGCGTGCGTCCTGGTAGCCCTCGGCGATCATCCACTTCATCAGCGTGATGTTGCTGCGGATGTACTCCTCGATCGGTTCCTTGTTCAAGTGCACCGTGCAGCCGCCGGCCGAGCGCTCGGCCGAAGCGTCGCTGAGCTCGAAGGCCTGTTCCACCTTCAGGTCGGGCAGACCCTCGATCTCGAGAATCCGGCCGGAGAAGATGTTCTTCTTGCCCTTCTTCTCCACCGTCAGCAGCCCGGCCTTGATCGCGTACAAGGGGATCGCGTTGACCAGGTCGCGCAGTGTCACGCCCGGTTGCATCTTGCCCTTGAAGCGAACCAGCACGCTTTCGGGCATGTCCAGCGGCATCACCCCGGTGGCCGCGGCAAAGGCCACCAGCCCCGATCCGGCCGGGAAGCTGATGCCGATCGGGAAGCGCGTGTGGCTGTCGCCGCCGGTGCCCACGGTGTCGGGCAGCAGCAGGCGGTTGAGCCATGAATGGATCACGCCATCGCCCGGGCGCAGGCTGATGCCGCCGCGCGTGCTGATGAAGTCGGGCAACTCGTGATGCATCTTCACGTCCACCGGCTTCGGGTAGGCGGCGGTGTGGCAGAAGCTCTGCATCACCAGGTCGGCGCTGAAGCCCAGGCAGGCCAGGTCCTTCAGTTCGTCGCGCGTCATCGGGCCGGTGGTGTCCTGGCTTCCAACGCTGGTCATGCGCGGCTCGCAGTAGGTGCCCGGGCGCACGCCCTGGCCCTCGGGCAGGCCGCAGGCGCGGCCGACCATCTTCTGCGCCAGCGTGAAGCCCTTGCCGCTGCTGGCCGGGTCCTGCGGCAGCCGGAACAGCTTGCTCGGGCTCAAGCCCAGCGCCTCGCGCGCCTTGGCTGTCAGGCCACGTCCGATGATCAACGGGATGCGCCCGCCGGCACGCACCTCGTCGAATAGCACCTCGCTCTTCACCTTGAACTCGGCGATGACCTTGCCGTCCTTCAGCGCCTTGCCATCGTAGGGCCGCAGTTCGACCACGTCGCCCATGTTCATCCGGCTCACGTCCAGTTCGATCGGCAGCGCGCCGGAGTCCTCCATCGTGTTGTAGAAGATCGGCGCGATCTTGCCGCCCAGGCACACGCCGCCGAAGCGCTTGTTCGGCACGAAGGGGATGTCCTCGCCGGTGAACCACAGCACCGAGTTGGTGGCCGACTTACGGCTCGAGCCGGTGCCGACCACGTCGCCGACGTAGGCCACCATGTGGCCCTTGGCGCGCAGGTCCTCGATGAATTTCACCGGCCCGCGCTTGCCATCCTCCTCGGGAACGATGCCGGGGCGCGGGTTCTTGTGCATCGCCAGCGCGTGCAGCGGAATGTCGGGGCGGCTGAAGGCGTCGGGCGCAGGCGAGAGGTCGTCGGTGTTGACCTCGCCGCCCACCTTGAAGATGCTGACCGTGATGCTCTTGGGGACCTCGGGGCGCGAGCTGAACCATTCCGCGTCGGCCCAGCTTTGCAGCACCGCCTTGGCGTTGGCGTTGCCCGCATCGGCCTTCGCCTTGACGTCGTGGAACTGGTCGAACATCAGCAACGTCTTCTTCAGCGCGTCCGCGGCGGACTCGCCGACCTTGGCATCGCCGAGCAGGTCGATTAGCGGCGCGATGTTGTAGCCGCCGAGCATCGTTCCCAGCAGTTCGGTGGCGCGCTTTGCATCGATCAGCGGGCACTTCTCGGAACCGTGGGCCACGGCCGCCAGGTAGCTGGCCTTGACCTTGGCGGCGTCATCGACGCCGGCCGGGACGCGGTGCGTGATCAGATCGACCAGCGTGGACTCCTCGCCCTTGGGCGGTGCCTTCAGCAGCTCGATCAGTTCGGCCGTCTGCTTGGCCGTCAGCGGCAGCGGCGGGATGCCGAGCGCGGCGCGTTCGGCGACATGTTGGCGATAGGCTTGCAGCATGGCGAGGGCTCCAGGGGAATGTTGAAGGGGATGATGGCTCACGAAGCTTTCGGCACGATGACCTTGAGCCCCTTGAAATAGTCGCGGAAGAAACCGGCGTCACGGGTGATCAGCGCATTGCACTGAAGCAAGGCGTGTGCCCCGACCAGGAAGTCGGGCACGGTGCGCTGGCGCTGTGCGCCACGCTGGTGGTAGCGGCGCTGCATCTCGCCTGCGCGCACGGCCGCCTTGGACTCGATGGCGGCAAAGCCTATGCCCATCTCCTCGAGCACGCCCAGCGCCTCGGCGCCGTCGTGCAGTGCGGCCGTCACCTCGGCCACCACGACGTCGCACACCACCACCGGGCCGGCGACCAGGCTGGCGCGCAGCGCGGCTTCGGCGCTCTCGGCAGCGCCGGCGGCGCCGGCCAGCAGGTCGATGACGACGGACGAGTCGATGGCGATCATGCGCGGGCCGGTCACTCAGGTGTCCAGCGGGTCGCCAGGCGCGCGGCCGCGGATGGCGCGCATCGCCTCGTCGGTGTCGGCGAAACCATCGAGCTTGAAGCGGCCGCGTGCGCGCGAGATCGCGTCATCGACATCCTTGCGCAGCACGATGCGCGCGCCGTCCAGCTCGACCTTGAGGCGCGAGCCCTTGGTCAGGCCCAGCGCGTCGCGCACGGCCTTGGGCAGCGTGATCTGTCCGCGTTCGGCGACGGTGGCTTCCATGGTGGGCTCCGGCAATCAAGTATGCATAAATTATACATACCTATCGCTCCATACATTCGGCCGGCAGAGGGCCGGGTTCAGGCGGCGAGGTT
>Ga0316188_10001818_pt1 | contig 10142 bp, 7 predicted proteins | sample Phiworburrow1_MG_FD_204933 | JGI IMG/M metagenome (GOLD analysis project Ga0316188, IMG submission 204933) | Coastal sediment microbial communities from Maine, United States - Phippsburg worm burrow 1 | ecosystem: Environmental > Aquatic > Marine > Coastal > Sediment | place: USA: Maine... | reverse complement strand
GAACTTGCGGTCGGCGTTGCGCCGCAGCCCGTCAGCGGCGCCGGCGAATTTCGCGCGGCAGGGAGTTTCGTGTTCCGTCGTTTCGACGGGCGGGCGCCCGAGCGTGTACCGTCGCTGGCGCAGATCGAAGCCATACACCGCCGCTATCCGGATGCGAAGCTGATGCTCTACCTGAAGCGGGGCATTGGACTGGCGCGGGAAATGAAGTGGCTGGGCAGTCACCGCTATGCGGTGCTCAACATCGGCGGCCGCGATACCGCTGATCTGCATACCCGTTATGAAGCGATACGCCGCGAACTGGCATTGGATTCCGGCACGGCGGGCTGAGCGGCGCGGATACGACGTCTGCTTGGCGTGAGTGCGATGGCCCAAGCGACCGAGGCCGGCGATCGCCTGGCGAGTTTTCCACGACAACAAATTCCATAAAAAGTCAATTAAAACAATTTCTTAACACAAGACATCTCTGCCGCCTGCATTGACGGCGGTGTCGTTGCTGACCGCTTCCAATGCGTTCATGACCATTGCCTGATACGGTTACTTGAAACCTCTGAATACAGCGCCGCGGTGGATTGTGGCGCTGATTGCGTGGGAGACCGGGCTGTTCGAATACCTGCTCCAAGTGCCGGCAAATCGAAACGGGTATACAACAATGAGTCTGGCGCAACTTAAAATGCTGCAGGAGGTGATCACGCTGGTGGTATTTGTGCAGGCTGCAATGCTCTATATGCCGCATGCGGTTAAAATTACTTATCTGTATGCGGGGGCTTTGCCTGCTCGGCGCGGTATATGTCATGTTCAGGTCCTGATGCCGGGTGTTGTGGCAGGACAGAACATTTGGATTTCTCGCATAACATTCGTCCCCTGATTCACGGTTTACACATGCATATACACATCCTCGGTATTTGCGGCACTTTCATGGGCGGGCTCGCCGTTCTTGCGCGTGCAGCGGGTCATAAGGTCACGGGTTGTGACGCCAATGTCTATCCGCCAATGAGCACCCAGCTCGAGGCCCAGGGCATCAAACTGGTCAACGGCTACGATCCGGATCAGATCGACCTCAAGCCCGACATGTTCGTCATCGGTAACGTGGTTACACGCGGTAACCCGCTGATGGAGGCGATACTCAACCGCGGGCTGCCGCATATTTCAGGTCCGCAGTGGCTGCGCGAGCACGTATTGCAGGGCAGATGGGTACTGGCCGTGGCCGGGACCCACGGTAAAACCACGACCAGTGCGATGCTGGCGTGGATACTCGAACATGCGGGACTCAATCCCGGATTTCTGATCGGCGGTGTGCCGCAGAATTTTGGTATTTCCGCAAGGCTGACCGAGACACCTTTTTTCGTGATTGAAGCCGATGAATACGATACGGCGTTTTTCGACAAGCGTTCGAAATTCGTGCATTACTCGCCGAGAACGCTGGTGCTGAACAACCTCGAATACGATCACGCCGATATTTTCCCGGATCTCGCAGCAATTGAAACCCAGTTTCATCACCTAGTGCGCATCGTACCGGCCAACGGTCTGATTGTCGCGCACGGCGGCGACGCCGCGCTTGACCGGGTGCTTGCGCGTGGCGCGTGGACGCCGGTGGAGCGTTTTGGCGGTAACGGCTCGTGGCAGGCGGGTTTGCCCGATGACAAGGGTGCATTCGACGTATCGCACGAGGGCGCTGCGCGAGGCCGTGTCATGTGGGATCTGCTGGGCGAGCACAACCGCATGAATGCGCTGGCCGCGATCGCGGCGGCACGCCATGCCGGCGTTCCTGCTGCGGGGGCCGTGGATGCACTGGGTCAGTTTCGCGGCGTCAAACGCCGCATGGAAACGCGCGGCATGGTGAACGGCATCACCGTGTATGATGATTTCGCGCATCATCCGACGGCGATCGCCACGACTCTGGCCGGTTTGCGCCACAAGGCCGGACGCGCACGCATACTCGCTGTCGTGGAACCGCGGTCCAACACCATGAAACTGGGTGTCATGAAAGCGGCGCTGCCGGATAGCCTGAAAGACGCTGACCAGGTTTATTGCTACAGCGGCGGGCTGGGCTGGGATGCAGCGGCGGCGCTGGCGCCGCTGGACGGCAAGGCGTCGGTGCATGCAGATCTGAATCAGCTCGTCGCGGCGGTTGCGGCGGATGCGCGCAGTGGCGACCATGTACTGATCATGAGCAATGGCGGATTCGGCGGGGTCCACGAAAAGCTGCTCAATCGCCTCGGGAGCGCCTGATGGCGGCGATTCCGGACGACGCGCTGGGCGCATTCTGCCGGCATACACACGTGGCTGTAGCCGGTTCGGGCAAAGGCCCGCTCTCCGGGCTGACCTTCGGCGTCAAGGACATTTACGATATCGCCGGCCACAAGACCGGGTTCGGCAACCCGGACTGGCTCGACACACATCCTCCGGCGGTGCGCACCGCGCCCGCCGTCGAAAGTCTGCTCGCCGCCGGTGCGGACATGGTCGGCAAAACGCATACGGATGAGCTGACCTACAGTCTGACCGGAGAGAACGTGCACTACGGGACGCCGGTGAATGTCCGCGCGCCGGGGCGCATCCCCGGGGGTTCATCCAGCGGCTCGGCCGCTGCGGTGGCGGGCAATCTGGTTGATTTTGCCCTGGGCAGCGACACCGGCGGATCGGTGCGTGCCCCCGCGAGCTTCTGCGGTCTTTACGGGATACGACCGACGCATGGCCGCGTTTCTCTGGCTGGCGCCTGTGCGCTGGCGCCGAGTTTCGATACCGCTGGCTGGTTCGCCCGTGACGCAACTTTGCTCGAGCGCGTGGGACAGGTGCTGCTCGGCGTCGCACCAGCTGTCGCACATGGCACGGTGCTGCTCGCCGAAGATGCGCTGACGCTGGCCGCACCCGGGGCCACGGCGGCGTTGCAGCCGGCGCTGGAACGTGTGAGCAAGGTGCTCGGAGCGATGCGTGCAGTGACAGTCAGCGCGGAAGGGCTGCCGCAGTGGTTTGAGGCCTTCCGAATCCTGCAGGGCGCGGAAGTCAGATCCCAGTTGGGCGAGTGGGTCGATCGCGTGCAACCCCGGATGGGCGCCGGCGTGCGCGACCGCATACAATGGACACGAACGATCAGCGAGCGGGAGGTTGCCCAGGCTCAGGCGGCGCGTGCCGCGGTGCGCAGTCGCATGGACGCACTGCTCGCGGACCACGCAGTGCTGGTGTTGCCGACAGTGCCGGACATCGCGCCGTTGTGCGGTGCATCGGCGGCAGCGCCGGACGATTACCGCGCGCGGATGATGAGTCTGTTGTGCATCGCCAGCCTTGCCGGTCTGCCGCAGGTCAGCCTGCCATTGGCGACTTTCCAGGGCTGCCCGCTCGGGGTGTCGCTGATTGCTGCCCGCGGCGAAGACCGGCTGCTGCTGGCGCTGGCACGCCGCATTGCCGGCTGATCCGCGACGCTCGAACCGCAGCAGCGATTACCGCCTGTGCTGATTTACGTGCATGGTTTCAATAGTTCGGCGCTCTCGTACAAAGCGGCACTGCTGCGCGAGCGCATGACCGGTCTGGGCCTGGCGCAGCATTACGCCTGCCCGGCGCTGCCGCATCGTCCGGCGCAGGCCATGGCGCAGTTGCATGAGTTGATCTCGGCATATCCTGCACAATCGGTCACCCTGGTTGGCTCTTCACTGGGCGGGTATTACGCCACCTGCCTGGTGGAGAAGCTGGACGTACGTGCAGTCCTGGTAAACCCCGCGGTGCGCCCGTACGAACTGCTGGCGCCGGCTGTCGGGTTGCAGAAGAATCTGTACTCGGGTGAAGATTACGAGTTCACTGCAGGGCATCTGGACGAACTGCGTGCGCTGGAAGTTGACTATATTACGCCTGCGCGTTATTTGCTGATCACGGCCACCGGTGACGAAGTTCTTGATTATCGCGCCGGCGTGCGCCGCTATGCCGGATGTGAACAGGTCATCGTAGAGGGCAGTGACCACGGCTTTCGCGAGTTCGACCGTTATCTCGACGCGGTAATCACGTTCTGGCAGCGCGGGCGCGTATAATCCACCGCCTCTGCTGATGTGCGCGACGAGTTCGCGCAAAGCCTCCGGTTTATCCCCCCTGATGAATGTATTTTACGAAGAAAACGGCGAGTTCAAGGTCGGCGCCGTACTCGCCGACAACGATACATCGCTGCAGGTTGAGGCGCCCCACGGCAAACGCTCCAAGGTGAAGGCGGCAGCTGTCCTGCTGCGTTTCGAGACGCCGGCACATACCGCGTTCATGAATGAGGCACAGGCGCAGGCCGAAGCCATCGATGTCGATTTCCTGTGGCAGTGCTGCGGTGCCGATGATTTTTCGTACGAAAGCCTTGCGCGCGAATATTACGGGCATGCCCCGGATGCGCTGGAGTCTGCCGGAGTACTGATGCGCCTGCATGGTGCACCGATGTACTTTTACAAGAAAGGCCGCGGTCGCTACCGGGCGGCGCCGGAAGAATCGCTGACTGCGGCGCTCGCCAGCGTCGAGCGCAAGCGGCTGCAGGCGCTCGCCAAGGGCGCATATGTCGAAGAGCTGACGGCCGGACGTGTGCCCGTGGCGTTTCAGCCGGTGCTTGAGCAACTGTTGTACAAGCCCGACAAAAACAGCATCGAGTGGAAGGCGCTGGAAGAGGCCAGTGCCGCGGCGAAGCTGTCGCCGGTGCGTTTGCTCGAGCGCTGTGGCGCGTTGACGGATACGCATGCCTATCACCTGAACCGGTTCTTGTTTGAACATTTCCCCCGTGGTGCCGGCTTCCCGGACCTGCCCGCAGTGACGGTGCCCGGCGACCTGCCGCTGGCTGAGGTGCAGGCCTACAGTATCGATGATGCCGAAACCACAGAGATTGACGACGCCTATTCGTTGCAGGATCTGCCGGGTGGCATACGCCGTCTGGGCATTCATATTGCCGCGCCGGCGCTGGGGATCACGCCGGATACGCCGCTGGATGCGTTGGCGCGTGAACGGTTGTCCACGGTTTATTTTCCCGGCGGCAAAATTACCATGCTGCCAGACGCGGTGGTGGCGGCTTATACGCTGGCGGCGGGCCGGGTTTGTCCGGCACTGTCGATCTATTTCGACATTGCCGGGGATTTTTCGATTCTTTCCCATGAGTCGCGTGTCGAACGCATTCATATTGCCGACAATCTGCGGCATGATGCGCTGGAGCCGGTATTCAACGCAGTGGCCTTGTCGACCGGGGTGATCGATCATTCACAGGGTATCGCACTGGCCTGGCTGTGGCAGTTTTCGGGATGCCGACTGATTGCACGCAAAGGCGATGCGCCACGCAACGGTGACCGCCCGGAATTTGTGTTTCGCATCGATGATGGTGGCCGCGTCAGCATCAGTCAGCGCCAGCGCGGCACGCCGATTGATCAGGTCGTGGCGGAGCTGATGATCCTAGCGAATAGCACTTGGGCGGGTGAACTGCGTGCAGCAGGCCAGTCCGCGCTGTTCCGCGTGCAAAGTGGCGGCAAGGTTCGCACCAGCACTTCCGCCGGGCCGCATGACGGCCTCGGTGTGGCGCAATACATGTGGGCAAGTTCGCCGCTGCGGCGATATTCAGACCTGCTCAATCAGCGGCAGTTGATCGCGTGGGTACGCGGTGAACCGCCGGTATATGAAGCGCAGGATACGGCGTTGCTCGCGGCGATGCGCGATTTTGAGGCGGCGTACGATGTCTACGGCGACTACCAGCGGACGATGGAGCGCTACTGGAGCCTGCGCTGGCTATTGCAGGAGCAATCGACAACGGTTGCCGCAATCGTATTGCGTGAAAACCTGGTCCGGCTGGAATCTTTGCCGATTACGCAGCGCGTGCCATCATTGTCGGGTGCGATACCGGGCGCGCGGGTCGAACTTGCGGTCGGCGCAGTGGATTTGCTGGAACTGACCGTATATCTCGACTTCAAAACCCTGTTGGATCCGGCGCCAGGTCAGTAGTCGCTGACCACTGCGCGACATCTAGAGTCTGCTTTAGATGCCGCACATAATGCGTTGATAATTAAAGTTTTTATTGCTATTTCCGGAGGCTTGTCTAGAATATCCTCATGAGCGCCAAGCCCGCCGCTAATGTCGTGCCTCTGCCGCGCCGCGCGAAGCATCCGCGCCGCGGCTCGTGGGGCAATGCCGTGGACCGGCTGGATGCGCGCGTGGCAGAACTCGAGCGGCGCATTGACGATTTTGACCGTCGTTATGCGCAGATGACCGTACGCAATCGCTTTGGTGGGGCTGCCGTGATATCGGTCTTCCTGCATATCGTGGTCATTTTCGGCCTGACGTTCACGGTGCCCGAGATGCGTGAACTGCAAAATGCGACCCCGCCGCTGGAAGTGGTGCTGGTCAATACGAAGTCGCAGGTCAGACCGGCCAAGGCTGACGCGCTGGCGCAACACAATCTGGATGGCGGCGGTAATACCGATGCCAAGCAGCGCGCGAAAAGTCCGCTGCCAGCGGTTACCCAGGACACGCAGACTACGGAAGTGCGGCTGGCGCAGAAGCGGGTCGCGGATCTGGAAAAAGAGGCGAAGCAGGTGCTGACTCGTGCTGGTGCCACGACCCAGGTCGAAAGCGCGCCGGTCAAACCGGAATCGCAGCCTGTGCCCGAGAAGGCGCCGCCGGTGGATACATCGGATCTGATGCAGCGCAGCCTGGCGATAGCGCGGCTCGAAGCGCAGATCAGCAAGGACTGGAACAGTTACCAGGAACGACCGCGACGCAAATTTATCGGGGCGCGAGCCCAGGAATACCGGTTCGCACGCTATGTTGAGGACTGGCGCCAGAAGATCGAGCGTATCGGCGAATTAAATTACCCGCAGGCTGCCCGCGACCAGCGGATCTACGGCAGGCTGACTGCGACCGTGTCGATCAAGGCCAATGGCAGTCTTGAGCGCGTGCAGATCGACCGTTCCTCCGGCTACCAGTTGCTGGACGATGCCGCGGTACGCATCGTGACGCTGGGTGCACCTTATGCACCGTTTCCGGAAAACATCGCAAGGGATACCGATATCCTGCATATCACCCGAACCTGGTCGTTCACACGGGCGGATCAGTTCGTCGGCCAGTGACCGCGCGCTACGCAGTCATCGGCAACCCGGTGGCGCACAGCAAGTCGCCGCAGATTCATGCGGAGTTCGCGCGGCAGACCGGGCAGGATATCGCCTATGAGAAGCTGCTGGCCCCGCTGGATGCCTTTGCCGCGACGGCCAGACGGTTTTTCGGGGAAGGCGGCCGGGGTCTGAACGTGACGCTGCCATTCAAGCACGAGGCATGGTCCATGGTTGATGCGCATGCCGGAGGCGCGCTGGCCGCCGAAGCCGTCAATACCATCAAGGTCGAAGGTGATAGGCTCGTCGGCTACAACACCGACGGCAAGGGGCTGGTCACGGACCTGCAGAGCAATCTGGGTGTACAGATCAGGGACAAGCGGGTCCTGCTGATGGGGGCGGGTGGGGCGACTTATGGCGTGATGCAGCCACTGCTGGAGCAGCGTCCGGGCCTGCTGGTGGTCGCCAATCGCACACCCGAAAAAGCGGCTGCACTGGTCGGACATTTCCGCCAGTTGGCGCAGTTCACGCCGGGGGATATTGTCGCAAAGTCCTATGCGGACCTGTCCGGTTTGCAATTCGATCTGGTCATCAATGCCACTTCGGCCGGCCTTCGCGGCGAGATGCCGCCATTGCCCGACACCGTGTTTGCGCAAGGGGCGCTGGCTTACGACATGGTCTATGGCGCGGACACACCATTTCTCGCGTTTGCACGCAGCCGCGGCGCCAGCGGCGCCGACGGGCTCGGCATGCTGGTCGAGCAGGCCGCTGAATCGTTTTACATCTGGCGCGGCAAGCGGCCACTGACTGCGCCGGTGATCGCAAAACTCCGGGGCGGGACGTGAAATTCAGGTCTTATCGGAACGCCTGCCGTGCGGGTTTCGGTTTCAAGATTTCCGTTTAAAGATGCTGCGATTCATATTGCGCTGGACCTGGCGCGTTCTGTTGCTGGTGCTGATTGCGCTGGCCGCAGTTCAATTCTGGTTTCTGGTGCATGTCTGGTACTGGGTGGACCACAATCCCGATACGACGGCGTTCATGCGCGCGCGCCTGGAAATACTGCGCGAGGACAATGCGGGTGCCCGGCTGCGCCACCAGTGGGTGCCGTACCAGCGCATTTCGGGGCACCTGAAGCGCGCAGTGGTTACGGCCGAAGACGACAAGTTCCTCGGTCACCGCGGCTTCGACTGGGACGGTATCCAGAAAGCCTACGAGAGGAATCTGCGCGAGGGCGAGATCGTGGCAGGCGGGTCGACCATTACCCAGCAACTGGCGAAGAACCTGTTTTTCTCGGGAGAACGGGCCTGGTGGCGCAAGGCGCAGGAGGCCATGGTTGCGGTCATGCTCGAAACCGTGATGACCAAGCGCCGGATACTTGAGATCTATCTCAATGTCATTGAATGGGGAGAAGGCGTATTCGGTGCGGAAGCGGCAGCACGTTACCACTACGGTGTCAGTGCCGCGCAACTGGACCCGGAGCAGGCCGCACGACTCGCGGCGGTCGTGCCCAGCCCGCGCCGTTACGGACCCTCGAGCAACACCGCGTACCTGCAGGGCCGCACACAAGCCATTCTGGCCCGCATGAACGGTGCGCGCGCACCCTGAGCCGAACGCTTCGTTACTGGCCCTGTCCCATCGAATAACCGGGCTCGCCGTCGAATGTGCAAAGGTGCTCGGTCTTGATGAAGTCAAAGCCAGCGTCTGCGACCCGCCCGAGCAACTCGATGATGTCCCGGTGGTGAACATTGTCCGCACCGTCTGCAGTCATGAAGCGGCAGCGCCAGTGGTCGGTGCAGAAGGTTTCAGGGTAGCCTTCAGGCCATACCTTGACGCCGCGGTTCGTAATCATGACCAGCTCGAGGTGTTTGCCCGCGGTCTGCGCAAGTGCATCGCCCAACTGGTCCGGTGTGCCATTCCGCCAGTTCACGAACACGTCGACGCCGACGACGGCTTTTTTCGCAGGCGGCCTGCGCACGGTCTTGCTGGTGGCAACGGCGGTCTTTGATTGACGCAACTGGACCGCTTCAAGCGTGACCGGTGCCTGGCCCAGACGCTCGATTACGGCATCGGCGAAAGCGCGGGTGCCGACGGTGCGCTGCGTCCGCGCCCCGGCAACGTCGATGGTGTGCACACCATCCTCGATCGTACGCAGCCATGCATTCTGTACGCGCACGGCGGCTTCCGTCTGGCCGATGTGCGTCAGCAGCATTACGGACGCGTTGATAAGGCCTGACGGGTTGGCGAGGTCCTTACCGGCAATGTCGGGTGCGCTGCCGTGCACGGCCTCGAACATGGCAACCCGTTCGCCGATGTTGGACGAACCGGCAAGCCCGATGGAGCCGGCGATCTGCGCGGCAACGTCGGACAAGATGTCACCGTACAGATTGGGCAGCACCACCACATCGAAACGCGTTGGCTCATCCGCGAGCAGCGCCGCGCCGATATCGACGATGCGATGCTCACTTTCGATGTCCGGGTATTCCTGCGCGATTTCGTCGAACACCCTGTGGAACAGCCCATCGGTCATTTTCATGATGTTGTCTTTGGTGAAACAGCTAACCCGCTTGCGACCATGGGCGCGTGCGTAGTCGAACGCATAGCGCACGATGCGCTCGCAGCCGGGCCGCGAGATCAGCTTCAGGCACTGATATACCTCGTCGGACTGGCGGTGTTCGATCCCCGCATACAGATCCTCCTCGTTCTCGCGGATGATGACCACATTCATTCCGGGATGCCGCGTGTCGACGAACGGATGGTAGGTCACGCATGGGCGGACGTTGGCATAAAGTCCCAGCGTCTTGCGGATGGTCACGTTCAGACTTTTGTAGCCGCCGCCCTGCGGCGTGGTGATCGGCGCCTTCAGCAGCAGCCCCGTTGTACGCAACGTGGACCATGCTTCCGGCGCAATTCCCGAACTCACGCCGCTGCGGTACACCGTTTCGCCGACGGCGATGGGTTGCCAGTCAACGCGGGCGCCCGCCGCATTCAGGATGCGCAGCGTGGCGGCCATGATCTCGGGGCCGATACCGTCACCGGCGGCGACGGCAACAGCGGTGCATGTGACTTGCTTCGGGGGTGCGGGTTCCATGTTCTGCTCCGTTG
>Ga0316188_10001817_pt1 | contig 10148 bp, 9 predicted proteins | sample Phiworburrow1_MG_FD_204933 | JGI IMG/M metagenome (GOLD analysis project Ga0316188, IMG submission 204933) | Coastal sediment microbial communities from Maine, United States - Phippsburg worm burrow 1 | ecosystem: Environmental > Aquatic > Marine > Coastal > Sediment | place: USA: Maine... | reverse complement strand
CACCGATGATTGCAATATCGTAATGTTTATTGCTCATGTTGGGTCGCGAAAGGGGATCACCCCAAAGAAGGCCCTGCGGCTGCTTTTTGGAGATGTCTTAAGTTGATTTAGAATACAGAAGATAGAATACAGACCGACTCTTTCGGGCCATTCTGATGACTGAATTCATATTAGACGTCTTCTTCGGAGATGACCTCAATACCTGCTTCGATCAGCAGTGCGGTCGTTACACCGGCGCCCGGCACCTGCACGCTGCCCCGGTAAATCCGGTGAACACCGCATGACGGACTGCGCTCCTTCAACAGCGCGCGTTGGCAACCACAGAGACGGGCGACCTGCAGAGTCAGCTGCGCACCACGCCGAAAAACGTCGTTCATCGGCTGGCCGGCTGCGGAGATGACGCTGCCTTTGCCATCCATGACATCATGACCGTCGCCGGAATCGAAAAATGTCTTCATTCGGGGAGTTGCCATCCCGGCAAGTTGCTCTGGACAGACTGGAACGGGCAGTAGATTTTCGCATAGCAGGTAGTCGATAACGGCCTGAGAACGCTTGGCATTGCCATCGTATCGGGTAGGCAGTCCGAGCAGGCAGGCGCTGACCATGATTGGTTGGCGCAATTCTTCTTTACTCATCTTTGATTTCAGCCTTCTGCGGCCGGATTGACCAGAGCCGTTGGTTCAGCAGGGCAGGCGGGTTTGATGATGACCCGACGACCGTCGACACTTACCCGGCCTTCGGCAATCAACTGAATGGCCCGGGGATAAATCTGGTGCTCCTGCTCCAGGATCCTGGCCGCCAGGGTGTCGGCCGTGTCTTCTGGCAAGACCGGGACGACCGCCTGGATGATGATCGGTCCGGTATCGACTCCGCCGTCGACAAAGTGCACGGTACAGCCGGAGAAACGAGCCCCGTAGTCGATTGCCTGCTGCTGAACATGCAGGCCGGGGAAGGCTGGCAGCAGGGCGGGGTGGATGTTGATGACCCGCTCGGGGAATGCTTCGATGAAAGCCGGGGTGATGATGCGCATGAACCCGGCCAGGACCACCAGGTCAACGGCGGCCTCCTGCAAAGCCATGACAACCGCGCTGTCGAAGTCCTCCCGCCGGGCGAAATCCCGATGATTGATGCACTGGGTCGGCATGCCGGCTTTACCGGCTCGTTCCAGGGCCCCGGCGCCTGGATTGTTGGTGATCACAACGGCAATTTCTGCCGCCAGGGAGCCGTCTTGACAACGGTCGATGATCGCCTGCAGGTTGGTGCCACCTCCCGAGGCCAGAACACCGAGGCGTATCCGTTTGGACATGTATTCTCTCCTGTACTGTTTCTGTGCCCTTATCGAAACAAAAATGGATGCATAATCATATCATTGCTCAGCCGGAAGGGTCCAAGACACGAAGCAGGATTATGGTCGTTCATGATAAGGCTGTTGAGGCAAAAAATGTCATGGGGATAGCCAAAGGACACTGCTTAATTAAAGGCTGCGGGTCTCAGCGGCCAGATCATCCCTGCTGATTCTGGTTTAATGTTCGATGGTTTAAACCAGTTCTACCTGCGGGCTCTGGTCGTCGCAGGCGACTATTTCCCCGATGATGTAGGCCTGTTCCTTGAGCCCCTGGAGGCGCGACAGGATGTCCTCGGCAGAAGTTTTCCGTACGACCACGACCATGCCGATCCCATAGTTGAAGGTGCGGTAAAGCTCTTTCTCTTCAAGTTTTCCGGCCTCGCGCAGAACCTCGAAAAGCGGCATTCTCGGCCATGACCCCTTCTGGATGACAGCTTTGCAGTGACGCGGCAGGATGCGCGGCACATTTTCCAGCAGTCCGCCGCCGGTAATGTGGGCCATCCCCTGAATCTCGAAATCGCGCAACAGGTTGAGGATCGATTTGACGTAAATCCGGGTTGGTCGCAACATGGCCTCGCCGAGAGGCTCGTTGAGCTCTGGCAGTACGGCATCGAGGTTGCCATCGAGACGGTCATTGACAATCCGGCGGGCTAGGGAGTAGCCGTTGGAGTGCAAGCCGTTGGACGCGATGCCGATAACTACTTCCCCGACCTGGATGGAAGAGCCGTCGATGATCGCATCACGATCGACCACACCGACAGTGAAGCCGGCCAGGTCGTATTCCCCGTCATTGTAGAAACCGGGGAGTTCGGCGGTTTCTCCGCCAATCAGCGCGCATCCGGCCTGGCGGCAGCCCTCGGCAATGCCTTTGACGACTTCGGCGGCCTTTTCCGGGGCCAGCATGCCGGTTGCCAGGTAGTCAAGAAAGAAGAGCGGCTCTGCACCCTGAACAATGATGTCGTTAACGCACATGGCAACCAGATCGATGCCTACCGTACTGTGGCGGTCCAGCTGGAACGCCAGCTTCAACTTGGTGCCGACTCCGTCGGTCGAGGACACCAGGACCGGAGACTTGTACTTATGGGTGTTCAGGGAGAAAAGCCCACCGAAACCGCCGATGTCGGCCAACACTTCCGGGCGGCTGGTCGACTTGACCAGGGGTTTGATCATATCGACAAAACGATTGCCGGCTTCGATGTCAACCCCGGCGCCTTTATAGGTCATACTGGAACGATCTGACAAGAGGGTTCTCCTTAATCGTTGTAGGTAGCGCTATTAAATAAATCACCCCCCTGTGGGTTGTCAATTGCAAAGCTCAAAACCGGCAGCAATCTCCCTCTTTACAGCTCGGGTTTGCTGGCCTATTATGAAGGACCTTAAAGCTCTAGGGCTGTAAAGCTGTAAGGCTGTAAATCTATAAGGCTGTAAGTTGTATAGCCTCAAAACCTTATAGCCCTAAAGCTCTATAGCAATAGTGCTATATTTTATTGTCCGCTGTCTCGTCTGTCGTCTTGGCGAGGGGAAGTTGTGCCTTGATGCCAGTCAATCAAACTACCCCATTGCCAGCTGGCGACAGGATCGCACCGCTTCAGCCGGCGGATCTTTCCGCCGTGCGGCAGCTTGAATGCACCAGCCAGTCGCATCCCTGGACTCTGCAGCACTTTGCCGATGAGCTTGACAACCCGGTGGCTTCTGTCGACCTGTATTGGTGCCGGGATACACTGGCCGGGTTCCTGTGCAGCTGGCTGGTTGCCAACGAACTGCAGATTCAGAATCTGGCGACCCTGCCAGCCCTGCGCCGCAAGGGCATTGCCGTGCGGCTCCTCGACCACGTCATTGCCCGCAGCCGGAGCGCGGGTTTGACCTCGATCTGGCTCGAGGTGCGTATCAGCAACACACCGGCAATTGCCTTGTACAAACGCTTCGGGTTTTCCGCCTACGGAAAGCGTTTGGCCTATTACCCGGATGGTGAAGATGCTCTGCTTATGAAGCGTGAGGAGTGAGAAGATCTCACCCCTGAACGATATCAGGAGATCAACAGGAATGAAGAATTATAGGACCAAGATCATTTCCAACCAGGAGATTTCCCCAGGATATTTCCGCATGAAGATCCTGGCGCCCGGTTTCGGTGAAAACGCCCATCCCGGCCAGTTCATCATGTTCCGGGTGCAGCGCTCGCTGCCGCCTCTGCTGCGACGCCCTTTCGGGATCTTCCGAACCGGTTTCCTGCCTGCCGATTGCGACGGTCTGCCTCCCAAAGAATTCGTCGAAATTGTTTACAAGGTGGTCGGCCGTGGCACGACCATCATGGCTGAACTTCATGAAGGCGACCGGGTCGAGCTTCTGGGCCCCCTGGGAAACGGTTTTGACTGTAAATCATGCCAGGGTGGAAAAATTCTCGTCGGTGGCGGCATCGGCCTGGTCTCCCTGTATATGCTGGCTGGTGAACTGGTGGCCAACGGCTGCAGCGTTCGCTTGCTGATGGGCGGCCGTTCGCGGGACGACATCTTCGCGGTTACCGAATTTGAGCGCCTTGGAGTGGAAACCTACGTCTCCACCGATGACGGCAGCCTCGGCGAGGAGGGTCTGGTCACCCAGGTCCTGTTGCGCAAACTACAGAAATTTCCGGGAGCCGAAGTCTTTGCCTGTGGCCCGATGCCGATGCTCAGGGCCGTGCACGATATCTGCGTGGCCAACAAGACGCCGCTGCAGGTCTCACTCGAGGAGTCCATGGCCTGCGGGGTCGGGGCCTGCCTCGGCTGCGTGGTCAAGGGGGCCGGGCATACCGAGGAGAATCCCAGCTACCTCTGCACCTGCAAGGTCGGGCCGGTCTTCAAATCGCAATACCTGGACTGGACGTCCCTGGGACAGGATGACAGCAACTGCAGGGGGTGTGCCTGATGAAAGAACCGACCAAGACCACTGTCAAGCGGCCCAACCTAGTGGTGGAGATCGCCGGCATCCAGTTGCGCAACCCGGTGATGCCGGCTTCGGGGACCTTTGGCTACGGTGAGGAATATGCCCCTTTCCTCGACTTGGAGAAAATCGGGGCGATCGTCACCAAGGGCCTTTCTCTAAAGCCTAAGGCCGGCAACCCGACGCCGCGGATCGCCGAGACGATCAGCGGCATGCTCAATGCCATCGGCCTGCAGAACGTTGGCATCGATGCCTTTATCAAGCACAAGATGCCGTTTCTGCGCACCGTCAACACCCCGGTGATCGCCAACTTTTTCGGCAATACCCTTGAGGAGTATGGCGAAGTGGCCAGGCGGCTCAACGACATACCCGAGATCGCTGGAGCGGAGTTGAACATCTCCTGCCCCAACGTCAAACAGGGCGGCATTGTTTTCGGCACCGATCCGCGTGCGGCCAGCGAAGTCGTCACCCTGGTGCGCAAGCACTTGCAGAAACCGCTGATCGTCAAGCTGACGCCTAATGTGACTGATATCACCGTGGTGGCCCGTGCGGTCGAGGAGGCCGGCGCCGATGCCATCTCCTGCATCAACACGATCACTGGCATGTCGGTGGACGTCCATACTCGCAAGCCACGCATTGCCAACCGCACCGGCGGCCTCTCCGGCCCGGCGATCCGGCCGATCGCAGTGCGCATGGTCCACCAGGTCGTGCAGACCGTTGCAGTGCCGGTCATCGGCATCGGCGGCATTGTGCGGCCGATGGACGCCCTGGAATTCCTGATCGTCGGTGCCAAGGCCGTCCAGGTCGGTACGGCCAACTTCGTCGACCCAACTGCGATGATGACGATCATCGAAGGGATCGAGGAGTTCTGCATCGAGGAAGGGATCGACGACATTCATCAGCTGATCGGCAGCCTCAAACTTTAACGTCGGAGACTGGAGGCTGGGGACTGGGGCCTGGTAAAAAAGATTATGCCGGCCTCCAGTCCCCAAACACCAGTCACAGGATTTCCATGGACGTCATCACGACCCACATCAACGCCGATTTCGATTGTCTCGGGTCAATGATCGCTGCCAAGCGGCTCTACCCTGAGGCCGAGATGGTCTTCCCGGGGGGCCAGGAACGCAGTCTGCGCGAATTCTTCCTGAAAAGCGCACAGTACGCTTTCGGATTCAAACGGATCCGTGACATCAACCTGAAGGAGATCACCCGTCTCATCCTGGTCGATGTTCGCCAGGCGTCCCGCATCGGTCCATTTTCCACAGTGGCCAGGCGTCCCGGGGTCGAGATTCATATCTACGATCATCACGCTGCCAAGGCGGGCAGCCTGCATGGTGTAGTCGAATATGTCGAACCGGTCGGTTCGACGGTCACCGTTTTCTGCCATCTCCTCATGGAAAAGCACATCGAACTGACCGCCGATGAGGCGACCATGATGATGCTCGGCCTCTACGAAGATACCGGCAGCCTGACTTTTCATACGACCACGGTCAAGGATTACCAAGCCGCAGCTTATCTCCTGTCGCACGGAGCCAACCTCAACATTGTTGCCGACCTGATCGTTCAGGAACTGACTCCTGACCAGGTCCGCCTGTTGAACGACCTGATCGCCAGTAAGGCCATACTGAACATCCGTGGCATCAATGTAGCTCTCGCCCATGCCTCGATCGATCATTTCGTCGGCGATATCGCCACGCTGGCCCACAAGCTCAAGGACATGGAAAATCTCGATGTCCTCTTCATCATCGTGCGTATGGAGCGCCGGGTCTTCATGGTTGCCCGGTCGCGGCTGAAAGAGGTGCATGTCGGTGATATCCTGCAGGAGTTCGGCGGGGGTGGACATGCCTCGGCGGCGTCCTGCGCGGTACGGGACCTGACCCTGCTGCAGGTGCTCGAAAAGCTGCCGACGGTCCTGCAGCAGCACATACAGCCGCAATGGCAGGTTCGCCACCTGATGTCGACACCAGTCAAATCCGTGGCCGTCAACGATTCCATTGCCACGGCCCACCAGACCCTCTCCCGCTACAACATCAACACAATCCCGGTGCTCAGCCAGAACGAGGTCGTCGGCATCATCTCACGCCAGTTGATCGACAAGGCGGTCTATCATGGCCTGAAGGATCAGCCGGTCAGCGAGATAATGACCAGCGATTTTCACCAAGTTACTCCACAGACGTCCATCGACACGCTCAAGGCCCTGATCATCGAGAGCAACCAGCGTTTTGTCCCGGTGGTCGAAGATGGCCGGCTGGCCGGTGCTGTCACCCGCACCGACCTGCTGCGGCATCTGGCCAGCAGCGTCGGCACCCCGCCGCGGTCCGGAGAACGCAGCCTGGTGAGCCGGGGAGGCAGAAGTTACAAAGCCGCCCAGATCCAACGCCTGATTCGCAACCGCCTGCCCAAACGCATACAAAAGCTTTTTGCCCAACTCGGCCAAGTCGGTGACGAACTGGATGTGGGTGTTTTTGTCGTTGGTGGTTTCGTGCGCGATCTGCTGCTCAACAAGGAGAACTTCGACCTTGATATCGTCATTGAGGGCGACGGGGTTGCCTTTGCCGAGGCCTTTACCCGCGAGAGTGATTGCCGGGTGCGTTGCCACCGCAAGTTCGGCACGGCGGTGCTCATCTACCCGGATGACTTCAAGGTCGACATTGCTTCGGCGCGCATGGAATATTACCTGCAGCCCGGCGCCTTGCCCGACGTCGAACATGCCTCGGTGAAGATGGACTTGAGCCGTCGCGACTTCACCGTCAACACTCTGGCCATCAGCCTGAATCGTCAGAGTTTCGGTGAACTGCTTGATTATTACGGGGGCCAGCGCGATATTGACGACAAGGCGCTGCGTGTCCTTCACAACCTGAGTTTCGTCGAGGATCCGACCCGTGTCTTCAGGGCGGTACGTTTTGAGCAGCGCCTCGGTTTCCAGATCGGCAAGCAAACGGAGCATCTCCTGCACAGCGCCGTGCGGCTCGGCCTACTGGAGAAGGTCAGTGGCAAGCGGATCTTCAATGAGCTCTTCCTGATCATGAATGAGCCCCAGCCGTTGCCTGCTGTTGCCCGCCTGGCGCGCCTTGATGTGCTCCGTTACCTGCATCCGGCCCTGACCAGTAAGGTCGATTACTCGAAGTTCTTCGACGAAGCCAGGCGGGCCATGGACTGGTATGACCTGCTCTATACGGGACACCCTTGCGAACGCTGGCTCTGCTATTTTCTGGTATTCACCTCGGCGCTGGACCAGGCGGGGATCAGAAACCTTTGTCGGCGGCTGCAGATCATCCCGCGCTATAAAGCCATCTTGAATCAGCAGCGCACTAACGCCTTGGGCATATTGAAACGCCTGGAACGACGTAAACCGGATATGCGTCCGCCCCGCGCCAGCAGCCTGTATCGCTGGTTCCAGCCCTTTTCCTCGGAAATCCTGCTCTTCATGATGGCGAAGACGTCTAGGGAACAGGTGCGTCAATGGATTTCCCGTTACATCACCCACCTGCGTGACGTCCAGCCGATCCTCACTGGCAAAGACCTCGACAAGCTCGGTATTGCTCCCGGACCGATCTTCAGGGCCATCTTCGACGACCTGCTCAACGCACGCCTCGATGAGCGCGTGATGACCGCTGATGAGGAGAGGGCCATGGTGCAGCGCAAATATGCCAAGCATATCGAAACCGGGGCCTAGGAGCTGGGGGTGGCCATAGTTCGCGGACGTCTGTCCTTTAAATATCAAGTACTTACGCATTGTACTCCGGTTATGAAGCATTGACTTGAGGCGGCGCATCTGTTAAAAAGGCCCATCCTTTATAGTGATCGGCAGAACCCTTCTTTATGGAACATCTCCTGCTTAAAATTTCCATCATGCTGGTTCCGGCCTTGCTGGCCGTGACCATGCACGAAGTCGCACACGGATTTATCGCCGAAAAACTTGGTGACCCGACCGCGCGGCTGCTCGGGCGACTGACCTTGAACCCGATCAAGCACCTCGACCCAATCGGCACAATCGCTCTGCTGGTTTTCGGATTCGGATGGGCTCGCCCGGTGCCGGTCAATTCGAACAACCTGCGCAATGCGCGCAAAGACATGATCTGGGTTTCCCTGGCCGGCCCTTCGGCAAACCTGATGCTGGCTCTCTTTTGTGCCCTGCTGCTGCGTGTCGTGGTTTATGTCGCCGCAACACTTCCAGTCCAGAGCCCGGTCCTGTCCCTGATCAGTCCGATCGGTCTGATGGCCGCCTTCGGGCTCTACATCAATGTCATCCTCTGCCTCTTCAACCTGATGCCTATCCCGCCACTGGACGGCGGCCGGGTTCTCATGGGAATCCTGCCGGAGTCGCAGTCACAGATGCTGCGTAGGGTAGAACCCTTCGGCATGCTGCTGATTGTTTTTCTGATTTTCGGTACGTCGATCTGGAGGTCGTTCTTCGGTCCGGCTGTTTATCAGGTCGTGGCCATGATGGCCGGCCCACATATGGACGTGGTCGAACAGACCATGCAACTGCTCTTCTACCGGTGAGTGCTGATATGGACAGTTACGCCATCCAGCTTGATAATTTCGAGGGGCCTCTCGACCTGCTGCTGCATCTCATCAAGAAGAGCGAGGTGGATATCTATGACATCCCCATAGCCGCAATTACCGAACAATACCTGGTTACCCTGGATGCAATGAAAACCCTCAACCTCGATGTGGCCGGCGAGTTCCTGCTGATGGCCGCGACCCTGCTGCATATCAAATCGAAAATGCTGCTACCCAAGATCGTCGAAGAAGAGCTGGAAGAAGATGAGGAGGATCCGCGCGCCGAACTGGTCCGCCGCCTGCTTGAGTACCAGAAATACAAGGAGGTCTCCCAGACCCTGGAGAACCAGCCGCAGCTGGGACGAGACCTTTTCACCCGCGCGGCCCCGGAGCCTGAGCTCCTGGAGGAGGCTGAAGCTGGTTTCGTTTCCGTCGGCCTTTTTGACCTGCTGGCCGCGCTGCAGGACGTTCTCAGGGAGAGTCCCGAGCCGCACGTGCATGAAGTCAGCATGGAGCAGCTCTCGATCACGGACCGGATCAGTACCATTCTCACTCTGCTGCAAGGGCAGGAGAGTATAGCTTTTGCAGATTTGTTCAGCGGCGGCATCAAACGCAGTGAAATGATCGTCACCTTCCTTGCCTTGCTGGAACTGGTGAAGTTGCGCATGGTCCGTTTCATGCAAAATGTCCGCCATGGGACCATTTGGCTCTTCCCCGCGGTGGAACTTGGCGATGTCGATGAGCTCGATGTTGGGGAGGACTCTCTTGGATATTCTTGAACTCACTCCGTTGGTCGAAGCCCTGATCTTTGCTGCCGACGGTCCGATCAAGGCGGAGCGCATGGCCGAAGCCCTGGATGTGCCCCACGCAGAAATCCTTGCCGCGCTTGATGCGTTGGCAGCCGATTACGCCGAGCACCCGCGTGGTTTCTTCCTGCAGCAGGTGGCCGGCGGCTGCCAGTTGAGAACACGTCCGGAGTACGCCGATTACCTGCGGAAACTCGGACATAGCCGGCCCTTCAGGTTCTCGCGTCCTGCTCTGGAAACTCTTGCTATCATCGCCTATCGACAGCCTGTCACCCGCGCCGAAATCGAGTACCTGCGTGGCGTTGATTCAGGTAGTGTACTTAAAACCCTACTGGAAAAGCGCCTGTTGAGAATCCTTGGCAAAAAGGATGTGCCTGGCAAGCCGATGATTTACGGCACGACCCGTGAATTCCTGGAGCTGTTCGGGTTGCCGGACCTCTCGGCGCTGCCGACGCTGCGCGAATTCAGTGAACTGGTCCCTGACCAGGGCAACGGCGGTGATGCAGAGACCCTGCCGTTGCTGGTGGATGATGAAATCTTCGCAGGCGATTCAGTTGGGTCGAGCCCGGACAGTT
>Ga0316188_10001816_pt1 | contig 10151 bp, 9 predicted proteins | sample Phiworburrow1_MG_FD_204933 | JGI IMG/M metagenome (GOLD analysis project Ga0316188, IMG submission 204933) | Coastal sediment microbial communities from Maine, United States - Phippsburg worm burrow 1 | ecosystem: Environmental > Aquatic > Marine > Coastal > Sediment | place: USA: Maine... | reverse complement strand
GCCCTGCCCCGCCAGCACCTTGGCCTGCACCGGCTTGGTCGCCTCGTACAGGCGCCTGGCGTCGGCGTAGCTGGTGGCCAGGAACGGGATCGAGTCGGCCCCGAACAACGGGTTCTCGTTGGCCAGACCGGAAATGATGAACTCGCCGGCCGGTGCCAGGCCGGTCTGGATCGCGCGCTTGATCTCGGGCTGCTTGAACAGCGAGCCGCCGGGGTGCACCGTGATCTCCAGCTTGCCGCCGGTGGCCGTCTTCACGTCGGCGGCGAACTGCTCCAGGTTCTTGGTCTGGAACGTGTTGCTGCCGTAGCCGCTGGGCAGGTCCCACTTGGTCTGCGCGCTGACGGAGGCGGCGAAGGCGATGGCGGTCAGGCCGAAAACGATCTTTTTCATGCAGGTCTCCTGGTGTTCTGCAGCTCAGCTGCTGGCGAGTTGATGGTTGAGAAGGTCGGTGATCAGCATCGCGCCCGGGGCGTGCGTGATGCAGAACGAGGGGCGCGCTCTTTCCAGCGCCGCCTGGGGCGTGACGCCACAGGCCCAGAATACCGGCAGTTCGTGCGGCGCCACGCGCACCGCGTCGCCGTAGTCGGGCTGTGCCAGGTCGGCAATGCCGATCTGCGCCGGGTCGCCGATGTGCACCGGCGCGCCGTGCACGGCCGGGAAACGCGACGTGATCTGCACCGCGCGGATCGCATCGGCAGCCGCCAGCGGGCGCATCGACACGACCAGCGGGCCACTGAATGCGCCGGCCGCCTGGGTGGCGATGTTCGTCCGGTACATCGGCACGTTGCAGCCCTGCTCGATGTGGCGCACGCCGATGCCTTCCACCCGCATCGCCCATTCGAACGAGAACGAGCAGCCGATGGCAAACGCGACGAGGTCGTCCCGCCAGAGGTCGCGCACGTCGCTGCGCTGCTCCACCAGCCGGCCGTCGCGCCAGACGCGGTAGCGCGGCAGATCGGACCGCAGGTCGATGTCGAGGCCCAGCGTGGGCATCGCCGGGTTGCCGGCGTCGCCGACCGCGATCAGCGGGCAGGGGCGCGGGTTGCGGTGGCAGTACAGCAGGAAGTCGTGCGCCTCGGCAGCGGGCAGCACGACCAGATTGCCCTGCACCAGGTCGTCGGCCAGGCCGCTGGTGTGCTGCGCCAGCTCGCCACGCCGGATGCGCCCGCGCAATTCGGCCCCGCGCCGTGCCGCGTCGGTGTCGAAGATGCCTGCCGTCCCGTGCATGTCTGCCCCCTTGCCGCATTGCCGCCGGGCGGCGGACCTGACGCCACGCTGACCGGAGAGCTGCATCATGAGCGGGCCGGCCCCGCATGGCAAACAGAAGTTTTCTCGCTCATGTCATCGACTTGTTCCATGCTCCGGCGCCACCTCGTGCTGGGCGAGCAGGCTGTCGATCAGCGTCTTCTGGGCCGCGGAGGTCGGGTCGATGCGCCAGCTCAGGTGCGTGGGCAGCGGCGGCAGGTCGGTCTCGCAATGCAGCGCCTTCAGCGGCATGCGCCGTCGCAGGCGCTGCACAACGGCCGCCGGCAGCGTGGCAATGCCCAGGCCGTCCTCCACCAGCTGCGACATCGCGCTGATGGACGACACGGTGTGCACGCGCCGGGGTACCACACGCGCACGGTTCAACATGTCCAGCAGGGCCACGTGCGGCTGCGAGCCGCGCTGGAACGTGATCAGCTCCTGCGCGGCCAGCTGCGCCGGGGACCAGCGCCGGCGGCGGTGGTGGTCGGCGTGCCCGGCGAAGACCATGTCCATCGACGGCAAGGCCACCGACCGCACGCCGGTGCCCGCCGCCGGCAGCGCGGCGACGACGATGTCCAGCGCGCCCCTGTTGAGCTGGTCCACCAGCACCGGCGAGGTTTCCACCGTCAGCTCCAGTGCCAGCCCGGGGTGCGCCCGGTGCACCGATCGCACCCAGCCCATGAGCCAGGAGTGCGACGCCGACTCGAAGGCCCCGACCTTCAGCACCACCGGGTGGGCGGAGGCCGCCCCCATCTCGGCCAGGATGTCGCGCTGCAGCGCCAGCAGCCGCTCCGCATGGTCGAACAGGCGCTGGCCGGCGATGGTGACGCGGAACTGCTTGTCGCGCCGGTCCAGCAGCAGCACGCCGAGTTCCTGCTCCAGCGTGGCCACCCGGCTGGACATGGCCGACTGCGTCAGGTGCAGCTTCTCGGCCGCGCGGGTGACGCTGCGCAGCATCACCACCCAGTAGAAGGACTCGACGGCGCGCAGGTTCAAGCCTGGCCTCCCAGGGCTGGAGCAGCCCATGGTCGCGCTGCCGGCGGCACCCGCCGACCATGCCGCCCGTCGTGCCCCGCTGGCATCGCACTCCCCGTCACCCTGAAGTCGCCTACGGTAGCGCCAGCGCCCGGGCGGGGGAATCGGTGTTGTCGCCGGGTTTCGAACAGGGTGGCGATTGGCCGCCTATTCCGGCCGATGCCGCCAGGAGGTCCGCCTAGCATGAGCGCATTGGGCGACTTCCGCGCGCTCTCGGTACGTGCCTCATGCTCATCGATCCCAAGGAATCAGCCCAGGTTGCCGCCGCCGCCCAGCTGCCGCAGCGGATGCGCCTGGGCGACGTGCTGGTTCAGCAAGGCCTGCTGTCCGAGGACCAGCTGAAGCAGGCCCTGGCCGAGCAGCGCGGCAGCGGAAAGAAACTGGGGCGGCTGCTGATCGACGGCGGCCTGATCACCGAGGAGTCGCTGGCGCACGCGCTGGCACGCCAGCTGCGCGTGCCGGTGGTCAACCTGAAGAGCTTCCCGCTGAAGAGCGAGACGGTGCGGCTGCTGGCCGAGAGCCCGGCGCGCCGGCATCGCGCGCTGGTGCTGGATGACAAGGGCGAGTACCTGCTCGTCGGCTTCGTCGACCCGCTGGACCTGGCGGCCCTCGACGACATCTCGCGCCTGCTCAAGCGGTCGGTGCGCATGGCCGTGGTGCCCGAAAGCCAGCTCGGCCCGGCGCTGGACCGCCACTACCGGCGCCACGAGGAAATCAGCGGCCTGGCCAAGGCGCTGGAACAGGACATCGGCGACGCGGTCGACTTCGGCCAGCTCGAAGCCACCGTCGGCCAGGAGGGCGCGCCGGTGGTGCGCCTGCTGCAAAGCGTGTTCGAGGACGCCTTGCAGGTGGGCGCCAGCGACGTCCACCTGGAACCGCAGGAAGCCGGCCTGCTGATCCGCAGCCGCATCGACGGCGTGATGCAGACCCAGACCCAGGCCGACAAGCGCATCTCGGCGGCCCTGTCGCAGCGGCTGAAGCTGATGGCCGGGCTGGACATCTCCGAGAAACGCCTGCCGCAGGACGGCCGGTTCACGCTGCGCCTGCGTGAACGCACGATCGACGTGCGCCTGTCCACGCTGCCCACGCACTACGGCGAGTCGGTCGTGATGCGACTGCTCGGCCAGGGCGAGGCCATGCGACGGCTGGACCAGATCGCGATGCCGACCGACATGCTGACCCGCTTTCGCGAAATCCTGTCGCGCCAGGCGGGCATGGTGCTGGTCACCGGCCCCACCGGCTCGGGCAAGACGACCACGCTGTACGCCGCGCTGGCCGAGATCGACGCCGAGCAGCAGAAGATCATCACGGTCGAGGACCCGATCGAATACCGCCTGCCCGGCCTGACCCAGGTGCAGGTCAACGACAAGATCGAGCTCAGCTTCGCGCGCGTGCTGCGCGCCACGCTGCGCCAGGACCCGGACGTGATCCTGGTCGGCGAGATGCGCGACAGCGAGACGGCCGAGATCGGCCTGCGCGCCGCCATCACCGGCCACATGGTGCTGTCCACCCTGCACACGCGCGACGCCGCGGGCACGCCGTTCCGCCTCATCGACATGGGCGTGCAACCGTTCATGGTGGCCAGCTCGCTGCAGGCCGTGATCGCGCAGCGGCTGGTGCGCATGAACTGCGAGAACTGCGCCGAGCCCCACACCGCCACGCCGCAGGAACGCGGCTGGCTCATGGCCGTGGGCGGCGACGACGCGGCCGACGAACGCACGCTGCGCGGCCACGGCTGCTCGCAGTGCAACGGCACCGGCTACGTCGGCCGCATCGGCGTCTACGAGATGCTGGAGATGGACGCCGATCTGGCGCAGGCGGCCACGCACGCCGATCCGGCCGCCTTCAGCCGGCTGGCGCAGGAGCGCCTGCGCGGGCGCACGCTCGCACACCGCGCCCTGGACCGTGTCCGCTTCGGCAGCACGTCGGTGGCCGAGGCCATGCGCATGGCAAGCGACCTCGGCTGATGCACAGCTTTGCCTGGCGCGGCCGCAACGCACGCGGCGAGCTGATCAGCGGCACGCTGGACGCGGCCGACGACGCCGCCGTGGCCGACCAGTTGCTGGCCGGCGGCGTGACGCCGGTGCAGATCGGTGTCGCCAAGGCCCAGGCCGCGACCTCCCGGCAGGGCTTCTGGCGGGCCCTCAGCCAGGGCCAGGTGACGACCGAAGACGTGCTGCTGCTGTCGCGCCAGATGGCCACGCTGCAGAAGGCCGGCGTGCCCATTCTTCGCTCGCTGGCCGGGCTGCAGGCCTCGACGCCCAAACCGGCGCTGATCGCGCTGCTGCTCGATCTGCGCGCCAACCTGGACCAGGGGCGCGACATGGCCACCGCGATGGCGCGCCATCCGGCGATCTTCACGCCCTTCTACGTCTCGATGATCCGCGTCGGCGAGATGACCGGCCGCCTGACCGAATCCTTCTTCCGTCTTGCCGAGCACCTGGAGTTCGAGCTCGACGTGCGCGCCCGCATCAAGCAGGCCCTGCGCTACCCGACGCTGGTGATGGGCGCGATCGTGATCGCGATGGTCATCATCAACCTGTTCGTGATCCCCACCTTCGCCACCGTGTTCGCCGGCTTCAAGGCCCAGCTGCCGCTGATGACGCGGATCCTGCTGGCCGTGTCCCACTTCACGGTGCAGTGGTGGCCGCTGCTGCTGGCCGGCGCCATCGGCGCGGTCTGGGCGGTCCGCACCTGGCTGGCCTCGCCCGCAGGCGCCTACACCTGGGACAGGGCCAAGCTGCGGCTGCCGATCGCCGGGCCGATCATCCTCAAAGCCACGCTGGCGCGTTTCGCGCGCAGCTTCGCGATGGCTAACAAGAGTGGCGTGCCGATCACGCGCGCCATGACGGTGGTGGCGCAGACGGTCGACAACGCCTTCATCGGCCAGCGCATCGAGCAGATGCGCGACGGCGTGGAGCGCGGCGAGAGCATCTCGCGCTGCGCCGCCGCGACCGGTGTCTTCACGCCGGTGGTGCTGCAGATGATCGCGGTCGGCGAGGAAACCGGCGAGCTGGACACCCTGCTGGTGGAGATCGCGCAGATGTACGAACGCGAGACCGACTACGCCATCAAGGGCTTGTCGTCGGCCATCGAGCCGGTACTGCTGGCCGTCATCGGCGCCATGGTGCTGGTGCTCGCGCTGGGGGTCTTCCTGCCGCTGTGGAACCTGGGGCAGGCCGCCATGGGCCGCGGAGGCTGACACAGCGTGACAAGTCTCACACGCGGTCTACCCCCCGGGCTTCAGCGCCCTGCCGGTGCGCTCAAGCACCGCTCCGGTGCGTCCGATAACCCTGGCATGCCTTCCTCGCTGAGCGGCATCCTACGAGTTTCCCCCATCAAGCAGAGGTTTCCATGAAAGTCAAGCAAGCCGGTTTCACGCTCATCGAGCTGGTGATGGTCATCGTCCTGATCGGCGTGCTCGCCGCAGTGGCGATCCCGAAGTTCGTCGACCTGGGCAGCGACGCCCGCACCGCCGCCGCCCAGGGCGTGGCCGGTGCGCTGTCGTCGGCGGCCGCCATCAACTACGCCGCGCGCAAGGCCAACTCGACCAACGGTGTGGCGGTCGTCAACTGCAGCGACATCGGCCCGCTGCTCCAGGGCGGTCTGCCCAGCGGCTATTCGATCACTGCCGCCGCCGTCGCTGCCGACACGACGAAGACCGACTGCGGGCTGGTGGGCCCGAGCGCCACCGCGGCCACGTTCACGGCCATCGGCATCCTCTGAGTCGGCTCATGGGCGCGCGCGCCCGTCGCTCCCACCCGCCCGGCGCACGCGCCGCGGCGGGTTCGGCCGTCGCTCCGTTCGGCAGGTTGGCCGCTGGCCGAGCCCGCCGCTGCGCCGGCTTCACGCTGATCGAGTTGATCATGGTGATCGTCGTCGTCGGCGCCCTGGCCGTGTTTGCAATGCCACGCCTGATGGACCAGACGTCGTGGCGGCTGCAGGCCTTCGGCGACGAGTTGCGCGCCCAGAGCATGGCCATGCAGCGGCTGGCGCTGGTGCAACGACGGCCGGTGGTGGCCACCGTCACGCCCACCGGGGTCGACTTCGCCTACCAGGGCGGTGGCACGATCGTGTCGCTGCCCTGCCCGGCGTCCGCCAGCCCCTGCATCGCCGAGGCCGGTTCGCGCAGCGTGACCTTCAACGCCGGCAACAGCGGCGCCACGGCCACGTCCACCGGCGCCGCTCTGCCGGTGACGGTGAGTGCCGCGGGCAGCAGCACCGCCTGGCAGTACGAGGCCGAAACGGGCCTGTTTCGCAGCGTTCCTTAGCGCATTGCGCGGCCGCCGGCTGCCTAGCATGACGACCAGGTCCCCTCCTGGGTCGAAATGCTGCTGCCTGCACGCCAACCTGCCGAACCGACGCCGCCGCGCCTAGCGCGGGGCCTGTCGCTGATCGAGCTGCTGATCTTCATCAGCGTGGTGAGCATCGCCCTGGTGGCGCTGCTGCGGGTGTTCGTGCAGGCCACCAGTTCGGGCGCCGACCCGCAGCTGCAACGCCAGGCGCTGGCGGTCGCCGAGTCACTGCTGGAGGAGGTGCAGCTGATGCCCTTCACCTTCTGCGACAGCGAGGACGCCAACGTCGAGACCGCCGCCAGCCCCGCAGGCTGCGCCGGCGCCGCCGAGGCGATCGGCCCGGAAGCCGGCGAATCGCGCAGCGGGCTGCCACCGTTCGACAACGTCAACGACTACAACGGTTATGCGATGGCCGGCATCGTCGACCTGACGAACACGGCCGTGGCCGGACTTGCCGGCTACAGCGCCAGCGTCGCGGTGGCCCCGGCCGCCCTGAACACGATCAGCGCCGGCAGCGGCGACGCGCTGCGCATCACGGTCAACGTCACCGGGCCCGGCAGCACCAGCGTCACGCTGGAGGGCTACCGCAGCCGCTATGCACCGAACGCATCGCTCTGACCGCCGGCGCGAGCGAGGCTTCACGCTGGTCGAGGCGGTGCTGGTCATCGTCATCACCGGCATCCTGGCCAGCGTCGTGGCGCGCTTCATCGTCGGGCCGGTGCAGGCCTACCTGGCCACGAGCGCACGCGCCGCGCTGGTGGACCAGGCGGACCTCGCACTGCGTCGCATCGGCCGCGACCTGCGCATCGCGCTGCCCAACAGCGTGCGCGTGGCGGCCGGCGGCCTGGCGCTGGAGCTGATCCCCACCAGCGGCGGCGCGCGCTACCGCACCGAGGGCGCCGGCGCGCTGCAGTTCGGCACCCCGGACAGCAGCTTCGACGTCATCGGCCCCCCGCTGACGCTGGGTCCCTCGCAGCAATTGGTCTTCTACAACCTGGGCACCGGCATCACCGGCTCCGACGCCTATGCACCGAATGGCAGCGGCGCCGAGCAGGCCAGCTCGAATCGGCGCACGGCCAGCAACGCCGCCGGGCCCGCGACGACGATCAATCTGGTTTCACTGGCCGGGCTGCCGGTGGGCGCCTTCGCCCCGCCCTACCGCGTGCTGGCGATCGGCTCGCCGGTCAGCTACCGCTGCGACATGACCGCCGGCACGCTGACGCGCCACCAGGGCTACGGCTTCGTGGCCAGCCAGCCCAACCCGCCCACCGGGGGCACGAGCGCGCTGCTGGCCACCGGCGTCAGCGGCTGCAGCTTCAGCGTCGAAGGCACCCTGATCGCCGCCCAGTCGGCGCTGGTGAGCCTGGCGCTGACGCTGAGCACCACCACGTCGGCCGGCGTCGAGAGCGTGACGCTGCAGCATGCCATCCATGTCGACAACCTGCCCTGAACGCCCGCCACGAGCGCGCCACGCCGGCTTCACGCTGGTATCGGTGCTGTTCATCGTCGTCGTGCTGGCGGCGCTGGGCGGGGCGCTTGCCGGCATCAGCGTGCGCCAGCAGCTGGGCTCGGCGGCAGAGCTGGAAGGCGCGCGCGCCTTGCAGGCCGCGCGCGCCGGGCTCGAATGGGGCGCCTTCCAGGTGCTGCGCGTTCCGGCGCCGCCGGCCGCCGCCCCGGCCTGCTTCGGCAGCACCAGCTTCGCGCCGCCTGCCACGCCCGGCATGACGGTCACCGTCAGCTGCACGCGCACGCCAGGCAGCGGCACCCTCTCCGACGGCACCACGGCGCTCGCCTTCTTCCAGCTGGTGGCTTCGGCCTGCAATGCGCCGAGCGGCGGGGCCTGCCCCGCCGTCGGCACGCCACAGCCGACCTACGTGGAGCGCCAGCTCACATGGACCGTGGTGCGATGAACCTGCCAGCACGCCGCCTCGGCAACCGACTTTCCGGCTGGCTGCGGGCCGTCGCGTGGCTTGCGCTGATGGCCGCGGCCCCCGTGGCCAGCGCGCAGATCACATTCGTCGGCTCGAACACGACGGCCGGATCGAGCGCCACCAGCGCGATCTCGGTCGACGCGCCGGCCGGCCTGGCGGCGGACGACGTCATGCTGGCGCTGATCGCCCAGCGCAGCGGCAACCTGCCTCTCGACCAGAACATGAGCAGCGTGCCGGCCGGCTGGGTCCTGGTGCGCGCGGAGGATGACGGCAACAGCCAGGGCATGGTGGTCTACCTTAAGGTCGCCACCGCCTCCGAGCCCGCCAGCTATGCCTGGACGCTCGGGTCCAGCGGCCGCACGGCAGCCGGCATCGTGGCGTTTCGCGGCGTCGACCCGGCCGCGCCGGTGAACGTCAGCCAGTCCCAGTCGAACGCTGCGTCCACGACCTACACGGCCCCGTCGGTGCTGACGACGTTGGCCAACACGATGCTGGTGAGCTTCTACAGCGCGCGTCGGGGCAACCTCACCATCAACGCCGGCACCGGCATGACCGGCGCCTTCAGTGATGCGACCGGCGCCGGCAGCAACGGCATTTCGGTCAGTGGGTCGTACGTCGAGCAGCCGTCCGCGGGCCCGTCCGGCGACAAGCTGTCGAGCGGCAACTCGTCCCAGCCCAACCTGGGGATGCTGATCGCCCTCGCGCCAGCGCAGGTGCTGCCGACACCGGTGGCGGACTGGCAAATGGACGAGGCCGCCTGGAACGGTACCGCCTCGGAAGTACGGGACAGCAGCGGCAACGGCTACCACGGCAAGGCGAGGATCTCGAACGGTTCGACGCCGCTGCCCACCACTGCGTCCGGCACGCCGGCCTATGGCGGCGGCAGCGAAAGCACCTGCCGCTATGGCCAATTCGACGGCGGCTCGAGCCCCGTCCGCAGCTTCACCTACGTCGAGTTGCCCAATGCCCCGGCATTCACGTCCAGCTTCACCGTGGCGGGATGGGTGCGCTCCACCAACGTCGGCGCCTCCGGCCAGCGCATCCTGGTTCACGACGACGCCGACAACGGCTGGGGATTCAGCCTCGGCGACGGCGGCAGCGGCAAGTTGCGATTGTTCAACCGCAGGATCAGCAACAGCGGCGCGGTGACAGGCAACGGCACCAACCCGAACTGCGGCGTCTTCTGCCTGGACACCGGTGCCGTCTTCGGCAACAACGCCTGGTACTTCGTGGCAGCAGCGGTCGACACCTCGGCCAGGACGATCGCCCTGTACGTCTACAGCCAGGCCGGCACGCTGCTGGCCAACCCGTCGACATCGTTCTCGGGCACCTGGCAGGATGGCAGCGGCATGTTGGCGATCGGCGGCGAGACCGCAGCGTCACCGGAAGGACGGCAGACCGGCTTTCACTTCAAAGGCAACATCGATGAGCTGCAGGTCTATGCGGGTGCGTTGCCGCGCACCTTGCTGGACATTGCGCTGACGCGCAAGCGCACCTGCCTGGGCGCCAGCGGGCCCGACCACTACCAGCTGTCCCTGGCCAGCAGCGGCCTGAGCTGCCTGCCTTCGACGGTGACGGTGCAGGCCTGCGCCGACGCCAGCAGCCCGTGCACGAGCGTCTACACGGGCGCCGCCGGCGCGACCGC
>Ga0316188_10001815_pt1 | contig 10153 bp, 9 predicted proteins | sample Phiworburrow1_MG_FD_204933 | JGI IMG/M metagenome (GOLD analysis project Ga0316188, IMG submission 204933) | Coastal sediment microbial communities from Maine, United States - Phippsburg worm burrow 1 | ecosystem: Environmental > Aquatic > Marine > Coastal > Sediment | place: USA: Maine... | reverse complement strand
ACGCGACGCTGACGATCGCGCCGCCGCCCTGCTGGCGCATGCGGCGACCGGCTTCGACAGAGGCCCAGAAATACCCGCGGATGTTCACGTCCACGGTCTTCTGGAACGCCGCAAGGTCCATGTCGAGGGCAGGCCCGAAATAGGGGTTGGCCGCGGCGTTGTTGACCAGGATGTCGATCCGGCCGTGGCGCTGGCAGAGCTGCTCGATCGTGCGCGTAATGTCGGCGGTATCGCCGATGTGGCAGGCCATCGCCTCGGCCTTGCCGCCCGCCGCGCGAATCTCCTTGGCCACGGCCTCGCAGGCCTCGGCCTTGCGACTGGTCACCGCGACCGTTGCGCCGTGGGCCGCCAGCAGCACCGCGATGGCCCGCCCTATGCCGCGGCTTGCACCGGTGACCAGCGCGACGCGACCGTCGAGGTCGAATGGATCCTTCTGCATGCCTGTCTCCGCCAGGGAAGTTCGGCCTTGGACGCCGGACGATTGCCGCGCCCTTTGTCGCTTGCGCGGGGAATCAAGTCAAGCCACTTGCGGCAAGCCGAATGGCGCTCTCGGAGACTGCAGGGCTTTCCTAAGGGAACAGCATCTCGGTGCGCCAGCCGCCCTGCTCGCGGATGTGCAAGACGCGCTCGTGCAACCGGAACGGCCGCTGTTGCCAGAACTCGATACGCGAGGGAACCACGCGAAAACCCGACCAAAACGGCGGCCGCGGCACGTCTCCGACCGGGAAGCGCAGCACCGTCTCGGCCACCCTCTTCTCCAGTTCGAAGCGGCCCGTCAGCACCTCCGACTGGCGCGAGGCCCAGGCGCCAATGCGCGAGTCGCGCGGACGACTGGCGAAGTATGCATCCGCTTCCGCCTCGCTGACCCGTTCGACCCGGCCTTCGATGCGAACCTGGCGTTCCAGGCTCTTCCAGTGCAGGCACAGCGACGCGTGGGGATTGGATTCGAGTTCCCTTGACTTGCGACTCCCCAGGTTCGTGTAGAACACGAAACCACGTTCGTCGCAGCCGCGCACGAGCACCATGCGCACCGATGGCAGGCCGTCGGCCGTGGCCGTGGCCAGGGCGGCCGCAGTGGCATCACCCACTTCGGACCGCTCGGCCTCGGCCAGCCAGGCCCTGTATTGTTCGATCGGGCCGCCCGTCGTCATTGATCAGCCAATCGCCTGCTCCACTGGCTGGAAATCGTAACCGAGATCCCGCGCCACCGCCTCGTGGGTCACACGACCGGCGTGGATGTTCAGGCCCAGGGCAAATCCCGGGTCACTCGACAGGGCCTTGCGCCAGCCGAGGTTGGCCAGCGAGCGGGCATAGGGCAGCGTGGCGTTGGTCAGGGCGAAGGTCGACGTGCGTGGCACGGCCCCCGGCATGTTGGTGACGCAATAGTGAATGACCCCGTCCACGGAGTAGATCGGATCGGCATGGGTCGTCGGCCGGCTGGTCTCGAAGCAGCCACCCTGGTCGATCGAGATATCGACGAGCACGGCGCCCTTTTCCATGCGCGAGACCATGTCGCGGGTCACCAGTTTCGGCGCCGCAGCCCCGGTCACCAGCACTGCGCCAACGACCAGGTCCGACTCGATGACCAGCTTCTCGACCGTCTCGACCGTGGAGAAGGCCGTGTGGATGGCATTGCCGAATTGCGCATCCAGTTCCCGCAGGCGCTTGAGCGAGCGGTCGACGATCGTCACCTGCGCGCCCAGCCCCACCGCCATCTGCGCGGCATTGGTGCCGGCCACGCCGCCACCGAGAATGACGACCTTGGCAGGCTCGACACCCGGAACGCCGCCCAGCAGCACGCCGAAGCCGCCGTAGGCCTTCATCAGTGCGGTCGCCCCGACCTGGATCGACATGCGGCCGGCCACCTCGCTCATCGGGGTCAGCAATGGCAGGCTGTGGTCCGCCACGACTGTTTCGTAGGCGATCGCCGTGCAGCCTGACTTGACCAGCCCCTCGGTCTGCTTCGGGTCCGCGGCCAGGTGCAGGTAGGTAAACAGCAGCTGGCCTTTGCGCAGCATGCCGCATTCGACGGCCTGCGGTTCCTTCACCTTGACGATCATCTCGGCAGTGTCAAAAATCTCCTTGGCCGAGCCGAGGATCCTGGCGCCCGCGGCGATGTAGGCGTCGTCGTCGATGCCGATGCCCGCCCCAGCGTGGGTCTCCATGAAGACCTCGTGGCCGTCTGCAACCAGCTCGCGAACGCCAGCCGGCACCAGACCGACGCGATATTCGTGGACCTTGATTTCTTTCGGGCAACCGATCTTCATGACTTCCCCCTGAGGGTTGATTGTTCGGGACACACCTGCGTCACACGTTAGGCTCGATCCGACTGAATTGCCTTGCTTTCCGTTGACCGGAAACCGCTCGAATGGCATACAATTGCGCTGATTGATTCAAATGAGCAATTTAGTTGCGTATGGACAAGATTGATCGTCAGATCCTGCGAGCCCTGCAGCACGACGGGAGACTGAGCAACGTCGATCTCGCCGAGCGGGTCCACCTGTCCGAATCCGCCACGTTGCGGCGGGTGCGTGCTCTTGAGGAAGACGGGCTGATCACGCGCTACGTCGCCCTGCTGAGCGCCCAGAAGACCGGTTTTCCCACCAACGTGTTCGTCAGCATCACCCTGCACCGCCAGGACCAGGACGATCTGCAGGCTTTCGAGGAGGCCGTCCGCAAGGTCCCCGAGGTCATGGAGTGCTACCTGATGACCGGCGTCTCCGACTATCTGGTCCGCGTGGCCTGCCGCGACGCCGCCGATTTCGAACGACTGCACAGCCAGCACCTGACCCGCCTGCCCGGAGTCGCCCGTGTCCAGTCGAGCTTCGCGCTGCGGGTCGTCAGACGCACTACCGAACTCCCGCTGGAGTGATCCGGGGGCTGCGCGCAGGGCCCACAGGCCGCATACTGTTCCGTCAGACCGCCGTTTCTAATTGGAGACCGACGATGGTTGCAGAACGTATCGCCCCTATCATCGCCACGAGCGACATCGCTGCCCTTGACGCCGCCTTCGAGGGCCTGCGCAAGGCTCACGCGGCGACGCCCTATCCTTCCCGCGAAGTCCGTCGAGACCGCCTCGACCGGCTGGAAAGGGCGCTGAGGAAGCATGACGTCGCGATTCGTGAGGCGATCTCCGCCGACTTCGGCAACCGCGCCCACGAGGAAACCCTGTTGTTCGAGCAGTTCGTCGGCATCGAGGGAATTCGCCATGCACGCAGCCACCTTGGGCGCTGGATGCGCCCGCAGCGCCGGTCGGTCGCCTGGTGGAGCCTGCCGGGCCGGGCGCAGATCCGCTATCAGCCGCTCGGCGTGATCGGCGTGATCGTTCCATGGAACTACCCGTTGTTCCTGGCGGTCGGTCCGTTGCTCGGGGCGCTCGCCGCCGGCAACCGTGTGCTGATCAAGATGTCGGAGTTCACGCCCCGCTTTGGCGAACTGTTCGCGCGAATCATGGCCGAGGCCTTTTCCATCGACGAGGTAGCCGTGGTGAATGGCGGCGTGGACGTCGCGCGCCATTTCTCGACCCTGCCCTTCGACCATCTGTTCTTTACCGGCTCGACCCGGGTCGGCCGGGAAGTCATGAAGGCGGCTGCCGCCAACCTGACCCCGGTCACGCTGGAACTCGGCGGCAAGTCGCCCGCCATCGTCAGCGGCGACTTCAACCTCGAGGAAACCGCCCGCAGGATCATGTATGGCAAGCTCGCCAACGCAGGACAGACCTGCGTCGCACCGGACTATGCGCTGGTGCCGTCCGGGCAGGTCGAGCGGTTCCTCGAAGCCTGTCGCAAGGCCGCAACCGACTACTACCCGACGCTTGTCGACAACCCGCAGTTCACCTCGATCGTCAACGCCTCGCAGTTCGAGCGCTTGCAGGGTTATCTCGCCGATGCGAAGGCCCGCGGCGCCACATTGCACGCGCTGCACGCCGATTCCACGGACGCGGCCCGCCGCCGGCTCTCGCCGGTGGCCATCACCGGGGTCGCTGACAGCATGCGGGTCATGCAGGACGAGATCTTCGGCCCGATCCTCCCGATCGTCGCCTACAACGGACTGGACGAGGCCATTCGCTACATCAACGAGCGGCCACGCCCACTGGCGCTTTATTACTTCGGTGGCGGCGAAGACCGCGACCGCGTGCTGCGCGAGACCATTTCAGGCGGGGTCACCGTCAACAACACGCTGTTCCACGTCGCGCAGGACAACCTGCCGTTCGGCGGCGTCGGTCCGAGCGGAATGGGCGACTATCACGGGGAGGCTGGCTTCAAGACCTTCTCCAAGGCCAAGCCCATTTACCTGGACGGCAAGATCAGCGGCTCGCTGGCGATGCGGCCGCCATTCGGCAAGCTCTTCCAGATGATGCTCAAGGTCCTCTATCGCTGAGTGCCGGCGAGTACAGTTCGATGCACGACTGGGACCTGCCGTCGCCCCACGTACACCGCGTCGTGGCGACGGCCGCCGACATCGACGGCTACGGTCACGTCAACAATGCCGTATACGTGACCTGGCTCGACCAGACCGCCTGGTCGCACTCCACAGCGCTGGGAGTGCCGCCCGAATCCTGCATCGAAGGGCGGCGCGGCATGGCGGTCTGGCGTACGCAAGTCAACTACCTGGCGCCCGCCTTCGAGGGAGACCACATCGAGATCGGGACCTGGATCGTCGCCAGCGACTCGCGGCTGCGCTGCGCGCGAAGGTTTCAGATGCGACGGGCGGGCGACGGTGGCTCGCTGTTGCGCGCGTTGATCCACTACGTCTGTATCGACCTGGACTCCGGCAAGCCCAAGCGCATGCCGCGGGAATTCGTCGCGGGCTACCAGCCGCTCGACGTTGTCCGGGAAGCTCTCGCGGCAAGCCCGGCTTCATTCGCTCCTGGAGTCGAACCCGGAACCTGAGCCGGTGGCCTCGCTCGCGTCCAGCAGCTGCCGCACTTCGTCGTCGGTGGTCTGCCCGAATTCCTCGTACCACTGACCGACGGCCATGAACCGCGCGGGACGCAGCAGGCAGACAACCTCGTCCGCGAGCGACTCCAGATCAGAGCAGGTCTCCGGTGGACCGACTGGCACGGCCACGACGACCCGCGCTGCGCCGGCCTGCTTGAGCGCCAGCACGGCGGCTTTCATCGTCGCACCGGTGGCCAGGCCATCGTCCACCACCAGCACGTTCCGACCCTTGACCGCCGCGTCGGGACGATTGCCGCGATAGAGGCGCTCCCGGCGCTGGAGCTCGGCCCTCTCCACGTGCTCGACCATGGCAAGCGCCTGCTCGGCACCGCCCAACGCGCGCAGGACGTCTTCATTACGGACCAGGATCCCACCGGAGGCGATCGCGCCCATGGCCAGCTCGGGCTGGTAGGGCACGCCAAGCTTGCGCACTACGAACACGTCCAGCGGCGCCCCCAGACGCGCGGCCACCTCGTAGGCAACGGGCACGCCACCGCGCGGCAGCCCGAGGACGATCGGATCGCGATAGCCGCGGGTCTGCAGCGCCGTGGCCAGTCGGCGGCCTGCGTCGCGTCGGTCGAGGAAGCCCTGCATATTCCGACCTCGCCTGATGCGCCCCACAAGCCGATCTTGCGGCGCCGCGCCACTCAACCCATGTTCATGCCGCCGTTCAGTGAAAAATCGGCGCCCGTGGCGAACGCGGACTCGTCAGACGCCAGCCAGGAAATGATCGAGGCAATCTCCTCAGGCTCGCCCAGGCGCTTCACCGGTATCGTGGCGACGATCTTTTCCAGCACCTCCGGCTTGACTGCCCGAACCATGTCGGTGCCGATGTAGCCGGGGGAAACCGTGTTGACGGTGACACCCTTGGACGCCACCTCCTGCGCCAGCGCCATCGTGAAGCCGTGAATCCCGGCCTTGGCAGTGGAATAGTTTGTCTGGCCGAACTGTCCCTTCTGGCCGTTTACCGAAGAGATGTTGATGATGCGGCCCCAGCCGCGATCGAGCATGTCGTCGATGACCTGCTTGGTGACATGAAACAGGCTGTTGAGATTCGTCTCGATGACGAGATGCCACTGCTCGGAGGTCATCTTGCGGAAGACGACATCCTTGGTGATGCCCGCATTGTTCACCAGCACGTCGACCGGTCCCAGTTTCGCCTTCACGGCATCGAAGGCCGCCTTGGTCGAATCCCAGTCCGCGACGTTGCCCTCGGAGGCATGGACCTCCAGGCCCTCGGCCCGCATGTCCGCAAGCCAGCCTTCCTTGCGCCGGGACCCGGGACCGCAGCCGGCCACGACGACATAGCCTTCGTGGCACAGGCGCCGGGTGATGGCAGTGCCGATTCCGCCCATCCCGCCGGTGACGTAGGCCACCCTTCCCTTTCCAGTCATATGACCCCCTTGCGCCGCACAGCACGACGAGTTGCCGCAGTTTCCTGACGGATACTAGCAGCGCGCGCGGGCGGCAACGTGACTTTGGTCGAATCGGGCTAGCCGCGCCTACCCCGCACCAGGCGCCAGACGGCCACGACGAGGGCGATGACGACCAGCAGTTCGATCAGCCTGGCCATCAGCGTACTCCCGCCATCTGCTCGGCCAGTTCACGGCCGTTGCGGACGCAATCGTTCATGGCGATCCCGCGGTAGGCGTTGCAGACGAGGTGCAGGCCAGCATGCTGGCGGGCCCTTGCGAATATCGCATCGACCCGGTCCAGGTGGCCCACGACATAGTGCGGGATGCCCTTGTCCCAGCGATGGGTAAACACCACGTCGGGGTCCTGGGTCAGGCCCATCGTCATTCGCAGGCCCTCCAGCGCGGTACGCTGCAGACCTTCGGCGTCCTGGCCGGCCAGTTCGGGGTTGCGCTGGCCGCCGATCATGATCCGCACCGACTTGCAGCCCGCCGGCGCACGGTCGGGGAAGATACTCGAATCCCATAGCACACCGAGTACCGGCAGCCGCGCCGCCGTCGTGGTCAACAGGCCGAACCCGTCGAGCGGGTGCTTGAGATTTCGATACCCCAGGCCCACCACGGCTATGGGCGTGTACTCGATGGCCTGCATCAACCGCGACAGCTCCGGATCCGAGCGGCGGAACATCCCGGCCGACGCATGGGCCTGGGCGCTGACCACAACCTGGTCGAAGCTGCGCGACACGTCCGGCGACTCCACACGCCAAGAAGCGCCGTCGCGCGAAATCTCGCCAACGGGCTGGCCGAGCTGCCAGTCCGCCTCGATGATTCCCCTGAGGTGCTCGATAAGCGTGCCGACGCCGCCCTTGAAGCTCATCAGGATGCCGCCCGGGCCGGCGCCTTTCTTGCGCTTGGCGATCATGCCCTTGAACAGGCCGCCGTATTCCCTCTCCAGGTTCACGACCAGCGGGAATGCCGCGTTGACCGACACCTTGGCGGGCGTCGTGCCATAGATTCCCGCGGTCATGGCATCCAGGAAGACGTCCGTGAGCCCCTTGCCGACGCGCCGGTAGCCGAACTGCTGGAGGGTTTCCTCGCCGCCACCGCGCCTGGGCCGGACGAACAACTCCCCGGCAACCCGCAGCTTCTGCGAGAAGGACAGCAGCCCCGACTTCAGGAATGCACCGGGTGACTCAGGCAGCGGGTGCAGGTCGCCGTTGAAGATGAAACGCTTGCGCGCCAGGTCCGAACTTGGCAGCAGCAATGTGTTGGCGCCGCAGTCCTCGACGAGCTTCAGGCTGTCGGGCTTGTTGGTCAGGAAGCCATTGCCACCGGCTTCGAAACGGAATCCGTCGACGTCCACGGTACGCATCGTCCCGCCCGGGCCTGGGCCCGCGTCGAAAACGGTCAGCTCCCAGTCGGGACGTTGCTGCTTGAGGTAGAAGGCGGTGGTAAGGCCGCTGATCCCGGCCCCGACGATTGCGATCTTCATGGCGCGAAGTCTAGCGGGAACAGACAATCCGCGTCACCGTAGCAGCCACGGATAGCCATCTTACCGCCGCGCCTGATATGGCCAGGCAGCGTAGTCAGCCTGCAGAGAGATCCGGCCCGCGTGCGACACGCGGGCCGGAAGGTCAAGGTTGGTCAGTCCGAGACGTCTGCCCATGGACAGGAACCGCCTGGCGCCGGTTTGCCTGTGCAGACGACTGCCTGCCAGCCGATCTGCCCGGAGAAGCGGCAGTCATCGCAGGTTCTGCCTGCACCGGGGGCGGACTCCGCGGTTGCCCTGTCTGCGCGCAGGCGCTGGTCTAGTTGACCGCCGACACCGTGAACCGATGGACGAAGCCGGTCTCCGCCGGGCTTGGCATTTCAGCGATCAATGCATAATCGCCGGGCTGCAGATCCACCGTGAAATACGCATGCGATCCCGCAGGCATGTCGTTGACGCCGCCCAGGAAGATCACCGGGCTCGGATCCTCCAGGCCATCCTTTGCACGCCAGTCGAGCCAGGCATCTGCTCTTTGGATGTCGTCTTCACTCTCCACCTTCATGAGATGCACGTCGTTGCCAACAAACGAAGGCAGTGCCTGCTGTTCGACAAACTCGACGCGGATCGTGTTGATCCCGGGCTTGATTTCGCCGCCGGCAATTTCCATCCCGGTATTCTTGATTGCCAGCGTTACGTTAGCCACGGGTTCCGGCGCGTTGTTCTGTTGGTCTGTCACGACCAGGTCGAGCATCATGCCTGGTTTGCCGTCGCCCGGACTGGTCGTGTGGAATATGCCGTCCGATTTGACGTAGCACTCGAGAAAGTAATGGCCGGGCTTCATGTAAACAGTCGTCTGGCCAGTCCGGCCAGGTGACAGCAGGCCCGGGCCGCCGTTGCGTCCCAGATCGCCGATCCATTCTGGAAATTTCGCGAAGGCGGCCTTGACGGCCTCCTCGTCGCCCGCATTCATGCCATCCATCGCGTCCTGGAAATACCGGCCCACCGTGCTGGTGAAGATCTCGGTGGTAATGCCTTCAGGCGGCACGTCGATGAGAGCGAAATGGATCATGCTGGAGGCGTTGACGAACTTGAATGTGGTCCAGCCGGACGGGATTTCTGCTGGTCCTTCGAAGGTCTTGCCGATGGCCCGAATCTCGACGACCTGAGCACGCTCGGCTGGCTCGCTCTTCGCGTTCACTTTGCCCGCGATCTCTTCCCTCTGGCCGCAGCCCTGCAGCATGAGCAGCGCAGCGATGATGGCTGCGGTAGTAAGTCCCCTTGTCACGATTACCCCCCTTCACTGACGGTTGCCCTCCTGGCGACAAACCTTAGCACGATGCGCCGTGCAAGGATCATGGCCGCCTCTGATGACGCCATTCATCATCGCCAGAGTCGAGTCGACGAGTCGATATGGGCAGTTGAATGCGGCTCTTGTGCGCTGCGAAACGATCGTCGGTGGTGACTCTGGCATGACCCGCAAGGTTTGTGGCCTGGGAATGTCGGCCGTGGTTAAATCGCCGGATCTGCCATTGCGGCGGCGAGGGGTAGCCGACATGACGATGCAACCGGCCCACCAGATTGGGCGTGTCTGGCTAATGTTGAGCATGCTCCTGCCCGGCCCTGCGGTCGCCGCAGCAGGCATCGTTGTCGATGAGGATCTGCGGACGAGCGCTGATATCTACAAGGTCAGCCTTGGCATGCAGAAGCCTGGCCGCACCTGGGACTTCAAGTTCGGCGACTACCACATCGTGTCGAGCAAGACCGGCGTTGCCGTGACCAGCAGCACCAGCTCGTTCCTGACCAACCGTGGAGAAAGCCGTACCCGGCAGGATTACTCGTTCGTGATGAAGGGAGGTGGCTCCGCCACGGCGCGGGTCACGGCCGTTCAAAACGCGGAGGCAAGGGACATTCCCGATCTCGATCTGGGTGCGGGGTTCGCGATCGATCTCGAGGCTATCGAGGGCGGCATCGACGGTTTGCTGGCGTCAATCCTGATCGAAGGGGATCTAAACGAATCGTGGACACTGCTTCTCAACGTCAAGCGCAGCTGGGCCAACACCGTCGAGGAGACCAGGATGTCGCTGCTCAGCAACGGTACCAGGCAGATTCGTGTCGTACCGGTGACTTCCGACCAGCCCGGCGCGAAAAGCAGCTCCCTGCCTGCCCGTGGATACGAATTCTTTGACGAAGACATGCCCATTGCGGCGCTCCAGTACCTGGGAGCCGGTGTACTTGGGTTCAACAAGAACGTCGTTTACCTGCGTCGTGATCTTGAGCCGCAGACCAGGCTGATGCTCGCGGCGGCGATGTCG
>Ga0316188_10001814_pt1 | contig 10154 bp, 10 predicted proteins | sample Phiworburrow1_MG_FD_204933 | JGI IMG/M metagenome (GOLD analysis project Ga0316188, IMG submission 204933) | Coastal sediment microbial communities from Maine, United States - Phippsburg worm burrow 1 | ecosystem: Environmental > Aquatic > Marine > Coastal > Sediment | place: USA: Maine... | reverse complement strand
CATGGTCGTGAGTTGGATTAGAAAAGTTAAAATTGATATGGAATGCTTAGATACCATTGCTAAATACCTATTTTATATTTTAATTATTGATTTCACACTAGAGTCGTTGGATCAAATTCATCGTATTTATGAGGCGGAAGAATCATTTGATATTATTAAAGTATTGGTTAGTGGAAAGTTAAACATTACATTGCTAATAATGCAAGTATTTCTTGGAACAGTAATACCTCTTGGCGTTATTGGGTTTTTTCAAGTGTATAAACCCAATGAAAAAATCAGAAAGATTGCCTACTTTTTTGTGGGGATAATTGTGCTTATTGGAATTTTCTTTATGCGATGGAATGTTGTAATCGGAGGTCAGTTATTCTCAAAGAGTTTGAGTGGGTTCACCTCTTTTAATGCTGTTTATTCTGGTTTGGAAGGTTATGGAATGGTTGCCGTTTGGCTTATTTTACCTTTATTAATTTTAACTTTTTTATTATGGTTAATGCCTCCTTGGAAAAAGGCTGATATCCATAAATAATTAAATAAAAAAAGCTGCCTTTTTAGGCGGCTTTTTTTATTTATTTTAAAACTTCTTATTTTTTTAAGGTTCTCATATAATTTACAATTAACCAACGGTCTTCATCATTTGGTAATTTTTTTGTAAACTCAGGCATGTCATCTCTACCAATAGTAGTTTTGTAGAATAATGCACCATCGGATTGTGCTTGGAATTCTTTTGAAGAAAAATCTCCTAAATCACCATCCATTTCTGCTGCTTTTGGCCCATCACCTAAACCTTTTGCACCATGACAAGATTTGCAGTGCTTTGTATATAATGATTTCCCTATTGACGCATCAGTTGCAGGTGCTACTGGGTTTTTCATCGTTTGATATTGAGCTGGAACTTTCCAAGTAGAAAGGGTGCTTGTGTTTTTAGGTTTTTCAATGATAGGCTCTGTTATAGTTTTTATTTCTGTTTCAATAACTTTTTCATTTATTGGAGCAATTTCTTTTTCTATTTGAGTTGTTTGTTCAATTTGCTGTTTAACTGGAACTTCTTCTTTTTGGGTTGTATTTGTTTTGTCTTCAATTTTTGGTGCTGCTTTTTCAGGGCTTTTGGGTGTGGCTATTTTAGGAGAAGCGATTTCTGGTATTTTTTCAATTACGGGGTCAGTATTTTCAATTCTTATAATTGTATCAATCTCTTTTGTAACTTCAGTTGGTGTATCTTTAGGTATTAAATCATCATTTTTTTTTGTTTCATGCTTACAATTAATGAATGTTAATAAAAGTATTAGGATTGCTAATTTGACAGTATTTTTCATTATTTACAAAAATTGTGAATGAATATTTAGTGAATTTTTTAGATAAAAAAAGCTGCCTAAAAGGCAGCTTTTTTAGTAACTAAAACTTCTTATTTTTTTAAAGTTCTCATATAGTTTACAATTAACCAACGGTCTTCATCGTTAGGTAATTTTTTTGTGAACTCAGGCATGTCATCTCTACCGATAGTAGTTTTGTAGTATAATGCACCATCAGATTGAGCTTGGAATTCTTTTGAAGAAAAATCTCCTAAATCACCATCCATTTCTGCTGCTTTTGGCCCATCACCTAAACCTTTTGAACCGTGACAAGATTTACAGTGCTTGTTATATAATGCTTTCCCAATTGCAGCATCAGTTGCAGGTGCTACAGGGTTTTTCATCGTTTGATATTTTGCAGGAACTTTCCATTCTTCCTGAACAAAAGAAGTGAATGAGTAGAATGCAAATGACAAGATTCCGATGATAGATAAAATTTTGAATGTTTTCATGTTTTTAATTTTTAATTTTAAATGTTAAATGTTTAATGTTTAATGTTTTGAAATTCTGAATAAATTTAAGAATAAATATACAATTATTCCCCATATTCCAAAAATTAATATGTTTGGAAATATAAGTAAGAATAAAGGAGTTTTATTTTTTGGAGACCACATTGTTCTTTCATCAAATGTTGATTCATCTACAATTTGTTTTCCAATTGGTGCATTGATAATTGCTTTAACAGTTCCATAATCATCGCTTTCAAATAAAACTACTTCAATGGTTAATTCCCCATTTAATCCAGGTATTCCTTCTGCAATAGGAACAATTACTGTGCCACTTTCATCAGTAACATTAAATTCTTCACCCATTTTCAATGACTTGAACATTCTTTTAATTTGAACATCTACATAAGCATCGGGAATAGGGGCTCCAGTTAATGGATTTGTAAGGGTTGCGGTAACATAATTAATGCTATCTTCATTGTATAAGCTCGCGTTAATCTCAACATCTTTAAAGCTTACATATTCAGTTGTTTCTTCAAATTGATCGTTTCCTAAAAAATCAATACTAATATTATAGATGCTGTCGACATCTGCTTTTAAAGCATTGATGTTTTTTAGAGAAAATCGACCTTTACCCTCAGCATTTGTTGTCATTTTTCCTAGTTCAACACGGTCTTCATCAGTATCGTTGAAAAAGAATAAATCGATATCTGAAACTTGTACGAACTGCTTTTTTATTTTTGAAGTTGCTTTAACATTAAAATAAATATCACCGTCCATTATTTTTACATATTGGATGGTTAATCCTACAGAATTTTTTTCCTGCTCGTCTTCTTGAGCATTTAAATCAATACCATTAAAAAATGGAATTAATAATAAAGAAAAATATACGAAACGAATTTTTAATAAACTTCTCATTACTTTGTGTTTTTTTCAGTTTCTAAATTATCTTGCTCTTCTGCAGTTCTTTGAATAGGAATTACAGGTAAAAAGCGCACCAATAGTGTAATTATTAATAATGCAGCTGCTAATGTTGCAGATGTAATAAGCCATTCATGTAAACTTGGAAAATAATGATGCCAAGATTCAGGAACACCTTGTATTGGTAAAAAAGGATGTAATAAAGTTGGGGTAACAATTACATAACGTTTCCACCAAGAAGCAATAACTACAGTTAAACCAATAAAAAACATGGGTAATGGCTTTCTCCCTTTTTTAAATAAAAGAACGATGATTGGAATTAATAAACCGCCAATGGTTACAAACCAAAATAATGGAGCGTAATGTCCTGTAAATAAAGTATCTAAATGGGTTAGCTCACCTTTTTTTGCTGTAAAAACAGGAAGTGCATATTCATTTATATTAAAATACAAGTAAATTAAGCAAGCTAAAGTCAATAGTTTTCCCAATTTATTAAAATGAAGATCAGTAATGTAATTTTCAAGATGTCTAAATTTTCTCACCACAAATATGACGGTGATTAGAGCACCAACTCCAGCTACAAATGCTCCTGAAATAAAGTAAGGCGCAAAATTTGTACTGTCCCAACCAATTCTATAGGTTGTTGAAAATAACCAGGCATCAATGGTTTGAAGTACCACACCAACGGGTAAAATAAGCAAAGCAACAATTTTAATTGATTTTGTTTGAATTGCTTTTTGAACTTCACTTCCTGTCCAGTTTAAAGATAATTTACCGTACCATTTACTTGCCGTTGGACTTGTTTTTTCATAATACTTTTTAAGTATTGCTAAATCAGGAAGTAAAGGGAAATAAAGCAGTAAAAAACTAACTGCGAGAAAAGTAGGTATAATTATTACGTCCCAAGTAATTGGTGATTGCAATCTTGCGTGAACAAATAAATTTAACAATCTATCTGGTCGTGCCATATCAATCATAATGGTAATTCCAGCCATTGCTATAGAAGCTAAAGTTATAATTTCAGCAATTCTTACAATGGGTGTTCTCCATTTTTTGTCAGACAATCTTAATATTGCAACAGCAACAGATCCAACAAAACTGGTCGCCACAAAGAATACAAAATTTGAAATATAAATACCCCAAAGTGCATAATCACGCATATTGGTTACAACCTGACCTTTTATAAGTTGATCTATATATGCGATAACTCCAATTATAATAACTATAATTAAAAAGCTTGTCCAAATAACACCTAGTTTACTAAATTTTTTTGGGGCTAAATCATTTAATAATTTATCGTAATTCTCCATGATTATTCAGGTTTTTCTACAGATTGAAATTCATTATATTGCTCTAAACCATCTTCAAAATCTACCAATCTGTCAACTGGTGGTAAATAGTAAACACTTGGTTCAGTTCCTAACCCTTCCATAAGTCTATAACCAGCTTTATCTTTTAACATTTTGCTTAGTCTAAATGTTTCGTCCCCATTGGTTACCGTATCTTCATATTTATCACCAAAATAAAATACACCATTCGGGCAGGCTGTTACACAATGTGGCAGTTCGTCATTTTGTATAGAGTGTGGACAAAAATCGCACTTATCTACAGTTCCTTTAATACTAGGTATACCAGCATGTTCTGGACTTGAAATATGTTGTCCCTCTTCTCCCATATCTAAAGCCAAAGTAATTTCACCTTGATTTGGTTCACTCCAGTTGAATACGCGAGTTGAATATGGACAAGCAGCCATACAGAAACGACAACCGATACATCTTGTATTGTCAATTAAAACCAAGCCATCTCTTCTTTTAAATGTAGCATCAACAGGGCAAACGGTAACACAGGCAGGTTTATCACAATGTTGGCAAGTCGTTGGCATCCAGTATGGTGCAGTTTCATTAGTTTCTTGCATTTTGTAAACCTTTAACCAGGCATTGTCGCCAGTGATATAATGATTTTTGTTACAAGAAACCTGGCATTTTAAAGCATTTTTACATTTTGCCAAATCTACAACCATTACAAATTTACGGTTTGGGATTCCTTCTCGAATAGCAGCACTATTGTCATGTGTTGGAGAATGATCCATTTCCATAACTTCTGATGAATCTACTTGAATAATAGTACCATCAGTAGTCATCAATTCCATTTTATCTCCGGAATTTTGATCGGTTTGTGCTGTTAATTTGGTTGCTAGTTTTGATAAGCCAATTCCACCAATTGCGGTAATTAGACCTAATTTTAGTCCTTTATCAAGAAATTTACGTCTTGAGTCGGTGTTATTTTTATTCATAATTAGTAATAATTAAATGAAATTAAAGTTTTCTGCCCAGCCAGTTCAAAAACGATTCATTTGAAACGTTTTTTTGAATAACCTTTGCATTTTGTATGGTGCTCACTTTAACTTTTACTGCAGTACCATCGGGTTTTAGTAAAGTTTGGTAGGTTTCCTCTTCGTCAGCAATTGGAGTTTCACTAATTGTTGATTTTGAAAAACCTAGAAAAGGAAGGAGTAATGCACTACCAATAATTGGTAAGATGCCTCTTCTTGAGATTTGATTCACTTTTTTAGTAGTATGTTTCATTTTGATTTATTTTATTAAACATATAATTCTTTAAGTAATTTGCTAAATAACTCTAAATATAGGATTCAAAATGGTTACTTAAGAGCCTCAATAAAAGTAAGAATATTATTGAATTTAGTTTATGACTTTAGTCATATTTTAACATTAATTAATTAACTGTTAATCAATTGATTGAGTCTAATTTTAATCATTAATTAAGAATATCCATTTTATTTATGTGCGTTTTGTTACATAATTTGTATTTTTTATAAAATACTAAATTTCTTAAATACAAAACAAATTACAATAATCAGGGTGTAATATTTTTAAAACCTAACAAGTAGCTATAACCTGTTAGGTTTTAACCAAAGTTATCCAATATTTATAAAACAAAAAAATTCAGGAATAAAAACATTATTCCTGAACTTTAGCTATTTATTTGTTTACTTAAAAGTTATAATTTCTTGTAATATTGAAACCAATTAAGATGTCTCCGTCAAAGAAATCATTTTGATTTTTCATATAATTGTATTGTGGTACAATTCCATGATTATTGGTAGCAAATATTTGAAAAGTATGCCCTGATGTTCCAAATTCAACTCCTAAACTAAAACCAGCTTTTGGTTGCAGGTCATCGTTATCAAAACTTGTTAATGGTTGGCTATAATCTAAAATGATTGAAGTACCAGGTGTGATTTTTGCGCGTCCACCAAAAGCCAATCCAATCATATCATTTGTTGTTCCAGCTTCTGCTGCATTCATATGTGATATGCTTGGTGCAATTTGTAATGAAACGTTAGGACTAAATCTACGAGCAATAATTATTTGATTAAAGAATGAATAGCGATCCTGAACCATATTAAAGTTTTCTTCAGATCGAGCATCAATAGTAAAATTTCCATAATAGCTTACACTAAAAGGCATTTTATTAGAAGCTGTTTGTTGTAAAATAGCGCCTTTTAAATTAAAATCTTGTAAACGATAATCTTTGGTAGTTCCAAAACCAACCGCAACTCTATCTAAAATTGAATAAGCAACACCAATTCTAATATTTGAAGCTCCCCAAAAACCAACTAAATCGTTGTCTCCAGTAACCAATCCAAATCTATGAGCCATTACAACTTCAAGGGTGTTTTTTTGAAATAAAACATTGGTTGGGTTGTCAATTAGTGATGCTCCTTCAAATGCAGGTCTTTCTAGTTTTTCAGTTGGGGAAAAAAATGTTACGAATTTTCCTTTTACTTTTGTTGAGTCTTTTTCTTGCGCGCTACTGATAAAAGGGAGCATTAAAAAAACAAAAAGTAGTAATATATAATTTTTCATAATTTATGTTCTTATATGTTAGTTGTTTTTAGCCCCTTGGTTAATCCAACCTTTTATTAATGACATTTGGGTTGTATTAGCTTTTCCATCGTGGTTGCCATTTTGTAATTTATCATACAATGGGCTATTGTCAGCATCACCTGCAATTACATATTCAGGAACAAGTTCAGTGTATGATACACCTTCGCTTAAATCTAAACTATGACTAGAATCATGACAAAGTATACAGTTGCTGTTCCATATAGGTTGTATTTCAGCACCATATTTAATCTCTACATAATTTGGATCATCAGGGTCAGTTGGTATTTCAGGTATAGGTCTTTCTACTAACTCATCATAATAACATGAGTTCAATAACAATCCCCCGCATACTATTATTAGAATTTTAAATATTTTTTTCATTTTTATGTTTTTTGAAATTAAATAACCTTTGGTTTTATTTAAAAGTGAAATTACTTTAATGTGCACTTTTAATAGTAAAGATTACTAAATAAATATTTTTATAAAAAAGGATTAGGAGGAGTACTGCCTCCTAATCTTTTAAATATCTAATAATTATTGTTGCAAATATTCAATTGAATTTTTAAGCAAAGCTTTAGCGTATTTTGGATTGTGAACACCTTCACTCTTATCTTCTTCCAAAGTTTTGTAATTCCAAATTGCTTGTGCATCTTTTACAGAAGCAGTTAGTGGATTTGAATTGCCAGCTCTATTAATACCATCATCACCTAATACATAACCATCTGCATCAATTAATTTTTTATTAAATAATAAATCGTGTAATGTTTGGAAATCGGCTGCAAAACCAGTAACTCCAGCAGGCACAGTTGTATGACAAGTTAAACAAGTCTCTTCAGATGGTGCCCAAGTATGGCCTCCTTCCGCTGCATCAGCAGATTCACCCATATGACAAGCTGTACAAGAAGAAGCTGTTCTATGTGTGCTATCTCCATTACCACCTGCTCCAGGGTAACCAGTTGAACCAGCAATGTTTGCTCCCATAATACCTTCAAAAAGAGTTGATTGAGGACCATGGTGAGGACCATAACGGTAACTTGTAATTACAATAGGATCAGTTCCAGCAGGTACTGGGTAACTATTTCTTGGTTGATGACAAGTAGCACAAGCATTACTTAAACCTAATAAATCAGCAGAGTTAGTGAAATCAATAGAAACACTAGGATCTATTACTAATTTTACAGGATCATTGCTTCTTACGGCATAATCGTTACCGTCATTTTCAAAATCGAAAGATCTGTGATCAGTATGGCAACCAGTACATGTAATAGGATTAGATACTGCATAACCATTTGGGTTTGCAGATTGAACACCGTCCCCATCAACAAAATTTCCAGAAAGATAATCTATGTATCCTTCATTGTTGTGGCATTGTGCACAGCTAGCGCTTGTACCTCTAGCCCAAGAACTACCTGTGGCATGACGAGAACTTGCATAAGCAGCTGTAATTGGGTCTCTGTGTTGGTCAGAGTGACAAGCAACACATTCTTGAACTCCAACACCTTCTATACCTTGTATACCTTGATCACCTAGATCACCTTGTATACCTTGTATACCTTGATCACCTTGAGGTCCCATTATAGGGTCGCTAGTACATTGAATAAACATTAAACTTGACGCTAAAATCATCAAGAAGCCTATTAATTTTAAATTTTTCATAATATTAGATATTTGTTTGTTTTTAATCTTAGTTAAAATTAACATTACATTAACTTTTATAATATGATATTTGTCATTGTTTTGACATTTTTTTATTTTTTTAAAAGGCTGTAAAACAGTATTTTAACGCTTATTTAGAATGACTAAAAGTAATTTCAACAAAAAAAGAAGCAATATTTGTTACACAAGCAAGTAATTTTTGTTGCTTTCTTGTGTGTTTATGTGAAAATGTAATGGCCTGTTTGTTGTATCAAGAATAAATAAAGGGTATATGTATTATATGTATAAATTTATAAGTTTTTAAACCCTATTTTTTTTATTATTGAGAATTGTAAAAAGTGTTTAATTAAATTTATCAGCCCTAGAAATATGGTGTAGACCATTATTTTTGTAAATTTGCAATTCTAAAAAAATATACAATGGCACGATTTGAAATTAAACTTCCTAAAATGGGTGAAAGTGTTGCAGAAGCAACCATAACTTCATGGTTAAAAAAGGTTGGAGATCATGTTGAGTTAGACGAGGCAATTGTTGAAATTGCAACAGATAAAGTAGATTCGGAAGTGCCAAGTGAAGTGGAAGGAACCCTTTTAGAAATTTTATATGAGGTGGATACGGTTGTAAAAGTTGGAGAAACCATTGCTATTATTGAAACCCTTGAAGGCGAAACTTCACCTTCAAAACTTGAAATAGCTAGCAAAGAAATAGTACCTGAAGTTGCAACTATTGAAAAGGAAGTAAATGTTGCCATTGAAAATAAGATCATTGGTAAAATTTCTGAATCAGGGAAATTCTTTTCGCCTTTGGTAAGGAATATTGCAACTACTGAAGGTATTTCAATGGAAGAATTAGAAGCTATTATTGGTACTGGTAAAGATGATAGGGTTACTAAAAATGATATTTTAGCTTACATTGAAAGTGGAAGAAGTGTTGTTGAATCTGTAAAAGAAGAGGTGCAAGTACAGCCAAAATTTATACAGCCGCAAGCACCAGATGCAGTAGTGAAAAAAGAAGCGGTGAAAACTGCAACTCCAGTTTCTGTAAACGGTGAAGATGAAATTATGGAAATGAGCCGTATGGGTAAATTAATTGCACATCATATGGTAGCCTCGGTACAAACTTCTGCCCATGTGCAATCTTTTATTGAAGTTGATGTAACCAACATTGTAAACTGGAGAAATAAGGTTAAAAATGAATTTATGAAGCGTGAAGGTGAAAACATTACCTATACGCCCATTTTTATGCAGGCAGTGGCAAATGCAATTAAAGAGTTTCCAATGATTAATATCGCTGTAGATGGTGATAAAATTATCAAACGAAAAGCTATTAATTTAGGAATGGCTGCAGCTTTAGCAGATGGTAATTTAATTGTGCCAGTAATTAAAAATGCCGATCAGTTAAATTTGGTTGGTATGACCAAAGCGGTGAACAATTTGGCAAAAAGAGCGCGGGAAGGAAAATTAAATCCTGATGACATTCAAGGAGGTACTTATACAGTAACTAATGTAGGTAGTTTTGGAAGTGTTTTTGGAACACCCATTATAAATCAGCCGCAAGTAGCTATTTTAGCTTTAGGCGCCGTTAGAAAAGTACCAGCTGTTATTGAAACTCCTGAAGGTGATTTTATTGGAATTCGTCATAAAATGTTTTTATCTCATTCTTATGATCACAGGGTTGTAAATGGCGCCTTAGGTGGTCAATTTATTAAATCCATCAAGGAAAGCTTAGAAGCTTGGGATGTGAATACAAATTACTAATTTTAAAAATATGCTAAAAAAGAGGCTGTCTAAAAAGTGAATTTAATGTCATATTGAGCTTGTCGAAATATATTTACCTATTGATAATCAATATAAACTTCGATCCTTCGGTAAACTCAG
>Ga0316188_10001813_pt1 | contig 10155 bp, 8 predicted proteins | sample Phiworburrow1_MG_FD_204933 | JGI IMG/M metagenome (GOLD analysis project Ga0316188, IMG submission 204933) | Coastal sediment microbial communities from Maine, United States - Phippsburg worm burrow 1 | ecosystem: Environmental > Aquatic > Marine > Coastal > Sediment | place: USA: Maine... | reverse complement strand
CAATTTCACTACGTTATGCCATAGAGCACAAAGATAACATCCGCGCGTTGGTGATACTTAACACATTTATCGAGCGTTTCCCCGCCAATGAAAAAGAAAGAAAAGAGAAGAACATCATTACCAGTCCATTACCACCCGGGTTTACGTTGCTTTTTAAAGGGGGCGCGTATTCCAGCTTCCTGGTGAGGTATCTGGATTTCTTTCGAAAGTTTGTCTGGATGAGGTGGCGTAAAGGTAATCCATCCAAATTATTAGGGGCAGGATTTCGCAGGCCAGTTGATCCACATGCGATGAAAAACTATTTGACTATTCACGATACGCCGGCGAAGCGTGCCGGACTTGCTACCTTTCCCGGGATGATTCCGAATCGCGCGGATCATCCAAATGCTGACTATGTTGACAAGATACGAGAGGAGCTAGAACATTGGACAATTCCCGTACAGGTAATCTGGGCCGATGGTGATATGGCGTGGAAACCCGATGAAGGTGCACGTATTGCCCAGCTTGTGCCGAATGGGCAATTTTATCTGGTTAGCAATGCCGGACATTTTCTGCAGGAAGATGCTGGCGAAGAAGTAGCTGAGCAAATTATCCGTTTCCTGCGTAGCTATAGCATAGAATAACAATAGGACGTATAAAACCTGCCAGCAGGGTGGGTTAATAACATTTAGGAAGTGTCCGCATATACAGGCGTTACCTTATGGTAAATACAGTGTAAGGGGGGATTTTACTCAATCTCGATCGACCGTTGTCTGCCGAAAATACTCGGACAGTACAAATAAGTGAAGGGCCGTTAATGAATGATTGGCAACATGTGACCAACCTTTGTTCCCACTGGAACCATAAGTTGGCCAAAACGGACAAACTATGGGTTCACGCACATGCTCTGCTATTGTTTCTTTGTTATCCACAAATTCTGTGGATAAGTGCATGGATAAGTTCGCAAACAATAGGGACATTATTCAATTATCAGGATGACTAAATTATGACCAGAACACCACAATCCGAACAACGCATAAAACTAAAGCGCAGTGAAAAGATCTTCACAGGTCTAGGCATGACTATGGTTGTCGTGTCTTTAAGCATCTGGATTCTAACTGAAGCACTCGCGCCTGATTTTACCAAACCAACATGGTACATTGCTTCCCCTGGTCTGACCCTGCTGACATTACTTGTCGGTTTATACCTCGTCCTGCGTGGTACAAAAAGACTGATAAATTCAGCTGTGTCTCGACTGGATATGGCTTTAGAGTGTTTTATTGTTTATCGCGCAGTACGATGGTTAATATTAAATATTATTTTTGTCACTTTAACAATCATCGCATTTATACTGGAAGGAACTTTTGGAAATTCATCGTCATCTGGTAAATCTAAAGACTCCATCCTAAACAAGCCAACTACGCCAAAACCTGAAGGCTCCGAAGCTATTTGGGATGTTGGATCAGACCATCATTATGACAACAAGCCACCACCACCCTTTTCCTAAAAGTGTGGTATTACTTGATCCTCACCCTAAAGCTTTATTTTTTTATTGCACCAGCGCCACTCGATATTCTACCTGCCGCCCTATTTCCAATTTTGTTAGATGTACCACGTAAAATCGAAGAACCTGCTCCACCTGGAGCTGATCCACTACCAACACCACCGCCTCCCATTGCACGAACCATTCCTGCTCCTGAAAAAGCGAGAACAGTCAGCCAGATTGACGGTAATATAATTGTCGCGCCTGTACTGATCGTCTTAATTAAAGGGCCATTTACCAATGTATCGATAAATCCGGCCTCGGAGTAATAAATATCAATAATACGGTTATCAAACCAGAATACAGCCGCCCATATAGCATTAATGAATTCAAAAGCAAAATATGCCAAGGCTAATGCGATAAATGCGCTTAGCTGATATCTTCCAAGGACAAGAACAAAGGGTGCCGCCATAACAACAATCATTTGAATCATTGCCAGTACCATCGGACCTGCAGTTTTCATCACTTGCGCAATGGTTTCAGCTTTCAGCGCTTCTTCCGCACTGTTCATCCAGCCCATACCTGCAAAGATCGAATCCAGAGCGCCTGCGGCGGGTGATTCCGTAGCATCAAAGTTATTGGTTAAATCAACTTCAGTTTTTGCACCTAAATTCGCAGCGTTACTTTCTAAAACCATTTTAAGGATTAAGTCTTCTTTAGTTGCATTATCCGCTGTACCAATGGTTAATACTTCAGAGCCCCACAACATCCAGGCATCAAGAATACTGCCTTCAGCATCATCTGGTATATATTCGAGTAAAAGCTGCCTAAGGCCTTTAGCTGGAACCGCTACACCCGCGCCGGCTTCACCTGACCATACTTCATAGCAATAAGGATTTGCGCCAGAGTTAGTTGCATTATCAGAGTCTCTGAATGTTGTCTGCCGTGTAAAACCGAATTGTTCCATATTTCCGACATAAGCCGATTCATGTCGATAATATTCATCAACTGTATTTAACAATACTCTCGATCCAAGCCAGTCGATGTCCTCAACTGGAGCAATGCCAAGTGGTAGTGGTGTTGGATTAATCTCAAACCGTTCGAGTGCTTTTTTGTAACAGACAGCGTTAAAGTCGGTGAGTCTTTCTCGAAGTGCGTCATCCGTAATTTTTATCTGACCAATACGCATTAACATGAACGAATAGTTATTAGCACAAGACATTGATTTAATCGTTGTGTGCGTAATAGCGCTAGATAAAAACTCAACAAAAAACCATGCTACTGGTTTGTAGACAGTCATACCGGAGCCGGCTGCAAAGCTTGTATCATACCCAGTACCTGTAGCATCACCCGCCCCTGTTGTATTAGCAGTCGGATAACAATCAGGCGTTGCCAAATCATATTTAAGCGTTGCTAAAGTTACTGGCTGACCAGGATAAGGAATAACACAAAGCATCAGAACGAGTATCATACCAACACCTTTCAACTCCAGATCTTTTAAAGTGCTTGCAGCTTCTCCATCTCTATAGTTATCAAGGAAGTTATGCAGTAATGCAGCAATAAATGGCACCAGGGCTAAACCAGAGCCCGTTAAAATATCCCAGATAACACCATACATATTCCATGCGAATATCTGGGTATAAATCTCAAGTATCGTGTTTGCTACCATTTTTTAAAATCCTAACTGCTGAATCATTACGCCTTCAAAGAAGACGAATAATGCCACCAGCTTCCACCACTGTTTTTTAAGATATTCAATATCTTTGTTTCGTGAGTCTTTAAAAGACGTCCATTCTTCTTCCGATAAACTTTGTACATCAAAACGAGGGCGCGTTAAGTATTTGCATATTTGTGGCCACAACGCGACCATTAGCGCATAACCGAATATTCGATACCACATCCAGTCACTTGCTAAATCAAACTCACTCATCGTACTTTCATCGACTCCCGCAATAGATGCGATAACCGTTGCGATAAATATCATTAAAGCAAAACCGCCTAATGATATTGCAATGAATTTGAGGTTTTTTGTCATTGAGGAACGCCAAGTTGATTAACGTTCATAGGACGGACACGACGACTAGAGCTCATTTCCTGAACGTTACGTTCTTCATACCCTAAAATACGTCGAATAGTATTTTGCGCAATTGCCTTACGAGTTTTCATTTCCATATCAAGCTGTGTTAATTCAACTTGAAGCTGAGCTATTGCATCATCAACAACAACTTTTGCCGGTTCAAACGCTGAGACATTCGGCTCTTTAATACCGGTTCTTAGTAACTGTGTTAATAAACGTCCTTGCTCAACAAGTCTTGCGTAAGCAACCTCACTGGCTAGTTTGCTAATCATCTCGCCTTGACCAATCGCATTTTTCTTACGAATTGACATGATTATGATGTCGTTGATAAGTACACCTGGTGGTGCGGAAACTCTATTAAGGTTCTGCCATGAGAGTGTGGTTGCACCTGATACAAGATCTTGTAGATCACTCGTAATAGTATCTGTCATTTCACGATGCATGTAGGTTAAGCCCTTACCCGGTGTGCCGCGCATTTTCTTACAACTATCACAGGTCCGCATTTCTATATCACCTATAACGCGTGTTGCCCATGTCGAAGCAGCAACAGGACCGTTCCAATATGCCCATAAAGGCGTATCATTTCCTAAAGCCGCACCAACGGTTGCAGTTGAACAGCTATTAGTGCGATCGTACATTATGTTATATCCAACCTGGACAACATCTCTTAATGCTCTAATCGGCTGTTGTCCACTACCGCCACTCTTCGTACCACAAATCCAGTCCGCACCAGCGTCACCATGACCACTTCCATCGAATGATCTTTTTGCTGCAACCGCATCTCCACCTGAAGCACTAATTTCTTGCGCCCACTCATTCGATTTTATCGACAATTTGTATTTTTCAAACGGGAATGATTCCTCACCCATTAACACATTAGCCATCTGATCACACGAGGTCTCCGCCCATTCAAAGTCCAGCTTGCCCTGTAATATGCCTTGTTGGAGTAAATCGTATAACCCAGGGTTTGCTCGTTGTATAGCAAGGGCAGGTAAACTGGCAACAGCGCCCGTTGCTGATGAAATAATATTGTCCATCATGTTTTTAAAACCATCTGTTATACCGTTCAGTTGATTACTAACAGAGATCTTTGGATCAAACTCACCACACTCCATGTTCATGTCCCAACCCACACCGAGCTCAAGAATTGGTACGGTATTAATCTTTGTTGGCGCATCCGATATATAACCACCACCAAGTTGGTATTGAATTGCACCAGTCAGTCTAGGCGAATGATTTACGGCTTTTGCATTGACTGCAGATGTACTTAATAGACATGCCGCAGTTACTATTCCTATTTGAATTTTGTTTTTCATTTTATTTTCCTTATATCTAACCGGTGTGATAAATAAGTGTTTGTCCTTGTCTCTTACAGCACTTATAGGCTTTCCAGAAGTTCCATACATAGTTTCCATCTGACGGTCTTCTGCTGAATGCTGGATCACCTGAATAGGGGAATTTCTGGCATGATGTGTCTTTCTGTGGATAGAGCATTTGAAATATACCTGTATCCTTATCATCCTGATCTAAAGGTCCAGCTGGCCAGTAACCGTCGCTCGCAGGTTGACCGATGGTGTAATAAAGATGAGGCTCTACATTACGAGTAATCACATGAGCTGCTCTAAACGCTGATAAAACTGCAGCCTTAAGTGGATCTTGCGCTGTTATGAATCCATGTCTGGGATAGATTGCGCCATAATTATTATAGTAAGTGCCAAGATCATAGATTGTGACCATGGGGACCAGTGATTGTGGGTAAAACATCTCCGGAATGTCCCAACGCCACGCTATCGAATCCAGGTTCGAGATAAAGTACGGGAAGAATGGAAATGTCCGCCCTGCACATGCAAGACCAAAAGTAGATTCAGTTAAAAGATTAAATGCGATTAACGCAGGATTTCCGTACGCATCGACCAGTTTAAAATTAAGATTAGCATGTTGCCCCTTAGTTGATTCTGTACTCACCCCTCCTTCAATACCAACAGAGCCAACATTAAAGCTTTCTATCCAACCGATAATTGTTGTCACCCAGCTTGAATCTGCATCACCTTGCGACACGATGTTTATGTCATGTGATTCAGTCCATGGTTCCGAGTCAGCTCTATCATAAGATTGAATAACTAAATCAGGCACATGGTTTTTTACTTTAACTGTTGTGTTCACCGTACAAATCGGTCCTACGCAAGCCAGCCAGACGCAAATGCCTCTTAGTTCCCAGTTCATGCAAGACAAAGCTGCTTCCATCGTATACGCTGAAATTTCAATCGTGTTAATGACACCAGAGAAAGTGCCAGCATCCGCATGACAAGAGATACACTCAACACTGCCTCTCTTATCTAGTTCAGCTTGAGTATTACCCATCGTAGAATCACGTGTTCCCACAAGGTCATAAGCCATTACATTGCCTGAAGACAGTGCCATTATTGCTAATGAAATAAATAAAGTTATCCGTTTCATTTTTTATTGCTCTTATTATAAATTTGCACGGCTTCTCTTAAAGAAGTCACGCCATAGACAACAGATGTTTCATTGAAAACAATTGCCGGTGTCTTTTTAATTTTTAGTTGAACAGCAGACACGATTGCAAGCCCTCCTTTTTCGAAACCGAGATATATTTCATCCCAGTTAGAACTATTTAAGACTTCATCAAACGCTTCAAGATATGCCGCCTTGTGATCCGTAATACGGGATTTAGACTGAACCTTTTTCTTCATCAACGTATTAAGCTTAAAGGTCGCGTTATTTTTAGTGTCCATGTTGAACACTTCAATGTTCTGGTAACCGTTCAAAGGAATATCCTGAACAACTCGAACCTTATCAGTGTGAAAAACTTTAATGCTTTCTATTGCGGCCGCATGTGTTACTGAGCTAACCAGTAATAAAGCCATTGGTATTATTGTTAGCTTCATGCTGCTTCCTCACTGTCTTTTTGTGCTTTATCCAGACGTTCAACTGTTTGGCGAGCTAACGCCATTTCTTTTGAATTGTTTTTACGTGGCACGGGATCAGCAGGCTTTTCTGCAATTCCACGATAGAAATCAATCATCCTGCCAACGTACTCCGCTGCCTCAACTTCGCTAATACCAAACTGCTTCATGTGTTTTGCGCGTTCTGTTTTCTCATCCTTCTCAGTCCCTGCAAGACTTAAGAATAATGATGGTGGTACATTTCTGAACAGTGCTTCCATATTTTCAGAGAGCACAACACCTTCCGTGTATTTCTTTGGCTCTTTCTTAGATGACAGCATGAGTTGCTTTTGTTCTTCAGTTAGATTTTTGAATCGTGAAATATCCTCAATTTCATCCTGTGGCATAACCAGACAGATCCACCATTCGATCATGTTGAGCATTTTCTTTGCTGCACTTGGGAAATCCGCCATGTTCTGCGTTGCAACCCACCACCAGGCACCTAACTTCCGCCACATTTTTACGACCTTTACAACAAAGGGCGCTAATAGTGGATTCGTCGTAACGATATGCCCTTCGTCTGTCAGCATGACAATTGGACGCTCATCATGTTGATGCTTTTCCGCAAGGTTATTAATGCGCATCATGATGGAGGTATAAGCAATCGCTAACTGTGCGCTATAACCTTCACGCGCAAAGGTCGCCAAGTCCACGATGGTCACATCTGCATCTGGCCACGCTTCGCCCTGGGTATTGAAAACTTCACCTTCAAAGCCATCACAGAACATCCTGAGAGATTCACCCATCTCAAATGCGCGCATTTGTCTGTGCTTAGGGTACTTATCATCGTTAGTAATCATGTTAAAACCATCGGCAACATCGCCTGTCATGGTTTTATGTCCCAATGATTTCGCTTGTTTTGCACCATTCAAGATTGCATCTCGAATCATCCGTCTGTCTGCACGAGTCAATTTCTTGGCTTCTTCTTCCTCACCACCGGTGATCATTAGGGTTGCAATGATCTCCATCTCGCCCATGATGTCACGCTGGTCATCACCTTCATCGCCACCGCCACTGTCTTCTGCCATCATCATGTCAGCAATAACATCCATCGCCGCTTTATCTCGAACTTCTTTCCTTTCGAGTTCCGTCAGTTCGTTATAAGATTTAGTGACACCATTAATTTTTATCTTTTCAGGTATGTGCGCCTTGAGATCATTTTCTGTGATCATTGCTGCATCACTGGCAATACTTGAACCTAATATTTCTTCTTCGTCACAATCGAGTAATTTATCTGCATCAGAAAAAGGCGGAAGTGTTACACCAGAACCAGGCTTCAACTGGACTTTATTTACAGTCATGTCTTTATCAGCGAAATAATCAGCCAATAAGCCAAATGAGTTACCTGCTTCAATGATATATAAACGTGGGCGCAGCAAGGCCATGATTTGCGATGACATATTAGTAATGGTTGCTGACTTACCCGCACCTGTCGGCCCTAGAATTAAACCATGCGCATTCTTCTTACGATCCATGCCGTTGAAAGGATCAAACGAGATCGGTTCGCCGCCTCGGTTATACATTGTTTGACCAGGATTACCTGTGCCCCTATGTCTACCAAAGACCGAAGATAAGTTAGATAGATGTTGCGACCAAACCGGACGTGTTGCTTTAAAGTTTTTGTCCATCGATGTCTCATAGACCATCGGCAGATTGTATATATAGGCATCAAGCCCTAGCGATTCATCTTCTTCGCGAACTGGCGCCATTTGATTCGTTAATAACATGGTACTAACGAGATTGCTTTTCTTTCGTAAATCTCTGACATTCTCACCACGAATATACACACACATCATGGCGCGGAAGATCTTGCCTTTATTGCCCATTACTTCTTTGGCAATTTCGCAATCCTTTCTAGCAGCCGTGGCTTCTATTGATTCCCCTTTTGCTTTATTTTGAATATGGTTTAAATGATTATGAATTTCATCTTGCGGAGTAACGATAATCGTTGTGGCCATAATGGTACCGGGAGGCATCTTGTCCATCATGCAACTGGCTTTGCCAGTCGATGCACCATCAGGTGTAACCGAACTTACTTCTCCGGCAATCTGACCTATCTTTGGTGTTTTACGCAATTTATGGACACGCAAACAACGATGAGGCAGCTCATCAAACCACCATGTCTGTGAATCTGTTTCAGACCTTGGTAGATTGAAGAAAAGACTTTCTGCTAAATCATCGCCAAAAGGCAAGTCATCCTCTTCAACGAAGCCAGCTAATTCGCGAAACTTCTTCTTATCACCATCTGTAAGTAAAGGACGTGGATTAAACCACATGAGAAGCCACTCGTAGAACGTTTTACCGTCATTACGGATAATGGCAATACCCGCATCTTTAAATGCCGTTTGAAGCTTTTCGATAACATCGTTCAATTCTTCTTCTGGCGTCATCCCTGCGTATGATTTCCAGTTTGCTGGTAGTCTGCGATAGACAACCAACTTGATACGTCGGATCTTTCCGCCCCAGGGCGCGTCCAATACTTCCTTATCTTCAAACAAACCGCCTTCTTTACAGATACCACGTAAATGTGACTCCATAATGTCGAGCCATTCTTTTGTGTATGATGAATCTTTACAATACTCTTTGGGGTAACTTCTTAACGAAGAAATATACTCATCCATATTGTCATCATCGTATGTGTACTGCTGAATAATCCACGGACCAGTCGGTAATTCTTCAAAACAATCCTGCAGCGCATCCTGGATCATATCTCTGCGATCTTGTAACCAGTTATAAGAACGACCTTCGGTGGCAATAGGCACAATATCAAAAACGGCACCGACTGACTTACCATCATCAAGCAGAATGGTCTTCGATGACGATTGAAATTCATACCACGGTAATTTATCGATAAAAGATGAAGGTCTACCGTAAATACGCCCAACAGCATCCTTAGTTAATGGTTTTTTCTTTTCATTAGCATCATTACTGGCTTCGACTTCACTATCTTCTACTTCCTGAATCTGTTCAATTGGTTCGTCAGAATCAGCTGGTTGCAATACAAAAACATCCTTTATTTTTTGCGCTATATTTTTCATTCTTGACCCACATAATTGCCACTCATGTCACTTATCTCGCCCGGCATTGCATAATGTTCACGTTCCCACATTTTGAACTCAGTGAGATAACCTGGAATCGGTACCTGTGTATCTGCGGCCAGGTGAGGAGCAACAAACATATACATTGTTGGATTAGGCAGTGTTCTAAACTTCGATTCGAGCTGATTCTTCTCAGAACGGACGTAATTGCTTAATGCAACATCATCCTCAATCATTGGACGACGAAGCACGGCACGTTCATCAAAAAGAACGCCATCACCATTGGTTTGCATGTGTCTGTTATAGACTGATTTCATGTCCTCATCAGGTATAGGAATCAGGGTGTCTTTAGTTGCACATGAAGCAAGTAAGCTAATCGAGATGGCGGTCAGAGCGACGGTTAATATTTGCATAGTGGTTTACCTTTCTTCCTTCAGGGTCATAATCAATTCTTAATTCTTCAGAGATATGTATTGCCATATCAGTACCAGGTGGAATGTATATCGCATCAAATGAGTTTTCCTGACGAGCATCAAGCCAGTCAGTCACTTCATTTAAACCTTCTGAAATTGCTGTATTTTTAGCGACGGTCGTAGGATCACCTGTTAAACC
>Ga0316188_10001809_pt1 | contig 10162 bp, 11 predicted proteins | sample Phiworburrow1_MG_FD_204933 | JGI IMG/M metagenome (GOLD analysis project Ga0316188, IMG submission 204933) | Coastal sediment microbial communities from Maine, United States - Phippsburg worm burrow 1 | ecosystem: Environmental > Aquatic > Marine > Coastal > Sediment | place: USA: Maine... | reverse complement strand
CATGGCCAGATCATGAGCAATAAACAGGCTGTCAGAATTGTGCGTTTGAGAATCATGTCTCCCCCTTGGCGGCAAACGGTTAGGGTATTGCCAGTTCCTGGGCTTTTTGCGTTGCGGGACTTTTCGGGTAACGCCGGCTGAGGTTGTCTACTGCCTGACGGGCTTCGTCGGTCTCTCCCAGTTGCAGCTTGGCAATGGCTATTTTCAACAGGGCATCCGGACTTTTGGGCGCATTGCTATAGTTGTTGAGGACTTTTTCGAATTCCTGGGCGGCCTGGGCATATTGCTGCTGGTTGAAGTAACAGTCGCCCAACCAGAATTGCGCATTGCTGGCGTAGCTATTGTTGGGGAAACGCTGGAGAAAAGTTTCAAAACCGAGGATTGCCGTTTGGTATCGACCCGAGGCATAGTCACCGAAGGCCTGCAGATAAATTTCCGTCGGTGAACTTTCTCCAGTCAACGGTACCGTGGCGAGGCCTGGTGTTGACATCCTCTGGCCGGGTTGGTATTCGGTCGGCGTTTTTGGTGCAGACTGGCGCAGCTTCTCAAGGTCTTCGGTTTGGCGTTGCAGGCGACTTTCCAGCTCTGTGACCTGGCGGGACAGGCTCTGGACGGCCTGCTCCTGCTGCTCAAGCGACGCTTGCATCCGGCGCATGTCCACAGTCAGGTTGCTGGACGGCGGCGTCGATGGTGGAGGGACACACCCGGCCACAAACCCGATGGTCGTGATTACGGGCAGAATTCTGCAAATCAGCTTTGCTAAAGGGATTGTCATGTTCTTCAATCGGTTGTGGTTGGAATTGAAATTCCCTAAAAATTATAAGCTTTTTCGCGCCTTGTCAAGCATCATGGCGCGGAGCAGAACCAGCTATGCATTAATCTTGCACTGCATGAAATATGCCTCCATGTGATAGAGTGAGCCATGAAATTCATAATGGGAGGCTTCCCTGATGGTTCCTGAGCTGCTGGCTCCGGCCGGAAACCTGGAAAAACTAGAGATCGCCCTGCGTTACGGGGCCGATGCTGTCTATTGTGGCGTCGAGCAGTTCAGCTTGCGCGCGCTGGCCGGCAACCTGACTGTGCCGGAGCTGTCCGAGGCCTGCACTCTCGCCCATTCGCTGCATAAACGGCTCTACCTGACCCTGAACGCTTTCCTGCGTCCTGGAGAGGAAACGGCGGCCCGAAATCTCCTGGAAACGCTGCGACAAGTGCCGGTGGATGCCTATATCCTGGCGGACCCGGGGATGCTCCACCTGGTGCGTCAGGTCGATCCGCGTAAAGACGTGCATCTGTCCACTCAGGCCAACACCACAAGCGGCTTGGCGGCGCATTTTTGGCAGTCTCAGGGCGTCAAACGGCTGAATCTGGCCCGGGAGTTGAGCTTGCAGGAAATCAGGGCGATCCGTGAGGCGGTCCAGCTCGAACTGGAGGTGTTTGTGCATGGCGCCATGTGTATGGCCTATTCCGGACGTTGCCTCCTGTCTGCGGGGCTTTCCGGACGGAGTGCCAATCGAGGGGCCTGCAGCCACCCCTGCCGCTGGAAGTACGCGCTGCAGGAAGAGTCGCGGCCTGGAGAATATTTTCCGGTCGAAGAAGATGCCCGGGGAACCTATATTTTCAACAGTCGCGACCTCTGCCTGATTGATCACCTGCCGGCGCTGGTCTGCGCCGGAGTCGAAAGCATCAAGATCGAGGGGCGCATGAAGAGCCTGTACTACGTGGCGGCGGTGACCAGGGTTTACCGGGCGGCACTCGATGCCTGGCGCGATGACCCGGATCATTATCACGTTGACCCGAGCTGGCACAGGGAACTCGAAGCGGTCAGCCATCGTCCTTACGGGACCGGCTTCCTGTTTGATCAGGAGCATGCTTTTGTTCATGCCGAGGACAGTCACTATCTGCGGGATTGCGATTTCGTCGGTATCGTCAAGGAACAGACCCCGTCGGGAGACTGGCTGGTGGCCGGACGCAATCGCTTTCGGGGCGAAGACTGCCTGGAGATCATCGGTCCTGGCATGCGCCAGGCAGAGTTCGTCTTCGTGGAAGCAGTCAACGATCAGGGGGATGTAATCACAACTGTGCAGCCCAATGCTTTGGTGCGCATGGCTCTGCCTGACGGCAGCAGTCCCGGCGACCTGCTGCGCCGATGGCGGCGCTGAAAGCGCTTCACGCCTGCCAGAACTGCCTGCTGCGAATGTCGCAGCAGGTGAGTTGGCGACCGTAGACGCAGCCGGTATCCAGACCCATTCGTGTAGCTGTCAAGTAGGGTTCTTGAAGTGGTGTGTGCCCATAGACCACGGTCTTCCCCCAGTCGAAGTCCGAGTTGATGAATTCCTGGCGAATCCAGAGCAGGTCTCTGCTCTCCTGCTCGGCAAGCGGCAAGCCGGGACGCAGCCCGGCGTGAACGAAAATATATTCGTCCGTCTGATAATAGTTGACCAGGTGGTCGAGAAAGGTACGATGTGCTTGGGGGATCGGCCACTGCCGGCTGTCGTGGTAACTGTTCAACGTCTTCAGCCCGCCGTTCAGAAGGAATGCCGCCGGATCGCGCCCGGCCAGATAGTCAGTGAACATTTCTTCATGGTTGCCACGCAGAAATATGGTTGCCGGGAAGCTTTTGCCGAATGCGATCAGGAAATCGATGACACCGGCGCTGGCCGGACCGCGGTCGACGTAGTCGCCGAGGAAAACCACCTGGTCTTCTACTCCAGGCGCGACTCGGTCCAGCAATGCTTCGAGTTGCCGTAGGCAGCCGTGAATATCACCGATAGCAAGCAGGCGTCCCTGCCTATGCGTTTTCTTTGTTTGCATCATCTCCCATTCTACCCGTTTTTACAGCGCTGTGAAGAGTGGGAAGGGCTTGTTTGTCGGAAGTGTTCGCGGCATACTTAAACAGTTTGCAAAAAACGCGAGCTTTTCTCCTGAGGTGTCAATGCGGATCAAGCTGATTGCCAATCCGGTCAGTGGCGGTGATGCCCGGCCACGTATTCACAGGGCCGTAGCCGAATTGCAAAGACTTGGTGCCGAGGTCAAGCTTTGTCTGACCGAGGCCCGCGGTGATGCCAAAAAGTTTGCTGCACAAGCGTTGTCGGAAGGATTTGACCGCATTGTCGCGGCTGGCGGTGACGGTACACTCAATGAAGTGGTCAACGGAGTTGCTTCACCGGCGTTGCCGATCGCTTTCCTGCCCCTCGGCACGGTCAATGTATTTGCCCTCGAAGCGGGGATCCCAATGACCCTGGAGCATGCCTGTGCCCTGGCCGTTCATGGGGTCCCGCGCCGGATTACGCTTGGCAGGATCGATGCCGACCTGTTCCTGCTGATGGCGAGTGCCGGCTGGGATGCCGAGGCGGTGACGCATGTGCGTTCCGATCTGAAACGATTTATCGGCCGTTTGGCTTATGCGGTCAGCGCCCTGGAGGTTCTGCTACTGAAGAGTCCGGCAGCGCTGGAGCTGGTTACGCCGGATGGCCGTAGCCATACAGGATATGGCGTGGTGGTGAGCAACTGTCGTTACTACGGAGGGCGCTACACGGTAACCCCCGGGGCTTCGATGTTTCGTGAAGATCTCGATATCTGCCTGCTGCTTCAGGGCGGGAGGTTGGCCATGTTGAAGTTTGCCGCGGCGCTCTTGCTAAAGCGCCCTATGCGACCGCCGCTGGTCGCGTTTTTCTCTGTTATGAGCAGTGAATTGCGGGGGCAGGATATTGCCGTGCAGGTCGATGGTGATGCCTGGGGGCGTTTGCCGGTGCGGATTGAGGCCGTTCCCGGTGCGGTTGCCATGGTCTTGCCTGCCATGGCCGGTCCCGAACCGCGAGGAGCGAGTTCATGACGAAAATCGTATCCCGAGACGTTGTGTTTTCCGGACGGGTTCTTGACGTGGCGGTGGAAAAGCATCAGATGCCCGATGGTCGTCAGTCGAGTTTTGAAATTATCCGGCATCCGGGCGGAGCCGCTGTGCTGCCGATTTTGCCCGATGGCCGGGTCTTGTTGATTCGTCAGTACCGGCCAGCGATTGGCACAATGCTTTACGAAATTCCTGCGGGACGTCTGGAGCCGGGGGAAACGGCACAGGACTGCGCCGGGCGCGAATTGATCGAAGAGGCCGGCTTTGCCGCGGCGCAATTGATGCCGCTCGGCGGATTCTGGAGTACGCCGGGTTTCTGTGATGAGTATATTCATCTTTTCTTGGGCCGAGAGCTCGTTGCCGGGGAACAGAACCTCGAGCCTGACGAGCTGATCGAACTCTGCCCGATGGCCCTTGCCGACGCTCTGCACAAGATTGACGGAGGAGAAATTCAGGACAGCAAGACCCTTATGGCGTTGCTGCTGTACCAGAAGCTCTGTCTGGAGAACGCCCTGTGACCAGCTTGCCGGAACACTATGCTTCGCCACTGCACCTGCCCTTTAACCGGGCCTGTCTTGCCGGGCAGTTTGCCCTGAAGGGCCCCGGTCAGGACACGGGTGGGGTCGGCTACTCCGTGCTGCTGAGCGGTAGCAAAATGCTGGCGGCAAGGGAGGACGGCCATTTGGTGCTGCCCTTCGGCGTCTGTCCCGATGAGCCGGCGCTCTATCTTGGTCGCTGGCGGGGAGAGCCCTGCCGTCTGGTCGAGCTGGGAGATGCGCATGGCTTGCCTGGTGAGCTCGAGGGCCACTGGCTGCTCGAAGAGAAACCTCAGCTACCGATCGACCTGCTTTCCCTGGGGGGGATGGGGCGCATGATCCTGCACTGGCAGGAACGCAGCCGTTTCTGCGGTTACTGCGGTCAACCGACCAGTTGGTTGGCCGAGGAGTGGGGACGCAACTGCACCTCCTGCCATGTCCATATGTTCCCAGCCATCCACCCTTGTGCCATTGTCCTGGTGACCCGTCCAGGGGAAGTGCTGCTGACCCGCAAGCCGAACTGGGCGGCAAACCGTTACAGCCTGGTTGCCGGTTTTCAGGATTTCGGAGAATCGCTGGAAGAGACGGCTGTTCGTGAGGTTGCTGAGGAAACTGGGGTCAAGGTGGACAATGTCCGTTATGTCGGCAGCCAGTGCTGGCCATTCCCGAGCCAGGTGATGGTCGGCTTTGTCGCCGATTATGTTGCCGGGGAGATCAGGATCGATACTACTGAGCTGGCCGATGCGCGCTGGTTTCCCGTGACCGAGCTGCCCGGCCTCCCCCCCAAACGCAGCATCGCCCGCTATATCCTGGATAAAATCCTCAGGCTGCCCTGATCGCCCCTATGAGGCCAGCACCATGACAAGCACAAGCTTCGGCAAACGTTACTTCCTGCTGCCGCGCGCCCAGATCGGCCAGCTACGCTTTATCTTGGAAAGCTATGACGGGTTGGCTTTTGCGCGCACCCTCGACAAGCAGAATGGACTGGTAGAGATTGCCTATCCAGTCAGCCGTTACGGCGATGCCGATATCCTGCTCAAGGCGCTCGCTGTGGAGCTCGGTCTGCAGGAAGTGGCTGTTCCGGAGCAGGTCCCACCTCTTTAACCCGTGATGACTTCAATCACCGGCGGATCAAGCAGGGCCTTTTTGACGGAACACTGATCGGTGGCGCGAATGATGGCGCCGCGATATTTCTCCGGAAAGCCGTCAGGCAGATGCAGGGTGATCGCGATACGGTCAAGATGCTTGGTTTCGGCATTCCGCATGCTGCTCAGCGTCAGGCGCATGCCGGCGGTCGACAGGTCGCGTTGCTGGCAGAAACGCAGGGCGTAAAATCCGGCGCAGGTTCCTAGCGAGACCAGAAAGAGATCGAACGGTGAGGGCGCCGTGTTTCGGCCGCCGTTGATTTCCGGCTGGTCCGTTGCGATCTCGAAATTCTTGTATTGGGCATTGACTTCAACGCCCCCCGGAAAAGTGATCTCCATCATGTGCAGTCCTCCAGTGGTTTTTTTACTTGAACCTGTCGTTGTTGTTCGGTGAATAAGTAGTGATAGTATGCAGCTATCCCAAGACAGGTTGACGCATGAAGACTCTCCTCGATTTTTTCAGCTCGCTAAAGCTGACTCTGGCCCTTTTTTGCTTACTCTTTTTGGGCAAGCAAAAAGAGTAAGACGGCTTCAGGGAACGGAACTCCTGCAGGGGCTGTCCCCGCAAGGCGACCGTCCCTTTGATTTAATGATTGTTGCGTTCCCCCTGTAAAGCCGGGGACAGCCCCCTCACGCCATGAAATCAATCCGGCGAAGAAAAAAACTCGTCCGCCTGCACTGACGCATTGGCAGATTCAGACAGTTTTTCTTCGTACCCCGGATTAATCTCAATCTGTTTGGCTGCACTTGACGGTAGGGGAACGTCAAAGGCAAAACAAAGACCTAAAAGGCAACGGGCAACAGATGTGCTTTCTGTTGGCCGTAGATCACCATTTCTCTTGCTCCGGCTCTAATTTTACCAGTTCATAAGCCCGTCTGCCCAGCCCCACTTTTTCGCCATGCTCCAGTTGCACCTCCCAGTCGATCAGCGGATAGACGCCGCGGAACTTGTCGCACCCCGGCTCGTGGCCGGTCTGCATGGCCGTGTTCGGCAAGCCGCGGGCCTGATTGACCAGGTCGGCAGAGGCCTGGTCAAGAGCCACCGGGTCAGTTGCCGCAAGGATGCCGAGGTCGGGAACGATCGGTGCGTCGGAGTGACCATAACAGTCACAGGCTGGCGACACCTGTGTAATGAAGTTGACGTACAGCACTTGCCGGTTCTTGCCGGTAATGGCTCCCAGGGCGTACTCGGCCATTTTTTTCATGACCAGGATGGATTCCTCGTTCCACTGGATGCGGATCGCCTGGGGTTCGCACACCGTGATACAGCGGCCACAACCGACACAGCGGGCCGAATCGAGAATCGCCTGGCCACTGCTGAGATCGATCGCCTCATGAGCGCAGGCCTTGAGGCAGGCTCCGCAGGTGGTGCAGTGCTTTGCGGAGATGCTCGGCGCAACAGTAGAATGTTGCTCGAGCTTCCCTTCACGGCTGGAACAACCCATGGCCAGATTTTTGATCGCACCGCCGAAGCCGGTCAACTCGTGGCATTTGAAATGTGAGAGCACGATCAGGGTGTCCGCCTCGAGGATCTCCAGCCCGATGTCAACCGCGCCAAGCAATTCCCCCGGAACGGCAACCCGGCGTGCCGAATGGCCGCGCAACCCGTCGCTCATAATCAACGGCGCATTGACAACGGCATAGGCGAAGCCGTTTTCTATGGCGCAGGTCAAAGCGGACACGGCTTCTTTGCGCTCGCCCGGATAAAGGGTGCTCGAGTCGGTTAAAAAAGGTTTGCCGCCGGCAGCCTTGACTTGGTCGACGATGCGGCGCACGAATGTCGGCCTGATGTAGGCGTGTCCGCCCTTTTCGCCGAAGTGCATCTTGATGGCAACCAGTCCGCCTGGGCGGATGATGTCAGTCAGTCCGGCGTTGTTGATCAAACGCTCCAGTTTGGTATGCAGGTTTTCACGCATGCCCGCGCGCACGTCCGCGAAATAAACCCGTTCGGCCATTATCTCCTCCTGAGATCGATTCTTTCGTTCAGAAAATTAACAACATAATGCTGTGACGACAATCGGTGGGTAACGTACAAAGACCCTCGCTAGGCCTTTGTCCACAGTTGAGGGTTAATTATCGAGAGGGCTATGACCGGTTTCTAATGTTACTGTGGGGACTCCGCCTGCTGGTTGAGTTGGCCGTAGGACTCGACCTTGCCGTTCACCAGGTGGACATAGTAGCGCTCCCAGAAGCGATTCACGGGGATGTACCAGAGGTATTCCTCACTACCACTGCCCGAAGCATTCGTTGGGTTGCCCATCTGCTGCAAGACCTCGGCCTTGGTCATGCCAAGTTCAAGGTTCTGCAAGCCGATCCAAGGGGCGCAGCCGCCTATGAGAACAACCAGAACTATCAAGAGAAGCCATCTGCGCATCGTTTTCCTCCTTAAATTCAGGATCAATTTCATCCAATGGTGTTGGCATATCATGATCTTTCGGGGGGCGGCTGTTGCGGATCCGGATCTTCATGTCGCAGGTAGACAGTGGTACTCGGGAAAGCGATTTCCAATCCCAGATTTTCGAGAATGTCCATGATCTGCAGGCAGAGATCCTCCCGGGCTTCGAGATATTCTCCCCAGACGGTCGAAGTGGTGAAGCAGTAGACCATGATGTCGAGGGAGGACGCCCCAAAGTCGGTAAAGTTGACTAGAAAAAACTCCTGATCAATGGCCGGATGACTTTTCAACAGTTCGCGGATGCGACGGACCGCTTCACGCATCTGTTCTGACGTGGTGTCGTATGAGACGCCGACGGTCAGGCGTATCCGCCGCTTGGGCATGCGGCTAAAGTTGTCGAGAGCCATGTTGGCGATAATGTTGTTCGGTACGGAGATCAGGGTTTTGGCAAAGGTGCGGATCTTGGTCGAGCGGAAGCCGACAGCCTCGACCGTCCCTTCGAGGTCGCCGGCCTTGACCCAGTCGCCGACATGAAAAGGTCGGTCGAAGATGATCATGAGTGAACCGAAGATGTTCGATACCGTGTCCTTGGCGGCCAGGGCAAAGGCCAGGCCGCCGATGCCGAGGGAGGCGAGGACCCCGGTCACCGGATAACCGAAGGTCTGGATCGTCATGAGGCCGGCCATAATTACGATAAAGATGCGCAGGCTTTTCCGTAGCAGGGGGGCCAGGTGATCGTCGAGGGTCGACTCGGTGCTGGCGGCCCATTTGCCCAGGTAATGGTCCACCATGTCGACCAGGTTGAAGAGGAACCAAGCGACGTCGAAAATGACCAGCGCCTTGAGCACCGCGATCGAGAAGTGGGCCATATCGACAGGGTCGGAGGGCAGTTGCAGGATCTGCAGGGCGACGAAAAGGCCGATCAGGAAGACGAAGAATTCTGCAGGTTTCTGCAGACAGGCAAGAAAACGGTCGTCCAGTTCTTTGCGGGTTTTCTGCGCCAGTGGCAGGATGGCCCGGGTAAAGAAATAGGCGAAGAATTTCTTGGCTAGGTAGGCGATGAGAATAACCCCGAGAGCAGTGGCGTACTGCCAGACAGTGATGCCGAGAAGCTCGCTTTTCATCCACTCTGCCATGCTCTTCTCCTTCGGTTACTCTCGAACTAAATCAATACTTTAAGCTAACAGATGAAAAAGTTAAAAGCAAGGCTGCGGGAGCTTTTCAGGAATATGTTGAGATGGGCAGTGCTTGTCCGAGTTTATGGTAAAATGGTTACGATAATTTACTCGGATGTTTGCATCACGACGGACGAAGGAGAGATAACCGATGACTATCAACAGTCTCAACAATTTCAATACCCGACAAACCCTCACAGTTGACGGGACAAATTACGAATATTTCAGCTTGTCTGAGTTCGCGACCAAGCGCGGTGAGGTGAAGCGTTTGCCGCTGACTCTCAAGGTGCTGTTGGAAAACCTGTTGCGCAACGAGGATGGTCACACGGTGACGGTGCAAGATATCAACGCCGTGGTCGATTGGCTGGGAGAGCACAGCTCGGACCACGAAATTGCCTTTCGACCAGCGCGGGTTTTGATGCAAGATTTTACCGGTGTGCCGGCGGTTGTCGACCTGGCGGCGATGCGTGATGCCGTGGCCCGGGTTGGCGGCGATCCACAGAAGATCAACCCACAGATTCCGGTGGACCTGGTGATTGACCATTCGGTCATGGTCGACAAGTATGCCATGCCTGAAGCCTTCGCCTATAACGTCGATAAGGAAATGGAGCGCAATTTCGAGCGTTATGCTTTCCTGCGCTGGGGGCAGCTGGCCTTTGATAATTTCCGCGTGGTGCCACCCGGCACCGGCATCTGTCACCAGGTAAACCTTGAGTACCTGGCCCGTACCGTCTGGTCGGAGGATGTTGGCGGCAAAAAGGTCGCCTACCCGGACACTCTGGTCGGTACCGACAGCCACACCACCATGATCAACGGCCTGGCCGTGCTCGGCTGGGGGGTGGGCGGCATCGAGGCCGAAGCCGCCATGCTGGGCCAGCCAGTCTCAATGATCATTCCCGAGGTTGTCGGTTTCCGCATGACCGGCAAACTGCGCGAAGGTGTGACTGCGACGGACCTGGTGCTGACCGTGACCCAGCAGCTGCGTAAGTTCGGTGTGGTTGGCAAGTTTGTGGAGTTCTTCGGAGATGGTCTCGCCAAGCTGCAACTGGCCGATCGTGCGACCA
>Ga0316188_10001808_pt1 | contig 10163 bp, 8 predicted proteins | sample Phiworburrow1_MG_FD_204933 | JGI IMG/M metagenome (GOLD analysis project Ga0316188, IMG submission 204933) | Coastal sediment microbial communities from Maine, United States - Phippsburg worm burrow 1 | ecosystem: Environmental > Aquatic > Marine > Coastal > Sediment | place: USA: Maine... | reverse complement strand
GGCGATGAAGGCCGCCTCTACCGCAGCTGGCTCGCGCGTGTGGCGGCCGACCGCGGGCTTGACTGGCCACAAGGTCGCGCCGCGGCACGCTCCGCGATCAGTGCCCTGCCACGCGAGCCGATGGACGCCGTGGCACACGCGGTCGACCGGCTTGCGCTGCCGCCCGAGGGCCTGGCCGCGTGCCTGACCGCATGGCTGCTGGACCTCAACGGATGGGCCGCGGCCTGCGCTTGGCAGCGCTGGCAGGCTCGCCTGGGCGGCAGCGACGATGCGCGCCTGGTCGACCTGTTGGCGATCCGCGCCGGTTGGGAGCTGCTGCTGGCCGATACGCTGCCGCCCGCGACGGTGCAGGCCTGGGCGCAGAGCTGGGCGCGCATCGACGCCACGATCGTGGCTCAACGCGCGCTGCAGCACGACGGGTGGCAGCAGCTGCAGGCGCAGGAGCGGCAGCTGCAGGCCGAGCTGATCGCCGAGATGTCGCGCGCGCCACGGCAGCCGCCGGTCGCGCCCTTGGTGCAGGCCGTGTTCTGCATCGACGTGCGCAGCGAGGTGCTGCGGCGAGCGCTGGAAGCCGCCGACCCGTCGATGGCCACGCGCGGGTTTGCCGGCTTCTTCGGCCTCGCGGCGGACTACCGGCCCGCCGGCACCGCGTGGCACCAGCCGCAGCTGCCGGGCTTGCTGGCGCCCGCCTACACGATCGACGAACAGGCGGCCGAACGCCCGCTCCAGCAGGTCTTGACCGAACGGCGCCGCGCCCGGCTCGCAGGTGCCGCAGGCTGGGACGGCTGGCGCGGCACGGCGGCCACCGGCTTCTCGTTCGTCGAGTCCTGCGGCGTGCTCTACGCCGGCGCGCTGCTGCGGGCGAGCCTGCCGCAGTCCGAGCCGGGGACGCCCTGGGCCCGGGCCGGCCTGCGCCCCGCCGAGGCGCGCGCGCTGCGCCCGCAGCTCGCGCTGGGCCCCGAGGAGGCCGCCGACCTCGCGCTCGGCGTGCTGCGCGCGATGGGCCTGGTGTCGGGTTTCGCGCCGATGCTGCTGCTGTGCGGCCACGCCGGGCAGAGCGCGAACAATCCGCACGCCGCAGGCCTGGACTGCGGCGCCTGCGGCGGACAGAGCGGTGAGGTCAATGCGCGTGCGCTCGCTGCGCTGCTGAACGACGTCGCGGTGCGCGACGCGCTGCGCGTGCGCGGCGTCGACATTCCGCCCAGTACGCACGTGCTCGCCGGCCTGCACAACACGACGACCGACGAGGTGCAGCTGTTCGACACCGAAGCGGTCCCGCCGTCGCTGACCGGTTCACTCGTTGCGTTGCGCCGAGCGCTCGCGGCGGCCGGCGACGCGGCGCGCGCAGAGCGTGCGCCCGGCCTGGGCCTGCCCCCGCTGCCGGCACCCCAGCTGCTGCGCCGTCTGCGCGAGCGCGCCACGCACTGGGCCGAGACCCGGCCCGAGTGGGCGCTGGCCGACAACGCAGCATTCGTCGCCGCGCCGCGCGAACGCACGCGCGGCGCGATGCTCGGCGGCCGCGTGTTCCTGCACGACTACGACCACCGGCAGGACCCCGACGGCGGCGTGCTCACGCTGATCCTCACCGCGCCAATGGTGGTCGCGCACTGGATCAACCTGCAGTACCTGGCCTCGAGCGTGGACCCGCTGCGCCACGGCGCCGGCAACAAGCTGCTGCACAACGTGGTGGGCGGTGGCGTCGGCGTCTTCGAGGGCAACGGTGGCGACCTGCGCATCGGGCTGCCCTGGCAGTCGGTGCACGACGGACAGCGCCTGCGCCACACGCCACGGCGCCTGTCGGTGTTCGTCGAGGCGGCGCGCGAGGCGATCGACGCAGTGATCGCCGCGCACGATACCGTGCGCCAGCTCGTCGATCACGGCTGGCTGCACCTGCTGGCGATCGAAGGCGATGGCACGCCGCGCTTCGTGCGCCGGTGCCGCGGCGGCGGCTGGGAGGACGCGTGCTGACACACCTGCAGCGCCTGGAGGCCGAGGCCATCCACATCATGCGCGAGGTGCTGGCCGAGGCGGAGAACCCGGTGATGCTCTACAGCATCGGAAAGGACTCCACCGTGATGCTGCACCTGGCGATGAAGGCATTCTGGCCGGCGACGCCGCCGTTTCCGCTGCTGCACATCGACTCCACTTGGGAGTTCCGCGACATGTATGCGCTGCGAGAGCAGGTCGCCGAGCGCTACCGCGTGCAGGTCATCGTGCACCACAACCCCGAGGCGATGGCGCTGGGCATCAATCCGTTCGACCATGGCAGCGAGATCCACACCGACCTCTGGCGCACGCAGGGGCTGAAGCAGGCGCTGGATCGGCACCGATTCGACGTCGCGCTCGGCGGCGGCCGGCGCGACGAGGAGAAGAGCCGAGCGAAGGAACGCATCTTCAGCTTCCGCAATGCGCAGCACCGCTGGGACCCCAAGGGCCAGCGCCCCGAACTCTGGCGTTTGTACAACGCGCGCAGGCACAAGAGCGAGTCGATCCGTGTGTTCCCGATCAGCAACTGGACCGAGCTCGACATCTGGCAGTACATCCACCTGGAAGACATCCCGGTGGTGCCGCTGTACCTTGCGGCCGAGCGGCCGGTGGTCGAGCGCGACGGCGCATTGATCATGGTCGACGACGATCGCATGCGGCTGCGCCCGGGCGAAATGCCGACGACGAAGAAGGTGCGCTTCCGCACGCTGGGCTGCTACCCGCTGACCGGGGCGATGGAATCGCAGGCCCGCACGCTGCCCGCCGTGATCCAGGAGATGCTGCTCGCGCGCACCAGCGAACGCCAGGGCCGCGTGATCGACCGCGACGGTGCCGCGTCCATGGAGCGCAAGAAGCAGGAAGGCTACTTCTGACGCGGCGCCGCGCGACGAGTGCGCCCGCCGGGCGGCTCGCGATCGGGGCGGGCGCTCTACTTCGCGAACAGCTGCGCCCGGTCCCGGAACGACTTGAACTCCAGTGCATTGCCTGACGGGTCGCGGAAGAACATCGTCGCCTGCTCGCCCACCTGGCCCGCGAAACGGACGTAGGGCTCGATCACGAAGGTCAGGCCTTCGGCGCGCAGCCGGGCGGCCAGCGCGTGGAAGTCGTCCCAGTCCAGCACGACGCCGAAGTGCGGCACCGGCACGTCGTGGCCGTCGACCGGATTGTGGTGGTCGGGCGTGCGGGGCGGCGCCAGGTGCGCCACGATCTGGTGACCGAAGAGGTCGAAATCGATCCACTCGTCGCTGGAGCGGCCTTCCGGGCAGCCCAGCAGGCGGCCGTAGAAATCGCGTGTCCGTGCCAGGTCGTCGACCGGAAAGGCCAGGTGGAAGGGGGCGATAGGTTTCATGGCGTCGGCAACGGTTGATTCAGGTTGGCTCTGGCAGACTGCCGCGATGCTATCCGTCTTGCTGCTGCCTGGCCTGGCCTGCGATGCCGAACTGTTCCGCCACCAGCAGGCCAGCTTGGCCGAGGCGCACCGGGTCCAGGTCAGCGACGTGCACGCGCGCGAGGCCACCTTGCCCGCGATGGCCGCGCGCCTGCTGACCGAACACGACGGGCCGCTGGTTCTGGCCGGCTGCTCGATGGGTGGCATGCTGGCGCTGGAGGTCTGGCGCCAGGCGCCGGCCCGGGTGCAGGGCCTCGCGTTGCTGGGCAGCACGGCGCGGCCCGACCCGCCGGCGCGGCTGCGGCTGCGCAGCGAGGCCATCGCGCTCTTCGAGCAGGGCCGGATGGACGAGGTTCTGCGCGCCAGCATGATGCTCGCCTTCCACCCGCGCCACGCCGCGGACCGCGTGCTGAGGAACGACTACCTGGCCATGGCTCGCCGGGCCGGCGCCCGGCAGCTGATCGCGCAGAACCGGGCCGTGATGGCGCGCGAGGACCTTCGGCCGTGGCTGGCCGGCATCCGCTGCCCGCTGCGGCTGCTGGTGGGCGACAGCGACCGCCTGGCCCCGTTGGAGTGCTCGCAGGAGATCGCCGACGCCGTGCCCGGCGCGTCGTTGACCGTGCTGAAGGACTGCGGCCACATGCCGACCTGGGAGCAGCCCGCCGCCGTGACGGTGGCGCTGCAGGAGTGGCTGGCCGGCCTCAGCGCGTGATCACGCCGCCGCCCAGGCAGACTTCGCCGTCGTAAAGCACGGCCGACTGCCCTGGCGTGACCGCCCACTGGGCCTGCTCGAAGCGCAGCTCGAACCCGCCATCGCCCGGATGGAAGGCGCAGCCCATGTCGGGCTGGCGGTAGCGCGTCTTGGCCGACAGCGGGCCGGCGGCCGGCGCCACGCCCGCCACCCAGCTGCAGTCGGCGGCGGCCAGCGTGTCCGACATCAGCCAGGGGTGGTCGTGGCCCTGCACCGCCACCAGCACGTTGCGGCGCAGGTCCTTGCGCGCCACGTACCACGGCGTGTGGCGGCCACCGCCGGACTTGACGCCCCCGATGCCCAGCCCCTGGCGCTGGCCCCGCGTGTAGAAGCTCAGGCCGACGTGGCGGCCGACGACGCGCCCGCGCTCGTCCTCGATGTCGCCCGGCTGCTGCTGCAGGTAGCGCTGCAGGAACTCGCGGAACGGCCGCTCGCCGATGAAGCAGATGCCGGTGGAGTCCTTCTTCTTCGCGTTCGGCAGCCCGATGCGCTCGGCGATCGCACGCACCTCGGTCTTGGGCAGGTCGCCCACCGGGAACAGGGTGCGCGCCAGCTGGTCCTGCGTCAGCCGGTGCAGGAAGTAGCTCTGGTCCTTGGCGGGGTCCAGGCCCTTGAGCAGTTCGAATCGCCCGGCGACGCAGCGCACGCGCGCATAGTGGCCGGTGGCGATGTGCGCCGCGCCCAGCCGCATGGCATGGTCCAGGAAGGCCTTGAACTTGATCTCGGCATTGCACAGCACGTCCGGGTTGGGCGTGCGGCCGGCCTCGTACTCGCGCAGGAATTCGGCAAAGACGCGGTCCTTGTAGTCGGCCGCAAAGTTGACGTGCTCGATCTCGATGCCGATCACGTCGGCCACCGCGGCGGCGTCCACGAAGTCCTCGTTCGACGAGCAGTACTCGCTGTCGTCGTCGTCCTCCCAGTTCTTCATGAAGACGGCCACGACCTCGAAGCCCTGCTGCTTGAGCAGCCAGGCGCTGACGGCGGAGTCGACGCCGCCGGACAAGCCCACGACCACGCGCGCCGACATTTCAACCCCGCCCAGCCGGGCTGGAGGTGCCGAGCCGCGCCTCAGCGGGCAGCGTGAAGGGTGGCCCTGGCGGGTTCATGTCAGCGCTTGAGCGCGGGCCGGTAGACGCTGGGGTCGGTCAGCACCAGGTCCAGCGGGTGGCGCCGTCCGGCCAGGTGGTCCTCGATGCAGCGCCCGACGAGCGCGCTGCGCCACTCGTCGCGCCGGGCGTCGAGCTCCGCCGGTGTCAGCCACAGGGTGCGCACCACCGGTGCGTCCAGCACGCGGCCCGCGATGGGCTCGCCGACGCGGCCGCAGAAGGCAAACCGGAGGTAGGTGACGTCCTCCCCGGTCGCCGGCCGCTGGAAGCGCGACAGGTAGACGCCCAGCAGCGCCTCCGGCTCGAAGTCGCGCGCTGTCTCCTCCAGCGTTTCCCGCACCACGCCCTGCAGCGGCGACTCGCACGGGTCCAGGTGACCGGCGGGGTTGTTCAGCCTCAGGCCCTCGGGGGTGTGCTCCTGGACGAGCAGGTAGCGGCCGCGGTCCTCGATGACGGCGGCCACGGTCACGCTCGGGCTCCAGCGGGGGTTCGGCATGACCGGCATCCTAGCAACCGTGCGCGCCGGCGCCCCTGCGTCGGAGGGCGACATAGGTCAAAGTGCGGCGCAGGCAACCCCTTACACTCGCCAGCCTAAAGTGCCGGTTCGACCGGCCGTCGAAGAACGATGTTCGCGAGGAGGTGCCCATGCTGATCGGCGTTCCGCAGGAGAGCGCAAGCGGCGAGCCGCGGGTCGCGGCCACTCGCGAGACGGCCGACAGGCCCACGGCGCCGGGCCACACCGCGACGGCACGATCCGGCACCGGGGTGGCCACCCGTTGCATCAACGAGGCCGGCGTGGCCTGCGGCGCAGAGATCACCGTCCGCGTGGACGGTGGGGCAAGGGCTCGAAACACCTGAGGAGTTGACTTCATGGCATTGCTTATCGGCGTTCCGAGGGAAACGGCGGCAGACGAGAAACGCGTCGCGACCGTACCCGACGTGGTGGAGAAGCTCGTCAAGCTGGGGTTCTCGGTGGCCGTGGAAAGCGGCGCCGGCGACGCGGCGAACTTCGCCGACGACACCTACAGCGCGGCCGGGGCCGAGATCGTGCCCACGGCCGCCGACCTCTGGGCGAAGGCGGACATCGTCTTCAAGGTGCGTGGCCCGAGTCCGCAGGAAGTGGGCCTCATGCGCGAAGGCGGCATGTTGATCAGCTTCATCTGGCCGGCGCAGAACCCCGACCTGATGCAGCAGCTGGCAGCCAAGAAGACCACCGTGCTCGCCATCGACTCCTTGCCGCGCCAGCTGTCGCGCGCGCAGAAGATGGACGCGCTGACTTCCATGGCCGGCATCAGCGGCTACCGCGCCGTGATCGAGGCCGCCAACGCCTTCGGCCGCTTCTTCAACGGCCAGATCACCGCCGCCGGCAAGATCCCGCCGGCCAAGGTCTTCATCGCCGGCGCCGGTGTCGCCGGCCTGGCCGCCATCGGCACGGCCGCCAACCTGGGCGCCGTCGTGCGCGCCAACGACACCCGCGCCGAGGTCGCCGACCAGGTCGTGTCGCTGGGTGGCGAATTCGTCAAGGTCGACTACGAGGAAGAAGGCTCCGGCGGCGGCGGCTATGCCAAGGTGATGAGCGAGGGCTTCCAGCAGGCCCAGCGCGAGATGTACGCCAAGCAGGCCAAGGAAGCCGACATCATCATCACGACCGCGCTGATACCGGGCAAGCCGGCGCCGAAGCTCATCACCGCCGAGATGGTGAAGAGCATGAAGCCGGGCAGCGTCATCGTCGACATGGCGGGCGAGCAGGGCGGCAACTGTGAGCTCACCGAGCCCGGCCGGGCCGTGGTCAAGCACGGGGTCACCATCATCGGCTACACCGACCTGGTCAGCCGTCTGGCCAAGCAGGCCTCGACCCTGTACTCGACCAACCTGTTCCGCGTCACCGAGGAACTGTGCAAGACCAAGGACGGCGTCATCGACGTCAACATGGACGACGACGCCATCCGCGGCCTGACCGTCATCAAGGACGGCAGCATCACCTGGCCACCGCCGCCGCCCAAGCTCCCGGCCGTGGCGCCGCAGGCGAAGGCGGCCGCGGCGCCGGCGGCCGCGCCCAAGGGGCATGGCCACGGCGCCGGCGAGCCGATGTCGGCCAAGGCGCTGGCGACGGTGTTCGGCCTCGGCGCGCTCGCCTTCCTGCTGGTGGGCCTGTACGCGCCGGCCAGCTTCCTCGCCCACTTCACCGTCTTCGTGCTGGCCTGCTTCGTCGGCTACATGGTGGTCTGGAACGTGACGCCCGCGCTTCACACGCCGCTCATGAGCGTCACCAACGCCATCTCATCGATCATCGCCATCGGCGCACTGGTCCAGGTTGCGCCGCCGCTCACGGGCGACGCGGCGGATCGGCCCTCGCTGCTGATCCTCGGCCTGGCCGTCTTCGCCCTCGCGCTGACGGCCATCAACATGTTCGGCGGCTTCGCGGTCACGCGTCGCATGCTGGCCATGTTCCGCAAGTAAGGGGACGGACATGACCTCCAGCCTGGCCACCGTCGCCTACATCGCCGCCACCATCCTCTTCATCCTCAGCCTGGGCGGACTCGCGAACCCCGAGACCGCGCGCCGCGGCAACGTCTTCGGCATCATCGGCATGGCCATCGCCGTGCTCGCCACGGTGCTCGGGCCGCGCGTCACGCCGGCCGGCTATGCCTGGATCATCGGCGCCCTGCTCGTCGGCGGCAGCGTCGGCCTCTTCGCCGCGAAGAAGGTGCAGATGACGCAGATGCCGGAGCTCGTCGCGCTGATGCACAGTCTGGTGGGCCTGGCCGCCTGCCTGGTGGGCTTCGCCAGCTACGTCGACACGTCGACCGTCTTTCCGACCGCGGCCGAGAAGTCGATCCACGAGATGGAGATCTACGTCGGCATCCTCATCGGCGCCATCACCTTCTCCGGCTCGGTCATCGCCTTCGGCAAGCTGTCGGGCAAGATCGGCGGCAAGCCCCTGCTGCTGCCCGCCCGGCACTGGCTCAACCTGCTTGGCCTGCTCGTCGTGATCTGGTTCGGGCGCGAGTTCCTGCACGCCGAAAGCATTCAGGACGGCATGACGCCGCTCATCGTCATGACCGTGGTCGCGCTGCTGTTCGGCGTGCACATGGTCATGGCCATCGGCGGTGCCGACATGCCGGTGGTCGTCTCCATGCTCAACAGCTATTCGGGCTGGGCGGCGGCGGCCACGGGCTTCATGCTCAGCAACGACCTGCTCATCGTCGTCGGCGCCCTGGTCGGCTCTTCGGGCGCGATCCTGTCGTACATCATGTGCCGCGCCATGGCGCGCAACTTCATCAGCGTCATCGCCGGCGGCTTCGGTACCGGCGGCGGCACGCCCGCGGCTGCGGGTGCAGCCCAGCCGGCTGGCGAGGTGGTGCCGATCAATGCGGTGGAGACCGCGGAGCTGCTGCGCGACGCCAAGAGCGTCATCATCGTGCCCGGCTACGGCATGGCGGTGGCGCAGGCCCAGCACACGGTGTACGAGATCACCAAGTTCCTGCGCGAAAAGGGCGTCAACGTGCGTTTCGGCATCCACCCGGTGGCCGGCCGCATGCCCGGCCACATGAACGTGCTGCTTGCGGAAGCCAAGGTGCCCTATGACATCGTGCTGGAGATGGACGAGCTCAACGAGGACTTCCCCACGACCGATGTCTCCATCGTCATCGGCGCCAACGACATCGTGAACCCGGCGGCGCAGGACGACCCGACAAGCCCCATCGCCGGCATGCCGGTGCTGGAGGTCTGGAAGGCCCAGACCTCCATCGTGATGAAGCGCAGCATGGCGTCCGGCTACGCCGGGGTCGACAACCCGTTGTTCTACAAGGACAACAACCGCATGCTGTTTGGCGACGCCAAGAAGATGCTCGACGAGGTGCTGGCCGCGCTGAAGGCCTGAACGGGCAGCCTCCCCTGCAGCGGGCCCGGCCGGAGTCCGCTTGCGCGCGTCCATCGCGCGCAAGCGGCCCTTGGGTCTGCGGCCGTGCCGAACTGCTTTCATGGCCCGGCAGAACGGGCGCCGGCAACTGCCGGCGCCTCGCTATCGAATCCCCTGATGCCGCATTTGTCAGCCAGCCGTCAGAATGGACGGTTGACTCCGAGATAACGAAAATATGGACAATCTCTGGCTGAAGCAGTACCCGGCCGGCGTGCCGGCCCAGGTTGCTGTCGATCTCTATCCGTCGCTGGTGGCGCTGATGGAGGAGAGCTTCAACAAGCACCGGGACCTGCCGGCCTACCAGTTCATGGGCAAGCCCATCTCCTTCGGCCAGGTGGACGCCCAGTCGCGGGCGCTGGCCGCCTGGCTGCAGGCGCAGGACCTGCAACGCGGCGACCGCGTGGCCGTGATGCTGCCCAACGTACCGCAGTACCCGGTGGCGGTGGCGGCCATCCTGCGTGCCGGCTTCGTCGTCGTGAACGTGAACCCGCTGTACACGCCGCGCGAGCTGGAGCACCAGCTCAAGGACTCCGGCGCGAAGGCGATCGTGATCCTGGAGAACTTCGCCACCACGCTGCAGCAGGTGCTGGCTGCGGTGCCGACAAAGAAGATCGTGCTCGCCTCGATGGGCGACCTGCTCGGGCTGATCAAGGGCACGCTGGTGAATCACGTGGTGCGCAACGTCAAGAAGATGGTGCCGCCGTTCAAGCTGCCCGGTGCCGTGCGCTTCAACGACGCGCTGAAGGCAGGCCGGGCCGGCCATTACGCCGCGCCCGCGCTGGGGCCGGACGACATCGCGGTGCTGCAATACACCGGCGGCACCACCGGCGTCAGCAAGGGTGCCGTGCTGCTGCACCGCAACCTGGTGGCCAACATCCTGCAGTCAGAAGCCTGGTACCAGCCGGCATTGAAGAAGATCCCGGCCGGCGAGCAGATCGTGACCGTCTGCGCGCTGCCGCTGTATCACATCTTCGGCTTCAACACGAACATGATGCTGTCGATGCGCATGGG
>Ga0316188_10001807_pt1 | contig 10172 bp, 8 predicted proteins | sample Phiworburrow1_MG_FD_204933 | JGI IMG/M metagenome (GOLD analysis project Ga0316188, IMG submission 204933) | Coastal sediment microbial communities from Maine, United States - Phippsburg worm burrow 1 | ecosystem: Environmental > Aquatic > Marine > Coastal > Sediment | place: USA: Maine... | reverse complement strand
CGTGCAGCCCAAGTCAGGCAAACCCGTGCCGGTAAATTACCAAATGCACAAGACCCGCAATGGCTGGAAAGTGTTCGATGTGAGTGTCGAGGGGGTCTCGGTCATCACGACCTACAAAACTAGTTTCGCCAGTGAAATCCAGCAAGATGGCCTGGACAAGTTGATCGCCTCGGTTAACGAGCGCAACGACAAATTGGCCGCCGGCGAGAAGGATCCAGCTTTAAAAAAAACAAGCAATAACAACTAATTAGCCTAAATTCTTCACTAATGTGCCTTACCTGGATGGTATTTCCTGAACATATCACATATTAAAATTGTTGTTAAAGCTATCCTCCCATCTTCCGATATTTAACCTACCACTTTTATATTTCCTGCCTTCAGTGATGCAAGGCTAATTGGGCATGGAGGCGCTTCGACCAGGAATCCGCTCCATGAGCCATATACTCTTTATCGAGACATCGGCGACCTTGCGTCACGCCATGGCGCGGCTATTGGAGCAACACGGTTATGAGGCGGAAATCCATCAGGCCGTAAATGAAGGTCTGGCGCAACTGGTCAACGCCGACAATCATTATGACGGGATTGTGCTGGGCTGGCCGGATCAAACCTGTACCTATACTGACGAATTACTCACCATTTTATGTGAGCCCCCCTATGACACACTCCCGCTCGTGGTCCTGGCCCACGAGGCCGATTCGGCCAAACTGGGTTGGGTCTCGGGCCGAATGCAATCGGCCTTTTTAATGTGGGACACGTTCGAAGACACGGTACGCACCCTACCCAAACTACTTAATCACCAATTTCCCGAACCCTGCCTCGACATCGAAACCGATATGCCGATTCGGGTCTTGATGGTGGACGACTCCCCCACCGCGCGGGTGAAATTCAGAAAGCTGTTGGACAGTAGTGGCTATGTGACGGATATCGCCGCCAATGCCACCGAGGCGATGGAAAAGGCGATCCAGGGAAAATTTGATATCGCCATCATCGATTATTTCATGCCCGATGAAAACGGCGACTCGCTATGCCGCAAACTGCGTAACAACCCGCAAACCGCCACCATCATGCCGGCGGTATTGACGAGTACGTACTTGGACAAGGTGATTCACAGTTCACTGGCGGCCGGTGCGGTCGAGTGTATGTTCAAAAACGAGTCCGATGAATTGTTCAAGGCGCGGGTCGCCTCCATGAGCCGCACGATCCGTATCACCAAACATATCGAACAGGAGCGCACCCACCTGGAAGGCATTTTGTCATCCGTGGGTGACGGAGTGTATGGCGTGAATCGTGAAGGCCTGATTACGTTTTTAAATCCGGCGACACGCCTGATACTTGGATACGGGGAAAATGATCTGCTGATTGGCTATCACCCTGATACCTTGTTTCATAAATACGATAGCGTCAATGCCTATGCCAGCGTCATCGACACGCACTATCTTGAACAGGCCATTAAAGAGGGTAAAGAGCTGCATGGTGTCGAATCCATCTTTACACGCACCGACGGCACACCGCTGCAAGTCGAGTTGACGATTTTCCCACTCATTGTCGATGGCATCCACGAAGGGGCGGTGGTTGCCTTCCGTGATGTCTCCGTCCGCAAATTGCTGGAGGACGAACTCAAGTGGCAGGCCAATCATGACCCCTTAACCAAGTTGCTCAATCGCAAATTTTTCGAGGACACCCTCGAGCAGGAAGTCCAGCGTCAGCATCGCTCCAATGAGCAAAGCGCACTCCTGTACATCGACCTGGACCGCTTCAAGTATGTCAACGATACCATTGGTCATGCCGCGGGCGACCAGCTTCTGATTGAGGTGGGTCATCAGTTACAGGGACGCTTGCGCAAGTCCGATATGCTTTCCCGCCTTGGTGGCGATGAGTTCGGTATTTTGTTGCGCAACGTCGATGTAGAGGAAGTCTTTAGCGTCGCCGATACATTCCGTACAACTCTGTCCGCTTATGACTTCGTGCGTGAGGGGCGTGTATATAAAGTCCATGCCAGTATCGGCATCGCAATGATCGATAAGAATAGCCTGTCACACGGTGAAGTGCTGGCCAATGCCGACATCGCCTGTCATATCGCCAAGGGCCAGGGTCGGAACTCAACCCATTTGTATACGACTGAACAGGACAACAAGATGGCTATGGACCTGGAGTTGGGCTGGTCCGCGCGCCTGCATAATGCCCTGGAGAAAGACAAATTCCAGCTCTATTTTCAGTCCATCATTCCGCTGGCAGATATCGATCTTAACGAGTTACCCAGCGACGAATCCTTGTGCGAATTCCTGGCGAAGAAAAGCAAAAGCAATTGCAAGACCTATGAAGTCCTATTACGACTGCATAACAGTCACGGCGAGCCGATTTCGCCCAATGCATTTTTACCTACCGCCGAACGTTTTAACATGATGCGCGATATCGACAGCTGGGTGATCAAGGCCGCCATTAAGAAAATGGCCGAACTGGGACCGGAAAACGCACACATCAATTTTACAATTAATTTATCGGGGCAAAGCCTGGACCCCAACCTGCTCGTGCCAATATTCAAGGAGGCCGTCAGCAAATACCAGATCGATCCGCGCCGCTTCCTGTTTGAAATTACCGAAAGCTGTGCGATTAATGATACCGTCGCTGCCTGCGGGGTGATTGAGCAGTTGGGTGAGCTGGGCTGCCGCTTCGCGCTGGATGATTTTGGCAGCGGCTATTGCTCATTCTCACACTTGAAGCGACTGCCGGTCGATTACATCAAGATCGATGGGATGTTTGTCAAAGATATCCTGACCGACCCGATGGACATGGCCATCGTCCGTTCCATTACCAACATCGCGCATACCCTCGGTAAACAAACTGTGGCGGAGTTCGTCGAATCCGCTGAAGTCATTCAGTTGTTGAAAGAGTGTGGTGTGGATTATATACAGGGTTTCTACGTGGATCGGCCCAAGCCCGTACTCATCGGCGAAATTACGAAGCTGCTCGACAACGAAAGCGGGTTCGGTTAGCTCCAGAATTGAGTTCTGCCTCACCGGATATTTTGCTTTCGTGCAGCGATGGTTTCTTTGCCGCGCTTGCTCGTCTACATCCTGGTGATTCCCCTGGCCGGCGGCATGTTATCCCGACACCATCTGCAACATGGTTTCCAGCGGCGGTTTGGATCGGTCTTTGTTTTCCTGAGTATCCTGGTCTTGTTTACGCTGAGCCAGGCAGCGACTTTTAATCTCTGGCAACTCGGTCTGTGTAGCCTCTTCCTTCTCGTGTTTCCGGCCATGGCCGCCCTTGCCATCATCCTCATTTGCGCCTTCGCGGTGCCACAAAACCAGGCACAGATCCGCGAGATGGGCGGTATGATCATGTCGCTGATGATCCTGCTCAATGCCCTCGGCTATCTGGTGGGTTGGGATTTTGCCAAACTCTACCGCTTCGACCATAACCATCGCATTCCCCTGGCCATCGAAATCGGCATGCAGAATGTCGGCATGGGGGTCACCCTGGCCCTGGCGCATTTTCGCGATCAACCCGAAGTCGCCTTGCCCGGCGCCCTGTTCGCGGTCTGGTGTATCCTGACTGCCGCCGGAGCAAGCGCTCACTTTCGGCGCAAATCGGCCCTTGTGAAGGCCTGATCACAACCCTATAAATCCACAAGAATCCCGTGCGTTACAAATAACCAAGACAAGTGTGTACAATCAGCTCCCCTGATTGTCTGGGAGTATTCATTGCAACAGTTTCACGGAACAACCATTCTCTCGGTCCGCCGCGACAACCAGGTCGTGATCGGTGGTGACGGCCAGGTCAGCTTTGGCGATACCGTCATGAAAGGCAATGCGCGTAAGGTCCGCCGCTTGTATAACGATCAGGTCCTGGCCGGCTTTGCCGGGGCGACCGCCGATGCCTTTACCCTGTTCGAGTATTTCGAAGGCAAACTGGAAAAACACTCGGGGCAACTGACTCGTGCCGCCGTGGAACTGGCCAAGGACTGGCGGACCGATCGGACCCTGCGCCGTTTGGAGGCCTTGCTGGCGGTCGCCGATGCACAAAGCTCGCTGATCATTTCCGGTCAGGGTGATGTCATTGAACCCGAGCAAGGCATCATCGCCATCGGCTCGGGTGGCAATTATGCCTTGTCCGCTGCCCGCGCCCTGCTCAACAACAGCAAACTCAATGCGCGCGAGATCACCGAAAAATCTCTGGGTATCGCCGCGGATATCTGTATCTATACCAACCACAACATCCTCATTGAAGAACTGGAATTTTAGTCTGCCATGCCCATGACACCTCGTGAGATCGTCCACGAACTGGACAAACATATCATCGGTCAGGACGCAGCCAAGCGAGCTGTCGCCATCGCCCTGCGCAATCGCTGGCGCCGCTCCTGCGTGGAAGCATCGCTGCGCAATGAAATTACACCAAAGAATATCTTGATGATCGGCCCGACCGGTGTCGGCAAAACCGAGATCGCCCGGCGCCTGGCCAAGCTCGCGAATGCACCGTTCATCAAGATAGAGGCAACCAAATTTACCGAAGTCGGGTATGTCGGCCGTGACGTCGAATCAATTATCCGCGACCTGATGGATATCGCGGTCAAGATGTTGCGCGAACAGGAAATGCAGAAAGTCCGTGATCGCGCCGAGGATGCCGCAGAAGAAAAAATGCTCGACATTCTGTTACCCGCTGCGCGCGGCAGCAGTTTCGGTTTTAACTCCGAAGGTGAGGAAACCGAATCTGATCGTCAGGACGCAACCCGGCAAAAGTTTCGCAAGAAACTGCGTGAGGGTTCCCTTGATGACAAGGAAATTGAAATCGAAGTCAATGTGCCCGCGGTAGGCGTGGAAATCATGGCGCCACCCGGGATGGAAGAAATGACTTCGCAATTGCAGGGCATGTTTCAGAATCTCGGTGGCGGCCGGAAAAAATCGCGCAAATTACCGCTCAAACAGGCGCGTAAACTGCTGATTGATGAAGAGGCCGCGCGCCTGGTGAATGAAGATGATATCAAATCGCGCGCGTTGGAGGCTGTGGAACAAAACGGCATCGTGTTCCTGGATGAAATGGACAAGATCGCCAAACGCGGCGGTCAGAGCAGCGGAGTCGATGTCTCACGCGAGGGTGTGCAACGGGATCTGTTACCCTTGGTAGAAGGCTCAACAGTCACCACCAAATACGGCATCGTTAAAACCGATCACATCCTGTTTATTGCCTCAGGCGCCTTTCATATTGCCAAGCCCTCTGACCTCATTCCTGAATTACAGGGCCGCTTCCCGATCCGCGTGGAACTCGAGGCCTTAACCGCAGAGGATTTCGTCCGCATTCTCACCGAACCGGATGCCTCGTTGACCGAGCAATACAGTGCCTTGATGGAAACCGAAAACGTGACCGTGCAGTTCACTGCCGATGCGATCAAGCGTCTGGCCGAGGTAGCCTGGCAAGTCAATGAGCGCACGGAAAATATTGGCGCACGCCGCCTGCATACAGTGATGGAACGTTTGCTTGAAGAAATCTCTTTCGAGGCATCGGATCGCAACGGCGAAACTATTAATATCGACGTCAGCTACGTGAATGATCACCTAAGCGACCTGGCGGATAACGAAGATTTGAGCCGCTACATTTTATAATGAGGTAAACAGCATGGCCGAAAAACACATCCCTACCAACCTCACCTATCACTCAATGCGTCATGTGTTGGAACTTGAATTCAATACGGGTGAAAAATATGAACTCAGCGCCGAATACCTGCGTGTACATTCCCCCTCCGCAGAAGTTCAGGGACATGGCCCCGGCCAGGAGGTCCTACAAATTGGCAAACAGGACGTAAGTATCGACAAAATTGAACAGGTCGGCAATTATGCTGTGCAACTCTTTTTTGATGATAACCACAACACGGGTATCTATTCCTGGGAAACGCTCTATCACCTGGGTAAGGAGCACGACACACTGTGGCCGAACTATCTCAAACGCCTGAAAGAGGCCGGCCACAACCGACCCGAACCCAAACACCCGAGCTAGGACCGCAAGGCTCAAAATGTGCTTGCCTAGTGGGCTAGCCCTGGGTCCTAAAACATGGGCACTGCGCTTGTTATGTGGATCACAAATTTATTCTCCCTGGCAGAGCTATGGCCAAGTCTCTGAACCAGCATCCGTGAAATATCACAGTAATAACAGTGAGTTACTGAAGTTTATGCACTAAACCACAGTCTGCCTGGCATTATTTAAATTTTGCACACTGTGTCCGATACCCCCGGTAGGCTATTTGGTAGCTTATATATAGCGAAATATGTGGGGGCAGATGCCGCAGCCGCGGAATTTGTGTCCAAATGTGTGCTAATTTTTTCATTACAACCTATAATATTTGCGGTTGTTAACGTGGCCGACTTAACTGACCAGGAATTCTCGCTGGCCAGCTTAAGGGAACGTCAACTCTAAAGGCGTAATACAGATGGATGCAGTCAATAACAATTTTGATGAAGCTCAGAACCAGACGCTGAGTGCGCGCACCAGTTTTTGGGCAGGACATCTGTGGACCATTAGTTTTTCCGTTTTCATCACTGTTTTATTGATCGGCGGTTTTCTGGGCCGTGACGAGAGTTATCTCAGTCCTACCGATGGCATGGGCTATGCGTTGGGCATCATCGGCGGAAGCCTGATGTTACTTTTGATGTTTTACCCATTGCGTAAATCCTGGCGGGTAATGCAGGGCTGGGGGCCCATCAAATACTGGTTTCAACTGCACATGCTGTTTGGTGTACTGGGGCCGGTCCTGATCCTGTTCCACTCAAACTTCAGCCTGGGTTCGACCAACAGCAATCTGGCGCTGTTTTCCATGCTGATTGTTGCCGGCAGTGGGCTGATAGGCCGTTACCTGTACGCCAAAATACACTTCGGTTTATACGGACAGAAGGCCACACTCAAGGACTTGCGTAAAGACATCAAGATCACGCGCGGCAATCTCGGTAGTCACATCTCGCTCTCGCCGCGAATAGTCAAACTGATCAAACACCATGAAAAATTCATGATCAGTAAGCGCAATCCGTTTATGCATTTTATCTTACTACCGTATATTTATCTGACTTCTAAACTCGCACGCCTGAATATTTACCGTGCCTTGACCAATGATTTAAAGAAACAGGCCAATAAGAATAACTGGGAAAAAGATATGTTGGGTGATTTTGTCCGCGAGGGAAAAATGTATTTGCGCGACTACTTCATCTGCCTGACCAAAATTAGTCATCTCACTCTCTATGCCAGGTTGTTTTCACTCTGGCATGTCTTACATCTGCCTTTGTTTGTCATGTTGGTCATCACGGGAATAATTCATGTTCTTGCCGTCCATATGTATTAAGCAATATGCGCAGAACTCTTGCTCGCCATACAAAAAATATATTCATTATATCGCTGGCGTTGCTTGCGCTATCGCTCTCTGAGTTAAGCAGAGCGGCATCCATTGAATCACTTGTCATGCCCGGGCAAGTCATTGAAGGACATGCCAAATACGAACATACCTGCGAAAAATGTCACGAAAAATTTGACCGGAAAAAACAGCGTAAAAACTGTCTGGATTGCCACGAAGAAATCCAAAAGGATGTCAACGCGCGTAGCGGCTATCACGGCAGGAACCCCAATATACGTACACGGGAATGCAACAACTGTCATAGCGAACATCAGGGACGCAAGGCCGACATCATCAAGATGGATAAACTGACCTTCGACCATCAATTCACGGATTTCAAATTACGCGGCCAACACAGTAAAACTGCTTGTACAAGTTGCCACAAGCCCAAGAAAAAATACCGCGAGGCCCCGCATGATTGTAATAGCTGTCATGGCAAGGAGACCCCGCACCAGGCCAAGCCCATGGGTAAATACGCCAAAAAGTGTGAAAGTTGCCATCTCGATACCGGTTGGCGTGAGATTGAATACGATCACGAAAAAACCAAATTCCCCTTAGTCGGCAAACATACCAAGGCCGCTTGCATCAGCTGTCACATATCGGATCGCTATATCGACACCCCCAAGACCTGCATCGCCTGCCACCAGGCCGATGACGTGCATGCCAATGCCAACGGCAACAAGTGTCAGAAATGCCACAATCCCCGGGGCTGGAAGAAAATGAGCTTTGATCACGATAAGGATACCGACTTCCCGCTGCGTGAACGGCACGCCAAGCTGTCATGCCAGAGCTGTCATAAAGACGACCCTTACCGCACAAAAATCAAATCCAGCTGCGTCTCCTGTCATCGTCATGAAGACAAGCACAAGGGAAATTTCGGCGAGAAATGCCAGACCTGTCATACCGAAGTCACCTGGTCAAAGCAAAAGTTCGATCATAACAAAGACACCAAATTCAAGTTACGCGGCAAACATGAAAAGGTGGATTGCACCTCCTGCCACAAAACACATATATATAAGACTAAGCTCGAGACTAACTGCTATTCCTGCCATAAAATCGATGATGTGCATAAAGGCGAGGAAGGCAAGGAGTGCCAGAAATGTCATGACGAAAATGGCTGGCGCAAGGGTGTGAAATTCGAACACGATATTACCCGCTTCCCCTTAATCGGCCTGCATGCTACCGTGCCGTGCGAGGAATGCCATTTATCCAATAACTACAAAGACGCCTCGATCGAATGTAATAGCTGTCATAAGAAGTCCGACGTACACAAAGGCAGGTTGGGCACCAATTGCCAGAGGTGCCACTCACCAAACAGCTGGAATATCTGGCGTTTTGATCACAACAAGCAATCCGAGTTCAAAATCGATGGAAAGCATGAAGATGTCCATTGTCATAGCTGTCATGCCACCGCTGTCGATAAGATCGGCACAAAACCAAGAAGTTGTATTAGTTGCCACCGCAGCCAGGATGAGCATAATGGACAATTTGGTCAGCATTGCGGCCGTTGCCACACAACCAAATCATTTAAAGATGCGGTCATTCGTCGCTAAGAAACGTCACATAAAAAATAAAAGGGGTTTGTTATGGATAAGCAAATCAGACTAGAGTCCAACTACATTCCGGCATGGTTGCTGATACTTTCGATGCTGTTACTCGGCCAGTTCGTGCAAGCTGCCGAATTCGACCATGACACGACTGGTTTCCAGCTCAACGGTGCACACGATAAGATAACTTGTGAGAGCTGCCATAAACACGGCATCTTCAAAGGCACCCCGCAACGCTGTCAGGGCTGTCATGGCCCGGCCAGCCTGATCGGAACAACACGCAAACCTCCTAGTCATATCGAAAGCAGCAATGTCTGCGATGACTGTCATACCGAAGTCAGCTGGGCAAATGCGCGCATGGACCACATGTCCATTACCGGTTCCTGCATCAGCTGTCATAACGGGATCAAGGCCACCGGCAAATCCATTACTCACTTCCAGAGTCATGACCGTTGTGACGAGTGCCACCGTACGATCGCCTGGCAACCGGCGCGCTTTGATCACTCCGAAGTCACCGCGGCCTGCTTCACTTGCCATAATGGCGTCCGGGCGACCGGCAAGAACCCTGGCCATATTAATAGTCAAAATACCTGCGATGACTGTCATCTCAGTACTGTCTCCTGGACACCGGCCAGAGTCGATCACAGCCAATTCACCGATACCTGTGTTACTTGCCACAATAACTCGCCGATTATTGGTAAAAATGTGGGGCATGTTACTCCCAGCGGTGACAGTTGTGAGCTCTGTCATAGCACCACCTCCTTTGTACCGGCGAACTTTGATCACAGTGTAATCGGTGGAACAGCCTGTGTGGCTTGCCATAACAATAACCCGATTGTCGGCAAGGGTCCGACGCACCCACCTAATACTGGTGATGACTGTGCTGCTTGCCATAACACTAATTCTTGGAGATAAATTGCGCTGCATGGCCGTTTTTGTTTCAGCGAAAGAAATTGCAGAACACTGGAAGTGGACGCGGACGCCCTACAGGTCGTAAAAAAATAATAATCAGGATGTGTAAATACGCCAAATTCAGTTTTGTGTTTCTGCTGTTGCTCGCTGTCACGGCAAAACTGACTGCGGCCGATAATGTGGTCCTGTCCGAGCAGGCCTTTTCCCTGGTCGGTAAAGATGGCCATCTCGTGATTAAATTCCAGAAGCCGATGGGGTATATCACCCACTCTCCCGTAGACAAAGGCAAGACCCTTTTAGTCAAGCTGAAGGACCTGTTCCCGGCGGCGCCGCCCGCACAG
>Ga0316188_10001806_pt1 | contig 10177 bp, 6 predicted proteins | sample Phiworburrow1_MG_FD_204933 | JGI IMG/M metagenome (GOLD analysis project Ga0316188, IMG submission 204933) | Coastal sediment microbial communities from Maine, United States - Phippsburg worm burrow 1 | ecosystem: Environmental > Aquatic > Marine > Coastal > Sediment | place: USA: Maine... | reverse complement strand
TGCGGAGGCCGGTGAAATACTGGAGCAGTTCATGTCGGCGCTCGATGTTGAAGAAGATGTAGCTATGACGCTGGTCGATGAAGGCTTCACATCGATTGAAGAAGTCGCCTATGTCCCGCTCGAGGAGTTGCTCGAGATCGAAGGCTTTGACGAGGACATCGCCGAAGAACTCAGGGCGCGCGCCAAAGATGCGTTGCTGACCCAGGCTATTGCCAGCGAAGAAAAGCTGGAGGATGTCGAGCCAGCCGACGACCTGTTGAATATGGACGGCATGGATAAGCACCTTGCTTTCGTTCTGGCCAGTTGCGGCATCATAACGATGGAAGATCTGGCGGAGCAGTCTGTTGAGGAATTGCTTGAGATAGGCAGCGTGGATGAAGAACGGGCCGCTCAGTTAATTATGACCGCGAGGGCGCCCTGGTTTGAAGATCAGGGTGAATAGCCTATAGAGACGAGCGGTAATAGGAGAGATTTCATGTCAGAAGTGACAGTGGCAGAACTGGCTAAAGTTGTCGGAACCCCGGTGGAGCGTCTGCTGAAGCAGATGAAAGAAGCGGGCCTTGATCAAGTAAGTGCTGAGCAGATCGTTTCGGAAGCAGACAAGGTTGTGTTGCTGCGTCACCTCAAGAGCAGCCATGGGGACACGTCCACTGCCGGCAGCCCCAGGCGCATCACGCTGAAGCGCAAGACCATCAGCACATTGACTGCGCCCAAGGCGCAGGGTAAGAAAAAAGTCAGTGTCGAAGTCAGAAAAAAGCGCACGTACGTCAAGCGAGACCCGCTGCTGGAACCCGAGCTGACTGCCCAGGAACTGGATGAGCAGGTGGACTCTGCGGAGCATGCGACGCCTGAAGTCGAGATCCGGCCGATCGATGTCGCTGAGGTGGCTGCGTCTGAAGCGAGCGAAGAGTCGCCCGTTGCTGAAGCCGAAGTCGCGGTGACCCTGGATGAGGTCGCAGGCGGAGAAGAAGCCGAAGTGGCGGTGCCAGGTGTTGCACCGGTAGCGGAGGCGATTCAGCCTGAGGCATCAGCGGCAGCGGAGCCAGCTGAGGAAGCCCCCATCACGGCTGCCGAGCCGGTTGCCGGGGGGATAGCAGTCACACCCGCCTCCAGGTCGGACGAGATCGACCCCGAAATGATCCGTAGGGCGGCGGCGGAGCGGCGTCAACGCGAGCAGGAAGAAGAGCGCAAGCGGCATGAAGCAGTGCTGCGCGCGAAAAGGCAGCGTGAAGAGGATCAGGACAAGCCGGCGGAGGGACGCGAGGCCGCGACCGATAGCGCTAAGCCCACCCGGGGCGCGGCGGCGGTGTCGGAAAAGGACGACGCCAAAAAAGCCCTTGGTAAGAGGAAAAAGCAAAAGCCTCTGGGGCTGGAAGATGAGCGGCGGCCACGTAAAGCCCCTGGTCTGCGCCAGAAGGGCGACCAATTGGCGCGCTCCAAGCCGCATTCAGCCAATGTCGCCATATCTGATGAATACGAGGAAGAGGTCGAAGGCGTATTGGGCAGGGGGCAGCGCCGCAAGGGCAAAAAGGCCATGCACCCTGAACACGCCAAACACGGATTTGAGATGCCAGTTGAGAAGAAAGTCCTCGAAATAGAAGTGCCTGAAGCCATTACCGTGGGCGACCTCGCCCAGCGCCTGGCAGTCAAGGCGGGCGCCGTCATCAAGTCACTCATCAAGATGGGGACAATGGCGACCATTAATCAGCCCCTGGACCAGGATACGGCGAGCCTGATCGTCGAGGAGTTCGGCCACCGTGTGAAACTCGTCAGCGCCAACGAAATCGAGGAACGGTTGGAGGAAAGTCTGGATCACGTCGGCGACCTCAAAGCGAGGGCGCCGGTGGTCACGGTGATGGGCCATGTCGATCACGGCAAGACGTCCTTGCTGGATTACATCCGTAAGGCCAAGGTCGCCTCGGGAGAGGCTGGCGGCATTACCCAGCACATCGGTGCGTATCATGTTGAAACTGGTCACGGGATGGTCACGTTTCTGGATACGCCCGGACACGCGGCCTTCACCGCGATGCGGGCTCGGGGCGCCAAGAGTACGGATATTGTGGTGTTGGTCGTTGCTGCCGACGACGGCGTGATGCCTCAGACCGAAGAGGCCATCAAGCATGCCCGGGCCGCAGGGGTGCCGCTGGTGGTGGCCGTCAACAAAATCGACAAGGAAGGCTCCGACCCTGAGCGTGTGCAGAACGAGCTGGCCGGCAGAGGTGTCATCGCCGAGGCCTGGGGCGGAGACACGCAGTTCGCCTACGTGTCGGCTCATACTGGCGAAGGCATCGATGCACTGCTCGATGCGATACTGCTGCAGGCCGAAATCCTCGAATTACAGGCACCTGAAGACGTTCCGGCAAAGGGCCTGGTGCTCGAGTCGCGCTTGGATAAGGGGCGCGGCCCGGTCGCTTCGGTGCTGGTGCAGAGCGGTACCTTGCGGCAGGGGGATATCCTGCTGGCTGGTGTCAACTACGGCCGGGTAAGGGCCATGCTGGATGAAAACGGCAACGCGATAAGCCAGGCCACGCCCTCGATTCCCGTGCAGATTCTCGGTCTCGACGGGACTCCCGACGCGGGTGAGAATTTTGCTGTGGTCGAGAGCGAAAAGCGTGCCCGCGAGGTCGCCAGCTTCAGGGCGGAGAAGACCAGAGAAACCCGCATGGCGCGTCAACATGCTGCCAAGCTGGACAGCCTTTTCAGCGGCATGGCGGCAGGCGAGAAGAAGGTTCTCAATGTCGTGCTCAAGGCGGATGTGCGTGGCTCATTGGAGGCCCTTGTTACCGCGCTGGGTGAAATGGGCAATGAAGAAGTCCACGTCAACGTGATCTCCGACGGTGTGGGTGGTATCGCTGAGACCGATATCAACCTCGCGATCACTTCCGGGGCCGTTGTGTTCGGTTTCAATGTCCGCGCAGACAGTTCGGCGCGCCGACTGGCGGAGACAGAGGGCGTCGATCTGCGCTATTACAGCGTGATTTACGATCTCATTGATGACGTGAAGCAGGCTCTTTCGGGCATGTTGGCACCTGAACTGCGCGAGCAGATAGTCGGTATCGCCGACGTACGCGATGTGTTCCGTTCGCCCAAATTCGGCGCGGTGGCGGGTTGCATGGTTACCGAAGGTGTGGTTGCCCGCAACAGGCCGATTCGCGTGCTCCGCAACGACGTCGTGATCTATCAGGGCGAACTCGAATCTTTGCGCCGCTTCAAAGACGACGTTGGCGAAGTGAGGGCTGGCTTTGAGTGCGGTATCGGTGTGCGCAATTACAACGATGTCAGAGTGGGTGACAAGATCGAGGTATTTGAAACGCACGAAGTCGCGCGGACGCTGTAGGGCTCGACAATGGCGAGAGAGGTCGGTCGCACACAGCGGGTTGCAGATTTTCTGCGGCGTGAGCTAGCACAGCTGATTCAATTGGAGATGCGTGATCCCAGGGTGGGCATGGTGATGGTCAATGATGTCGAGGTCAGCCGGGACCTCGCCCACGCCAAAGTCTTTGTCACCGTGATGGGCAAGGATGATGAGCAGCAGGCGGGCGATAGCCTGGCGGTACTGAATGATGCCGCGGGCTTTCTGCGAAGCAAGGTCGCCCGCGGCAGCACCATGCGTACCACGCCCAAGCTGCATTTTGTTTACGACGACAGCGTGTCGCGTGGCAGACACTTGTCATCGTTGATCGATGAGGCCGTTGCTCGCGATCGCGCTATCGGCCACAACGACGACGAGGTGGGATGAGCTGCGGTGGCCAGGAGAAGGCCGGGGAGGCCCATTGATGGCGTGCTGGTGGTGGATAAGCCTGCGGGGCGGACCTCCAATGCGACGCTCCAGGCGGTAAAGTCTGCACTGTATGCGGCAAAGGCGGGTCATACCGGCAGCCTCGACCCGCTGGCGACAGGTGTGCTGCCATTGTGTTTTGGCGAGGCGACGAAGTTTTCCCAATACCTGCTCGACGCCGACAAAGGCTATCTCAGCACCTTTGTTCTGGGTGTGGCAACGACCACCGGCGATGCCGATGGCGTCGTCGTGCAGACCTGCGATGCCTCGGCGATTGATCGGCAGGCGCTGGAAATGCTACTCGATGACTTCAGAGGTGAAATCGACCAGATTCCATCGATGTATTCGGCGCTCAAGCATCGTGGCAGACCGTTGTATGAACTGGCGCGTGACGGCATCGAGGTAGAGCGCGCGGCGCGGCGGGTTAAGATACACGCATTCGAGCTGCTTGCTTTCGAGCCGGGCATGCGTGCCACCGTCGAGGTGAAAATTCGTTGTTCAAAGGGCACTTATGTGCGGTCGCTGGCCGAGGAGATCGGCCAGCGCCTCGGTTGTGGGGCGCACGTGGCGCAGTTGCGCCGAACGGCGGCAGGGCCGTTCACGCTGGCGCATTGTGTGCCGCTGGAGCAGATTGAGCGACTGGCGCAGGAGCGGCGGTTTACTGAGCTGAACGCGTTGCTGATGCCCATCGACAGCGGGTTGACGGATATGCCAGAAGTCCGCATGCCCGAGGTGAGCGCCCATTATTTTGGTCAAGGGCAGCCCGTGCTCGTGCCGAATGCGCCGCTGGTTGGCCCGGTGAGAGTCAGGCTTGAATCTGGAGAATTTCTCGGTGTTGGCGAGGTCATCGATGATGGTCGCCTGGCACCGCGGCGACTGGTTGTCGCCAGATCACCCCATCTGTAAGTATGCGCGGATGGCTCGGTGGTTTTATCTTTCTACGCATATTCTTGAGGAGTTAATCATGGCTTTATCTGCGCAGGAAAAATCCGCGATTGTCAAAGACTATCGGCAGGGCGAGGGCGATACCGGCTCGCCGGAAGTGCAGGTGGCGCTGCTGAGCGCCAATATCAACAAGTTGCAGGCCCACTTCAAGGGGCACGCCAAGGATCATCATTCCCGTCGCGGACTCATTCGCATGGTCAACCAGCGCCGCAAACTGCTCGACTATCTCAAGCGCAAGGACGGCAACCGCTACGCTGAGTTGATTGCGCGCCTCGGGTTACGTCGCTAATTCATGTATGGCGCGCCTGTCCGCTCGCAGCAGCGAGGGCGCGCCAGAACATCCATTTTGTTGGAGGCAACATTTGTGAATCCCGTCATTAAAAAGTTCAGATACGGTAATCACACCGTAACCTTGGAAACGGGGCGCGTGGCACGGCAGGCGACTGGTGCAGTGCTGGCCACTATGGACGATACGGTGGTATTGGCCACTGTTGTCGGCGAGCGCACGGCCAAGCCGGGGCAGGACTTTTTCCCGCTCGCGGTGCACTACCAGGAGAAAGCCTACGCCGCAGGGCGCATTCCGGGTGGCTTCTTCAAACGTGAGGGGCGACCCAGCGAGAAGGAAACGCTCACGTCGCGCCTGATCGACCGCCCGATCCGACCGCTGTTTCCCGAGGGCTTCAAGAATGAAGTCCAGGTGATCGTGACGGTGCTGTCAGCCCAGCCCGAGGTTGACCCGGATATTATCGCCATGATCGGCACGTCGGCGGCGCTGGCAATTTCCGGCATCCCGTTCAACGGCCCGATCGCTGCCGCACGTGTTGGCTTTACTGCACAAGACGGCTATCTGCTCAACCCGACGTTCGGGCAACTCGACAGTTCGCTGCTCGACATGGTGGTGGCCGGCACCGAGCATGCGGTGCTCATGGTAGAGTCGGAAGCCAAAGAATTGACCGAGGATCAGATGCTGGGTGCCGTGCTGTTCGCCCAGCAAGAGATGCAGGTGGCGATTCAGGCAATCAAAGAGCTTGCGGACGAAGTCGGCAAGCCGCGCTGGGAAGTCCCGGTTGAGGACGAAGCTCAGCAGCGCTTGTCCGGGTCGCTGGCGAGCGGCTACGGCGCTGCCATCGGTGACGCTTATCGCATCACCGACAAGATGGCGCGACATGCACGGCTTACGGAGATCAAGGCCGGCGCGCTGGCGGAATTGCAGGCAGGCGGTGCCGAGGTGTCGGCTGACGTCTTCAAGGACTGCTTCAAGAAGCTTGAGAGCAAACTGGTGCGCCAGCGCATTCTCAATGGGGAGGCGCGGATCGACGGTCGGGACAATCAGACTGTGCGCCCGATTCTGGTGCAGACCGGCGTGCTGCCGAGGACACATGGCTCAGCGCTGTTCACCCGGGGCGAAACTCAGGCGATCGCGGTCGCCACTCTGGGCAGTTCCAGAGATGCGCAGATCATTGACGCGTTGCAGGGGGAGCGCAAAGACTACTTCCTGCTGCATTACAACTTTCCGCCCTACTCTGTTGGCGAAGCGGGAAGGGTAGGCTTTACCGGGCGGCGCGAAATCGGGCATGGTCGACTGGCCCGCCGAGGTGTGGCGGCGGTGCTGCCGAGCCCTGAGGCATTTCCCTATACCATTCGAATCGTGTCGGAAATCACCGAGTCCAATGGCTCCAGTTCCATGGCGAGTGTGTGTGGGGCCAGCCTTGCCATGATGGATGCGGGTGTGCCTCTCAAGGCGCCGGTGGCAGGCATCGCGATGGGACTGGTCAAGGAAGGCGACAGATTCTCCATCCTGACGGACATCCTCGGCGACGAAGATCATCTGGGCGACATGGACTTCAAGGTTGCGGGAACGGCAGCGGGTGTCACTGCGTTGCAGATGGACATCAAGATCGAGGGCATCAACGAGGAGATCATGGAGCGCGCTCTGGAACAGGCGCTCAAGGCGCGCCTGTACATCCTCGCTCAAATGAATCGCGTCATTGCCGAGTCGCGCACGGAAGTGTCCAGCACCGCTCCGCGCATGGCGACTCTCAAGGTCGAGAAGGAAAAGATCCGGGAAATTATCGGCCCCGGTGGCGCAGTGATCCGTGCGATCACCGAGAAGAGCGGAGCACAGATTGATATCGATGACGACGGCACGGTGCGAATCTATGCTCCCAATGCCGAGGCCCTCCAGGCCGCCCGCGATGAGGTCGAATCGATCACGGCGGAAGCCGAGATTGGTGCCGTGTACACTGGCAAGGTGGCGCGCATCGTCGATTTTGGTGCGTTTGTCAACATTCTGCCGGGTAAGGACGGGCTCGTTCACATATCCCAGATCGCCAACGAGCGCATCGAAAAAGTCACCGACTACCTGACCGAGGGGCAGGATGTTCGCGTCAAGGTGCTGGATGTCGATAATCGTGGCCGCATCAAATTGTCGATGAGAGAGGTCGAGGAGGAGGCGGCGCCGGAGCAGGAATGATCCGAGCCGTGGCCGGATAGCCACAAAAAAGCCCGCATCACGCGGGCTTTTTTGTGGCTGTCATCTGCTCAGCGGTTAAGCCGTTCGTTGATCAGATTCTCCACCACCGAGGGGTCGGCCAGGGTGCTGGTATCGCCCAGGCTGTCCAGTTCGTTGGCGGCAATCTTGCGCAGAATGCGGCGCATGATCTTGCCCGAACGGGTCTTTGGCAGACCGGGTGCCCACTGAATAATGTCGGGTTTGGCGATCGGGCCGATTTCCTTGGTGACGAGCGCCAGTAATTCAGCCTTCAGTTCATCGCTTGGAGCGATGCCCTGCATAGGCGTGACGTAGGCGTAGATCCCCTGCCCCTTGATGTCGTGCGGATAACCGACCACCGCGGCCTCAGCGATGGCATCGTGCAGCACGAGCGCGGATTCGACTTCGGCGGTACCCATGCGGTGTCCGGAAACGTTGAGTACGTCGTCCACGCGTCCGGTGATCCAATAGTAGCCATCCTCGTCCCGACGCGCACCGTCGCCGGTGAAATAATAACCGGGGTAGGTGCTGAAATAGGTATCGATCAATCGCTGGTGATCGCCGTAGACGCTGCGTATCTGGCTCGGCCAGGATGCCTTGATAGCGAGGTTGCCCTCCACTGCGCCCTCGAGTTCATTGCCATCGGCATCGAGCAATACCGGCTGGACACCGAAAAACGGCCTGGTGGCGGAGCCTGGTTTTAGTTCGGTAGCGCCGGGCAGGGGAGTAATCATGATGGCCCCGGTTTCAGTCTGCCACCACGTGTCGACGATCGGGCAGCGGCTGTCACCGACGAGCTGATAATACCACTCCCAGGCTTCAGGATTGATGGGTTCTCCTACCGTGCCCAGCAGCCTGAGGCTCTTGCGTGAACACCGCTTGACGAAATCGTTGCCCTGCGCCATCAACGCGCGTATCGCCGTGGGCGCCGTATAGAAAATCGTGACGTCGTGTTTATCGATGACCTGCCAGCAGCGAGAGGCATCGGGATAGGTCGGCACGCCTTCGAACATCAGGGTGATGGCGCCGTTGGCCAGCGGCCCGTAAACAATGTAGGAGTGCCCGGTAATCCAGCCGATATCGGCGGTACACCAGTAGATGTCTCCTTCCTGATAGTCAAAGACATATTTGTGGGTGATGGCCGCGCCGAGCAGATAGCCGCCGGTGGTATGCAATACCCCCTTCGGTTTGCCGGTAGAGCCTGAGGTATAGAGAATGAACAGCGGGTCCTCGGCGTCCATTAATTCCGGCGCACAGCTGTCGCTCATGGTATCGACCAGGTCGTGATACCAGACGTCACGGCCTTCCTTCCACTCGATGTCGCCGCCCGTGCGTTTGACCACCAGGCAGGTATGTACGTCCGGGCAGCGCTGCAGCGCGATGTCGGCGTTTTCCTTCAGTGGTATCTGGCGCCCGCCCCGCAAGCCTTCATCGGCAGTAATGACGGTTTGACAGTCGGAGTCAAGGATGCGGTCCTTGAGCGCCTCGGGAGAGAAACCGCCAAACACGATCGAGTGAACGGCCCCGATCCGGGCGCAAGCCAGCATGGCGTAAGCGGCCTCCGGGATCATCGGCATATAGATACAGACTCTGTCGCCCTTGCGCACGCCGCGGCTCTTCAGTGCATTGGCGAGGCGGCAGACGGCGAGATGGAGTTCCCGGTAGGTGATGGCGCGGCTTTCTGCGGGGTCGTCGCCTTCCCAGATAATAGCTATCTGGTCTCCACGGGTTTCCAGGTGGCGGTCAAGGCAGTTGGTGCTGACGTTGAGCTTTGCGTCCTGAAACCAGATTGCGCGACCCTCTTTGAGGTCATAGTCGCTGACCTTGCTCCAGGGTTGGTCCCACTGCACGAACTTGAGAGCCTGTTCGCTCCAGAACGCATCCGGGTTTTCAACGGAGTGCTTGTACATGGCGAGGTACTGGTCATTGTCGATCAGGGCTTGCGCTTTGAAAGACTCGGGCACCGGGTGGTTCTTGATCTCATGCATGTTCTTGCCCCCTTTGGGTGACGTTATTGTATGGGCTTAGTTTATCGTTCAGTAGGCCGAATATGCCAGCGCTCTTGCGCTCTGGTTGCCGGATGGCGCCTGCCGACGGCGTCAGCAGTTGCGCATCATCAAGCAATGGCAGGTGCGGCTTTGGGGAGAGGGGGGCGTTTCAGTGTGGCGACGCTGCGCGCGTGTTGTCAGAAAAACTGCACTGGCAGTGTCGGTTCGATCATCACTGGGCGGCGGCAAACCGCCTGAACGTTATAGCGGGGCTGCAAGCCGCCGCCGTGCCGGGCGGGCGCAGCGCCCGACACGGGCTCGCGGTCGCCCTCACCGACGACGACTCTCCCTCAGTTGCTGGCCAGCATACCCCAGTCCGAAGAGGGATTCAGAGTCAGCGTGACGTTGTCGATCAGGCGAGTGCGCCCCAGCTTGGCAGCGGCAAGAATGACAATGGATTCAGTATCGGCGCTGACAGCATCCAGGGTAGCAGCATCGCGGATGCTGACATAGTCGGGTTTGAAGCCATTGACGCGCAGATCTTCGACGGCATGGTGCTCGAGTTCGGCGTAATTGTCGAAGCCGTTGGCGATGGCCTCGCGATATTCCTGCAGAATCTGGTGGAGTTGGGGGGCGATCGAGCGTTGCCGCTTGCTCAGGTAGTTGTTGCGCGAGCTCATTGCCAGACCATCGGTCTCCCTCACCGTTGCAACGCCGACGATGTCAAGCGGCATGCACAGGTCCGCGACCATTTTACGAATGACCATCAGCTGTTGAAAATCCTTCTCTCCGAATACGGCGACGTCGGGCTGCACCATGTTGAAGAGCTTGCAGACTACAGTCGCGACCCCGGCGAAGTGGCCGGGGCGGGATTTTCCGCACAGGGTCTCGCTGATCTGAGGGACGCTGACCAGAGTCTGTGGCCCCAGTCCCTCGGGATACATGTCCTCAACGGAGGGCGCAAAGAGGAAGTCG
>Ga0316188_10001805_pt1 | contig 10181 bp, 8 predicted proteins | sample Phiworburrow1_MG_FD_204933 | JGI IMG/M metagenome (GOLD analysis project Ga0316188, IMG submission 204933) | Coastal sediment microbial communities from Maine, United States - Phippsburg worm burrow 1 | ecosystem: Environmental > Aquatic > Marine > Coastal > Sediment | place: USA: Maine... | reverse complement strand
TGTTCCGCTTCGCCAGGGCTATCTCGCCACCGGCGAACGCCGATCGGTTCGAGTTCGCGACGCCGGCGCTGAAGGTTGCACGCTCACGTTCAAGGCTGGCAGCGGACTCGAACGAACCGAGCTCGAATGGTCGATCGCACGCCGCGAGTTCGAAGCGGCGTGGCCTCACACCGTCGGCCAGCGCATCGAGAAGACGCGCCACCGCATCCAGTTCGGCGACCACGTGATCGAACTCGACGTGTTCGCGGAGAACCTCGACGGACTGGTGATTGCCGAGGTCGAGTTCGACAGCTCCGAGGCGAGCGAGACCTTCGATCCGCCTGCCTGGTTCGGTCGGGAAGTCACCGACGACGGCCGCTACACGAATGCATCGTTGGCGCTCCACGGACTGCCCGACGCTGACCCCGACCATCGCTGAGCGAGCGGTGGCTTGCCGCACGTGAAGCCCAACTGATCACCACGCCCCACCGACACTTCTCCGTTTGCGTTGCATTTCCGGTGGAGCGCCCCACCCGAATCTGCGCACAAACGAGGTTTGGTGGCGTCAGGAGAGCGCGACGTCGACCAGCGCCTTGTCGAGGGCGGCCAGTGCGAGGTCGATCTCCTCGGCGGTGACCGTCAACGGCGGCATGAAGCGCAGCGTGGTTCCTGCGGCTCCGGCCGTCATCGTGATCAGCTTGCCCTCGCGCAGGCAGTGCGACACGATTGCCGACGTGCGAGTCGCCGTGTCGAACTGCGCGGCGACCATCAGCCCGAGCGCGCGCACCTGCACCAGCGCAGGATGCTGCTCCTGCAGGCGCCGCAAACCATCGGCGAGTTGATTGCCGCGTGCCTTGACCTCGTCGAGGAACCCGTCGGCGGTGAGCACCTCGATCGTGGCCAGCGCGGCGGCGCAACCGATCGGATTGCCGCCGTAGGTGCCGCCATGCGAACCGGTCGGCCAGCGATCGTCGAGTTCTCGGCGCGTGCCGAGCGCCGAGAACGGAAAGCCCGAGGCGATGCCCTTGGCCATGCACACGATGTCGGGCGCGATGTCGTAGTGCTCGATCGCGAACATCTTGCCGGTGCGTCCGAAACCACACTGGACCTCGTCGGCGATGAACAGCATTCCGTGGTCCTTGCAGCGTCGATCGATCGCTTCGAGGAACTCGGCGGGCGCCGCGATGTAACCGCCTTCGCCCAGTACGGGCTCGATGATGACCGCCGCAGTCTCACTCGGCGCCGTCACGCTGGTGAGCAGCTCGTCGAAGCCAGCGAGGGCCCGTGAGATCTCGTCGTGGAGGTCCGCGGCGCGCACGTTCGGGTACGGCGCAATGAAGATCCCCGACGGCAGCGGCGCGTGGCCGGCCCGGTACACGGTCTTCGACGTGGTCATCGCCATCGCCTGATGGGTTCGACCGTGGAAGCTGCCCTGGAACACGATGATGTTCGGCCGGCCCGTCGCCTGCTTGGCGAGCTTCACGGCAGCTTCGGTGATCTCGGCGCCAGAGTTCGCGTAGAAGAACGTGTCGATGCCATCCGGGCTGATCTCGGCGAGGCGCGCCGCGAGCGGTTGCATCAGGTCGTGGGTGTAGACGTTGGCCTGCGCATGCACGAACCGCTGCGCCTGGGCGGCAATCGCTGCGGTGACGTGAGGATGGCTGTGGCCGGTGGATGTGACGGCGATGCCGCCGCTGAAGTCGAGATAGCGCTCGCCGGAGGTGGTGGTGACCCACGACCCCTCACCGGACGCGACCTCGAGATCGGTCACCTTGAACCAGACATGCGAGAGGTTGTCGGCACTCATTGCTGCATCATCCCACGATCCGGTCCAGAACAGAAGCGAGACGCGGCGTTCGTCCGCGATCGGATTCCTGCTCGTCGATCCAGCCGGCGAGGCGGCGGGCGCCGTTGATCGCCGCCCACCGGAGCGGCTCGGGCTCCCAGCGGGGCGACCGGTGCTGCACCCACGGCAGGGCCGCGAGTTCTGAGTCCGGATGCACGACCAGATCGGCGATCGTTCGCCCGGCCAGGTTGGCCGCCGCGACGCCCTCACCGACGTAGCCGCCGGCCCACGCGAGCCCGGTCGAACGGTCGAGTCCGACCGAGGGGCGCCAGTCGCGAGGAACGCCGAGCACGCCACCCCATCGATGGGTGATCTCGACGGCAGAGAGCTGCGGGAACAGCTCGACCAACGCGGCCGCGATCCGATCATGGACGTCGGACGCCGACTCGGTCGCCGGATCGATGCCGGAGCCAAACCGGTAGGGCGCGCCGCGCCCACCGAAGGCGATCCGATCGTCGGTCGTTCGTTGGCCGTAGATCACCATGCGCCTGTCGTCGGCAAACGTCTCACGTCGACGGAGGCCGATCGAGTCCCAGGTTGCCTCGTCGAGCGGCGCCGTGGCCACCATCAGCGAGTACAGAGGCACCAGTGAGCGCCGCAGCCCGGGGAGGTCGCGGGTGTAGGCCTCGGTCGCACGGACCACCACGTCGGCACGTACGACGCCGCGGTCGGTGATCACCATCGGCCGAGTCGCTGCCGATCCACCGATCACGTCGACGGCGGCCGTGTGCTCGACGATCGTTGCGCCCGCTCGCTCGACGACCTCAGCGAGTCCTCGAGCCAGGCGGGCCGGTTGCACGCGGGCGCCGGGCGCGTAGTGGAGTCCACCGAGCACACCGGTGGCTGACACGCGCTCGGTCGTCTCCGCAGCGGTGAGCGAGCGCAGCACCTCGTCGCCGAATCCGTGATGGCGGTACTCGTCGACCTCGTCGTGCTGGCGATGCAGCTGGGGATCCGTTCGGGCCATGCGAAGCACGCCGGCGGGCTCGAAACCGCAGTCGATTCCGTCGACCGCCACCGACCGTGCGATCTCGTCGACGGTCTCGATGATCGCCCGGGTCATCGAGATTCCCGCCTCGCGACCCCACGTCGCGACAGCGCCGCCCAGGCCGCCGGCGAGTTCGCCGACGCACCAGCCGCCGTTGCGGCCCGATGCCCCGAAGCCGACCATCTCGCGTTCGATGACCAGCACCCGCAACGACGGATCCGCTCGCAGGAGTGCGTGGGCGCTCCACAGACCGGTGTAGCCGGCGCCGACGATCGCCACGTCGACGTCGACGTCGCCGGACAGCGACGGACGAGCAGTCAGCGGTTCTTCGAGTTGGTCGAGCCACAGCGACCTCGTCCGCAGCGCCGGTTCGTCCACGCGCCGATCGTACCGAGATGGGCCCGGGCACGCCCGTGCCTACGAGCCCGAGGACTAGATTGCCTTCATGCGAGTACTCGTGGTCGGTGCAGGTGGCGTGGGGTCGGCGTTCGTGGCGATCGCCTCGAAGCGGGAGGCGTACGAGCACATCACCGTTGCCGACATCGATGTCGGCAAGGCCGAGGGCGCCGTCGACACCGCCACCAACGCCGAAGGTGGACGCGTCGTCGCTGCGCACATCGACGCTTCGTCGGAAGAGTCCGTTGCGGCGTTGGCCCGCGAGATTCGTGCCGATGTGGTCCTGAACGCATGCGATCCGCGGTTCAACCCACCGATCTTCGAGGGAGCGTTCGACGCTGGTTGCCACTACGTCGACATGGCGATGAACCTGTCGGTGCCGCACGCCACCAAGCCGTACGAGAAGACCGGGATTCGCCTCGGCGACGGGCAGTTCGCCCAGTCGCCGATCTGGAAGGCACGCGGGCTGATGGCGTTGTGCGGCATGGGTGTCGAGCCCGGCTTCTCCGACGTCGCTGCGCGATACGCGGCCGACGAACTGTTCAGCGAGATCCACGAGATCGGCGTTCGCGACGGCGCCGACCTGGTCGTCGACGGCTACGACTTCGCGCCGACGTTCTCGATCTGGACCACGATCGAGGAGTGCCTCAACCCGCCGGTCATCTACGAACGTGAGCGCGGTTGGTTCACCACCGAACCGTTCTCCGAGCCGGAGATCTTCACCTTCCCCGAAGGGATCGGGTCGCTGCAGTGCGTCAACGTCGAGCACGAAGAGGTCATCCTCATGCCGCGTTGGATCGACACGCAGCGCGTCACGTTCAAGTACGGCCTCGGCGAGGAGTTCATCGACGTCCTCAAGACGCTGCGCAAACTCGATCTCGACTCGACCAGGGCGGTCGAGGTGAAGGGCGTGAGTGTGTCGCCGCGCGATGTGGTGGCGGCCTCACTCCCCGATCCGGCCACACTGGGCACCGCGATGCGCGGTCGGACGTGTGCGGGCACCTGGGTGACCGGGCTGGGCAAGGACGGCGAGCCTCGCGAGGTCTACGTGTACCACGTGGTCGACAACGCATGGTCGATGAAGGAGTTCGGCCACCAAGCGGTCGTCTGGCAGACGGCGGTCATGCCGGCGGTCGCCATCGAGTTGATGGCGACCGGTGTGTGGCATCGACCCGGCGTCGTCGGGCCCGAAGCGTTGCCCCCGATGCCGTTCCTCGATCTGCTCGACGCATACGGCAGCGAGTGGGAATGGGCCGACTACAAGAACCGCGCTCCCGTCGAAGAACCCGCCGCCTGATGACGTCGATTACATCGTCACGCGTTGGTGTCGACCACCCAACGACCGCGGACCTGGCCGTCGAGGATCGTCGGTCCCCGCTCGAGCAACTCGGTGAGCGGCACCACCTCGGTGATCGTGTCGACGACGTCGGACGGCAGATCGGTGGCGAGGCGAGCCCACGCCGCTTCGCGCATCGGGATCGGTGCCATCACTGCCTCGACACCCTGGAGGCGTACCGCCCTGATGATGAACGGCATCACCGTCGTCGGTAGGTCGTGACCACCGGCGAGGCCGCAGGCGGCCACAGTCGAGCGGAACTTCATCTGGGCGAGCACCTTGGCCAGCATCGTCGAGCCGACCGTGTCGATCCCCCCCGCCCAGGTCTCGGATTCGAGCGGTCGGGGCGGTTCGCTCATCTCCTCGCGGGTCAGGAAGGCCGACGCACCGAGGCTGCGCAGGTAGTCCTGCGTCTCGGGCCGCCCGGTCACGGCGGTGACGTCGAAGCCGAGCCCGGACAGCAACGCCACGGCAACCGACCCGACGCCTCCTGCCGCTCCGGTGACCACGATCGGGCCGTCGCTCGGCTGCACGCCCGCGGTCTCGAGTTCCATCACGCACAACATCGCGGTGAGGCCCGCGGTGCCGATCGCCATCGCCGTGCGGGCGCTCATCGACTCGGGTCGGCGCACCAGCCACTCGGACTGCAGCCGCTGGCGCTGCGTGTAGCCACCCCAGTACCGCTCGCCGACCTGGAAGCTTGTGGAGACGACCTCGTCACCGACCTGCCAATTCGGCGAGTCGCTGGCGATCACCGTGCCGGTCAGATCGATGCCGGGGACCATCGGGTAGCTCCGCACGATGCGGTTCTTGCCGGCGAGCGCGAGCCCGTCCTTGTAGTTGAGCGACGAGTACTCGACAGCAAGCGTGACGTCGCCGTCAGGGAGGTCGGCATCGGTGAGTTGTTCGAGCGCGCCGACGTGTCCGTCGTCGGTCTCGCGCAGGACGAGGGCGGTGAAGGTGTCACTCATCGCCTCATGGTGGCACGCGTGGCAGAGTGAACCCATGTCGACGTCGCCCTCCGATCACGCCCCGATTCCGCCGATCGTCGACGTGGCCTGGTTGCTGGATCGACTCGCCGGTGATGGCACGCTGATCGTCTGCCATGTCGGCTCGACGATGGCGGGGCCAGAGCCGGAAGAGGTCTACATCACGCGGCATCTTCCCGGCGCCCGATTCGTGTCGCTCGACGACGTCCTGGCCGCTCCCGCATCCGGCACGGCAGGCCGTCACCCTCTCCCCGCTCCCGACGACTTTGCGGCGTCGCTCGCCGAACTCGGAATCGGCCCCGACGCGACCGTGGTCGCGTACGACGAGCGCGGGGGTGCCTTGGCCGGCCGGATGGTGTGGATGCTGCGGATCCTCGGCCAGCGAGCCGGGCTGCTCGAAGGTGGGATCTCCGCGTGGGAGGAAGCAGGCGAGCACATCGACATCGAGATGGTGAGCTGGGAGCCCGCCGAGCGACCGGCGATCGACTGGCCGCTCGAGGCGCTCGCCGACGCGATCGACGTCGAGCGCCACATCGCCGCCGGCGGCGTCGTGATCGACAGCCGCGATCCGGCCCGGTATGCCGGGCAACTCGAACCCATCGACCACGCGGCGGGCCACGTGCCCGGCGCGATCAATCTGCTGTTCACCGACAACCTCGACAGCGACAGCCGCTTCCTGCCCACCGACGAGTTGGCCGCACGGTTCGCGTCGGCGGTCGGCGACGACAACGATCCCATCGTGTACTGCGGCTCGGGCGTCACGGCGTGCCACAACGCACTGGCGATGGAACACGTCGGCGTCGGGCTGCCACGCGTCTACGTCGGGTCGTGGTCGGGTTGGATCGCCGACACTGATCGCCCGATCGCCACCGGCCCGACACCATGACCGATGTGCCGGGCGCCGGAGCGTGAGCGGCACCGAACTCGCCATCGTGCTGGTGGCGGTGGTCATTGGCGCGATCGCCAAGGCGATCACGGGGATGGGCCTGCCGTTGATCGCGATCCCGATCGCCTCGCTGTTCGTCGACGTCAACGATGCGATCGTGGTCATCGCGTTCCCGAACGTGCTCGCGAACGCGTTCCTCGCGGGACGCGAGCGATCGAGCTACCGCGAGACCCGAGACCTTCCGACGCTGGCGATCACCGGCGTGATCGGTGCGGTCGTCGGCACGCTGCTGCTCGTCAACATTCCCGAAGAGCCGCTCGTGATCGCCGTCATCGTGGCGATCGTCGGCTACGTGGTGTTGTTCTTCGCCCATCCGGAACTACGCGTCGGCCCCGCTCGATCGAAGCAACTCGCCCCGGCTGTCGGCGGGGTCGCCGGTGTGTTCCAGGGCGCCGTCGGCATTTCCGGGCCGATCGTCGGTTCGTGGATCCACAGCTATCGGCTCCCCCGAGGCGCCCACATCCTGTCGGTGACATCGCTGTTCTTCATCACAGGCCTGGCCCAGCTGATCGTGCTGATCGGCTCCGGGGAGCTGTCGGGTCGGGTCACCGCGACCCTGCTCGCGTGCATCCCGGTGTTCGCTGCGATTCCGATCGGGACACGATTGCGCAACTCGGTGTCCGGCCGCGGGTTCGACCTCGCAATCGTGGGCATACTCACCGTCTCGGCGCTCGCCCTCCTGCTGCAGACGTTCTTCTAGTACCCTGGGCCCTCACAACAACCACATGGGGAGCTCGCTGGATCGGCGGGCTGAGAGGGTGACCGCCGTCATCGACCCGAGAACCTGATCCGGGTAATGCCGGCGGAGGAATCGTGAACGAACACATCGTCATCATCACCGGAGCATCGCCGCTCGATGCCCACGTCATCGACCGACTCACGGCCGATGCGACCGACCACACCATCTGGATCGCCGTCGACGGCGGACTCGACCACGCGCTCGCCGCCGGCCTCGCGCCGACGCACCTCGTCGGCGATCTCGACTCGGTCACCGAGGACGGCCTGGCGTGGGCCGCACGCAATGCCGACATCTCGCGTCATCCGACCGACAAGAACCAGACCGACACCGAACTCGCGCTGGCGCTGGCCTCGAAGTTCGACCCCGCACGCATCACGCTCGTCGGTGGCGGCGACCGCCTCGATCACACCATCGCCGGCATCGGCGCGCTGGGTGCCCTCGAACTCACGAGCGTGCCAATGCTCGATGGTTGGTGGGACGGTCAACACATTCGGGTCCTGCACGGTCCCGGGTCCGCGACGCTGCGCTTGGTCCCCGGCTCGACGCTGTCGTTGCTGGCGCTCCACGGTCCGTGCGTGCGCGTCACGTTGTCTGGCGCCCGCTGGGAACTCGACCAGTTCGACCTCGAGCCACTGGTCGGCATGGGGGTCAGCAACGAGATCCCCACCGCTGAGCGTCCTGTCGACGTCGACGTCACCCTGTCGGGCGGCGTCCTCACGATCTTCGACGACCCGGCCCCGGACCCAGCGATGAGCGAAACCGCCGCATCCGGTCAGTTGGCTCATCGCAGCGACGGCGACGCCGACGGATCGTCCGAGCGATGAGCGAACACCCCAGATCTGCGGGTTTCGCTCATCGCTCGGGGCCGATCGCCATGGCGGTCGTCGCAGCGCTCGGCGTGGCGGCGTGTGGGAGCGACGACGACGCGTCGACCTCGACCGGAGCGCAGGTTGCCGAGACGGTCACGTTGGTGACCTACGACTCGTTCCCCGAGGCCGAAACGTCGCTGAACGACGCGCTCGCCGAGTTCACCGCCGACACGGGCATCGACGTCGAGATCCTCGTCGCCGGTGACACCGGCACGATGCTGTCGAAGGCGTCGCTGACCGCAGGCAACCCGGAAGGCGACGTGATGTGGGGCATCGACAACACGCTGTTGTCCCGCGCGATCGACGACGAGGTGTTCGAGCCGTACGTCGCCGCCGGGATCGCCGACGGCTCGATCGACATCGCGCCGGAGTTCCTCGACCTCGTGCCGAACGGCGAGGCGACACCGGTGGACTACGGCGACGTGTGCGTCAACTACGACATCGGCTGGTTCGCCGAGCGCGAGCTGGATGCGCCGACGTCGTTCGAGGACCTCACCGATCCGGCCTACGCCGGCCAGCTCGTGGTGCAGAACCCGGCGACGTCGTCGCCTGGGCTCGCCTTCCTCCTCGCCACGATCCACGAGTATGGCCTGGAAGGGTGGCAGGACTACTGGAGCCGGCTGGGCGACAACGGCATCGAGGTCGTCGACAGTTGGACGCAGGCCTACTACGAGCGCTTCACCTGGGCCGGTGGCGGACCGACGCCGATGGTCGTCAGCTACGGATCGAGCCCACCCGCCGAAGTGATCTTCGCCGAGCCTGCTCGCGACGACGCGCCCACCGGCGTGATCGAGGACACGTGCTTCCGGCAGGTCGAGTTCGCCGGCGTGCTTCGAGGCACCGATGCTCCCGACGCCGCCCGCCGGCTGGTCGACTTCCTCGTCTCGGAGGAGTTCCAGCGCGAACTCGCACTCAACCTCTTCGTGTATCCGGCCAACCAATCCATCGAGTTGCCGCAGGAGTTCATCGACTTCGCCGTCGTGCCCGAGGTCTCGCGTTCACTCGACCCGGCCGTGATCGACGCCGAGCGCTCCACCTGGATCGACGAGTGGACGGAGCTGGTGCTCGGGTGAACCGCCTCCCCCGGTGGCTGCTGGTCGCACTGGCGATCGGGCCGGCGGTCGGGCTGCTGGTGTTCTTCGCGTGGCCGTTCGTCACGCTCATGGTCGAGGCGGTGGACGCCACGTCGGTCGGCGACACGCTCGGGCGGGCGTCGACGTGGGAGGTGCTGTGGTTCACGGCGTGGCAGGCCGTCGCATCGACGGTGCTGACGATCGCGATCGGGTTGACGCCGGCGTACGTGCTTGCCCGTTTCGACTTCCGTGGGCGCACCGTGCTGGTCGGGCTACTGACGGCGATGTTCGTACTGCCCACGGTCGTGATGGGCGCTGCATTCCTGGCGTTGCTCCCCGACACTCTCGACCGCACCGTGTGGGCGGTCCTCGGTGCGCACGTCGTGTTCAACCTCGCTGTCGTCGTTCGCGTCGTCGGGTCGTTGTGGGAGCACCTGCCAACCGACATGGAGGCCGCCGCTGCGACGCTGGGCGCTTCGCGATGGCAGGTGGCGACCCGGATCTCGCTGCCGCTCGTTCGCCCAGCGGTGACCGCGGCCGCGACGATCGTGTTCCTGTTCACGTTCACCTCCTACGGCGTGATCCGCATCCTCGCCGCGCCAGGAACCCGCACGATCGAGGTCGAGGTGTGGCGACGAGCCACACAACTCGGTGACATCGGCGGTGCCGCAGTGCTGGCACTGCTCCAACTCGCCGTGCTGGTCGCGCTGGTGTGGTGGTCGACCATCGCCCAGCGTCGCCATGCGCAGGCCATCGGGCTGCTGCCCATCGCCGCACGCCGTCGACCACGCCGTGGGGGCGAACGACGCTTCGTGGGCATCGTCGCCAGCGCGACGCTGCTGGTCGCCGCCACGCCGCTCGTCGCGCTCGTCGTGCGTTCATTCGCAACGCCGACGGGGTGGTCGACGGCGGCGTGGACGAGTCTCGGACGCGCCGAGATCCGACCGGGCATCCGCATCGGCGTCGACCCCATCGATGCGATGGCCAACTCGTTGGTCAACGCAGCGTGGGCGACAGCGA
>Ga0316188_10001802_pt1 | contig 10192 bp, 4 predicted proteins | sample Phiworburrow1_MG_FD_204933 | JGI IMG/M metagenome (GOLD analysis project Ga0316188, IMG submission 204933) | Coastal sediment microbial communities from Maine, United States - Phippsburg worm burrow 1 | ecosystem: Environmental > Aquatic > Marine > Coastal > Sediment | place: USA: Maine... | reverse complement strand
CCAATACATCATTATGAAATGTATAACTCACCTTGTCACCACTTAAAACAGGGTCAAGTATCTCTTCTAAAGTGCCAAAATATTTTATCGAATCCGTTTCAAAATTAAAATGAATACCGTTTTTATCTTTATAAATGGAGGTTACTTCGCTTATATCAGTTAATTTATATCCGCTTTCATAATATTCACTATCCGCTTCTTGTTTTATGGCTACATCCATATAAGCAATTTCATTGATCTTATCTCCATCCATAAAAAAGAGAATTTGACCCCACGATTCCATTTGTCCAATTGCACATAAGAGGATCCAGGGACTTTCGTCATTCGGAATAAAAAATTGGGGATGTAAAGTCATACTTTCATAAGCTCCATTCGACTTATAGATCAATTCATAGTTTTTTTTAGGATTCACAAGTAATAAACGTAATCCTTTTGGATCATCATTGACGCTTTCAGCAATAACGACCCATCTCTCAGGAGTAATTTCGTAAGCTACTTGAATATATAAGGTGTCGATTTGAATTTTTTCGCCTTCAATCATCCGAAAATTCTTTTTTTGATAGCTTATCTCAGCTTTGTTGGAATTAGATATCTTCTCCGGATTTTCAGGTGTGGATGTGGGTGAGGAGCAACGATTAAAATGAATGATCAATAGAAAAAAACTAATTGACCCTATAAATATCCTCTTTAGATCTAGGTTTTGCATTATTATTAATTTTAAATCCGGGAAGTTTCATTTTTGTTGGATCCGCTTGATCCATAGGAGTCATAACTCCTTTTGGCTGATCAAGAAAAGTCATGTTCTTTATCTTGCTATCTTCAATGATAACCACAATATTAGAGCAATCCAGATTATTAATACCAATAATAGATTTTGGAGCTTTTTCTTCCTCAGCAAAATAGATCGTTTGACCATTTCCATTTACAAAAATCCGGTCCATTTCATTGTTTTTAAAAAGGGCAACCATATTCCTGCCTTTTATTTGATTGAAATGAACGCTATCGACCTCTGATATAATAAAGGCATTTTTATCAATATTTAATTGCTGGATCTCATCATCATAAATAAGGATCTCCATATAATCACCAGTGATCTGATTAGTTTCAGACCATAAAATAGGATCAGTATACATTCGAATAAGAGAATCTTTTTGAATATATACAAGTGAATCGCATACACCTTGAAAATCGGGCTTGAAAAACCGTGCATTATTATAGGCAAATATTTCATTTAAGTTTGAAACAGTATCTCTATACAGCCATAAAGTATCTGCATGAAGAAAGAGTGAATCCTCATCAAAAGCCTGAATCATGGTGGCTTTTTCAGTAACATATGAACGGCTCGTGTTCTGATTATAAACACCGTATTCTCCGGTAATAGCAAGTTTATTAGTGCTATCTGAAATAAGGATATTAAAAAATGCCCTAGATCTGCCAAGATGCCGATCATATAAAATGCTATCAGCATAGAGTGTTTGTTCGGCAGATCGTAACTCATTATTTAAAGTCAGCTCAGACTTATCGGTTTGGGTATTGTACCACCCTTTTTCTGTGTAAATCGTAGACTCTTTTGAGATAATAGTTGTGGATCCAAAAAAATAGGCGATCTCAGAAAAAGTATTGAATTGCAATGTGTCAGTGTACATTGTGTATTCAGGATTCTTTAACTGAACACTATCTTTAAAAGAGAAAACTTTTGTATTGGAGTTGTAAAATCCTCTTTTACTTGTTAGGGTGTTTTTTTTATTATGTATAATTCCGCCATCATAATAAGAGGAAGTGTTTTCTTTTATATTGAAATAAAGCTTATTGCTTTCCAGAAGCATTTCCTTATCGCTAAGCCTTACATTTCCAATTGCCATTGCGACTTGTTTATCTCCGTCAAATTCAAGTTCGTCGGAATGCAAATGAATAGTATCCCCTCTATTTGCGTGTACTCTTCCGAATGCTTCAATAAAATTATTGGGATAAAAGTATGCACTATCGCAAAAGAGAAGTAATCCTTTATTTTCAAATTGAACATCGCCCTTAAGCCGCTGCACATTTGCTCCTAAATTAATATCGTATTCTAAAGTTTCAGCATTTACGATATTTATTCGGGTCTTCTTTTGCCCGTAAATTGAACTATAGGAAAGAGAAAAAATAAAAAAGATAAAAATAGCTTTATATAACTGGGGGAATCCCATGTATTAAAGGCTTCTAATTATCGTTTGATTTCTATCCGGACCTACAGAAACGATGGTAATAGGCACTTCAAGCTCTTTTTCTAAAAAGGAGATGTAATCAGAAAGTTCTTTTGGGAATTCATCTTCTTTTCGAACTTTAGTAAGATCTACATTCCATCCCTTAAGTTCTTTATAGATAGGCTCAACTTTAATGTCTACTACATCATAAGGGAAATAATCAATGATCTCGCCCTTATATCGGTAATGAGTACAAACAGAGATCGAATCAAAATGACTCAAAATATCTGACTTCATCATGCAAAGTTTTGTTACTCCATTAACCATAATGGTATATTTTAAGGCAGGTAGATCGATCCATCCGCATCTTCGTGGTCTTCCTGTTGTCGCACCATATTCATGGCCAACATCTCTCATTTTTTGTCCAACTTCATCATCCAATTCACTTGGAAAAGGACCTGATCCCACCCGGGTGCAATAGGCTTTAAAGATCCCGTATACATCCCCAATTTTGTTAGGGCTTATCCCTAGTCCGGTACATGCTCCGGCAGTAACTGTGGTAGATGATGTAACAAAAGGATAAGTTCCAAAATCAATATCAAGTAAAGAACCTTGTGCACCTTCTGCTAAAACACGCTTCCCTTTTTTTAATTCATTATTTATAAAATGTTCAGAATCAATAACATGCAAGCCTTTAATAAATTCGATGCTCGCTAGCCAATCCTTTTCCATTGTGCTTAAATCATAATCAAAGTTGTAATACTTTAACAGATTTTCATGTTTTGCAACCAGCTTGTCGTATCGATCTTGAAAATGATCTTCAAAAATATCTCCAACTCTAAGACCATTTCGACCTGTTTTGTCCATATAAGTTGGACCAATACCTTTTAAAGTAGAACCAATTTTATTCTTTCCTTTGGCTTGTTCAGATGCAGCATCTAATAAGCGGTGTGTTGGAAGAATTAAATGCGCCTTTTTTGAAACGAGTAAATTTTTATCAAAATTGATATTGTATTTAGCGAGCTCATCGATTTCCTTCTTCAGGATGATAGGATCTATAACGACACCATTTCCTATGATATTCAATTTATCTTCTCTGAAAATACCACTTGGTATGGTATGAAGAACATGTTTAATATTATTAAATTCAAGAGTGTGACCGGCATTAGGGCCTCCCTGAAATCGTGCAATTATATCATATTCAGGAGTTAATACATCAACAATTTTACCCTTTCCTTCATCTCCCCATTGAAGGCCTAACAGAACGTCTGCTTTCATAAATATTATATAGAATTATTTTTTTTAACTTCTGGTGTTTCATCAGTAGAAACAATATTATTTTCATTTTTTACACCATAGAAATACAATGAATGGTGCATTATCCTCACATCGAAAAGACTTTCTACTGTCTCCTTAATTTGTTGGATCCGAGGATCGCAAAATTCAATAAGCTCACCGGAATCAGTCAATACAAGATGATCGTGCTGTTGGTTCCTATGTGATTTTTCAAAATGTGCGATGTTCTGACCAAATTGGTGTTTTCTAACCAAATTACTTGCCAATAAAAGTTCAATGGTATTATATAAAGTTGCCCGGCTAACTCTATACTTTTTATTTTTCATTTTGATATATAAAGATTCAATATCAAAATGACCTTCATAATCATAAATTTCTGAAAGTATAGCAAAGCGTTCCGGAGTTTTGCGATGTCCGTTTTGAACTAGATAAGACGCAAAAATTTGCTTTACGCTTTCTTTGATGTCGTTTTCAGGCATATTGGTTTACTAAGGCACAAAGTTAACAAAAAGGAGTTTTAAGCATTATAAAAGTCTTTAGTTTTAATCCGTTCAACAGTAAATACTCCCTCGATTTTTTTTAGTGAACTTATTAAACCTGCTAATTGCTCAGTATCATTGATTTCTATCTCTGTTTCCCCATTAAAAACACCATCATGGGTATCGAAACTAAGGGCTTTTATATTAATATTTGATTTTTTACTGATAGCGGTAGTAATTTTATTTACAAGCCCGATGTCATCTACTCCTGTAAAATGCAATTTTACGCTAAACTCTTTATGTTCTCTCGATTCCCATCTTGCATTTATGATTCGATAGGCATAATTAGACATTAATTGTGTTGCATTAGGACAATTCGTTCTATGAATTTTTATCCCTTCATTAATAGTAATAAATCCGAAAATAGGATCTCCGGGTATGGGTGTGCAGCATTTTGCAAGAATATAATCAAACTTATCATCGGTCTGACCAATAATGATGGTTTCTTTTTTTAGATCAGGACGGCTGATAAACTTTTGTAAAGTGCTTGGTTTTGCTGGTTCTTGCTCAAGTATCTTATCAAATTCAATATTTCCTGTTTTTACTACAAAATCTTTTAGTTTTTTAAGGTCTTTTTTTCCTTGAGCGATTAAAGAATAGAGTTCAATAGTATTCTGAATTCCATAATGATTTTGTAGTCGTGAAATATTTTCGCTCGTAAAATTTACTTTTAAATTATTAAATCTCCTTTCTAGTATTTCTTTACCCTGAGCAGCTAATTCTCTTTCATCTTCATTTAATTTTTTCCTGATTCCGGCTCTTGCTTTTCCCGTAATTACATAATTAAACCATTCGGGACGAGGCTTTTGTTTTTTATTTGTAATAACTTCTACCTGATCCCCACTCTTTAAAACACTGCTTAATGGAATTAGTTTTTCATTTACTTTTACTCCGCTAGCATGATTTCCAACTTGGGTATGGATCTCATATGCAAAGTCTAATGCTGTGGCATTTGCAGGTAGATTTATAATATCTCCGTTAGGGGTGAAGACATAAATTTCATCGGCAAATAGATTTAATCTAAAATCGCTAATGAATTCCATTACATCTTCGTCATCTTGAGAAAGCATGTCACGAATTCTTTCTAGCCAAACATCCAGATTATTATCTTTTACTTTTCCGTCTTTATATTTCCAATGCGCTGCAAAACCTTTTTCCGCAATTTCATGCATTCTTCGCGAACGAATTTGTACTTCCACCCATTTTCCGGTAGGACTCATTACGGTGGTATGCAATGATTCATAACCATTGGCTTTTGGAGTAGAGATCCAATCTCTTAGGCGATCAGGGTTTGGGTGATAGAAATCGGTAACGATTGAATAGACTTTCCAGCACTGGGCTTTCTCATTTTCAATATCAGAATTCAAGATGATCCTAAGCGCAAACAAATCATAAACCTGCTCAAAACTCACTTGTTTTTTTTGCATTTTATTCCAAATGGAAAAAACAGATTTTGTTCTAGCTGCTATTTCAAAGTCGAATCCTTCATCTTGAAGCTTCTTTTTGATCGGCGTATAAAATCGCCTGATAAATCGTTGTCGGACATCTGCGGTTTTCTGGAGTTTTAATAGAATTTCATTATAAATATCGGGCTCTTTATATTTTAATGAAAGGTCTTCTAATTCAGATTTTATAAGGTAGAGACCTAATCGATGAGCAAGTGGTGCATAAAGAAAAAGAGTTTCTGAAGCTATTTTTAATTGCTTGTCGTAAGCCATAAAATCAAGCGTCCTCATATTGTGAAGTCGGTCGGCAAGCTTGATCAAAATTACACGAACATCATCTGAAAGGGTAAGCAGCATCTTTTTAAAATTTTCTGCTTGAATAGATGAGGTGTTTTCTGAAAATTCATCAATTTTAGTAAGCCCGTCAATTACTTTTCTAACGGTTTTCCCGAATTCTCTTTCAATATCATTAAGGGTGATCTCGGTGTCTTCAACCGTATCATGCAGAAGTGCACAAACAATGGCAGTAGCACCAAGCCCCATTTCATCTGAAACAATTCTAGCAACAGAAATAGGGTGAAAAATATAAAGCTCTCCTGATTTTCTTCGCACGTTTTTATGCGCTTCCAATGAAAATTCAAAGGCTTTTCTGATCTTTTTTAATTCTTCTTTTTGTGTAACTTTTTTGGCAGATCGCAGAAGGGCACGATAGGCATTTTTTATTTGCCTTTTTTCTAATTCTACATCGATCAATATTTTTTCTTCAATAGCCATAAATATCTACCCTTATTTAGTATTCGACTCTAATACTTTGATAATTAGTTTTTCTCGTTCTTGATCTAATTGCTAAGTTAATTTTTCTTTTTGCTATTTAAATATACTTGTTTATTTTCTTCCATTCCATATTGAATTATAATAATCTTAAAGAAAAGGATTTTAAACAAAAAGCCCCCTGACCGAGGTCAGGGGGCTTTAATTGCTTGAACCGCTTGCTACTATCGGGTTAGCACAACACGTTCAACTAGTATTTCATTAGGAGTAATTAATTTATAAATATATACTCCGGTTGGTAAATTAATTGCATTGAACTCAAATTTGTAAGTCTGATGCGCTTGAGCTGATCCTCGGAACATTTCCTGGATCAATCTTCCGTCAGCATTGTACACACTTAAGATAACATTAGCATCTTCAGTGATTTCAAACTCAACATTATTTTTGTCAATGAACGGGTTAGGATAAGACGCTAACATTGCGTAATCCTGAACTTGTGGTTTATTCAATGCATCCACATCAATTGGAGGCTCTGGAGTATTAGTAACGTTTATGGTTTGAGTGTGAGACACTTCATTTCCACATTCGTCAATAGCAGTCCAGGTTCTCAAGATTGTGTAGTCACAAGGAATACATTCTCCATCAAAAGCAACATCACCATTTCCATTTACACTATTACCATTTACAGTTCCAGTATAGTCGAACCATCCGCCGCCACCGTAGTTGGCATTGTTGTTATTGGCTCCGATACCAATCTGGATACCGTAATAATGATTAGATGGTGCATGAGTCAAGTTTAATGTTGATCCAACAAGGTCACCTGATCCAACAAGGGTACTTGTACTAGCAAGGATATAATAGCTCCAAGTTTCATAGTAAGCTGCGCCGAAACCGAAGTCATCTTTGTAGCTACCATTATTTGGTCCATTATGCCAATCAGTCCAGTCTTTCTTGTCTTCCAAAGTGATATTGATATCAAAACCACTAGCAGGATCCAGCGTGTTCACCACGTTACCACTAATTGTAGCAGTACCATCGTTGAACTCAGTGAATACACCACCGTTAGCATCGAATACCCAGAAAGCAGATAGTTCGCTACTTGCAAGTTGAGGTAACCATAGTGCCCAAGAACCACCTTGTCCGAAAGGAGTTTCTAAGATACATGGAGGATTATCAGGAGCATTATCCACTTCTTCAAAAGTAGCGTCTAATTCACCTGAACAATTATCCATTGCCCATACATTTGCTGGTTCCGGAATAACACTACCACATTCGATATCGATATCTTCAGGAAGTCCTACAAGTTCAGGAGCAGTATCATCCATTACAGAGATAACTTGTACCCATGGCTCAGAAGCATTTTGACATCCGTCATAAGCAATCCAGGTACGAGTGATCGTTTGGTCACATGCAGGTCCGACGATATTTTCAGTCATACCCAAGGTAACATCACCACAATTATCAGATGCTAATAAGTCATCGCCAGGGGCAGGAACATCACTAACACATTGATAAGAAGCATCAGCTGGTCCCGACATAATAACAGGAGCAACATCATCAACAACTGAAATTACCTGTACGTGAGTACTTGAGTTTCCACAAGCATCAGTAGCAGTATACACTCGAGTCATTGTAGCTACACAGTCGTTTCCAACTAGATCACCGGCAACTGTAACAGTTACGTCAGAACAGTTGTCAGAAGCAACGATCAATGAGATGTCAGCAGCCGGAATTTCATCTGCACATGCCACGGTCATATTTTCAGGACCATCAGTGATTACAGGAGCGGTATTATCGTTCACCATAATTACTTGTACATATTCAGTTGAGTTTCCACAACCATCAGAAACAGTATATGTTCTGGTGATTGTTGCTACACATTCATTTCCGTCGATCACGTCATTTGCGGTTACAGATACAACTTGACAGTTGTCAGTTGCGATAACAGAAGCTAAATCAATTGCAGGAACATCATCATAGCATTGAATTGCTAAGTCTTCCGGACCTGAAACAACTTCAGGAGCTACATCATCATGGATAGTAAATACTTGTACATGATCGCTTGAGTTACCACAAGCATCCGTTGCAGTGTAAGTACGGGTAACAGTTGCTTCACAACTATTTCCTTCAAATACATCCGCTACAGTTACAGTAACATCAGAACAATTATCATCTGCTGAGATAAGATCTGTATTAGCAGCTGGTACTAAGTTAGCACAAGCAACAGTCATATCTTGAGGACCATAATTAATTACTGGAGCCACATCATCGATCACTGTTATTTGTTGTACATGAGTTGCAGAATTTCCACACTCATCTGTTGCAGTCCAGGTTCTGGTGATATCATAATTACATCCGTTAGGAGTAATTACTTCACCTAAAGTAACCGAAACTGAAGTACACACATCATAAGCATCTACATCGAAAGCAGAACCCGGAGGAACGTCATCGATACAGCTGTACATTGCATTTTCAGGACCATAGATCATTGGATCAGTAGTATCCTCAATAGTGATGATCTGAACTTGCGTAGCAGTGTTTCCACACATATCAGTAAGGGTATAAGTATACTTGATTGATTGTCCAAGAGGACATCCGCCAGGTACATACTCTTGGCTTACAGAAGCATAAAGAACACCTTCAGTACAATTATCAGTACCGGTTAGTAATTCACCATCAGGAATCTCATCACCACACTCTATAGTAATATCCATTACTTCTTGATCAAAAACAGGAGCAGTATTATCCTGAACATTGATCGTTTGAGAAGCCATAGAAGTGTTACCACATTCGTCAGTTGCAGTCCATGTTCTGATGATCGCATAATTACACATGCTTTCATCTCCATAGTCATAACTTTCATCCATTACAACATAAGCATTGCTGCATAAATCATCAGCACTTACCATTGCAGGAGCAGGAATTTGATCACACTCTACAGGATCTAAGATATTATCAGGAACACCCACTAATACAGGATCAGTAGTATCATTGATATAGAAGTTAGCATCTGAAGAAGCTTGATTTCCACAAGCATCAGTAGCAGTAAACACAACGTGGTAACCACCTGTAAATTCGCTACATCCTTGTAATTCAGAAACTACAGAAGTAATAACTACATCAGAACAATTATCTGAAGCTTCGAAACCGGCATTGTTAGCTAACCATTCCTGGTAAGCAGCATCATTACCATTTCCGTCACATTCTACAGTCATATCACTAGCATCTTCATCAATTGATGGAGGTGTTAGATCATTAACATGAACGTATGTTGAAGCTTGGATAGAATTACCACATGCATCAGTAGCAGTGAATACTCTTTCGTAAGACATTCCTGTTGGACAACCACCAGAACGTGGAAGATCCACATGGGTGATGGTTACATCTCCACAGTTGTCATAAGCAGAAGGATTATTGAAGCTAGCTTCTACACAGTCGTATAGGTAGATATCTACTATTGGAGCCACTTCCCACATAGGATCAGTGGTATCTTCAATTGTAAATGTAGCAGTAGTTGAAGCAGTGTTTCCACACTCATCAGTAGCGGTGAAAGTAACGGTAGTAGCAGAAGTATTTCCACAACCTTCGATCATTTCATCTACATTAGAAGTCCATGTAACGTAACCACAAAGGTCAGAAGCTTGCGCTCCACCATTGTTGTACATCCAATCTTCATATAAGTACATCGCTTCATAGTCACATTCAACAGTCTCGTCCATTGCAACTACATCAATTGATGGAGCAGTATTGTCTTCGATAGTAAATGTAGCTGAAGTAGAAGCATTGTTTCCACAATCATCAGTAGCAGTGAAAGTCACAAGGTAAGAACCTGTGTAACCACAAGCCGGAGTCCAAACACCACCATCATTTGACCAGGTAGCACCTGAACAAAGATCAGTAGCAGTAGCTCCACCGTTGTTGCTTAACCAAGCTTGGAAAGCATCACCATTAGCATACA
>Ga0316188_10001801_pt1 | contig 10193 bp, 9 predicted proteins | sample Phiworburrow1_MG_FD_204933 | JGI IMG/M metagenome (GOLD analysis project Ga0316188, IMG submission 204933) | Coastal sediment microbial communities from Maine, United States - Phippsburg worm burrow 1 | ecosystem: Environmental > Aquatic > Marine > Coastal > Sediment | place: USA: Maine... | reverse complement strand
AGCAGCTCGAGCAACTGGCCGTTCAGGTCGCGGTAGCCGGATCGATCGAATCTGCTCATGAGTCGCATGAGTATCCCGGCATTTATTTGTGACGGCCACCCGCGAATACTTGTCACCCATGGACCACGGCCCGGCATGCGGGCGGGTGTTGATGTGAATCAAATCCAGGGAGGCGCGAGATGAGTGCGGTGGGTCGCAAGCGTGAGATTCCGGGCACCACGGTGTTCGACGGTGAGCAGGCGATGAAGGGCTATGCCCTCAACAAGATGTGCTACTCGTTCAACGACAGGGCCAACCGCGATGCCTTCGTGGCCGACGAGGACGCCTACTGCGCCAGGTTCGGTCTGGACCCGCAACAGCGTGAGGCGATCCGCCAGCGCGACGTGCTGGGCCTGATCGCGGCCGGGGGCAATGCCTACTACCTGGCCAAGTTCGCCGGCATCTTCAAGCTCGACATGCAGGACATCGGCGCCATGCAGACCGGCATGACCAAGGAGCAGTTCAAGGCCAAGCTGGCGGCAGCCGCCAGGTAGACAACCGGAGACAGACTTCATGGCCAAGATCGTCGGTGCCATCACCACCTCGCATGTGCCCGCCATCGGCGGCGCCATCGCCAAGGGTCTGCAGAACGACCCCTACTGGAAACCCTTCTTCGACGGCTTTCCGCCCGTGCGCCACTGGCTTGCCGAAGTGAAGCCCGATGTCGCGGTGATCGTCTACAACGACCACGGACTGAATTTCTTCCTCGACAAGATGCCGACCTTTGCCGTCGGCGCCGCGCCGACCTATGCCAATGCCGACGAAGGCTGGGGCATTCCGCAGGTGCCCCCGTTCCAGGGCGACCCGGCGCTGTCGTGGCAGCTGATCGAGTCGCTGGTCGCCGACGAGTTCGATCTCGTAACCTGCCAGGAAATGAAGGTCGACCATGCCTTCACGTTGCCGATGGCGCTGTGCTGGCCCGGACAGAAGTGGCCGGTGCGCACCGTCCCTGTGGTCGTGAACACGGTGCAGGCGCCGCTGCCGTCGGCTGCGCGTTGCTACAAGCTCGGCCAGGCCATCGGCCGCGCCATCGAGAACTGGGACGATGAGCTGCGCGTGCTGGTGATGGGCACCGGCGGCCTGTCGCACCAGCTCGACGGCCAGCGCGCAGGGTTCATCAACAAGGAGTTCGACCTCCGGTTCATGGACAGCCTGGTCCAGGACCCGACCTGGGCCACCAGGTACTCGATCGACGACCTGATCGAGCTGGCGGGCACGCAAGGGGTGGAACTGCTCAATTGGCTGGTGGCGCGTGGCACGCTGGGGCCGTCGGTCAGGAAGTTGCACGCGAACTATCACATCCCGATCTCCAACACCGCGGCCGGCCTGATGGTGCTCGAGCCGGCGCGCTGAGCCGTGCGCCCGACCTGCGACCCGCGCCTCGTGCGGGCCGCAGGGCCCGTCACGACGCGCGGCTCAGAACGGCAGCCCGACGTAGTTTTCGGCCAACGATCGTTGCGCCGCTTCTGACGAGAAGAGGTAGGCGAGTTCGGTCTGCTGCAGCTGTTGGTCGTACGCGATGCTGTCCGGGAACGTGTGCAGCATCGTCGTCATCCACCACGAGAAGCGCTGCGCCTTCCACACGCGCGCCAGCGCCTTGGCGGAGTAGTTGTCCAGGCCCGAAGGATCGCCTTTCTGGTAGTGCACAAGCAGCGCGTGGTACAGGTAGTAGATGTCCGAGGCCGCGCTGTTGAGGCCGCGCGCGCCGGTCGGCGGCACGATGTGCGCGGCATCGCCGGCCAGGAAGAGCTTGCCGTAGCGCATCGGCTCGGCGACGAAGGAGCGCAGCGGCGCGATCGACTTCTCGATCGACGGCCCGGTGATCAGATGTGCCGTCACCTCGTCCGGCAGGCGGCGCTTCAGCTCGGCCCAGAACGCGTCGTCGGACCAGTCCTCGACCTTGTCGCTCAAAGGCACCTGGATGTAGTAGCGGCTCAGCACCTGCGAACGCAGCGAGCACAGCGCGAATCCGCGCTCGTGCTTGGCGTAGACCAGTTCCGGCGAGGCCGGCTTGGTGCGTGACAGCACCCCGAGCCAGCCGAACGGGTAGACCTTCTCGTACTCCTTGAGCACGGTCCGGGGGATCGACTTGCGGCTCACGCCGTGGAACCCGTCGGCGCCGATGATGAAGTCGCAGTCGACGCGCACGACCTCGTCGCCGGCACGGTAGGTGACGTACGGCCGGTCGCCCGTCATGTCGTGCGGCTGCACGTCGTCGGCGTTGTGGATCACGATCCCCTGGCTGCGGTCGCGCGCCTCGTACAGGTCGCGCGTCACCTCCGTCTGCCCATAGACGACGACCGAATTGCCGCCGCTGTACTTGTGCAGGTCGACCCGGTCCAGCCGGCCGTCATGGGCAATGAAGAAGCCTTCGTGGATCTCGCCTTCGCGATCCATGCGCTCGCCGCACTGCGCCTCGCGCATGAGCTTGGCAAATCCATGCTCCAGCACGCCGGCACGGATGCGTCCGAGCACATATTCGCGGCTCTGCCGCTCGAGCACGACGTTGTCGATGCCCTTCAGATGCAGGAGCTGGGAGAGCAGCAGGCCCGATGGGCCGCCGCCGATGATGCATACGCGGGTCCGCATGTCTGTGTCTCCGAGGACGAATTGCCCGAATATAGGCAGTCGGCAGCCAGGGCGGAATGGCCGAATCCGTCGGCGACTTGTACGATTCGAACATGTCCCGCCAGCGCGAACGCATCCTGTCCTACAGCCTGTTCGGCGAATCCACGAGCCTGCCCGACGTGATGCACTGCGAGACCATCGCCGAGCGGTCGGTCCTGCACGACTGGGAGTTCGAGCCGCATCGCCATGCACGGCTGCACCAGTTGCTGCTGATCGAGTCGGGCGGCGGCGTGGCGTATCTGGAGGGCCAGGACGTGCCCATCGGCCCGATGACCCTGGTGAACGTGCCGCCCGGCGACGTGCACGGATTTTCCTTCGCGCCCGGCACGCTGGGCTACGTCGCCACCCTGGCCGACGAAATGCGCGAGGACCTGCTGGCCCGGGCCGGCGACGTGCGACGGGCGCTGGACCGTTCGCGCATTCTCTCGGCCGACGAGCAGGTCGCCTCGACGATGCGGCAGATCGGACGGGAGTACGGCGGCCGCGGCGCTGCCCGCGCGCTGGTCCTGCGCGGCCTGTGTGCGTGCCTGCTGGGCCTGACCGCGCGCGCGACGGCCCGGGTCGAGCCGGTCGAGGGCCCCTGGGCCGGCCAGGAGCTGCTGCGCCGGTTCGACGCGCTCCTGGAGTCGCACTACCTGGATCACTGGAAAGTGTCCGACTACGCACGGGCGCTGGCCGTCACGCCGACCCACCTCAGCCGGATCGCTCGCGCCACGACGGGCCAGCCGGCGTCGCGCCTCATCGACGCCAGGGTGATGCGCGAGGCCCGACGCAACCTGGCCTACACGAACATGAGCGTCAGTGCGATTGCCTATGCGCTGGGCTTCACGGACCTGGCCTACTTCAGTCGGGTGTTCACGCGGACCCTGGGCAGGTCGCCGCGCGCGTTTCGGGCCAGCCTGGCCAGTTGAAGCACTGGCTTCGGCAGGCGGCGCGCCGATCGGCGCGTGTGGCCCTCCGACGACGGCGCCGCTGGCGCGCCACCGGGCCGACGCCGAGCGTCATCCTGCCGGCGCTGCCCGGGTCCGGCCCAGGGCCGACGCGCCTGCAAACCTCGCCCGCGAACCCAGCCGCTCCTCGATGCGCAGCGCGGCGTTCCACTTGGCCATGCGCTCGCTGCGCGCAAACGAGCCGACCTTGAGCTGGCCGACCTGCCAGCCGATCGCCAGGTCGACGACCGTCGTGTCTTCGGTCTCGCCCGAGCGCGCGGACACGATGCCTGCATAGCCCAGCGCGCGCGCGGCGTCCCAGCACTGCCGCGTTTCGGTCAGCGTGCCACGCTGGTTGGGCTTGAGCAGCACCGTGTTGGCGGCGCCGGCGGCGGCAGCCTGGCGCAGGAGAGCCGCGTCCGAGACGAGGAAATCGTCGCCCACCACCTGCAGGCCGGGGTCGGCGGCGCGCGTGAAGCGCGCGAACGCGTCCGGGTCGTCTTCGGCCAGCGGGTCCTCGATGCTGGCAATGGGAAACTTCTCGCACCAGCGCAGCAGCAGTTCGATCAGGCCGTCGCTGTCGAGTTCGCGGCGCTCCAGCCCCAGCGTGTAGCGGCCCGCGCGGCCGAAGTCGCTGGCTGCGATGTCGAGCGCGATCGCCACCTCGTCGCCCGGCACGAATCCGGCACGCTCGATGGCACCCACCAGGGCTTCGAGCGCCTCTTCGTTGCTGTCGAACGCCGGCCACCAGCCGCCTTCGTCGGCCACGCCGAAGCGCGCGCCGCGCGATTGCATCAACAGACCGGCGTGGCGGTAGACCTCGGCCGTCCACTCCAGCGCCTGCGCGAAGCTGCGCGCGCCGGGGCAAAGGACCATGAAGTCCTGGATGTCGACGCGCCGGCCGGCGTGCGCACCGCCGCCGAAGATCTGGATCTGCGGCAGCGGCATCAGCACGTTGTCGCCGCCGCCGAGATACCGGTACAGGGGCACGCCGTGCGCTGCCGCTGCCGCATGCGCCGACGCCATCGAGACCGCCAAGGTGGCGTTGGCACCCAGGCGCGCCTTGTTCGGCGTGCCGTCCAGCTCGATCAGCCGCTGGTCGAGCGCGACCTGGTCGTCGGCCGCCAGGCCCCGCACGGCGTCAGCAATCTCGCCGTTGACGTGGGCCACGGCACGCTGGACGTCCAGGCCGCCAAGGCGCTCGCCGCCGTCCCGGAGTTCGAGCGCTTCGCGCCTGCCCTTGCTGGCGCCGGCCGGCACGATGGCGCGGCCGGCGGCGCCATCGCCCAACTGCACTTCGGCTTCCACCGTAGGGCGGCCTCGGCTGTCCCAGACGCGGCGCGCATGGACGGTTCGAATCTCGCAGTCCAGCGTCATCGTTCGAGCTCGCGGCGCCAGGCGGCGCTCACGTCGTCGAGTCGCCGCACCGGCGCTCGCAGCAGGGCAGCGGCGGTGCGTCGCACGGCGTCGCGCTGGGCTTCGCTGTCGAGGTATTCAACCGGCGACTTGCCGTCCACGCGCGCCAGCAACAAGGCCGGCAGCAGCGCTGCGGCACGTGTCTCCAGCGCCGCCGGAGCTTCCCAGTCGACGCCCCGCAGGTAGGCGTCGGCCAGGGCGCCGAAGCAGGCGAGGAACGCGGGTCGCGCCGGCGGGCACCACAGGCACTTGAGCAGCAGGTGGTTGAGGCAGAACGCCAGGTCGAATGCCGGGTCGCCCCACCAGGCGCACTCGGCGTCCAGCAACACTGGCCCCCTGGGGCCGACGAGGATGTTCTTCGGGCTGACGTCGCCGTGCACCAGGGCGTGCTTGTGGGCCTGCGTCTGCGTCACCAATGCCTGCAGCTCGGTCGCCAGGCCGGGGTGCTTTCGCGCCGTGGCGACCAGATAGGGATCGAGCCGGATGTCGTAGAAGATGCGGTCGGTGGGGAACTGCGCGGCCAGTTCGGCATGGGCTGCCGAGTAGGCGTGGATGCGCGCCAGCGTGTCGCCGACGGCCCGCGCAGTGGCTGGGTCCGCCTGGCCCTGGCGCAGCCGTTCCTTCCACAGCAGGTGGTCGGCGGGCGGCGCGTAGCTCATCACCAGCACGCCCAGCGCCGGGAGCTGCCCGAGCACGCGCGGTGCGCTGCCCGGCACCGCGGCGTCGGCCACCTGCATCCAGCGCGCCTCGTACGCATTGCGTTCGATCGGCGCCTGCCAGTCGGCCGCCACGCGCAGCTTGGGTAGCGCGCGCTTGGCGCACACCGGGCCACTGGGCGTGTCGATGCGCCAGATGTCGGACGACACGCCCCCCGTCAGCGGAACGCCCCGCAGCGCACCGTCACCCGCCAGGCCCAGTTCCCGCAGGGCATGGGCAAACTCCGGCGGGACGGTCTGTGTGGATGCGTCCATTCGGCAGGGTTGGGCGGCGGGGCGGTGCGGGCGGGCCGCGGTCAATTCGACGCGCGGCCCGTCTCGACCAGCTTGACCAGCGCGTGCAGGGCCTGGTTGACGGGCGTCGCAATGCCCAGTTCGGCGCCGCGGCGCGCGACGTAGCCGTTGAGGTGGTCGATTTCGGTCGGCTTGCCGCGCGCCATGTCCTGCGCGGTGGACGACAACTGTGCCGGCATCGCGGTGGCGATGCGCTCCATCGCTTCGACCGCAGCCTCCAGCGCCAGGCGCTGCCCTTCGGCTTGCGCCACCGCCACCACTTCGCGCACCACCGCACGCTGCACCTCGCGGATCTCGGCCAGCGCGGCCATCCGGCCATAGGGCATCTGCGCCAGGCCCGAGATCGCGTTGTAGGCGCAGTTGACCATCAGCTTGCTCCACAGCTCGGCCATCACGTCGGGCGACAGGCGTACCGGCACGTCGGCGCTGGCAAACAGGTCGACGACGGCCTGCAGCCGTTGTCGCTGCCCTTCATGCTGCGCGGCGGCGGCGTCCAGCGGCCCGATCACCAGATCGCCGCGTCCGAAGTGCTTCACGACGCCGGGCTCCGGCATCGAGGTGGCCACATACACGACCGTCGGCACCACCATCTGCCGGACGTGGCGCGCGATGGTGGCGGCATTGTCGACGCCGTTCTGCAGGCTGAGCACGATCGCGTCGGCGTCGAGCAGCGGCGCAACTTGCTCCGCCAGCGCGGCGGTGTCGGTGGACTTGACGCAGAAGAGCACCAGCCCGGCACCGCGCACGGCGTCGAGTGCGGTGGTCGCCGCCAGGCGCACGGTTTCCACGCCCGCGGCCCAGTGCAACTGCAGTCCGCTGCTTTCGATGGCCCGCACGTGGGGCGCGCGGCCGATCAGCGTGACGGCATGCCCCGCGCGTGCCAGCATGGCCCCAAAGAAGCTGCCGACGGCGCCGGCACCGACGACGGCGGTGGAGCGGAGGTGTGGGCTCAACGGTTGTGCACTCCAGACGGCGGGCATGGTCCCGAGAGCGCCAGTATGCATGGGCCAGGTCGGCTGCACAGCGGCTGCCGCGAGGGCGGCCGGGGCCGGCGCCGATCCGCCGGGCCGATCCGCCAGGCCCAGGGGCGCAACCAGACCATCCTTGCGCCACATCAACCGGGAGGGACTTGTGCTCGGTACCGGCAGCGCCCATCTTGCAACTGTGGCCGCATCCTTCCATGCGGCACGTGTGGAGGTCGGTATGAGTACCTTTCGAATCCTGCCGGTGGTCGCTTTGCTGGGCACGATCCTGAGTGGCTGCTACGTCGTCCCCATGACGCGTCCGGACGGCACCGTGGCCTATCAGTCCTACCCGTTGCCGCCTGCCGGGTCGCCGGTCGCGGCTCCCGTCGGCCCGATGCCGACCGTCTTGCACGCCAAGCTGTACCCGGCGAATGAAATCGCGAGCCAGACCGGCGTGGTCACCGGCACCGTCACCAACCTGATGACCGGCAAGGGGCAGTTCCAGCTCAGCTACCTGGGCGATCTGCTGACGGGGGAGGCGACACGGGTGTCGAACTCCGACCGGCGCGGCGTGGCCAGCGCCTACGGCCCGCACGGTGTGTACATGTCCTGCGAGTACCAGATGAACACGCCCTATCAGGGTGCCGGCACCTGCACCTTCAGCAACGGCGCCGCCTACACGGTGCATCTGAGCAGCAGTTGAGGACGGTCAGTGACGAGCGATTCGAAGCGGGTGGAGATGGTCGATCGCGACATCGCTGCGCGCGGCGTGCATGACGCGCGGGTTCTGGCGGCCATGCGCGTCGTGCCGCGCGAGGTCTTCGTGCCCCCGGCCAGGCGCGCCGAGGCCCTTGACGACCGCCCGCTGCCGATCGGCGCGGGGCAGACGATTTCCCAGCCCTACATCGTCGCGCTGATGTGCGAGGCGCTGCAGCTGAGGGGTGACGAGCGCGTCCTGGAGATCGGGACCGGATCGGGTTACGGGGCGGCGGTGTTGTCGCGCCTGGCGGCAACGGTCGACACGGTCGAGCGCGTGCCCGAGTTGGCCGACCGGGCGGCAAGGCAACTGGCCGACCTGAACCTGAACAACGTGCGGGTGCACGGTGGGGACGGCACGCTGGGGTGGCCCGAAGCTGCGCCCTACGATGCCATTGTCGTTACCGCCGGCGGGCCCGAGGTGCCGCCCGCGCTGCTGGCGCAACTGGCCCCCGGTGGGCGGCTGGTGATGCCGGTGGGATCCACCCGTCGCTGGCAGGTTCTGGTGCGCGTGACGCACGTCGGTCCGGACGACTTTCGCAGCGAATCGCTCTGCGACGTTGCTTTCGTGCCGCTGATGGGTGCGCAGGGCTGGCCCGAGGCGTGACGGCTCTCGCCGGCCGGATGGACCGGGGCGTGGTCGCGACCGGAGTGCCGGGCTGCAATGGCTGGCCCGCCGGCAGTGCCGGCTCGTCCGTTCACGCTGCGCGGGACTGCCCGCCGCCGTAGGGGTCGCGAGGACCCGGCGCGGGCGGCTGTGGTGTCGCCGTCGCGGCCCGGGGCCAAGCCTCCGAGGCATGCACGGGGCAGCCCTTTCGCGGAGAATGCGCGCGGTGAAGTTGCCCAGCCGCGAGCCGGTCGATCCGCGCATGCATACGGGCCCGCCCGCTCAGTGAGGCTGCGATTGCCAACGACTCTTTATCCGGGTGATGGGGTCACGCCCTGCGAGGCGCCATGGGGCCACGTGGGCCGCTGCGGCAGGACTGCCGCGCAGCGGCGTGCCGTAGCGAACGGCGGGCCGCCGTGAAGCCATCGCGCTACCTCGGCACGCGCCTTGTCGCGATCGCAGTGGTGGTGATGTTGCCGCTGCTGGCGATCGTCGGCTATGGCCTCTACGAAGGCGTCCGTGACGCCGAGAGCCGCGCCCGGGAAGCCTTGCCCGAGCAGGCATCACTTGCCGCCGCCCAGGTGAGCGCCGCGCTCGACCGGGCGGCCCGCGTGCTCGAGTTCGGGGCCGCGCGCATCGCCGGCCGGCCGGTGGACGACTCGACCTGCCAGCGCGAACTCGGAGGGCTCGACGCCGTCGACGCCATGATGGGCAATCTCGGCGTGATCGGTTTCGATGGCCGTGTGCTGTGCGTGCTGGTGCCGGCGCCTGGCGGGCGCATCCCCACGATCGAGGTGGATGCCGAGTTCCAGCGGGCCGCCGCCAGCGAGTCGATCTGGATCAGTCAGCCGTTCAGGAGCCAGATATCCGGTGCGCCGGCGCTGATGATGACGTCCCCGCTGCGCGACGCCGACGGGCGGCGCATCGGCCTCGTCGGCGCGCGTCTCGACCTGTCCAGGCTCGACGCCCTGCTGGCGTCGATGCAGCGCCCGGCCGGTGGCGCCCTGGCCGTCGTTGACCCCGCGGGTGCGGTGGTGCGGCGATCCGGCCCGGGCGTGACCGAAGGAGCCGCTCCACGCGCGGAAGAGGCCACGGCCGAGCCAAGCATGCTGCTGGCGTCTGCCGACGTCGGCCGCTTCGGCTGGCGCGTCGTCGCATCGGTGCAGCGCGACGTGCTGCTGGCCCCCGTGCGCGAGCGCGTCATGCTGGCGGCCGCGTCGGTGTGGGTGGCGACCTTGCTGGGGGTGCTGGCAGCGCTGCGCGCCGCGCGGCATGTCGCGCGACCGTTACAGGACCTGCTGGCGACGACGCGGGCACAGCGCGGTGGTCGCACGCAGGCACGCGCCGACGAAGGCGCGCCCGGCGAGTTTGGCCAGCTCGCCGTCGAGTTCAACCGGATGGTGGAGCAGCTTCGCCGGACCGAGGCCAATCTGGGCGAGTCCGAGCGCCGCTACGCCGACCTGTTCGGCAACATCCAGTTGGCTGCGGCCATGGTCGACCTCGAAGGCCGATTTGTCTACGTCAACGACCACCTGCTGGCCGTGACCGGCTGGCGGCGCGACGAACTGCTGGGCCAGGACATCTTTGCCACCCTGCTGCCGCACCGTCTCGCGCAGCGAGAAAAGGCGCTGGCCCAGTTGCAGGCGGGCCATGTGGCGGGTCACAACGAGACGGACATCGTCACGCGCAGCGGCGAGCGCCGTCGCCTGAAGGCCTTCCGGACCGTGCTGCGATCGCCCGACGGCGACGTGATCGGTCTGGCGATGATGGCCGAGGACATCACCGAGCGCCGCGCCGCCGAGCGCAAGGCGACGCGACTCTCGGCCTTCTACGCCGCGTTGTC
>Ga0316188_10001800_pt1 | contig 10193 bp, 5 predicted proteins | sample Phiworburrow1_MG_FD_204933 | JGI IMG/M metagenome (GOLD analysis project Ga0316188, IMG submission 204933) | Coastal sediment microbial communities from Maine, United States - Phippsburg worm burrow 1 | ecosystem: Environmental > Aquatic > Marine > Coastal > Sediment | place: USA: Maine... | reverse complement strand
TTTTAGTGAACCAATTATTTCTGAAAAGATTCCAGTACAAGATGATGAAGAAATCAAGAAACCTGATGAATTAAATAACGACGTAATCGGCAATGTCAACGTAACTCTCACAACCCGATATGCTAGCGCAGAAAAACTGGATCACATCAAAAATGGATCTGTAATAATCTTGATCACTCTTTTAGTGGCAACACTCGTCATCATCCGCAAAAGTCTTGATATAACACAGCCAATAAAATCACTTACCAATACTGTGAGAAACATAACATCAGGAGACCTAGAGATAGAGATAGAAAAAAACGCGACAGGTGAAATTGGCGTTCTTCAATCCTGTATTAACCATATGGCCGAGGAGCTAAAAAACTCACAGTTAGACATGGAAGATCAATTAAATGAATACACACGCGAACTACAGCAGACCATGGAAGAACTCGAAATACGAAATGCTGAATTAGATATAACGCGCTCGAAAGCGATTTATGCCAACAACGCAAAATCCGAATTCCTGGCAAATATGAGTCATGAACTACGCACCCCTTTAAGTGGCATTATCGGATTCGCAGAGTTGCTGAAAGGCACACGTCTCACTAGTCAGCAAAAAGATTACTCAGACACTATAATAAAATCAGCAAATAATCTATTAGAGATCATCAACGATATACTGGATTTAGCTAAAATAGAATCCGGCAAAACAGAAATCACATCTACAGAATTCAACCTTATCGATATTATCGAAGACACAATCAATTTACTAAGTCCATCTGCTTTAGAAAAAGACATCGAACTATTCTATAGTATCGAAAATGATATACCAATAATCGTTCGTGGAGACCCGTTCCGAACCCACCAGATCCTGACGAACCTGGTTAGTAACGCTATAAAGTTTACGGAAAATGGATATGTTTATTTACACATATCCATGGGTGAGATTGAGAACATCGAAACCAGTATAAAATTCACCATATCGGATACTGGCATCGGCTTGAACGAAGATGACAAGAGAAAGTTATTCAAAGCCTTTACCCAGGCAGACACAAGTATTACACGCCGATTTGGCGGAACCGGACTGGGACTGGTAATCTCACGAAAACTCACACTCCTTATGAAAGGCGAGATAGGCTTCGATAGCACACTGGGGAAAGGATCTACATTCTGGTTCAGCATCCCGGTAGCACCAGTGCCTGTAGCTCATCTACCATCTGATCTGACTGATAAAAAAGTAGCCCTTATTTGTTCTCATCCCATCGCAAAACAAACATTCAAAACACTTTTCAATAACTTCGAGTGCATTGTGAGAGACTATTCAATCGATGCACTGAAGGATATTGAGAATTTCGAGAACAACAGCGATATCATTGTTGTTTTCCTAGGATGTAAAGATATAAATAATCATTACATACTAGATAAAATCAACAATATCAGTTTTTCCAAACCTTCATTACTCATAGCGAGCACCAGATCACACTCACAGCTAAAAAAAATACAACAGCATTTTTTTGATAATGCGGTTTTCACATCGGAAAAAATCGAACGCATAAAACAAATAATGGTAAATACCATCAACAAAAATACACCCGGATCTGATAAATATTTTCAGCAAGATGATCACAGTCACCCTGATGACTTGTGCCACATCAATATTATGGTAGTTGATGACAATGATATCAATTTGCGACTGGCTGAAATATTTCTGCGCAAACTTAAAATGAATGTCACAACTGCCAGCTCTGGCACTCAGGCAGTAGATTATGCACAGCTGAATACTTTTGATATTATTTTTATGGATTTACATATGCCGGAAATTGACGGTTATGAAACGACAAAAAGGATACGAGAGATAACCCATGGTAAGCAGCCTGTTATTATTGCGCTTACTGCAAATGCATTGCCGATTGAAAGAGAGAAAGTACTGCAATCAGGCATGAACGGGATATTAATCAAACCAGTGAATGACATCATTTTTCAAAAGGTCATCAACCAGTGGATACTAAAGGATTCTTTTAGCATAGATGATTTCAGCGAAATCAATACTGTCACTGCAGATATCAATGAAAAAACTATTTTTTCAATTGAACTGGCCAAAGAATTCACCGGGAATAATGAAGAACTGGCTTATGAGCTACTCAGTATGCTGCAGGCCGAGTTAGATGACTATACCTCAGCCATTATTGCAGCAGTTAAAAATAATGACCAGGAAGCATTACGCGTGCAGGTTCACAAATTACACGGCGCTAGTCGTTGTTGTGGGACTAGCGCATTAAAAGAAGCCAGCAGCAACCTTGAGAATCTCATCAATCAAAAGATATATTTTGATATCGAGAAGGAAGCCGCTGTTTTATTATCCGCCATCCAGGATGTTGCTGACTATAAAAACAGTCCGTCATAATAGAAATTGGCCCGAAAAGACCGGCAAAACATCTCTCTCTTAACTTGCCTGTTTTCTTTTAACTTCTAGCTTCTCGCATCAGTTTTTTATATGACCTGACAGCATTTTCGATTCCGATAAATATACTGTCTGCAATAATCGCATGGCCGATATTGAGTTCTCTAACCGGCTGTAGACTGGCGATATCATGAATATTTTGTCTATTTAAACCGTGGCCAGCGTTAACCTGCAGGCCGATGCTGTCAGCATGTTTACAGGCAACCATGATTTCATCAAACAATCGTTTTTGTTCGACATGACTTTTTGCGTCAGCATAATGCCCGGTATGGATCTCAATGACAGGCGCACCCGTCCTTTTGGCTGCATCGATCTGGTTTAAATCTGCATCGATGAACAATGAAACCTTTATCCCGGAAGCAGACAACTGTGCACAGGCTTCAGCAATGGATGCTTCATAACGGATGACATCAAGACCACCTTCGGTGGTTAACTCTTCACGTTTTTCCGGAACCAGACAGCAGTCTTGCGGATTAACATCACAGGCAATTGCGAGCATTTCGTCGGTAACCGCCATTTCAAGATTCATTCGCGTAAGCATCCGTTCTTTTAGCAGATAAACATCTCTATCCTGAATGTGACGCCGATCTTCACGCAGATGCAGAGTGATGCTATCCGCGCCAGCCTGCTCTATCTGCAGTGCGGCATGTACCGGATCTGGATAACGCGTTCCCCTGGCCTGCCTTAAGGTCGCCACATGATCAATATTCACTCCCAAGAGTAATTCACTCGCTTTCACTATTTCATTGCTCCTGTATGTCTCATCTTTACGTCGTTTTCTGTGAAATCTGCTTTCATTTACGCCCGTTATTGTCTTTTATTAACAGGAAATACACAACACAATCCTAACTCATAGCGTTATGGCACATTATTTGCTATTTTCAATAGCTGATATTTATAAAATCAATAATCAGGATTAACACGTGGATATTAAACGCTCTGTTCGTTACGCCTTAAGCCTGTCGCTAACAATAATTTTTCTACTCCATATAGGCAACATAATTAATATCCCTATCTTAACTAATCTTGAGAACCTGGCTTATGATACGCGCCTGAAAATAACCTTGCCGACCCATGTCAACAAGCAGGTAGTCATCATCGACATCGACGAAAAAAGCCTGAAGGAGATTGGTCAGTGGCCATGGAATCGTAACATCATGGCTCGGATTAATGACGTGCTTTTTGATCACTACCAGATCAAAGCCATCGGTTACGATATTGTGTTCGCGGAAGAGGATATCGATGAAGGCGCGAAGCTGCTCGAAAATATGGCAACAGGCACATTACGGAACAACTCAGAATTCATTGAAGAATATCACCGTGTCCTGCCATCGCTGCAACATGATCAGCAGTTTGCCAGAACACTGCACGACAGAAAGACCATCTTGGGCTTTGTCATGGACACAGATACAATTAAGGGCAGCTTACCCGATGCGTTCACCGAATTAGATAAGAGCACCGCTGATCGACTTAAGCTAAACAGGCCAGCAGGTTATACCGCAAACCTCGAGTTATTACAGAAAAACGCCTATGGTGGTGGTTTTTTTGATAATCCATTACTTGATGATGATGGCGTATTTCGACGTGCACCCTTATTGCAGGTTTATGGATTCCAGCTTTACGAATCACTGGCTCTGGCATTAAGCAGGGCAGCCACCGGTTTACCCGATATTGAAATGGTGTTTAAAACCAGCAATGACGGCCATGATCTACTTTTAGAATGGGTTATTATTGGTGGACTCGCTATTCCTGTCGATGAGGAATCAGGAGTATTAATACCCTACATCGGTAAACATAAAAGTTTTGAGTACATCTCTGCAACCGACGTTCTGAATAAAAGCATCGGTAAAGAAAAGCTCAAAGATAAAATCACTCTGTTCGGAGCATCTGCTCCTGGTTTAATGGATTTGAGAACTACCCCTCTCGAACCAGCTTCACCTGGAGTCGAAGTTCACGCCAATATTATTCAGGGCATCCTTGATGGCCGCATATTACATCAACCAGGCTACATACAGGGTTATGAATTTGTCCTGATATTCATCATTGGTGTCGCCCTGACCTTTACCCTGCCGATGCTGTCTGCGCTATATTCAACCTTAGTCATCATCGCCGTTCTTTGCTTCTTGATCGCTGGCAATTTTTACGCCTGGACAGCCGCTCAACTGGTGTTACCTGTGGCGCCATCCGTATTGCTCGTTATTTTATTATTTGCCCTGCAGATGACCTATGGTTTTTTTGTCGAATCTCGAGGCAAACGGCAACTAGCCCATCTTTTTGGCCAATATGTTCCTCCGGAACTGGTAATAGAAATGAGTAAGATGCTGAAAAAAATAAATCTTGATGGCGAGCTGCGTGAGATGTCGGTGTTATTTTCTGACGTACGTGGCTTTACCTCTATCTCGGAAAGTCTCGAACCTAAAGAGCTGACTGCTTACATCAATGCATTTTTAACTCCAATTACCAGGGTCATTCACGATAATCGTGGCACTATCGATAAATACATGGGTGACGCGGTGATGGCATTCTGGGGGGCACCATTAGCCGATCGCCAGCACGCCCTGCATGCGCTCAATGCTGCTGTCGGCATCGTTGAACGCATGAAAACGTTACGCGAAGAATTCTCTGTAAAACAGTGGCCTGAAATCTATGTCGGCGTTGGTGTTAATACCGGGATGATGAATGTAGGAAACAAAGGCTCTGAGTTCCGCGTCAACTACACGGTCCTGGGTGATGCAGTAAACCTGGGGTCGCGTCTCGAAGGTTTAACCAAAGTATACGGCGTTGATATCATTACCAGCGAATACACAAAAAACGCCGCGCCCGAATACGAATACCGTGAACTCGACCGCGTACGAGTCAAAGGCAAAGATAGACCGGTAAGTATTTTCGAGCCCCTCGGTTTACTGGAAAACATCAGCAAGCAGGAAAGAACGTTACTGAATCAGTTCCATAGCGCAATAAAACAGTACCGCGCACAGAACTGGGATGCTGCAGAAAGCGAAATATTCAGCTTAAGCCAGTTAGAACCAGAACGAGAAATATATAAAATATATCTTGATCGTATTATGCACTTCCGTGAAAACCCACCCGGAGATGACTGGGATGGATGTTTTTTACATACTTCAAAATAATGAGCAGGTATTCGGGGTTGATGACGATTAAAGCCAGATCAAATTTTAACCGGGAAATACTCACCAGGCCTCAATGCCGAGGCATTGCAGACGATAAAATATTTGCCAAAAAAAATATTTAAAGCAGTTCAGATAAACGGTTACATGTCATATGCAAAGCAGCGATTTTCGTCTATAAGTAACATATTTATAATCAGTCTTGGTCGTACTTTATGAGAGATAGAAGGTCAAACTATGACATCACGAATGACGTTCAACTAACCAATGTCGACAGTGTCCGCGAAGCGGTTTGCTCAATATTTCATAGTGCCTTCAGTCAATACAATAAAGCGGCGATCACGCAGTCTTTCGATGACTGTGAGCGCCTGTTTGAAGGTGATTTCCCCACTTACCTGCCCTGCGATACGCTGTATCACGATAAACAACATACACTGGATATGACTTTAGCGTTAGCGCGACTGATCAATGGCCACGAACGCAGCGTAGCCAAAGCTGAACGTATCGGTGCTGAACGCGCTGTAATCGCCATCATCACCGCGCTTTACCACGACTCTGGCTATATCCGTCATGAACACGACCATAACCACTTCAACGGGGCTGAATACACCCCTGTCCATGTGTCACGAGGTGCTGATTTTCTAAAGCGATATTTACAGAATATCAATTTAGCTCAATATGCACAGATTGCCGCCCAAATGGTGCACTACACCGGTCATGAAGTAGAACCAGACCGTATACGGCTGCCGGATGAAAAATGGCACCTGTTAGGACACCTGTTAGGTACCGCAGATCTAATCGCGCAGATGTCTGATCGCTGTTACCTGGAAAAATGCCGCGATCGTCTCTACCCTGAATTTGTTCTCGGTGGATTAACAGTCAAAAATGATGATCAGGGCAACCCCATAGAATGTTACGAATCAGGAGAAGACCTGCTGCGGAAAACTCCTGCTTTTTATGAAACTGACGTAGAAAACCGCCTGAACGTTCTTTTCAACAGCGTCTATAACTATGAAATGGCACATTTCGACGGCGAACGTTTTTACATCAACGGCCTGGGTAAAAATCAGGCTTATTTAAAAAAAGTTTTAAAAGCCAATGACTTCAGCATGTTACGGCGCAACCCACCTGAAAATTACGGTACAAAAAATTTCCCCGGTCTTGAACACTATCTCAATCAACATCCACTGAAAGACATCAAATGTCGATGACACCGCTACCCACGCTTTATAACATTGCTAACATGGTTGCTTCATCTATTATCATCACACCCAGTTTTTCAGCTTTAGTCAGTTTCGACCCTGCGTTGTCACCCGCCAGTAAATAATCGGTTTTAGCTGACACACTGCCGGTCACCTTTGCCCCGGCAGCCAGTAATTTGTCTTTGGCTTCATCACGTGACAGATTCGGCAAGGTGCCGGTGATGACAATCGTTTTACCAGCAAACTCACTACTGGATAGATCATCTGGTTCTGACTGCCTGACATCCTGTACTGTGACACCAGCAGAAAACAGTTGCTCTATGACTTCTAAATTATGCTGTTGCTGAAAAAAGTTCACGATATGCTGTGCGACAATTGGACCGATATCCTGAACCTCAATCAACTGATCATAACTCGCATGTTGTACAGCTTTGAATGTCCTGAACGCATTCGCAAGATTCATCGCCGTCGTCTCGCCCACCTCACGAATACCCAGAGCATAAATAAACCGGGATAATACCGGACGTTTACTGGCTGCTAATGCGTTCACCAGGTTAGTCGCTGACTTTTCTCCCATGCGATCTAATGATGCCAGCTGTTCTGCTGATAATTGATAAAGATCCCCCGGCGTACTTATCAAACCCGCAGCAACCAGCTGCTCAACGAGTTTATCACCCAGTCCATCGATATCCATCGCCTTTCGCGATGAAAAATGTTTTATCGCCTCCGCACGCTGTGCACGACAATAAAGTCCACCGGTACATCGCGCAACGGCCTCGCCTTCGATCTGTTCGACCTGAGACTGGCATACCGGACATTCCGCTGGCATCAGTATATCTGGCAGCGGCGTTTTTCTTGAACCAGGCACAACACGGACAACTTCCGGTATCACATCACCGGCACGGCGCACGATGACCTGATCTCCCAGGTGAATATCCTTACGACGGATCTCATCCATATTGTGCAGGGTTGCATTACTCACCGTAACACCACCGACAAACACCGGCTCAAGCCGAGCGACCGGGGTGATAGCACCGGTGCGGCCGACCTGAAAATCAACGCCGATAATTCTGCTTATTTCTTCCTGTGCTGGAAATTTATGTGCGATCGCCCAGCGTGGCGCTCGCGCCACAAAACCAAGCCTGCCCTGTAACCCGATATCATTAACTTTATAGACGATTCCATCGATGTCATAAGGCAACGCATCACGACGTGCAAGAATATCCCGGTAATACGACATGCAGGCTTTAATGCCACGGACACGTTTGATCTCGTTGCATACAGGCAGGCCAAAATCCTTTAGTCGCTGCAATATTTCATAATGTGTCGCTGCCAGCGCGCCACCTTCGATGACGCCCACCGCATAACCGTAAAAATTCAGCGGACGAGTCGCTGTTATCTGGGGATCTAACTGCCGCAGGCTACCGGCAGCGGCATTGCGCGGGTTGGCAAATTCTTTTTCTCCATTGTCTTTTGCCAGCTGATTGAGTTTATTAAAACCCGCTTTCGGCATAAACACTTCACCGCGAACTTCCAGTACCTGTGGAAAATTTTTACCCAGCAAGCGCAACGGCACTGACTGCAGGGTGCGAATATTTTGCGTAACATTTTCTCCCGTACTGCCATCACCCCGTGTGGCGGCATAGATCAGCTGACCTTTTTCGTAGCGTATACTGATCGCCAGCCCATCCAGTTTTGGCTCTGCAACAAACTCGATCTCATCTTTAGTTTTCAGTCGATCCTGTATCCGCTGATTAAAAGACAGCAACGCTTCTTCACTAAAGACATTATCCAGAGACAGCATCGGTATCTGATGCTGGATCTGTTCAAACGCAGATAACGGTGTAGAGCCGACCCGTTGAGTAGGAGAATCCGAGGTAATGAACTCTGGATGTTTTTCTTCCAGTGCGACTAACTGATTATGCAATCGATCATATTCCGCGTCGGGAATGTCGGGATCATCTAATACATAATATCTATAGGAATGATATCGTAGCTGCTGCCGCAGGCTCTCGATTTCGTTTTCAACTGATTCGGACATTTAAATTATTGATGCATTCCAGTACAGGGATTTTTGCCAACACGGCCACTTACCAGTTGATAAGTTTTATTGAGCAATAAAAGCTCTGACCTGAGCACGATAATTTTCCGCATCCTGCTGGGTTAACGGTTGTCGCTTGTGGTTACACAATCGCGCATTCAGCAATCCCGCCAGCTGGTAACTGCGTTGTAACATTTCAGTCAGATCATCGAGCGGATCACGACCTTTAATCTGCATAAAAACAGTCAAGCCGGTGGTGTTTAAATCATGGATCGTGTTCGCATCAAAAGAACCCGGTTCCAGCATATTGGCAAGACTAAAGACACTGCGACCATCACGTTTAAAGTGAAATATGTTCATCTCACCGAAGCTTAATCCCATCGCCTGAACTGAACTATTTATCTGTGAACCTTGTAAACGCTGATCGCCTTTTGGCAGTATATAAACAACAATAATATCGGAGATTTTTTTAGTTTCTTCTGCAGGCTCATCCGCTGCAGCATGATCCTCCATGTTCTCAACATACTGTTCTGTTTCTGGCTCTGGTTCCAGTTCCGCTTCTGCTGAAACACTGACCGTGCTGATATACTCATCAGCTAATTCCAGGTCCGAGCTCTGTTCCCTGCCAAACCCGGCACCAGTAATAACCCTGACTTTACCTACCCCTTCGTCCAGGTCATCGAGATCATCCAGGCTCTGAGCACAAAATGCAGGCAAGTCATCTTCCAGTTCATCGACTATGGAATGCTGACGCTGGCGACGATTCCGACCCAGAATATAGATAATGATTACGAATATAAATCCTGCCGCAAGCAAGATCCAGCGCAATGATTCCACGGTTTTACGCTCCTACACCTGCCATAGTCGCAGCCTCGGCGACATCGACAGAAACCAGACGAGAGACACCAGATTCACGCATGGTGACACCACTTAAATGCTCTGACATCTCCATCGTGGTCTTGTTATGTGTGATAAAAATAAACTGTACTCGTGACGACATCTCTTTAACCAGCTGACAGAAACGCCCGACATTAGCCTCATCCAGCGGCGCATCAACCTCATCGAGCATGCAGAACGGTGCCGGATTCAGCTCGAAAATAGCAAAAACCAGAGCCACCGCGGTCAGTGCTTTTTCACCACCGGACATCAGGTGAATATTCGAGATACGTTTGCCAGGAGGCCTCGCCATGATAGCGACACCGGTGCTTAAAAGATCATCACCCGTCATTTCGAGGTAGGCAGTACCACCACCAAACAAACGCGGAAACATCTCTTTAATCCGCGTATTCACGTGGTCATAGGTATCTTTAAACCGTGAACGTGTTTCCTTATCGATCTTGGCGATAGCCTGCTCTAAAATTTCCAGTGCCGCGGTAACA
>Ga0316188_10001799_pt1 | contig 10195 bp, 6 predicted proteins | sample Phiworburrow1_MG_FD_204933 | JGI IMG/M metagenome (GOLD analysis project Ga0316188, IMG submission 204933) | Coastal sediment microbial communities from Maine, United States - Phippsburg worm burrow 1 | ecosystem: Environmental > Aquatic > Marine > Coastal > Sediment | place: USA: Maine... | reverse complement strand
TATCATCTGCGAATTTCACGTTCCTTTTCCACCCTTGTGTGCCTCATCAATATATTGAAAGGCTTGTCACAGGCAAAAAGCAATAAACCATGGTGTTTCTATTTGTAACATGTATTGCACAATGCAACATTACATATCGCAACGTCATGCCTCGGGGCAAGCATTAATATACTGATATTAAAAGATGATAATAAGAATCAATATTCTCGTGGCGAACATCGACCATTGACGGCGATAGGCGAATTGTTGCAGGATGCAATGGTGCCGGTTGCCGGTGGCGCTGGACAGAACAATAGTTCGTTGAGCTCCAGGTCAAAATAGGTTCTGCCGGGGCATAACCAGAAATACGAAAGGTGGCATAACGGTTGCAGACAGTATCTGGATCATATGTAAGCGGCGACGAGGATGGTAAAATAAGTTGGCTCTAGGTGATATCTAGATAGGGTTGAAAGAAGCTGGTTTTCTGTCCTCAGAGGCTAAAATGAAAATTTTTATTCCAGTTCTAACATGGGGGTGACATGGACGTATCTGTGATTCTGGTCCTGATCGTGCTGTTAATGGCCATTCTGATGTTTATTTTTGAGTGGGTCAGGGTAGACGTGGTCGGTATCATTATGATGGTTGTTCTGCCTTTACTGGGTCTGGTAACTCCAAAGGAGGCCATCAGCGGGCTGTCGTCCAACGCTGTTGTGTCGATAATCGCGGTCATCATTATCGGTGCCGGTCTGGACAAGACCGGGGCGATGAATGTGCTGGCCAGAATCCTGCTTCGCTTTGCCGGCAAGAGTGAGAGCCGGATCATGCTGCTTATTTCCGGAACCGTTGCGTTTATTTCAAGCTTTATGCAGAATATTGGTGCAGCGGCGCTTTTCATGCCGGCTGCCAAAAGAATCTGCCGACAGACCAATATCCCGGTTTCTCGAATCCTTATGCCAATGGGATTTCTTGCCATTATTGGCGGCTGTGTGACGTTGATTGGTTCAAGTCCTCTGATCCTGCTCAATGATGTCATGAAAATTTCCAACCCTGATATCGAGCCATTCGGGCTGTTCTCGGTGACACCCGTTGGCCTGATGCTGGTTTTCGCAGCCCTGGGCTACTTTTTGATCTTTGGCCGGTTTATTCTGCCGGCGGGCCAGGGTGAGGAGGGGGGCAGCGGGCAGATCTCGAAGAGCCTGAAACGAACCTATCAGGATATTGGTACGATCTTCGAAATACAGGTGCCGAGGACTTTTGATGGACCGGTGCGCCTCGAAGATCTTGACATCAGGCCGCACTTCTTCGTCACCGTGATCGGTATCGCCAAGGAGCAGGGAACGACCAATTATACACCCATAGCATCCGATGAGATTGGCCCTGGTGACGTTCTGGCAGTCAACGGGACACCGAATATGGTCGCCAAAATGGCTCAGACATTCAAATGGATTGTCAAAGAAGATCTTGAAGTGTTTGCTGAGTCATTGTCCCCGAACAATGCGGGCATAATGGAAGTAATCATCTCACCCCGATCCGACCTGATGAAAAGCAGTTTAAGAGGTTCAGAGTTTAGAAGAAAATATGGGGTGAACCCCCTGGCCGTTTTCCAGGGCAACAAAACCTATGTGGCCGGCATTTCTGCCATGATCCTGGAAACCGGTGATGCTCTTCTGCTCCAGGGAAGATGGGAAAAATTTCATTTTCTCAAAGAGAATCGTGATCTGGTGTTCACCGAGGACGTACAGGGCGAGATCTTGAGAACCGACAAAATCAAGATCGCGGTAGGCTGTCTGCTGCTCTCGCTTACGCTCATCATGGGGTTTCATGTTCAATTGTCCATCGCTCTGCTAACCGGAGCTTTGGCAATGGTGCTTACCAAAGTGCTGTCAATTGATGAAGCGTACCAGTCGGTGGACTGGATGACGGTTTTTCTGCTGGGCGGGCTGATTCCGTTAGGCATTGCCTTCGAAAAAACAGGCACGGCGAAACTCATCGCAGAAACGATTATGGCCGGAATCGGAACTGTCAGCCCGCTGATACTGTTGACGGTCATCGGCATGTTGACCTCGTTTTTTACCCTGGTTGTGTCCAATGTCGGTGCCACGGTTCTCATGGTTCCTCTGGCCATGAATATGGCCTCATCGGCCGGCGCTGACCCGAGGATGGCGGCCCTGGTGGTTGCCGTCGCCTGCTCGAACACCTTTGTTCTGCCGACCCATCAGGTCAATGCCCTGGTCATGCGTCCCGGGGGATACCGGACGGCCGATTATTTTAAGGCCGGCTCTGGTATGACGGTGCTTTACCTGGTCGTGATGATGGCTTCCATTTACCTGTTTTATGGTATTTCGGCTTAACACTATGGTGCGTTGCAGGAGCAGTCACTATTGTCGAAGAACTCAAGACCATGCTGCGCATGAGCTGTAAATCAGGTACGTGCCAGAGTATCGCTTGACTGGTTAAATAAAAAGGGAGTTTCTTAAATCTTGTCTTTTTTACAGTCTCAGGGTTACTACAGATAATGTAAGGCTCAGGCAGTAGATATTTGTTTCTATGCAAGTCTCTAATGCACCTCGATCTTGAAAGAATACCTGGTTTTTCAAGCCAGCCAGACATAATTACCGGATTTTAAAATGTCGATCTGATAAGAGAGGTATTTCATGTTCTTCAAGAGAAAGCCACCCAAGATTGACAGGATCGAGTCGCCGGAAGCAAAACAGCTCGGCCGACTGGACCTGCTCAGGCATCAGGTCAGAAAAACCGACTTGCCCGAATATGTTTCTGCTCAGGCAGAGACAGAGCTGGCCAAACTTGAAAAGATCGACTCCTTTTCCGCCGAGTATTCCATCGGCCTGACCTATATTGAGATACTCCTCGCGCTACCCTGGTTCTCGCTCACCGTAGACAATTTAAATATCGACCGAGCTGAATCGGTTTTTGACCAGTGCCATTATGGGTTGGAGGATGTCAAGAACCGGGTCCTTGATTTCCTTGCGGCCAAAACCTTGCGGGGACAGGCTACACCGCAGATGCTGATCGTCGACGACGAATCAGTGGCGCTTTCCAATATGGACCACTATTTCAGACGGCATGGATTCGAAGTTCAAACTGCTATAAATGGGCAGGAAGCACTCGAAAAGGTGCAAAATGGGGCGAAGTTCGACATCGTTCTGACTGATTTAAAAATGGAGAAGATGGACGGGCTGGAATTGCTTGACCGCCTCAATACAGTAGCCCCGGACACCAGCGTTATAATGATCACCGGATATGCCACAATCCCGAGTGCGGTCGATGCGCTGCAGCGGGGTGCGATGCATTATCTATCCAAGCCTGTTGATCTGGAAGAATTGAAAGCCACGGTTGATGACGTGCTCAAACAGCAGAAACGGATAGATATGGCCAAGGGACCAGTGCTCTGTTTTACCGGTCCCCCCGGGACCGGTAAAACCTCCATCGGCAAGACCATTGCCAGAGTGATCGGCCGTGAATTTATCCGAATCCCGATGGGCGGCCTTAAGGATGAAGCCGAGATTCGCGGGCACAGGCGAACCTACGTCGGGGCCATGCCTGGCCGGATTGTCACTGAAATAAAGCGCTGCGGCTTCATCAACCCCTGTATTATGCTCGATGAAATCGACAAGGTGGGACAGGATTTTCGCGGGGATCCGGCCTCGGTCCTTCTTGAGGTTCTCGATCCTGAACAAAATTCCGCATTTATTGACCACTACCTCGAGATACCGATCGATCTCTCCAAAATCATGTTCATAACAACGGCAAACGAGCCTGAGCGTTTGCCGCAGCCATTGCTCGACCGGATGGAAATGATTGAGTTTTCTGGTTATTCTGTTGATGAGAAAAAAACTATTGCCGTCAATCATCTGATTCCTGAGCAACTCAGCGAGAATGGCCTGGGTGTCGATGACCTGATATTCCCTGACAAAGCACTCGAGAAAGTCATCACCGATTATACCCTGGAGGCGGGTATTCGAGGTCTGAACCGGGAGATTGGCAAGGTCTGTCGGAAAATGGCCAGAATTGTCCTCGAGCGCCGTTTCAGGGGATTCAGGCCCGAGCCTATCACCCTGGCCGAGGCGGACATTACACGATTCCTTGGACCGGTTCGCTTTCGGCGTGAAGCCGCAGAAGGACCAAATGCGGTGGGAGTGGTCACTGCCCTGGTCTGGACCAGCTATGGTGGTGACATAATGTTTATTGAAACGCAACGCATGTCCGGGACCTCTCAACTGATCCTCACCGGTTCCCTGGGAGAGGTTCTCCGGGAATCCGCTCAGACGGCACTCAGTTATATCCGCAGCAATGCTGACACCCTGCAGGTCGACAGTAATTTTTTTGAGAAATCAGATCTGCATATTCACCTGCCAGCCGGGGCAGTATCCAAGGACGGTCCCTCGGCTGGAGCCGCTATCTGCCTTGCGCTTATATCCCTGCTGACCAAGCGCCAGGTTCGAAGGACTGTGGGGATAACCGGCGAATTGTCCCTGACCGGACAGATTTTACCCGTCGGAGGGATACGTGAAAAACTCCTGGCTGCCGCTCGAGCAGGGGTTACCAAGGTCCTCGTTCCAGCAAAAAACCTCGAAGATGTCGAAAATCTTCCCAGCGATACACGCAACATGTTTTCCGTTGTTCCCATCAATTTTCTGGACGAAGCCATCAACCACATTATCTGCACTCCTGAAGACCAGCAGCCATCAGAGTAACCCCTGACGGGGTACCAGCAACGTCCGTTTCATAGTGCAACGCCCCTGATCTGGCCCGTTGCATATCGATACGTTTTCTTTTAAATTTCCGATTTTACTTGTTTTTTTTACCTGTCAAATTTTTATATGTGGCGCTGGATAGGACAAAAACAAAGCGATTGTTGCATCCTGCAATCAAATTTCTCCGATTTTGCGGCTGCTTTACATGATTATTCGCATCTCTGCTAAACTATATAATTAATTGTATTTAAGTATATGATATTAATAATAAAATAAATATTGGCATGAATTATGCTAGAAAAAAGGTCAAGAGAAAACTTAACCCCTATTTACAGGAGGCAGACATGAAATTATGGCGAAACCCATTCTGGGGTAGAAAAAAGAATCCAAAAGAAGTTCAGGTTGAAAAGGTCAACAAGCGGAAAACAGCAGAATTTGGCGAGATGGCTGCAGGTAATATGAGAGCTGCAACCGAGAGCATTGCTCAGGTCATGGAAGCACAGAACATGGCTACCAAAATACTTGCAGTGCAGGATGGTACAAGCTCAAGCGTCCTGGTTGATTATGTATTGAAAATGGCGCACCGGCTGGATTGTGAGATTGTTGCACTGGATGTCTCCGACGAACCGCTTCAGTATGCTGGAGAGCGCAAAAAACGCGAGATAAACCGTTTTTATGAGCGGGCAAAGATCAATGCTGAAAATCTCAAACTCAAGGCGGAGGCTATGGGAGTAGTCTGTCGCCACGTGATCAGGGTCGGGAATCAGGAAGAAACCATCAAGGCCCTGAGTGAAAGAGATAAGTGCATTCGGTATGTGCTCACCAAGCCGGCCGAGGAGCAATTGAATGCAGAGCAGAAAAGTGTTCGGGTCCCCGTATTCGATCTCAGCTGTTCAAGACTCTAGTTCTGGAGGAAACTGACCATGCAGCTAACGACAATATTCGCCTTGTTCTGCGGAACAATCATTACCGTCCATTTCATAGATATCCTGACCGAAGGAATCAGGTCAAAGAAACGCAACAAGCTCTCGAAAACAGTGCGCAAAAGCTGGTACTGCTTTTTCTCGCCGGAGCGCCTGCTGGGTGAACCGAGGGACAACAAGGTATCTGAATATCAGGATAATCGGCAGGAAAAAACCAGAGAAGACCGACGCCGGGCTCAGGAGGAACAACGGCGGCGCCTGGTTATCAGGCCATAGCATCCCAAATCTGGAAGATATCTGTTTTGCCGCGCTGAATTTTATAATGGCAAGTCCTGCGGAGCATATCGGCACATCGGATTAAGACAGATCGCCAGGGGTGAGCAACTGGCATTAGTGGCACTTATACGGGATCGTTGCCGATATCATATCGGCAACGATCCCGTAAGCATTCAACCACCAAAAGCCCCTTCTACACTTTTCATAGGTAAGAGACTAACTCTTGCAAGCTCAGCCGCAGTAGATTGTCATCAACTCAGTATTCCTGGATTGCCTGCAGATTGTTTAATTGAGTCCACGCCAAACAGTAAATTCTTAAAAATTTTTCAAGTTATTGTAATAAATGTAAAAAATTGCCATTGAGATGAGATTAACAGGTTTCAGATTAACTGGTCTTCCCGTTAAACCGCCCCAGAAAAACCTCGCTTACTGCATTATCGATTAGGTAAGATGGAAAAAGATGCGAGGGTACTGTCGTTTGAGTCCCTTCAAGTCGTGCTGGTTTCTCCGCAATTTAACATTTTTGTGTTGAAATTATTGTGACCCGGAAAACACCGCGAAATCTTTTTTCACCTGCACAACACCCGAGCCTCAGCAGGTTTATGCCATTTCTGCTCTGGTGGCCGTTTGTCAGCCGTAAGACGCTCAAAGCAGACCTGTTCGCCGGGCTGATCGGAGCGGTCGTCGCCCTGCCGCAAGGGGTCGCCTTTGCCACAATCGCCGGCATGCCACCGCAATACGGGCTTTATACCGGTATGGTCCCTGCTGTCATTGCCGCTTTCTTCGGTTCCTCGTGGCTGCTTGTTTCAGGGCCGACTACCGCCGCTTCGCTTGTGCTGTTTTCCTCGTTGAGCTTACACGCTGTTCCGGGAACAGCCGAATACGTGCAGCTCGCCCTGGCCGTCACCCTGATGGTCGGTCTCATTCAACTCAGCATGGGACTGGTGCGATTCGGCTCCCTGGTAAATTTCATCTCACACTCCGTGGTTGTCGGTTTCACAGCCGGTGCCGCCATTCTTATCATTGCCAGCCAGATCAAACATTTTCTGGGACTGAGCTATTCCACGGCTTCGAGTCATTTCCTGGATACCTTTCAAAGTCTGTTTCTGCATATAGACGAAATCAATATCTTTACCGTTGCAGTCGGTTGCATCACGCTCGCTGCCGGCATCATCGTCAAACTCTGGCGGCCATCCCTGCCCTACTTGATCATCTCCATGGTCGTCGGCAGTCTTGCCGCAGAGGCTATAACACAAATCGCTGGCCGCGATATTGCCCAGATTGCCGTGGTCGGAGCCATACCCGCCACGCTGCCGCCCTTGTCTTTACCGGAGCTGAACCTGACAAACATAAAACTTCTGGCTCCCACCGCCCTGGCCATGGCTTTGTTTGCCCTGACCGAGGCAATATCGATAGCCAGGTCCCTGGCGGATAAGACCCAGCAGGAGTTTGACGGTAATCAGGAGTTCATCGGACAGGGCCTGTCCAACATCATCGGCAGTTTTTTCAGTGGTTATGTGGCAACAGGATCATTTAACCGGAGCGGGATGAACTACGAAGCCGGGGCTAAAACCCCGCTGGCGGCGGCATTTGCCGGTCTGCTTCTTATACCGGTGGTGCTGTTTTTTGCACCACTCGCCGCCCATCTGCCCAAAGCGGCATTGGCAGCGATTCTTTTTCTGGTGGCCTGGCGTCTGATCGATCCAAAGCACATCCTGAAAATTATCAGAACCAGCCCGACCGAGTCGGTCATCATGGGTTCCACCTTTCTCGCCACCCTCTTTCTCGAGCTGCAATTCGCCATTTTGCTGGGTATTATGATCTCACTGGCAATCTATCTCAATCGAACTTCTCACCCCCACCTCATGACGAGGGTTCCCGACCCGCGCGTCAAGTCGCGCTCCTTCGTGACCGATTCCAGGCTAGTGGAATGCCCGCAACTCAAGATCGTCCGTATAGACGGATCACTCTATTTTGGTGCGGTCAACCATGTTCAGAGCACTCTTCACCAGCTTTTGGAGGAAACTCCCGGCCAGAAGAACCTGCTTATTGTCGGCAGCGGCATCAACTTCATCGACATGGCTGGCGCCGAACTACTCTCACATCTTGCCAAAGAAAGGCGAGCAGCAGGAGGAGACCTTTATTTTTACGATATGAAGGAGGACATCTGCAGCCATTTCAAGTTTCTTGACTACATGCTCGATATCGGCCTCGACAATATTTTTGTTTCGAAAAAGGAAGCCATAGCCGAGATTTTTCCCCGTCTCGATGCCCGGATCTGCAAAAGCTGTAAAGCACGTATTTTTCTCGAGTGCGCAACCATAGAGTCTGACGACAAACCCTCATGACGACCTTCATTTTGAAGGCCGGAGACACCCCGCTGGGCTTATTTTTAACAGCAATCAACCCCAGTGATCCGGAGAAGATAATGCCCCTGATACTTTTAGGACGGTAATATGAAAATCCTGATATATGGAACGACCGAGGCCGGGTACATGGCCGCTCTACACCTTAGCCCGACGCACGATGTCACGGTACTAGCTGAAAAGGACCAGCTGCCGGAACGCTTCGGCGGCCTTGATATCGGCTTTATCAGCGGCAGCGGCACGGACATCGTCCTCTTACAGCAGACCAAAGCAGAGCGGGTCGATCTGTTTATCGCCTGCTCTGAAATCGATGAGGCAAACATCGTGGCCTGCTGGACAATCAAGAGAATCGCCGATATCGAAACAATATGCTTTGTTCGAAAAATAGAATTGTATCGTAATCTTGAGTACTTTGGACAGAGCCGTTTCAGAACTGCCTATGATATCGATACCATTGTCTGGCCCGAGCGACTGCTGACTCAGGATATATTCAGGGTGGTGTCCGTACCGGAAGCCCTGGATGTGGAATATTTTGCCAAGGGCCAGGTTAAACTGTTCGAATATCGCATCAAGGAGGATTCGATCATCCTGGATAAGCGGGTGATGGACTGCGAATTTCCGAAGAATGTTCTGATCGTTGGAATTACGCGTGAAAACGAGTTGTTTATACCACAGGGATCAACGGTCATAGAACTCAACGACAAGGTCGTCATTATGGGCACCGATCATGCCCTTGATCTGCTCGCAGCCCGTATCTTCCGGAAAAACATCAGCATCAGAAAAGCGGTGGTTATCGGCGGGGGGAGTGTCGGTTTCCTGCTCTCGGAGCAGCTTGAAAGCGCTGGAATACAGGTTACCATAATCGAGCGTGATGAGCAGCGTTGCACCTACCTGGCGGACAATCTCAAAAAAAGCCTCGTTCTCTGCGGTGACGGCACCGATCTGAACCTGCTGGAGGACGAGGCGGTCGGTGCGGCAGACGTGACCATCTGCGTGACGGACAATGATGAAAAAAATCTGCTCTGCTCACTGCTTATCAAGCATATGAGCACCGGCCGGATCATTACCAGGGTCAGCAACTCGCAAACGGCGATGTTATTCGAACGGGCCGGTGTCGATGTGGTGGTTTCCACCCACAACGCCGCCTTGAAAGACCTTCTCAACCATGTTCAATCCCAAGATATTGACATACTTGCCTTGATAGAGGATGGGCAGGGAGAAGTGGTTCGGATCAACGTGCCGGAAGGGTATCAGGAAACCAAGGTTGCCGATATCACCTTCAAGGCCCGGGCGGTAATCGCCGTCGTCCAACGAGGAAGGCAGATCGTCATTCCGAACGGCGACACCATCATCCACGGAGGTGATCTGTTGAAATTATTTACCTTGACCGCTGATGTCGAGGCGATACAGGCAACCTTTGCCAAATGAAAATTACACACATTCTTTCGGCCCTCGGCCTGATCCTGGTGGCCTTCGGCACCATACTGCTGCTGCCGATCGCGGTTGCGCTCCTTGAAAAGGAATATCAGGCCATTCTGCCTTTCCTGAGCGCTGCGGTCTGCTCAATAGTACTCGGCCTGGTGTTTCGCAGATCCGGCGGCTACCTAAAAAACTTCGATGCCTTCAAGCGCAACGAAGGTATGTTGATCGTCTGCCTGGCCTGGGTGATGGCTGCCGCGATGGGGGCAATCCCCTACCTTTTCTTCGGCCTTTCCCCGGTCGATGCCTATTTTGAGTCGATGTCGGGAATCACCACCACCGGAGCGACGGTATTGACCGATTTTTCCCGCTATCCAAAGTGCTTCTTTTTCTGGCGCAGTCTCACCCAGTGGCTTGGCGGAATGGGGATCATCGTGCTGTTTGTCGCGATTCTACCTCAGTTCAAGGTGGCCGGACGACAGATGTTCTTTGCCGAAGCCCCCGGCCCCACCGAAGA
>Ga0316188_10001798_pt1 | contig 10196 bp, 9 predicted proteins | sample Phiworburrow1_MG_FD_204933 | JGI IMG/M metagenome (GOLD analysis project Ga0316188, IMG submission 204933) | Coastal sediment microbial communities from Maine, United States - Phippsburg worm burrow 1 | ecosystem: Environmental > Aquatic > Marine > Coastal > Sediment | place: USA: Maine... | reverse complement strand
TCATCTGCCTCCTGCGCCAGGGCCTCGCGTGCCCACAGCATCATCAGCATCAGGAGCAGCAGGATGCCTGCCGCCTTCCTGATTCCGTCCGCGCCACCTGCGTGCATGCCCGCCTCCCGTTTTTGCGGAGTTATGCCTATTGTTATTGACCCGGAGCATTTGTGCCATGTTCCGCGTCAATAAACATGAATCCGGCATAATGACGCGAGCAGACTCCGGACAACGCCACTGTGCATCAACGACTTGCAGAATTGACCGAAGGCCTCGAGCAGGCGACCGCCTCGCTGCGCGATGGCTACCAGGCGGAGCAATTGTATGCGCTACGCGTCGGCATGCGACGCCTCCGCAGCCTTTTGAAGCCGCTCGGCAGCACGCGGGCACGGCAATTCCGCAAGGAATGGGGTGGTTTCGCCGCGGTCACCAACCGGGCGCGCGATTGGGATGTGTTCCTGTTGGCGGCCAGAAATTTGCTGCCCGAGGAGCAGTACAGCGAGTTCGAAGCGCGCAACCGGCACCACGTGCTCTTTTGCCACGAAGCAGTGATTGAACTGATCGAATCGGCCCCCTGGCGGCGGCATATTCGTGAGTGGCGCCAGTACCTCGAGCGGCCTCACCACCATGAAGCGGAAGAGTTGATGGCGCCACGATCGCTCGACCTCGCTTTGTCCGGAGCGCGAACGGCGTTGGCAGCTGCGCGGGCGTCAGGTGATGAACGTGCCTGGCACAAGGTGCGCATCGCTGTGAAAGAGGTTCGCTACCAGGCGGAAAGTGGTGCAGGCGGGACCGCGGAGGACCCGGTGCAAACCGAACTGATCGAGCAATGTAAGCCGCTCCAGGCCCTGTTGGGCAGCTGGCATGACTGCGTCGTGCAACTGCAACTGCTGGAGGAGTTGGAATCCACGCCGGCTCATGACCGCTTGCACGAAGTCATTGAACAGAAGCGGGTTCAGGGGCTGGCCGAGATCCAGCAGGCCGTGGAAGATCACCCGCTGTTCGAGTCCTCGAGCTCGACCACCAGGGCACGCTCAGCCTCATCGAACGGATCATGATGATCCAGCTGGTACTCGAGCACGGCGATGTCCGCGTCCGAGGCGTCCTGCCGCTCCGCTGAACGTGCCCGGATGCGCGACCGCAGAACCTCCACCGGGGCCTTACAGTCCATAATCGACAGTTTGGCGCCCAGTGAAGCCGCCAGCTCCGCGAACCATGACCGGTGTCTGCGGCGCAGGAAGGTCGCATCGGCGATCATGTCGAAACCGGCACGCAGCCCCGTCTCGCAATGCCGCGCGAGGGCACGGTAGGTGCGATCAGTCACGTCCGCCTCGTACAATCCCGACCCAATTTCGCCGATGCTCTTCTGGCCGGCAGCCAGCCCCGGCAGGCGCTTGCGCTCGAGATCGCTGCGCACCCTCAGTACCGGCAAGTCCGCAATCAGCCGGGCGCTGCGCCAGGTCTTGCCGGAGCCCGAAAAGCCGTGCATCAGGAACAGCTGCGCCGGCGGCGTATCGACCAGCTCCGCTGCGAGCTTGATGTAACTGGCCGCGCCCGGCCGGGCGGAATCGTCGGGCTGCGAGCCGCCCTGGCGCTGCCGAATAGCGGTTACCACGGCCCGCACCATGCTGCGGTAGACCAGGTAGAAGCGCATCACGCCCAGGCTGTCGTAGTCGCCGCTTTCTTCGAGCCAGCTGCTCAGCACCGTGTAGGCGAAGTCCGCCCGCCCGCGCGCCATCAGGTCCATCACCAGGAAAGCGATGTCGTTGGCCACGTCGATCCAGCGCAGGTTCGGGTTGAACTCGAGCGCGTCGAAGGGGACGAAACGGTCATCCTGTAACAAGAGATTTTCGAGGTGCAGGTCGCCGTGGCACTCGCGAATGGCACCGTTGCGAGCGCGCTCTTCGAAGGCCGGCGCCAGTGCTTCCGACTGCTGCAGGGTCCAGGCCTCGATCACGGCCAGCCGCTGCTGGGATTCGTCGTCAAATGCCGCCGGATCCAGATGCATGAAGTTGTTGCGGGCCGGCTTGACCACCCGCTCGACTTCGTAGGCCGCATCGATCTCCCGCCGGGGCGCCAGGCCCTGGTGGAATCGGGCGATGGTCGAGGCCAGCGCGCGCATCTCAGGCAGCCCCAGCAATCCGGCCTGAAGACAGCGATCGAGCCGCGCCGCATGCGGAAACTGGCGCATCCGCACCGCGAACTCGATGGCGGGTTCAGCACCGATGCGGAAGCCGTCCGGGCTGCTCCCGATCGGAACCACGTCCAGATACAGATCGGCGGCAGTGCGACGGTTCACACGCAATTCCTCTTCGCAAAAGTGGCGGCGCGCCTCCAGCGTGGAGAAGTCCAGGAAGCCCAGCGCCACCGGTTTCTTCACCTTGTAGGCAAAGTCGCCGGTCAGGATGACCCACGATATATGGGTTTCGACTACCCGGATTTCGCGCACTTCGTGCGGATAGGCGGCCGGGCCGAGCAAGCCCCGGATCAATTCGGGATAGTGGTCCTTGCGCGTCGCCTTGTTCATGGTTGCGCATATTCCCCGACCGGGCCTTGCCCCGCCTGGCCGTCCCCGGACGCGACGCACTGGACGGCCAGCAACATGCGCTCGTAATGAGATCCCCGCCAATACACCTTGCGGCAGGAAGCACATTGCCAAAAACGGTCGAAGCGGGCCGCGATGTCCGCATCGACCAGACCCGCCAGCGCTTCTCGGCTTACCTGATGGATGCTCCCATTGCATTCCAGGCAGCGCGTAAACGGCTGCAGTCGGCTGCGCAGATCCAGTGCCTCGACGACCTCGGTCAGCTGTTGTTCCGGCTCGGTGCTCCGCAGCCAGTACCCGTGGCTCACGCGCTTCTGTTTAAGGATCCCGATATCCCGTGTCAGGATGATGCGCTGCTCAGCCAGCGCCTGGTCGATGATTTCCGCATCGTCCCAGTCGCTGCGGTAGGCACAATCGAAACCCAGCATCCGCAGGTAGCGCGCCAGTTTGCCGAGGTGCACGTCGAGGATGAACCGCGTGCGGCGCAGCGGCTGTGGCCGCAAGCGCAGCAGCGGGCTGATGTCGAAACGCTCAAACACGGGGTAGACCGCCACGCGCTCGCCCCCTTCCAGGCGATGGGCGAAGTCCACGGATCGGCCATCGACCAGAACCAGGTCGATCGCCGTGTGCGGCACGCCGATGGCCTGGATCACGTCGCGCACCGCGGGACATCCCTGGAAGGGCTGCATGAAACTGACCTTGCGCCGCTCGGCGGGCAGAAAATCGTTCAGCTCCTCGTAGAAACGGAACTCTGCCATCCGCAGCAGGCGTGCATGGCTGCCCTGCGTCACCGTCGTGCTCCGTCCCATAAGCTGCCGTAGGAGCGAACGTCGTTCGCGATTCGTCCCGTGTAAGGCGCGGTTTCCCGAATGAATTCGGTCCTACGTTTCCCGAATGAATTCGGTCCTACGTTTCCCGGATGAATTCGGTCCTACTTGGTCAGGTAGTAGCCGCGGTAGTACTGCGGCTGAAGCTTGGTGTACTGCGCATGCAGGAATTCCACCAGGTCGATCAGTTCGGCCACGGTCATTTCCTCGCCGTAGTATGGCATCGGCGAAATAATGGCCTCGCGGTTCGCTTCTTCGAGCATGGCCCGGTACTTCAGGGAAATGATGTGGTCGGGATTGACGACCGCGGTCAACAGTTCGCCGTAGTTCTTTACCCGGTAGACTTCGCCACCGATCTCGAGGATGAAAGGCGGCTCAAAATCGGTATTGGGAAACTCCATCCCGGGAATCGTATGGCAGCCGTGACATTTGAAATCGATGAATACCTGTTCGCCCTGCGCGACGTCGCCTTGCGGCAGGACAAAGCCCTTGACGGGTTTCGAGTCGCCGGTGCAGGCGGCCAGGGCAAGCAGGGTAACCATCGCGAGCATGCCGGAAAGAACGATCTTCAAACCTTTTCGAGACGACATGACTAACCCTCCCTTGCCAGAAGAGACAGTTTCATTGTGCGCCTTCATGGCGCCGTGTCATATGTCCTGGATCAAGGAGACAGGAAGCGGATCCGGCGTGTGGATCAGAGCGGATGGATGGGCGCTGGCCGGAGCCCTTCGGGGGGCGGGCGAAACACCGCTGGGTCGTCATAGAATGCCTGGTCCTGGACGCCCTCCGGCCACCAGCCGGGAATGCCCATCAACGGCAGCGGAGAGAGATTTTTCGGCCCCGTCTGCAACGCACCGTGGAGCAGCAGTTGCGCGAGACGGGTGTCGGTGGCGGCGAGCGGATGGTCCTCGAATGATTCGGAAACCGGGAGCTCCACATGGCACAGCAGGGCATGTGCAGTGATGGATTTATAGGGCCGCAGAAACTTTTCCAGCAGACCATGTCCGCAGACCACGATACTCAAATCGGTTTCCCAGGCATCCTGGTGTGTCCGCAAGGCGCTTTGCCAGTTCCGCTCCGCGAGTGCCTGCAGGACTGCCCGGTCCCGCCCGAGCACTATGACTCCGCTTTCATCCAGAAGCGTCAGGGCGTCGCGCAAGGCGCCTCGGCGACCCTCACGCTCCGTATCCAACTGACCGCAGTGAAGGGTATTCAGCGCCGCCTTCAGCCGCGGGAGCCGACACCAGACCAGGGCATTGAACAGGTCGTGCCAGTTGTTGCCCCGCGTACTCACTTCGCCGGTTTCGAAGATGTGGCGCTCGTACTCGACGTCCGGAATTTCGTCGGCTCGAACGAAACGGAGTGCTTTGCCTCCTCCACTGCAGCAACCGGAGCGGAGCAAAGCGTTCAACGCAGCGCTATCGGGGAATCCGGATCCCGCCAACCGGCCGATCAGCTCCCGGTATGGCGCCCAAAATGGGAGGTCCGCGTCGAGAGCACTTTTCCAGCGCGAAGCCTGATTCATCAACGTTCCAGACAATTACCTGAGAGAGAAAAATTGCTCGCGAAAACGTCGTCAGGCATCCGCCGCACCCACCTTTGAGATGACTGTCGTCGCGAGCAAGCTCTTTCCTACTCGTCGATGATGTAGTGGGCGCCCTTGCTGTGAGGGTTCAGCGATGCCGCGTGCACCACCAGCAGCGCCGTTTGCACGGCGTTGCGCAGTTCCACCAGTTCGCGCGTGACCCGGCAGTCGCGGTAAAACGACTGGATCTCCTCGCGCAGCTCCAGCAGGATCCGCCTCGCGCGCGTCAGGCGCCGGGGTGAACGCACGATGCCCGCGTAGTTCCACATGGTCTGCTGCACCAGGTTGAGGTCCTGGTAGACCAGCGTGGGGTCGGCCTCTTCCGGCGGGCTCTGCCAGGCCCGGGGCCCGGGCAGCCTGAAGTCCATCGAATCGATATCGCGCGCATCCGCCCTGGCGGTAAACTTCGCCCCCGTCAGGCATTCCAGCAGCGAGGTGCTGGCCAGGCGGTTGGCGCCATGCAGCCCTGTACAGGCGGTTTCGCCGATGGCGCCGAGGTGGCGGATGTTGCTGCGGCCTTCGAGGTCCGTGTGCACGCCGCCGCAGGAATAATGCGCCGCCGGCACCACCGGGATCGGCTCGCGGGTGATGTCCACACCGTGATTGAGGCAACTCTGATAAACCGTGGGGAAACGATCCGGCAGGCGCGTGCGGTCCAGTCCTGTCAGGTCCAGGTAGACGCAGGGCTCACCGCTGGTGGCCATCTCATCGTGGATGGCGCGTGACACGATGTCGCGCGGCGCCAGCGAACCGCGTTGGTGGACCTTGTCCATGAACGGCTTGCCGTCGACATTGACCAGCACGGCACCCTCGCCGCGCAGGGCCTCGGTGATGAGGAACCGTGGCGCGTTCTTGCCGTAGAACACCGTGGGGTGAAACTGCACGTACTCCAGGTCGATCAGACGCGCTCCCACGCGGTAGGCCATCGCCACGCCGTGCCCGACGATGCCGGGGTGATTGGTGCTGTGCTGGAAAATCTGCCCCAGCCCACCGCAGGCCAGCACGGTCTTCTTCGCCACGATCGCTACCGGTTCGCTGGAGCCTTCGAGCAGAGCGTAGGCGCCGAAACAGGTCAGGGGCGCGTAGCGGTCCTCGGGATTTTCGTTGTTGTGCGACAGGGTGAGCAGGTCGATTGCCACTGCACCGGTATGGCGCTGGATACCCGCTGTCGACGCCACGCGATTGGCTACCGCGGACAGGATCGCGTGTCCGGTGCGGTCGCGGGCATGGATGATACGGCGGGCGCTGTGACCGCCCTCGCGGGTGAGTTGCAGCTGGCCGTCTTCCTCACGATCGAATTCGACGTCGAGTTCGTCGAGCAGCAACTCGCGCACCGCGACGGGCCCCTCCGTCACCAGTTGCCGGACAGCCGCCGGATTGGCGGTACCGTCGCTGGCCTCCAGGATGTCGCGGGACAGCAGCTCGGGATCGGGCGAAGTGTCGTAGATGATGCCACCCTGGGCCCAGTCGCTGTTGGCTTCGAGCGGCCCGCCCAGCGACAGCAGGGCAACCTTCAACCCGGCCCGTGCCGCGTAGAGCGCGTAGGCCGAGCCGGCAAAGCCGCCGCCGATTACCAGGCAATCTGTTTGCATGACTTTCATCGAAGTCGACGTTACCGCCTTCCCGTGGCCGCGTCAAAGTGCTACGTTTCCAGCCTGGGCCTGCGCTCCTCCGTTTCGATGGGCGCTTAGCCCCAAGGCCGACTACATGACCCAAGCACCCACAGCACCGCGCTCCCGGTTCACACGCCGCTCAACAGCCGACGAGGTCACTGCCGGACTCGACCTCAGGGGCAAAACCATCCTGATCACCGGCTGCAATTCCGGCCTGGGGCTGGAGTCGATGCGGGTTCTGGCGGCACGTGGTGCTGACATCATCGGCTGTGCCCGCAGCCATGAAAAGGCCGAGATGGCGGCCGCTCGCGCTGGCGCCGACATTACCCCGGTGGCCTGCGACCTCAGCGATCTCGATTCGGTCGTGACCTGCACCGAGGAAGTGAACCGGCTGGGACGCCCGATCGACGTGTTGATGTGCAACGCCGGCATCATGGGCCTGCCGGAATTGCGCCAGAAATACGGCCTGGAAATGCAGTTCCTGACCAATCACCTGGGCCACTTCGTTCTGGTCAATCGCTTGCTGAAAGCCGTCCTGCAGGCGCCGGGCGGGCGGATCGTCATGGTTTCCAGTCTGGGCCACCACTTCGCAGTCCCCGGCGGAATCAATTTCGACAACCTGTCGGGGGCAAAGTACTACCATCCCTGGACCTTCTACGGTCAGTCGAAACTGGCCAACCTGCTGATGTCGAATGAGCTGGCCCGGAGGCTGGCGGGCAGCCCGGCAACCGCCAACGCAATCCACCCCGGCATTATCCACACGCCCCTGATGCGCAACCTGTCCACCCTGTTTTTCAACCTGTCCAGCGCATTGAGTTGGCCGGTCGCGCGCAACGTCGAGCAGGGCGCGGCCACGCAATGCTATGTTGCAACGGCACCCGCGCTGGAGGGTGTCAGCGGGGCCTACTTCGCCGACTGCAACCCGGCCCGCAGCAGCATCCATGCCCGCAACCCGGAACTGGCCGCCCGCTTGTGGGCCGTTTCGGAAGAATTGGCAGCTGATTACTTGTAGGAGCGAACATAGTTCGCGATCATTGGGTGCTGAATTCAAATATTTGTCGCGAACAAGGTTCGCTCCTACGAGCTTGAAAATCCCATGGCATTACATCCATTGGCCGGCAAGCCGGCGCCCGATTCGATACTGACCAACATTCCGCGCCTGGTGGCCGACTACTACAGCCTTGCGCCCGACCCCGCCGAGCCCGGTCACCGCGTGGCCTTTGGCACGTCCGGGCACCGCGGCAGTTCAGAGAAGCACAGCTTCAACGAACCTCACATCCTGGCGATCAGCCAGGCCGTGGCCGAGTACCGCAAGGGCCAGGGAATCGACGGACCGCTGTTCGTCGGCATCGATACGCATGCGCTGTCCGAGCCCGCCCTGATCAGCGCCATCGAGGTGCTGGCCGCCAACGGCGTCGAAGTGATGTTGGATGCGGACGCGGGCTACACCCCGACGCCGGTCATCTCGCATGCGATCCTCGGCCACAACCAGGGGCGCAAGGACCACCTGGCGGACGGCGTGGTGATCACGCCTTCGCATAACCCGCCCCCGGACGGCGGCTTCAAGTACAACCCGCCGAGCGGTGGACCTGCGGATGCCGCGATCACCGGCTGGATCGAGCGGCGGGCCAATGAACTGCTGGCCAATCCCGCCGGCATCCTGCGCCGGCCCTGGGAACAGGCCATTCGCGCCGATAACGTGCATCGTTACGATTACCTGGCGCCCTATGTCAACGACCTCGGCAACGTGATCGACATGGAGGCGATCCGCGAATCGGGCATCCGCATCGGCGCCGACCCCATGGGCGGCTCCGGCGTTGCCTACTGGGAACCGATCGCAGAGCGTTACGGCATCGGCCTCGAACGCATCAACGCGACGGTCGATCCCTCCTTCCGCTTCATGCACGTGGACAAGGACGGCAAAATCCGCATGGATTGTTCCTCGCCCTCGGCCATGGCCGGCCTGATCGGACTCAAGGACCGCTACGACATCGCCTTTGGCAACGACACCGATTTCGACCGCCACGGCATCGTCACGCCAAGCGTCGGCCTGATGAACCCCAACCACTACCTTTCCGTGGCGATCAACTGGCTGTTCGCCGAGCGGCCCGACTGGTCCGCCGCCGCGGCTATCGGCAAGACCCTGGTCAGCAGCAGCATGATCGACCGCATCGCCGCCGACCTCGGCAGGACGCTGTGCGAAGTCCCGGTCGGCTTCAAGTGGTTCGTAGACGGACTGCTCGACGGCTCCTTCGGCTTCGGCGGCGAGGAGAGCGCCGGCGCCTCGTTTCTGCGCCGCGATGGAACGACCTGGGTCACCGACAAGGACGGCATCATCATGGACCTGTTGGCCGCCGAGATCACCGCTCGCAGCGGCCGCGATCCCGGCGAGCACTACCGTGATCTCGAAGCCCGGTTCGGGTCGCCGGTGTACGAGCGCATCGACGCGCCCGCCAGCCGCGAAGAGAAGACGGTCCTCGCCGACCTGTCCCCGGAGCAGGTCACCGCCACTGAACTCGCCGGCGAGCCGATCACCGCCCGCCTCACCCGGGCGCCCGGCAATGGCGCCGCCATCGGCGGCCTCAAGGTGGTGACCGCGAACGGCTGGTTTGCGGCCCGGCCGTCGGGCACCGAGGACATCTACAAGATTTATGCCGAGAGTTTCAAAGGCCCTGAACATTTGCGGATAATCCAGGAAGAAGCGCGCGAGATCGTGGCAAACGCACTCAAAGGAGCAAAACGATGAAGTGGAAAGGGCGCAGACAGAGTGACAACGTGATCGACAGCCGCGGCAAAAGGGTCGCGCAAACCGCCGGCGCCGGCATGTTGCTCAACTTCGTCGGGCGGCGCTTTGGCTTCAAGGGCATCCTCATCCTGATGGCCGTTTTCGGCATGTTGTGGATTACCGGGCTGGTCGATCCCAGTCTGTTCCTAGGCGGCACCACGCAAACCCAGTCGGGGCCGGTCGAAGCGAGTCCTGCAGAGCAGGAACGCTTCGACTTCGTGACGGTGGTGCTGGCGGATACCGAAGACGTCTGGAATGGTGTGTTCTCCGCCTATGGCAAAGATTATCCCGAGCCGCAACTCGAGATCTACCGGGGCCGGGTGCAGACGCAATGTGGCATGGGCGCTGCACAGATGGGGCCGTTCTACTGCCCCAACGACCAGAAGGTCTACATCGACCTCGGTTTCTACGACGAGCTGGAACAGACCTTCCAGGCGCCGGGCGATTTCGCCCAGGCCTACGTGATCGCGCACGAAGTCGGCCACCACATCCAGACCCTGCTGGGCACCTCGCAGAAAGTCGCCGCCATGCGCAACCGGCCCGACTACAACGAGTACTCGGTCCGGCTCGAGCTGCAGGCCGACTACTACGCCGGCGTCTGGGCCAATCACAACCAGCGTTACCTCGACGAAGGCGACATCATGGAGGCGGTGCGCGCCGCCAATGCCATCGGCGACGACGCCATCCAGGGCCGCATGCAGGGCCGTGTCGTGCCGCACACTTTCACCCACGGCACCTCCGAGCAGCGCACCCGCTGGTTCACCAAGGGCCTGAAAAGCGGCCGCCTCGAAGACGGCGACACCTTCTCCATGCCCTACGAGGACCTGTAGGACCGAATTCGTTCGGGAAC
>Ga0316188_10001797_pt1 | contig 10201 bp, 5 predicted proteins | sample Phiworburrow1_MG_FD_204933 | JGI IMG/M metagenome (GOLD analysis project Ga0316188, IMG submission 204933) | Coastal sediment microbial communities from Maine, United States - Phippsburg worm burrow 1 | ecosystem: Environmental > Aquatic > Marine > Coastal > Sediment | place: USA: Maine... | reverse complement strand
AAGACGATGGGCATGGGCTTCTACGCACTGGTGCCGACCAACACCCCGCGGCCGGAAGTGTCGACGCTGAACGCCAACTGGGCCGGTCAGACGCTCGCCAACCATGCGATCGCAAGCGTCACCCCGAAGGGGGTCTCGGTGTACTCGCACGCCGGCGGTCATGCGGTCGTCGACATGAACGGCTGGTTCACGGGCACCCCGATGCGTACGACGACGGGTCCCGCGGTCAACCCACCACCGCCCGGCGGGCCGATCCCGTGGGTGGTCCAGGTTCCTCGGCTCGGCCTCAATCAGTGGGTGCTCGACGGTGACGCCAAACGAGTCGTCGACGCCGGGAACTCATGGCACTGGACCGGAACCGGCCTGGTGGGAGAAGGCGCACACGTCGTGCTGTTCGGGCACAGAACCGAACACGGCGGCCCGTACCGGTACCTCCACACGCTGCAGAACGGCGATCTGTTGTACATCACGACCTCGGACAGCCGTCGGTACACCTACCGGAAGGTCGCCGAGTACCTCACCAGCAAGTACTCGAGCGACATTCTCGCCGCGTCGAGGCGCGTTGCCGGCGAAACCGTGTCGCTGGTGGCGTGTTCGCGCACTGACCGGCTGCCGACGAGCCTCCAGTACCGCTTGGTGTCGACGTTCCAGCTCGTCGGCTGGGAGGATCTCGACTGACCGGCTCCGTCGGTATCCTGTGCCGACCCCGCCGGGTTAGCTCAGTTGGTAGAGCACTTGATTTGTAATCATGAGGTGGCGAGTTCGATCCTCGCACCCGGCTCCACACCCAATGCGATGAGTTTCCGGCGCGAGGGGTGGTCAGAAACCTCATCGCAGCGGAGCGCGCGTCGAGCGATGAGCATGCGGTCCGACTGTCGGCCCTGAAACTCATCGCTACGGTGGGCGCTGACCACGCTGACCGATCTCGCCGAGGCCCGCCGGAGCGCCGACATGTGCGAAGGCGTTGTCCGCAGTGTGCCGCCCGCGCCAAGATGGGTGGGTGACGCGTGCCGCCGACCCGTTGCCGACGGGGGTGGTCACGTTCCTGCTCACCGACATCGAAGGCTCGACCCAAGCGTGGCAGGCCGCCCCTGGCGAGATGACGGCGCGGGTCTCACGCCACTACGACATCCTCGAGGCGGGCATCGCTGCGCATGGCGGCACACGTCCCCAGGAACAGGGCGAGGGCGACAGCGTGGTCGCCGTGTTCGTCGATGCGGCGAGTGCCCTCGCGGCGGCCGTGGACACGCAGCTCGCGCTCCGTCGAGACCTTCCCGACCTTCCGGTCCGCATGGCGCTGCACACGGGAGAGGCGATGCTGCGCGACGAGAACAACTACGTCGGGCTCACGATCATCCGATGTGCGCGAATCCGCTCGTGCGGCCATGGTGGACAGATCCTGCTCTCGGACGACACCGTCGCCGAGATCGCTGACGGCCTGCCGAATGGGGTCGGCGTGGTCGACCTCGGCCGCTACGGACTACGAGGGCTCGAGGGTCGCGAGCGGATCTGGCAGGTCACCCACACCGCCCTGCCCACGACGTTCCCGCCGCTCAAGGCCGGAACGTCCGCAGCCGGGAACCTCCCGACACCGATCAGTTCCTTCGTGGGACGCCGGCTGGACCTGGCCGCCGTCAGCCAGTCGCTGACGACCAACCGACTGATCACCTTCACCGGGGAGGCGGGAATCGGCAAGAGCAGACTGGCGCACGCCGCCGCCGATGCCGCCGCGAACTCCATGCCGGGCGGCGTGTGGTGGGTCGGGCTGGCGGACGTCTCCGACGACGACGTCCCGGTCGTCGCCTCGGCGGTGCTGCGAGCCTGTGCGCTCTCGGGAGCCGATGCCGATCCGGTCGACGTGATCGCGGACCACTTTCGCTCGGTCGCCGAGTCGCTGCTGATCATCGACGGGCACGAGCGCGCGCCGGTCGCCACTGCGTCCCTCGTCGAACGGTTGCTGGCACGATGCCCCGACGCACGGGTCCTGGCGACAGGACGTGAACCACTGCGGATCCCCGGCGAGGTCGTGCTGTCGGTCGCCGCCATGACGGTCCCCGACGAGGACTTCGACGGCGGCCTCGCCGACCTCGACGAGTTCGACGCCACGCGACTGTTCCTCGAGCGTGGGGCCGATCACGACCTCGTGACCGCCGACAGCGATGCATCGGACATCGCCCGCCTCTGTCGCGGTCTGCGCGGGGTCCCCCTTGCGATCGAGCTCGCCGCTGCTCGCACCGGCACGACGTCGATTCCCGAACTGGCGACCAGCCTCGGAGATGTCACCGCCGACTCCGCGAGCGTCGCGATGACGCTGACGTCGTCGATCGCGTGGACCTACCAGTTCCTCGATCCGCAGGCACAGGCTGCCCTTCGACGCCTCGCCGCCTTCCGAGGTGAGTTCGAGATCGATGCCGCCACGGCGGTGGTCGCAGGCGACGGACTGGACGAGGCGGCAACCGCCGGAGCGATCAGCACGTTGCTCCAGCAGAATCTGCTCGCGTTCGACGACGATGCCGAGCGGATCAGCATCGCGCCGGCGATTCGGACGTTCGCCCGTGAGCGCCTCGCCGATTCCGCCGACCTTGCAGGCGTCACCGTTCGTCACGGCGCCTGGTTCGCGGCGGTCGCGGAGCGATTCGCCGAGGCCGGCTCCGCCATGCCTCAGTCGCTGCTCGCTCCCGACCTGGCCGACGTGCTCGCTGCCCTCGACGCGTCGATGCAGTCGAGTGACTCGACGGTGGCGTACCGCATCTTGATCGCACTCGGAGCGCAGTGGCGCAATCTCGGCCAGTTCGATGTCGGTGATCGGGCCGCCACGTGGCTGTGCGCACGCACCCCGAGCGACGGCGAGGAGCGGTGGGCGGCGGCCGTCGCCCGGCACTGCGCGAACCACGCGGGCGATCGCGACTGCCCGATCCATGCGTATGCCGACGAGGCGCTCGCCATCGCCGAGATCGTCGGCGACGCCACGTCGGTCGAGTTCATCGAACGCGGCGAACCCGTCGAGGCCCCGGCGACAGGTTGAACTGTCCCGAGCGACATGGCCCCGGGGTCACGACACCGGCAAGACTGCACGGATGAGCGATGTGGCCGCGCCCCCCACGTCGTGGCTCGTCGTCCACGAACCGGGTCATCCCACGCTCACCGTCGAGTTGCACGGCGAGCTGACGATCGGACGTGACGTAGGACGTTCCGACGTCGACGGCCACCTCGCACTCCGCAGCGACCCGACGGTGTCGAGGCTGCACGCGCTCATCACCAGGCGACCGACCGGGTGGTGTGTCCAGGCGACCGCGTCGACGAACGGTCTGTACGTGAACGGCACGAGGCTGGCGCCGGGAACACTGCAGCTGTTGGTGACCGGTGACGAACTCCGCTGCGGTGAACGCACCATCATCGTGTTCCACACGCTCGGCGAGACGGCCGACGACCGCTCGCGAACCCAGACGGCGCGTCAGAGCCCCGAGCTGACGCCGGGGGAACGACGGGTGCTGTTGTGTCTGTGTTCGCCCGTGCTCGACGGCGACACGTTCACGCCGCCCGCCACGGTCGCGGCGATCGCCTCGGAGCTGTGCGTCACCGAGAGTGCCGTCAAGCAACAGTTGGGGCGGCTCTATCTCAAGTTCGACGTCGCCGAGGGTGCGGATCGGCGGGTCCGGCTCGCGAACGAGGCATTGACGTGCGGGGCGGTTCGACTCTCCGATCTGCAGGCGCTCAGGGAGACGCCGTGAAGGCCGGCGTGACATCGGAGCCGGAAGTGATCGGCGGCCGATTCCAGATCGTTGGCCTGTTGGCGACCGGCGGTGAGGCCGAGGTCCACCTCGCTCGTGACCTCGAACTGGATCTCGACGTGGTGGTCAAGACCCGTCGCATCGTCGATGACGACGACCTGTCACGTCTGCGCCGGGAGGCCGGCCTGCTCATGCGCATCGTGGCGCACAGCGGGCTGCCGACCGTGCGCAGCGATCTCGTCGACGGCACGCGGTACTACATGATCAGCGACCACGTGGCCGGCAACGATCTTCGTACGGTCGTCGCCGCGCAGGACTCGCCGGGACTCCCACTTTCGACGGTCCTCGGGCTGATCGATCAGCTCGCCGACACGCTCGATCACCTCCACGGCCATCAGCCGGCGGTGGTCCACGGTGATGTGAAACCCGAGAACGTGATCGTGACCGGCGATGGCCGGGCGGTGCTCGTCGACTTCGGCGCAGCAATGCGCGTCGGCGACGATCGCGAGCGGCTCGGCACACCGGGATTCTCGGCACCCGAGGTGCTCGCGGGCGAAGCGCTCAGCCCGGCAGCCGACGTGTACTCGCTGGCGGCGCTCACCGTGTTCCTCTTGACGGGGATCATCCCGAAGCTTGGCGCCGCATGGCCCGACGCGCTCGCGCAGGGCGATCTGATCCGCCTCGAACGGGTCATTCGAAGGGGGCTCACATGGGATCCGCTCGGTCGGCCGTGGCGGGCGTCGGAGTACGCGAGCCGTCTTCGCGAGGCCGCCGAGATGGACGTTCCCACCGGGACGATCACGCTCGCTGTCGTGGAGGCGTCCGATCCGGCCGCCCTCAGTGACGCGTTGACGCGCCTGGAGGGCGCGGGAGGTCGTCACGTCTCGTCGGCGTCGCTGCCGTCGGACAGGGTCGCCGTCGCGTTCTCGCGATCGCGCGATGCCGCTGCCGCGGCGCTCGAGATCGATGTCGCCAACGGTCGGCGAGTTGCGCTCCACGCCGGTGATCTGGGCGGATGGCACGGCGCAACGGTGCAGCAACTCGCTGACGAGACGGCGGCCTTGATCGCGCAGGGGCCGCCGAACTCGGTGGTCTGCTCCTCTCCGGTGCGAATGCTGCTCGGCGCCGACGAGGCATTCCAGTTCGATCCGGCAGGCGAGCACTGCGTGCGAATTCGGCGTGCGTCAGGACGTCAGCCCGGCATCGACCAGGCCGTGGTTCGAGACCCCGACGCTCGGGCGGCCGGCTGGTTGGCGACCCGCCGGGCGCGCCCCCTCGCCGGGCGGGAGCGGGAGCTCCGTGCCGGGGCGGCGACGATCGCGAGAGGACGCGTGTCGGGGGTGGCGGGGCTCTTCGTGGTCGTGGGCGACGCCGGCATCGGCAAGACCCGAATCCTGGCCGAGCTCGCAGGGCGCGGCGCCGACGCCGGCGATCTGGTGTTGGTCGGTCGGTGTACCGAGTCCGGGGGAGCCTTCGAGCCGTTCCTCGATGCACTGGGCGACGATCTGTTCCCGTTCGAGGCCGGCCACCTCGAACGTGACGAGGAGGGCTGGGTCGATCGTCGTCGCTTCTTCGGCCGGATCGCCTCGGCGCTGCGTTCGTTCGACCGCCCCGTGACGCTGGTGCTCGACGACGTGCAATGGATCGACGGATCGTCGCTCGCCCTGCTCGCCCAACTGCTCGACGACCTCGGCGGGTCGCTCGCCGTGCTCGCCGGCAGTCGCCCCGGAACCCCGCGTGAGGTGCTCGATCAGCTCACGCAGCGCCCCGGGGCGGCGGTGGTGTCGCTGGCTCCGCTCGGACGCGACGACATCGTCGAACTCGCAGCCGGGCTCACGCTCAGCGAGGCGACCATCGACAGCATCCATGCACTGAGCGCCGGCAACCCGTTCTTCGCCGTGCAGCTCCTCGGTCATCTCGGGGAGGCGCCCCATCACGAACTCGGCGAGGCGAGTCTGCCGGTCGGCGTCCGGGAGTGGATCCTCGAACGCGTCGATCGTCTCGGCGATCGCGCGCGTGACACCCTGGCGCCTGCTGCGGTTGCCGGACGCAGCTTCGAGGTGGTGCTCCTCGCCGACGTGCTGGGTGTCAGCCCGCTCGAGGCACTGTCGAGCCTCGACGCAGCCGAGGCGGCTGGCCTCCTGGTCGAGGGTGACCACCCCGGCGAGTTCCGATTCGTCCACGCCATCGTCAGCGCGACGCTCGAGGCGAGCCTGTCGCCGACGCGCCAGGCGCTGCTCCATGCGGCGATCGCCCGGCGGATCGAGGAGGACGGCGCCGACCACGAACGTCTCGAAGCATCGATGTACCACTGGTTCGCCGCTGATCGCCTGGGCGATCCACTCCATGCCGGTGACGTCGCGGCGGATGTCGCCACGCGCACCATCGAGCGCCTCGCCCACGAGCGCGCGGCGACGATCCTCGATCGGGCACTGGAGGTCATCGCCGGCGCCCCGGCCACGAGTGAACGGGACCGGGTCGAGGCGCGGCTGCGTCTGGCCCACGGTCGTGCCGATTTCGTCGCATCCCGCAACAGCGAGGGGATCGCGCAGCTGTATCGCGCCGCCGACCTCGCGGAGTCTGCCGGCGATCCGGTGACGCTGGCGGAGGCCGCGCTGGTGGCGTCGCTCAACCGTCGCCACGGCCTCGACGATCCCGAGTTGTTGCGGCTGCTCGAGCGGGCGAGCGCGGTCTGCCCGTCCGAGCCGGCCGTGCTGCCGGCCATGTTGCACATCCGCCAGTCGCGGCTGCTGCCGATCACGGTGCGCCACGAGGAGCGCTCGGCCATGGCTCGCCTCAGTCTCGTCGACGTCGAGCTGATGGATCCGGTCGACCGGGCCACGGTCGAGACCGAGGTCGCCCGGGCATGCTGGAGCCCCGACGACGCGGCGGCTCGCGAATCCCTGACGACCCGCCACATCGACGAAGCGACCCGCCAACTCTCCGGCGGTGGCCAGTCGCGCTGGACCGGCGTGCTGATCGAGGCACTCAACCACCGTTGGGCGGCGCGTATGCAGCTCGGCGAGCTCACGGGAGCCCTCGAGGATGCGAACCGAGCCGCCGCGGTCGCGGACGCCGCCGGCACGACGTTCCTGCTCAGCAGGGTGATGATGGGGCAGGCGATGATCCACGCCACCCTCGGCAACGACGACGAGGCGGAACGCCTTGCTCACGCCTCGGTCGCCATTTCGAACCGGCACAACCTCGTGCTCGGGCAGATGGCGATCACCTACAGCGTCGGTCGCAATCGAGGCCAGCAGGCCGAGCTGTCGAAGCTCGAGCGCCAGCTCGCGGACCTCGTCGACTCGAATCCGATGTTCGTCGGTGCGTTCGCGCTCGTGCATGCCGAGGCCGGTCAGTTCGACGATGCCCGCCGTCTGCTCGCCGTGTTGTCGGAGTGGGCGCCGTGGCCCCGGAACTGGTTGTGGTTGGCGACGACGACGTCTGCACTCGAGACGTCGATCCTGGTCGGCGACGACGACGCGGCGCGCCGGTACGCGGCCGTCCTCGGCAGATACTCGGGACAGTGGGCGATGGCGGCCGGTGAACTCGCGTGCCTCGGCCCGATCGATCGGGTCCTCGGCCTGGCGCATCTGGGTGCCGGGCGACCCGAGCAGGCCGAGACGCTGCTGCGCGCCGCGCACGATGCGGCGCGAGCCCATGGGGCGACGCCGTGGGTGATCCGCTGCCGGCGCGCGCTCGATGACCTGGAGGCCACATCGAGCTGACCTCCACGGTCGGGCACTCTGGCCGATGCGCCATCGACACGGAGCAACCGTGGGCCGACGCTGGGAACGTGGAGATCGAACCGACCGGCGGGACATGGCTCGAGGCGATCGACGTGTGCGAGCACCACTGCATCGACTTCGATGCGGTGGCTGCCGGCGGCGTGGACGTCGTGATCGTTCGCGCCGGTCGCGGGACGCGCCAGGACGCTCGTTGGATCGAGCACGTGCGAGCCGCCCGATCGAGCGGGCTGAGCGTCGGCTCGTACTGGCATCTCTACCCGTCGCACACGTCGGCGCACCACCAGGCCGAGTTGTGGGCGGCGGCGGCGCGCGGCGCAGCACCTTGGCAGTTCTCCCATGGCCACTGGGCCGACATCTCACGAACCGACGGCTTCGACCCATTCGATCTCGGTCGATACGTCGCCGCGTTCCTCAGACGCGCGGACGAGTTGTTCGGCCATGAGGTCGGTCTGTTCACCGGCGAGGAGTTCTGGCGCCGACACGTGCAGTTCGACGATCCTGTTCGGCAGCGCTGGCAGGACGGCCCGGGCGGCGGTGCCGGTGCCTTCGGCGTGAGGGTGCGCCCCGCCGACCGAGGCGGTCCCGGACGACATCGCGTCCGCGCCGCACCGATCCGTGCAGGTGACGTGGCCACGGCTGGTCGACCGTCGCTCGTCGTCCGCGGCCCGACCGAGAGTCTGGTGGAGTGGCGCGCCCGGTGGGTCCGCACGCCGGCGGTCACGTATCTCCAGGTGGCTCTCAATGCGCTGGGAGCGCAGCTCGTGGTCGATGGCGTGTACGGACCGGCGACCGACGCCGCCGTTCGGACGTGTTCGCTGCTGTGTCGGCGCGACCGGATCGCTTGGCCACTCGACGTCTGCGCCGGCCCGCCCGCGCAGACCGGCTGCGTTCACTCGTCGAGCGTGATTTCGCGGACCCGCGCGAGCAGGACCTCGAGCGCCGGTCGGTTGAGTCCGCCCTCGGGAATGATCACGTCGGCGTGACGCTTGCTGGGTTCGATGAACCGCTCGTGGGCCGGACGAACCTTGCTGAGGTACTGCTCGATGACGAAGTCGGCGGTGCGGCCGCGCTCCGCGACATCGCGTCGGAGCCGACGGATCAACCGGATGTCGGCGGCGGTGTCGACGAAGATCTTCAGGTCGAAGCGCTCGCGTAGCGCGCGGTCCCAGAACACGAGAATGCCGTCGACGACGATGATGCGCGCCGGCTCGACGATGCGGACCTTGTCGCTGCGGTTGTGGAGCGCGTAGTCGTAGACGGGGACGGGGACCGAGGCGCCGTTGGCCAGCGCGGCGAGGTGGTCGTTGAGCAGCGCCCAGTCGAAGGCGTCCGGGTGGTCGTAGTTGACGGCCCGTCGTTGCTCGATCGGCGCGTCGCCGAGATCGAGGTAGTACGAGTCGAGCTCGATCAACGAGAGGTGGTCGTCGCCGGTCAGCGCGGCCAGACGCTCCGTGACGGTCGTCTTGCCGGAGCTGCTGCCCCCGGCGATCCCGATGATGAACGGTCGACGTTGCACGCCGGCACGCTAGGCGCTGCTCGTTCGTGTGCGGTGCGTCAAGTGGGTTGACCAAGTCTTGACTACAAAGAGTGGTGAACCCATTGCTCAGAGTGATGGATGTCTCCTACGTTCTGGATGGCGGCAATGACACCTCTCTTCGACACAAGGCGGCATCGTGTACGGCGACGTTCTCCAGGCGGATCTCGACACCATCGATGACATCGAGCAGGCGTCCCACGATGCGACCACTCGCTGGCCGCCACCTGTCGCCCGGACGTTCCCGGCGCCGGACCCGGCGAAGATCGCTCCGCCGCCTATCGGCTCGTTCCCGGCGCCCTCGGCGTCGATCCCGCTGACCGCGCCGAGCGTGTTCGTCGCAGAACGCTTCGATCCACCCGTGGAGCCGGGCGGCCCGCGCCGCGGCGAGCAGTTCTCGCCGCTCGGCCGACGAGGGATGCTCGCCGCGCTCGCCGGGTCCACGGTCGGACTTGCCGTGATCGTGGCGGGCTGCGCTGACAGCCCCACCGGCGACGCAGCCCAGAGCCCCAACGGCGACGCGACGCTTCCCGAGGCGAGGACCACTCCGAAGCAGCCCACTGCACCCTCGGCGGCGGCGTCCGAGCCGCTGGGTCCGCCGGCACCCGGAGCCACCGCTGCGGTCGAGACGACGCCCGGCGTCGTCGCCACGCCGATGCCCGCGATCGTGGCCACGCCGATGCCTGCGGTCGTGGCCACCGCGCCGGTGCTCGCCGTACCCGCCGCCGCGCCGAACGCCCCCGGCCCCCCGCCACCACCCACCAGGAATCCGGCTCCGGCTCCTGCTCCGGCTCCTGCTCCGGCACCTGCACCGGCTCCCGCGCCTGCACCCGCTCCTGCACCGCGGCCTCCGGCTCCGGCGCCTGTGCCGCCAGGTCCCACGGCGGCGCAACTCGAGGTCATGCACAAGGCGCAGTTGCTGAGCAAGATCACCTACGGTGCCACCGCGCCGGTCGTTGCCGAGGTCGCATCGCTCGGGGCGGTGGGCTTCCTCGAGCGACAGCTCAGCCTGGCGCCGGCGGGCACCAGCGACGTGCTCACCGGCACCCACTCGCTCGACACCGACATCGCCACCAGGTACCAACTGTTCAAGGACACCGACAACAATCGGCCGGCGCGCGAACTGCGCCATGCCGCGGTGATCCGTGCGGTCCGCCACGAGGGCCAACTCGCCGAGCGCATGGTCG
>Ga0316188_10001796_pt1 | contig 10212 bp, 20 predicted proteins | sample Phiworburrow1_MG_FD_204933 | JGI IMG/M metagenome (GOLD analysis project Ga0316188, IMG submission 204933) | Coastal sediment microbial communities from Maine, United States - Phippsburg worm burrow 1 | ecosystem: Environmental > Aquatic > Marine > Coastal > Sediment | place: USA: Maine... | reverse complement strand
ATGCACGCACGGAACTCTCACGGCCAGGACCGGGACCCTTTACACGCACCTCGACATTCTTGACGCCAAATTCAGCGGCAGCACGACCAGCCTTCTCGGCGGCCACCTGCGCCGCAAAGGGCGTGCTCTTACGTGAACCACGGAAGCCACAGCCACCGGAGGTTGCCCAGGACAGCGCATTACCCTGCCGATCGGTGATCGTAATAATCGTGTTGTTAAAAGACGCGTGTACGTGCGCGATGGCATCAGTCACGTGCTTTTTAACCTTTTTCTTCACACTCTTCGAACTTTTTGGCTGTGCCATATTTCAAGTCCCGCGCCTCGGCGCTAAACGTTAATCTCTAAAAAATCGGTTTGAATCAGTCTTACTTGCGGATCGGACGACGCGGGCCCTTACGGGTACGCGCATTGGTCCGGGTACGCTGTCCACGCAGGGGCAAACCCCGGCGATGACGGATACCACGGTAACAACCCAGATCCATCAAGCGCTTGATGTTCATTGAAGTTTCGCGCCGAAGATCACCCTCGACCACGCATTTGGCAACTGCCCCACGCAGCGACTCGACTTCGGGCTCCGACAGGTCCTTGACCTTCACATCCGGCGCAACGCCTGCAGATTCACAGACCTTGCCGGCTGTAGCGCGGCCAATGCCGTAAATCGAGGTCAGGGCGATCACGATGTGTTTATGTGTCGGGATGTTAATCCCTGCAATACGGGCCATCTAAGCCGTCTCCTGAGTAGGCCGCGAAAAGCCGGCCATTTTAACTGATTCGTCTACCAAAACCAAATCTGGCGACAGGGCTAACCCTGGCGCTGTTTATGCCGTGCATCCACACAAATCACCCGAACCACACCCTTGCGGCGGACGACCTTGCAGTTGCGACACATTTTCTTAACCGATGCTCTTACTTTCATTGCTCTCGCTCCCGAGCCAGTCCACTGGCCTTACCGAACCTGGCCAGGCCGACCGTAACCTTTCAAATTGGCTTTCTTTAACATTCCATCGTACTGATGCGACATCATATGGGCCTGCATTTGCGCCATAAAATCCATCACTACCACAACCATGATCAACAGCGACGTGCCACCGAAATAGAACGGCACGCGCAGGTAAAGAATCATGAATTCCGGCAACAGGCAGACCAATGTCACGTAGATGCCACCCCAGAACGTCATTCGGGTAAGCACCTTGTCAATATATTCGGCCGTCTGCTGCCCGGGGCGAATACCCGGAATAAAGGCGCCCGAGCGCTTCAGGTTATCGGCTGTTTCCCGCGAATTGAACACCAGTGCGGTGTAGAAAAAGCAGAAAAACAGGATCATGCCGGCATACAGCATGATGTAAACAGGCTGTCCCGGGCCAAGACTGGCGGCGATGTCCTGCAGCCACTCGAATCCGGACCTGGTACCCACCCATTGGGCGATAGTGGCAGGAAACAGGATGATACTTGACGCGAAAATCGGCGGTATCACACCCGACATATTCAACTTGAACGGCAAGTGGCTGCTTTGGGCAGCAAACATCTTTCTGCCCTGCTGGCGCTTGGCGTAGTTCACCGGAATCCTGCGCTGGCCACGTTCCACGAATACCACGAAGGCAGTCACACCAAGGATCAGGAATATCAGCACCAGGGCCATGGCCGGATTCATTTCACCGGTATTGACCAGTTCCAGGGTTCCGCCGATAGCAGCCGGCATGCCGGCGACAATACTCGACAGAATAATCATCGAGATACCGTTACCGATACCACGCTCGGTGATCTGCTCACCCAGCCACATCAGGAACACCGTGCCGGTTACCAGGGTCACAGCCGCTGTAAACACGAAGTGCGGGCCAGGATTGATCACTACACCCTGGCTCTGTAGCGCCGTGGCCGCAGCAACCGACTGGAAGGAGGCCAGCAGGACTGTGCCATAACGGGTGTATTGGGTCAGCTTGCGTCTGCCCGACTCACCCTCTTTCTTCAGAGCCTGCAAGGACGGCAGCACATGCCCGGCCATCTGGATAATGATTGAAGCCGAGATGTAGGGCATGATGCCCAGCGCGAAAATACTCAGGCGCATAAGCGCACCACCGGAGAACATGTTGAACATGCTCAGGATGGTTCCTTCCTGCTGCTCGAACATACGAGCCAGGGCCAGGGGATCAATACCGGGAACCGGGATAAATGTCCCGATACGGTAGACGATCAGGGCGCCAATCAGGAAGAACAGACGATGACGGAGCTCCGTAAAACGGCCCGTCTCACCTGTCGTCATTCCTGTTGCTGAACCTTTAGCCACTGTAGCCTGCCTCTATGGAAAACTTTGCGCGTCGTTATTCGGTGATGCTGCCGCCGGCCGCTTCAATTGCAGCACGGGCACCAGGGGTCACCTTGATCCCGGTCAACTTGACCGCAACCGGTAAATCACCAGAGGCAATCACTTTCACCTTCTTGGCATAATGTGGAATCACGCCGGCAGCCTTCAGGCTATCGGCGGTAATCTCTCCACCGGCGACCTTGGCCAGCTCATTCAAGCGCACTTCCACGGAAAGGCGGCCAATAAGGGACTTGAAGCCAACCTTCGGCAGACGGCGCTGCAAGGGCATCTGTCCGCCCTCAAAGCCAACCTTGTGAAATCCACCGGAGCGGGCATGCTGACCCTTGACACCACGACCAGAGGTCTTGCCCTGGCCAGCGGAATGGCCTCGGCCCAACCGCTTGCCCTGCTTCTTGCTGCCCTCAGCGGGCTTGAGTGTATTCAGTCGCATCTTAAGCGTCCTCAACCTTCAACAGGTAAGAAACCTTGTTGATCATTCCCCGGTTCTCAGGTGTATCCAGTACCTCGACGGTATGGTTAATACGCCTCAGGCCCAGACCGGCAACACAGCACCTATGGGAAGGCAGCCTGCCACTCTTACTCTTGATCAGAGTTACCTTGATGGTATTTGTTTTAGCCTTGGCCATGATTTACCCCAGGATCTCTTCGACAGTCTTGCCGCGCTTGGCCGCTATAGCCTTGGGCGACTTCATATCGGCCAATCCCTCAACGGTCGCGCGCACGACGTTAATCGGGTTACGTGATCCGTAACTCTTGGCCAACACATTACGTACACCGGCAGCCTCGAACACGGCGCGCATGGCACCACCGGCGATAATACCGGTACCGTCAGAGGCGGGCTGCATATACACCTTGGTGGCACCGTGGCGACCAATGGTCACGAAATGCAGGGTGTCGCCCTTGAGGCTGATCTGACGCATGTTCTTGCGTGCCGCCTGCATGGACTTCTGGATAGCAATCGGCACCTCACGTGCTTTGCCGTAGCCAAACCCGACACGTCCGTTGCCGTCACCCACAACCGTTAGCGCGGTGAAGCCGAATTGACGGCCACCCTTGACCACCTTGGCAACACGATTGACGGTAACCAGTTTTTCAACCAGTTCTTCGGTGTCTGCAGCTTTTTGAACTCTTGCCATGACTTACTCGTCTCTTGAATTGGTTCGCTTAAAAATCGAGGCCGGCTTCACGCGCCGCGTCGGCCAGAGCCTTCACCCGCCCGTGATATTTGAAACCGGAACGATCGAATGCCACCTTGGTTACCCCGGCCTCTTTGGCACGCTCGGCGATGAGCTTGCCAACAGCAACGGCGGCGGCAACGTTACCGGTCGCACCCAGGTCCTTACGCACTGCTTCCAGCAAAGTGGAAGCACTGGCGAGTACCTTGTCCCCATCGGGTCCAATCACCTGCGCATAGATATGCCTCGGTGTACGGTGCACACTCAGTCGGTTCATCCGCAGCTCGCGAATCTTGGAACGCGCTTTCTTTGCGCGACGCAAGCGACTCGTTTTCTTGTCCATCCGAGACGTCCTCTCGATACTCGTGTCACGGCCCAGTGGCCGCAAAAAATATTGAATTCCAATCCAGTTGTCGGGCCTGGGCCTGCAACTGTAATTGCCGCTTACGCGTGTCTACTTCTTCTTGGCTTCCTTGATCACCACACGCTCATCCGCGTAACGAACGCCCTTGCCTTTATAAGGCTCCGGCGGACGATAGGCACGAATGTCTGCGGCAACCTGGCCAACCTTCTGCTTGTCGTTGCCCCGCACCACTATCTCGGTCTGAGTAGGTGTTTCAATGGAAACGCCTTCGGGAATCGCGTAGTTGACCGGATGCGAGAAGCCCAAGGTCAGGTTCAGCGTATTGCCCTGGGAAGCAGCACGGTAGCCCACTCCCACCAGTTGCAGCTTGCGCTCGAAACCCTGGCTCACGCCGGTGACCATATTAGCCAACAGCGCCCGGGTGGTACCTGCCATGGCGACCAGCAAGCGGTCCTCGTTGACAGCCTTCACCTGGAGCTCTTCCGCTTCCTGCACAACTGAAATATCAGCGTGCAGATCCAGCGACAGCGAACCTTTTGAACCCTTCAGGGTTACGGTGTTCCCGGTTTGGGAGAAACTTACTCCCTTCGCCAGGACTACCGGCATTTTTGCTACTCTTGACATGGTCTCAACCTGTCCAATAATTCAGCTAAAAGCGTGACCTGATCAGGTCACAACGCAGAGCACTTCGCCGCCTTCACCCAATTCGCGGGCACGGCGATCACTCATGACACCCTTGGAGGTGGAAATCACAGCAACCCCCAGTCCGCCCTGGACACGGGGAAGTTCGTCTTTACCCTTGTACAAACGCAGGCCAGGACTACTCTTACGCTGCAAGCTTGCGATGACCGGCTTACCTTCGAAATACTTGAGACGAATCTTGAGAATCGGCTTCTTGTCGACGGTTTCGGCGGTCACTTCTTCCAGGTAGCCCTCTTCCTTAAGAACATTGGCCAAGGCCAACTTCTTCTTGGAACCAGGCATGGAAACCTCCATCTTGCCAGAACCCTGCGCATTGCGGATTCGGGTCAACATGTCAGCAATAGGATCGGTCATGCTCATTGCGTGTATCCGTTAATAGTTACTGGTTACCAACTGGCCTTGCGAAGACCGGGGATCTCGCCGCGCATGGTAAGTTCGCGCAGCTTGTTGCGGCCAAGACCAAATTTTCGATAGAAACCGTGAGGACGGCCGGTAATGCTGCAGCGATTACGCAGCCTTGCCGGGCTGGAATCACGCGGCAGGCCAGCCAGTTTTTCAACTGCCACCTGGCGTTCCTGGTCGCTGGATTCCGGGTTGCCGATAACAGCCTTGAGCTGCGCACGCTTGGCGGCATAACGCGCCACCAGCTTGGCTCTCTTGACTTCACGCATAACCATCGATGTTTTAGCCATTAATCTGTCTCACTTCTTGAACGGGAAGTTGAAGGCTTCCAGCAAAGCACGACCTTCACGGTCATCCTTTGCAGTCGTAGTAATCGTAATATCCATTCCGCGAATCGCGTCTACCTTGTCGTAGTCCACCTCGGGGAAAATGATCTGCTCTTTCACACCCAGGCTGTAGTTGCCACGGCCGTCGAAAGATTTCGGATTCAGCCCGCGGAAGTCACGCACACGCGGAATAGCGATGCCCACCAAGCGGTCCAGGAACTCATACATGCGCTCGCGCCGCAGAGTTACCTTGCAACCAATAGGGTAGCCATCACGGATCTTGAAGCTGGCGACCGACTTACGGGACAGGCAAATCTGCGGCTTCTGACCGGAAAGAGCGGTCAGGTCACTCACTGCGTGGTCCATAATCTTCTTGTCGGCCAGCGCTTCACCCACACCCATATTAATGGTGATCTTGGTGATCCTGGGCACTTCCATGATGTTTTTCAGCCCAAGCTTTTCTTTGAGCTCGTGCACCATGGTCTCTTTAAATTGTTGCTGTAGTCTTGCCATCGAATTTCTCGCCTTAGACGTCCACGACTTCGCCGTTAGACTTGAAGAAGCGCACTCTCTTACCGCTTTCAAGCGTCTTGACGCCGACCCGGTCACCCTTCTTGGTAACGGGGTTCCACAGCATCACGTTAGAGGAGTCCAGAGGCATTTCCTTCTCAACAATGCCACCCTGCTCACCCTTGTTCGGATTGGCGCGCACGTGCTTGCGGGCGATGTTCACCCCTTCGACCACGAGCTTGCCAAAATCCAACACGCCGGTCACGGTTCCCCGTCGACCCTTGTCCTTGCCGGCGATAACCAATACCTCATCGCCTTTCTTGATCCTATTCATGATTCCTCTCCGCCCCTACAGCACTTCTGGCGCAAGCGACACGATCTTCATGAACTGGCCAGTCCTGAGTTCACGTGTTACCGGGCCAAAAATTCGGGTTCCGATCGGCTCCAAACGGGCATTCAGCAGAACAGCCGCATTACCGTCAAACCTGATCAGTGAACCGTCGGAACGACGCACGCCCTTACGGGTGCGCACGACCACGGCGTTGTAAACCTCGCCTTTCTTAACCTTACCGCGTGGGATCGCATCCTTGATGCTCACCTTAATTACGTCACCCACACCGGCGTACCGGCGCTTGGACCCACCCAGCACCTTGATGCACTGGATGCGACGGGCACCACTATTGTCTGCCGCGTCCAGGACTGTCTGCATCTGAATCATGGTTGCACTTCCGTACCGCTGTCACACCGCTCCCTAGGGAGCAACTAATTACTCGCCTGACGTTTCCAAAATCTGAACCAGGGTCCAGGCCTTACGTTTGGAAATCGGACGACACTCGGAAATTTCCACCAAATCGCCCTCACGGCACTCATTGGCCTCGTCATGGACCATGTACTTGGTGGTACGGCGAATATACTTGCCGTAAACCGGGTGCTTCTCTTTGCGCTCCACAGCCACCGTTATCGACTTGTCGGCTTTATTGCCGATAACACGACCAGTGACATTGCGGGTTTTGCTTACGTCAGTTTCCACAACTTCTACCTTTTCACTCGCGCTCATGACTGTTCACCCGCCTTTTCAATCTGGCGCATCACCGTCTTCACGCGTGCAATGTTTTTACGCACCTTGTTGAATTGGTCGGGGCGCGCCAGCTGGCCCGTGGCCTGCTGCATACGCAGATTGAACTGCTCTTTACGCAGCACCAACAATTCATCCTGAAGCTCGGCACGAGACTTCTGTTTTAGTTCACTCGCCTTCATCACATCACCTGACGGGTAACAAACGTTGTAGCTATCGGCAGCTTGGCTGCGGCCAGGCGAAATGCCTCGCGCGCCACAACTTCCGATACCCCTTCCATCTCATACAACACGCGACCCGGCTGAATCTGGGCCACCCAATACTCCACGTTACCCTTACCCTTACCCTGACGAACTTCCAGGGGCTTGGTAGTAATCGGCTTGTCCGGGAAAATCCTGATCCAGACTTTGCCGCCGCGTTTTACGTGACGGGTCATGGCGCGACGAGCCGCTTCAATCTGGCGGGCGGTAATCCGTCCACGGCCAATGGCCTTCAGTCCAAACTCGCCAAAGGCGACCGAGCCCCCGCGGTTTGCGATACCCCGATTGTGCCCTTTGAACTGTTTGCGGAATTTGGTCCGCTTAGGCTGCATCATGACCGTTACTCCTACTTGCCAGCCTGTTCTGTCGCGGTTGCGCCGCCCGTTTCGAGGTTGTCAAACACCTCACCACGGAACACCCAAACCTTGACGCCAATAATTCCGTACGTGGTAGCGGCCTCGGCAAAACCGTAGTCGATCTCAGCCCGGAATGTATGCAGGGGTACTCGGCCCTCGCGATACCACTCCGACCTGGCGATTTCAGCGCCATTCAAGCGACCACCAACCTTCACCTTGATACCCTCAGCCCCGGCGCGCATGGTGTTGGTCACCGAGCGCTTCATGGCGCGGCGGAACATCACGCGACGTTCCAGCTGCTGGGCCAGACCTTCGGCCACCAACTGGGCATCCAGTTCGGGTTTGCGAATCTCGGCGACGTTAATACGCACGTCCACCAGCGGCAGCTTCACCAAACGCGCCACTTCGATGCGCAGCTTTTCGATATCCTCACCCTTCTTGCCGATCACCACACCCGGACGCGCCGTGTGGATGGTGATATGGGCCTTCTTGGCCGGACGTTCAATATGAATCAAGCTGATTGAAGCTTCTGCAAGCTTCTTCTTCAGGTATTCACGAACTGCATAATCGGTTTCTACATGACCGGGAAAGGTTCGCTTGTCAGCGTACCACTTCGACGACCAGTCCCGGGTGATGCCCAGGCGGATACCAATTGGATTTACTTTCTGACCCATCGTGGCCTCTCTTACTGGTCCGAAACCATCACGGTGATGTGGCTGTTGCGCTTGATAATCCGAGCGCCACGACCCTTTGCACGCGCCCGGAAACGGCGCAGCGATGGGGCTTCATCCACAAATATCGTGCTTATTTTCAACTCGTCCACGTCCGCACCGTGATTATGCTCGGCGTTGGCAATAGCCGACTCCAGCACTTTCTTCACAATGTGGGCGGCCTTCTTGGGGCTAAACGCCAACGTCTGCAACGCACCACCCACTGCCTGTCCCCGGACCAGGTCCGCAATCAGGCGGCATTTCTGGGGGGAAATGCGCGCGTATTTCAATTTCGCGGCTACTTCCATGGTCATTGCTCCTACTTAGACTTCTTGTCAGCAGCGTGACCTTTAAAGGTACGCGTGATGGCAAATTCGCCGAGCTTGTGGCCGACCATGTTCTCGGAAACAAGCACGGGTACGTGCTGGCGTCCGTTGTGAACAGCAATAGTCAAACCCACCATCTCAGGCGATACCATTGAACGCCGCGACCAGGTCTTGATCGGACGGCGATCGTTAATCGCAACAGCGGCCTGCACCTTCTTAATCAGGTGCGAGTCGATGAAAGGACCTTTTTTAACCGAACGAGGCACAGTCTTTCTCCCGCTTACTTCTTGTTACGCCGGCGAACAATGAACGCATCTGTGCGCTTGTTCGACCGCGTCTTGTAACCCTTGGTGGGCGTACCCCATGGGCTGACCGGATGACGACCACCCGAAGTCCTGCCCTCGCCACCACCATGCGGATGGTCGATGGGGTTCATTGCCACACCGCGAACGGTGGGGCGCACACCACGCCAACGCTTGGCACCCGCCTTACCCAGTTTCTGCAAGTTATGCTCGATGTTGCCCACCTCACCTATGGTGGCGCGACACTCAACGTGCACCTTGCGCATTTCGCCGGAGCGCAAACGCAAGGTCGCGTAAGAGCCTTCACGAGCGACGAGCTGCACTACGGCTCCCGCACTACGTGCCAACTGACCGCCCTTGCCTGGCTTCAGTTCAATATTGTGCACCTGGGTACCCACCGGAATGTTGCGCAACGGCAACGCGTTCCCGGATTTGATCGGGGCCGTGCTGCCGGACATCACTTCCATGCCGGAGGCGGCACCACGTGGGGCCAGTATGTAACGGCGCTCACCGTCCGCGTACAGCACCAGCGCCAAATTGGCACTGCGGTTAGGATCGTATTCGATCCTCTCTATACGGCCGACAATCCCGTCCTTGTTACGCTTGAAATCAACCATCCGATAACGACGCTTGTGACCACCACCCTTGTGGCGAGTGGTAATCCGCCCAAGATTGTTGCGGCCGCCGGTCGCCTTCAGGGTTGATACAAGCGGGCCATAGGGCTCGCCCTTGTGCAGATCGAGGCGTTTTACCTCGACCACAAACCGGCGTCCGGGGGACGTTGGTTTTGCTTTATGCAGTTGTGCCATGACAGTTACTCTCTAGTTCCGCTGGCCGCTACTCGGCGCCCATGAAATCGATATCCTGACCTTCAACCAGGCGAACATAGGCCTTCTTCCAGTCGGAACGCTTACCCTGGCGCCCACCGAAGCGCTTGCGCTTTCCAAGCTGGTTCAGAACCTGTACGCCCTGCACCTTGACGTCGAACATCAGCTCGACAGCCTGGCGAATCTCGGCCTTGGTGGCGTCTTTACGCACTTTAAAGGCAATCTGGTTACCGGATTCCGCCAGCGCCGTGCTCTTTTCGGAAACATGGGGCCCAAGCAGGACTGTCATCAATCGTTCCTTGCTCATGCCAATCTCTCCTCGACGCGCTTGACCGCAGCCACGGTAATCAGAACATTCTCAAAACGGGCCAGGCTCACCGGATCCACCCCGGTTGCCTCGATGACTTCCACGTGGGGCAGATTGCGCGAAGCAAGAAACAGCTTCTCGTCAAAGCCTTCGACCACGATCAGTACGCTCTTCAGACCCAGTTCCTTGAGCTTGCCGGCCAGTTCCTTGGTCTTCGGCGCTTCGACGCCAAATTCCTCAACTACCA
>Ga0316188_10001795_pt1 | contig 10216 bp, 11 predicted proteins | sample Phiworburrow1_MG_FD_204933 | JGI IMG/M metagenome (GOLD analysis project Ga0316188, IMG submission 204933) | Coastal sediment microbial communities from Maine, United States - Phippsburg worm burrow 1 | ecosystem: Environmental > Aquatic > Marine > Coastal > Sediment | place: USA: Maine... | reverse complement strand
CCCGCGAACCCCGGGGCGCGACTGGAAACGCCGCATCGACGCCGCATCGACGCCGCATCGACGCCGCATCGACGCCGCATCGACGCCGCATCGACGCCGCATCGACGCCGCATCGCGGCCGCACCGCCGCACCGCCGCACCGCCGCACCGCCGCACCGCCGCACCGCCGCTGCCCGCCGCTCAGGCTCCTGTGGCGGGCACGAGCCTCTTGTAGCCAGCGCTAGGCTTCGGGAGTGTCCGCGTGCCCGGCGGTGACGATCCAGCCTTCGATCGGGTCGATCCCCTCGGGCAGCCCGTAGCCGAGATCGCGCCGCTGCCAGGCCCACGCCGCCTGCATGGCGCACAACACCGCGTCCAGCCGGTCGCCCGTCGGGTCGGCGACGCAGCGCTCGCGCAGCGCGGCGGACAGCCGCACGCGCAGGCCCAGCGGGTGTCGCCCGGATTCGATCGCGCCGACGATGGCCTCGCGAGCCGTCAGGCGCTCGCCGGTCTGGCGCGCGCGATCGTCGCTCTTGTACGACCTGCGGCCGACGATTGCCCGCGCCAGCAAGCCCGGATAGCCCTCGAGCGCGACGCGACCGGCGTCGCCCGCGCGCAGGCCGGGAATGTGAACGCCGCTGGCCATCAGTCTGGGCGCACCCGCGTGAAGCATCAGCGCGACCGGAGGGTTGACCCACTTCATCGACGGGCTCGAGCCCGCGGGACGATCGGTGGCGCGATGCGCGAACTTGCCGCCCGCGGGGCGCGCATCGCAGAACGCGCGCAGCCGGGCGATCAGCTGCTTGCGCGTGTCCGCCATCAGCGTCGCCACCACACGCTCCCAGGCACTGCCGCGCGCGTCGCGCTCCAGCGGCCAGCCGAGCGTGCACACCAGTTCGCGCGGCAGTCCGAAGGGAAAGTCGAACGCCCCGATCCAGGGCCCGGGAACCGTCAGCCAGGATTCGAACGCGGCGAAGTCGCGCAGCCCGTCGATGCACTCGACCTGCAGCGCGTCGTCGGCCCAGGTTCCCGATGCGATCGTGATCGGTTTGCGCGCCGTCGGTGCCGAGGTGAAATCGACGCCGTGTATCGTCGTGCGGGCGCTCGCCGACGGCCCGCGTCGCCCCTGCGCGTCGAGAAGCGCCGGCACACCCATCATCGGTCACCGTCGAGCAGGCGGTCCCGGAAGCGCTCGAAACCGCCCTCGCGATCGGTATAGCGCTGCGCGATCTCGACACGAAGCGCCGCGCGGCGATCCAGCGCGAAGCGCTCGAGCGCCTCGCGCTGCCAGTCTTCGAGGTTGCGGTCGCACACGAGCACCATCTCGGCGAGCAATGCGGCGTCGGCGACACGTTCGTCTGCCAGGTGGATCCGTGCGCCCGCGGGCAGGTGGGCGAACAGTTCGCGCAGCGCCCGGGCGCCGTCGGGCGACGCGATCGCCGCGAACTCGGGCAGCCGCGGATACAGGCCGTCGGGACCCGGCGCCCAGGCACCCACCAGATAGTGCGGCGGCGTGTGCGCCCTAGCGCCTGCCAGCTCGTGCTCGCGCGCGTCGATCGCCTTTACGACGATGCCGATCCACCCGCCCGGCTCGGGCCGAGCGAGGAGTCGGGCGCGCGCCTCGCGCAGCCAGTCTTCGGTCATCTTCGCTCAGTACTGTCCACGCTCGCCGCTGATCGCCACCCCGAGGCGAAGCATCGCGAACGCGATGCCGTTCAGCAGGCGGACGAGCAGGGGACGCCGGCGGTGATACGGCAGCGGCACCGCCACGCCGCCCTCGCGGATCGCACGCTCCAGGCGATCGCGCAGCTTCGCGGCGAAGGCCGCGTCGTTGACGAAGACGTTCGCCTCGCGCGCCAGCAGCAGCGAAAACGGGTCGATGTTCGATGACCCGACCGTGGCGCGATCGTCGATCACCGCGACCTTCGCGTGCAGGAAGCTGCTCCGATACTCGATGATCTCGACCCCGGCGCGCAGGAACTCGTCGTACAGCGCCTGCGCCGCGTAGTGCGGCAGGAGATACTCGATGCGCCCCTGAAGCAGCAGCCTCACCCGCACGCCGCGCCGTGCCGCGGCCAGCAGCGCGCGACGAAAGCGCACGCCCGGAAAGAAGTACGGATTGGCGATCAGCACGTCGCGCCGGGCTTGCCCGATGGCGCGCAGGTACTCGCGCTCGATCGCGCGCCTGAAGCGGAAATTGTCGCGCAGCACCAGCGACGCGCGCACCCTGCCCGCCGGCGTGACGTCGCTCACCAGGTCCGCGACCAGTTTCAGCCAGCTCGCGCGCGCGGCGCCCGCGAAGCCCAGCGGCCTGTTGACCAGCGACAGCTCCCACCAGAGCCGCTGCGCCGCGAGATGCGCGCTCGCGACGAGCGGGCCGCGCACCCGCACCGCGAAGTCCAGCCGCGGCTGCTCGAGCGCGCCGTGGTTCGGGTCCTGCAGATCGTCGAGCAGATTCATGCCGCCGACGAAGGCGACGCGCCCGTCGATCACCGCGAGCTTTCGGTGCATCCTGCGCAGGCGGCCGCGATCCAGCGACAGCGCCCGCGTCTCGGGCCGGTAGATCTCGACCCGGACCTGCGCCTCGCGAAGCACTGCGGCGACCTCGCCTTGCAGGCGAGGCGTTCCGAAACCATCGACGGTGACTCTCACGCCGACGCCTCTGCCCGCAGCCCTGGCCAGCGCCTGCGCGACCGAGCGCGCGGAGTCGTCGTCGGCGAAGAGATAGGTCTCGACGAATACGACGGAGCGCGCCGAGTCGATCGCCTCGATGAGCGCCGGGAAGAACTCGCGCCCGCCCTCCAGCAGCACCACCTCGTGCCCGCCGGCCTCACGGGCCTTCAGGCTCTCGTACCAGGGGCGGGCCTCGAGCGTGGGGGTGGTCACGGCACGAGGGTCAGGTCGGCGACGAGGGGGCTGTGGTCGGAGAGCTGCGCCCAGGCGGGCCCGCGCAGGACGTTGGCGTGCTGCACGGTGAATCCGCGCGTGTAGATCCGGTCCATCCGCAGCCACGGAACCAGCGCCGGGAACGTGCGCGCGGTGCGAACCATCCTGGCGGGACTCGAGACCAGGATCTCCGCGCCGACCGCCCGGTCGGCCAGCCGGTCGCGCCTGAAGTACGCGATCCGCTCCGCCATGGGCCGCCTCGGCCGCGCGACGTCGAACACTTCCCGAAGGCGCAGGCGCTCCGAGAAACGATCGTTGAGCCGGTTGCGCCAATCGTTGAAGTCGCCCGCGACGATGAGCGGCGCGGTCGCGGGAAGCTCGCGCTCGATCCAGTCCATCAGGAACTCCGCCTGGCGATCCCGGCTGCGCGCGAGCAACCCCAGGTGCACGACGAAGCAGTGCACCTGCCGCCCGCCGATCCCGATCTGGCAGTGCAGAATGCCGCGCTTCTCCAGCGCGTGATCGGAGACGTCCCGATTCTCCAGGCCGAGGATCGGGAATCGCGACAGCAGCGCGTTGCCGTGATGGCCGTGCAGGTAGTTCGCGTTCCTGCCGTAGGCACTCTCGAAGGTGTGCTTGAGCGTCGGCGACTTCGCGAGGAACTGGTCCTGCGGCTCGACGGGCCACTGCGCGAAGCGCCGCGCGTGATGCTTCTGCTCGCCCTGCACCTCCTGCAGGAACACCAGGTCGGCCTGGAGCTCGTGCAGCCGCGATCGCAGCTCGTGGATGCGGGAAACGCGGCGAAATCCGAAGAAATCCCGGATCACGCCCTTGTGGATGTTGTAGGTGGCGACGCGCAGCTTCATGCGCCCGGCTCCCCGGCACCGTCGGCCGGACCGGCCCCGCAGCCACGAACGCGCGCCGGCAGCTGCCTGATCGCCTGGACGTTGGACCACGAGAAGCAGCGCTCCGCGGCCTCGCGCCAGTCGAGCCACGCGTACCGCAAGTGCTCCCGCGGGGCGAGCGCCACGTCCAGCGCCTGCGGAACCATCAGCCCGAACACGTACTCGGTGTTGTGCGTCACCCCTTCAGGATACCGATGTCGCCAGTGCTGGTAGATCTCGTAGCGATTGGTCAGTTTCCAGTCGCACAACCGGTACCTGGTCGCGTCGATGCCGGTCTCTTCGAGCACCTCGCGCCTGCAGGTCTCTTCGAGCGGCTCGTCGGCCACGTCCTTGCTGCCGGTGACCGACTGCCAGAAGCCCGGGTGATCGGCGCGCTCGAGCACGAGCACCTGCAGCGCCGGCGTGTGGATCACCACCAGCACGGATTCAGGGATCTTGGTTCCCAAGTGCTCCGCCTATGGTCGGGATGGCGCCTGCGACGCTCGCCGGCGTTCGCGCTCGACCGCCGCGCACGCGAGCACGCGCCCCGTGCTCGCGGCCGCGCCCGCGGTCGCCGCGCGACCCCTCAAGTCTTCGCCGCCTCCGGCGCCCTCAACCGGATGTGCAGCTCGCGCAGCTGCTTTTCGTCGACGCTCGACGGCGCCTGCGTGAGCAGGCACTGCGCGCGCTGCGTCTTCGGGAACGCGATCACGTCGCGAATCGACTCCGCGCCGGTCATCATCGTGACGATGCGGTCCAGCCCGAACGCGATTCCGCCGTGCGGCGGCGCCCCGTACTGCAGCGCGTCCAGCAGGAACCCGAACTTGGCCTGCGCCTCTTCGGGCCCGATCTTCAGCGCCCGGAAGACCTTGCTCTGGATCTGCTCGCGGTGGATCCGCACCGAGCCGCCGCCGATCTCCCAGCCGTTGAGCACCATGTCGTAGGCCTTGGCCAGGCAGCGCCCGGGGTCGGTCTCCAGATACTCCTCATGGCCGTCCTTGGGCGCGGTGAACGGGTGATGGCAGGCCACCCAGCGCGCGCCCTCGTCGTCGTATTCGAACATCGGGAAGTCCACCACCCAAAGCGGGCGCCAGCCGTCCTCGAACAAGCCGTTCTTGCGGCCGAATTCCGAGTGGCCGATCTTGCTGCGAAGCGCGCCGATGGCATCGTTGACCACCTTCTCGCGGTCCGCCCCGAAGAAGATCAGGTCGCCGCTGGCCGCGCCGCTGAGCGACAGGATCGCGTCGATCGCCTTGTCGTGCAGGTTCTTCACGATCGGGGACTGCAGGCCCTCGCGCCCCTTGGACGCGTCGTTGACCTTGATGTAGGCCAGCCCCTTCGCCCCGTAGATGCCGACGAACTGCGTGTACGAGTCGATCTCGCTGCGGGTCATCTCCGCACCGCCAGGCACACGAAGGCCGACGACCCGGCCCCCTTGCGCGTTCGCGGCTGCCGCGAACACCTTGAAGTCGACGTCCTTCATCACCTCGGTCAGATCGGTGAACTGCATCTTCACGCGCAGATCCGGCTTGTCCGAGCCGTACAGCCGCATCGCCTCGGAGTAGGGCATCGTCGGGAACGTCTTCGGAAGCTCCACCCCGATCGCGTGCCGGAACACCGTGCGGATCATGTCTTCGAAGATTTCCCGGATCTCGATTTCCGACAGGAACGAGGTCTCGCAGTCGATCTGCGTGAACTCGGGCTGCCGGTCGGCTCGCAGGTCCTCGTCGCGGAAACACTTGGTGATCTGATAGTAGCGATCGAGCCCGGACACCATCAGCAGCTGCTTGAAGAGCTGCGGAGACTGCGGCAGCGCGAAGAACTGCCCCGGGTTCACCCGCGAAGGCACGAGGTAGTCGCGCGCGCCCTCGGGCGTCGACTTGGTGAGCATCGGCGTTTCCACGTCGATGAACCCGAGCGCGTCCAGATACTTGCGCACCTCCATCGCCACCCGGTAGCGCAGCGTCAGGTTGCGCTGCATCTGCGGGCGACGCAGGTCGAGCACGCGATGCGTGAGGCGGGTGGTTTCCGACAGATTCTCGTCGTCGAGCTGGAACGGCGGCGTGACCGACGGGTTCAGGATCTCGAGCTCCTGGCACAGCACCTCGACTTCGCCGCTGCGCAGGTTCGGATTGACCGTGCCCTCGGGACGCCGGCGCACCTTGCCGACGATCTTGACGCAGAACTCGTTGCGCAGGCGTTCGGCGACGCCGAACACCTCGGCACGATCCGGGTCGCAGACGATCTGCGCGAGACCTTCGCGGTCGCGCAGGTCGATGAAGATCACCCCGCCGTGGTCACGGCGGCGGTGAACCCAGCCGAACAGCGTGACCACCTGATCGAGAAGATCGGCGGACAGTTGACCGGCATAACAGGTACGCATGGGGAACTCTCCAGAACAGGTCGGGAAGGCGCGTCGCCGGGCTCAGGCGTGCGCGTCTGCTTGGGGCGGATGCTTCACCGCGGTCTCGCGCAGACGCGCGACGCTCGGACCGACCACGCCCATCGAAACCACGTACTTGAGCGCCTCGTCGACGCTCATGTGCAGCTCGACGACGTCGGCACGCGGCATCATCAGGAAGAACCCCGAGGTGGGGTTGGGGGTCGTCGGCACATAGACCGACACCATGTCGCCGTCCAGGTGCCTCGCGATCTCGTCGGCAGGCACGCCGGTCTCAAACGCGATCGTCCAGGCACCGGCGCGCGGATACTGCACGAGCAGCGCCTTGCGGAACGCCTTTCCGCCGGGCGAGAACAGCGTGTCGCTGACCTGCTTCACGCTCGAGTAGATCGAATTGACGATCGGGATTCGCGCGAGCGCCGCTTCCCAGAGCCGCACCAGCCGCTGCCCGAGGAAGTTGCGGGTGAGCAGTCCGGTCAGGAAGATCACCAGGATCGTGAGCAGCATGCCGAGGCCGGGCACGTCGCGGCCCAGAAGCGCGTGCGGGTGCCAGCGGCTGGGCAGCAGCGCCAGGCTCTGGTCCATCGTGCTGACGATCAGGTTCAGCACCCACAGGGTGATGACCAGCGGCACCCACATCAGCAGTCCGGTGATGAAATAGCCGCGAAGCGTCGGCGGATGGCTGGATCCGCGCGGGCTCGGTGGAGGTTTGGAGTTGATGATCTCGCCCTTCGATTGGTAGATGAGGCCTCAGCCGGTCTGTCCGGAGGAACCGCTCCCGGCGCCCGCCGCCGCCGGGGTTGCCGCCGCCGGGGTTGCCGCAGGTGCCGGCTTGGCGGATTCGCCGGACTTCGGCGTCGCGCCGGACGCGTCCTTCGACTCCGAGCCTGTCGCCGAGGGCGCCGGCGCGGGTGCCGCGTCGCCCGACTCGCCGGGTTTGGCCTTGCCCTTGCCGTTGTCGCGGAAGTCGGTGACGTACCATCCGCTACCCTTGAGCTGGAACGCGGGCGCGGTGAGCCGTTTGTTGAAGGTCTCCCGGCCGCATTCCGGGCAGGTGGTGAGCGGCGGGTCGGAGCGCTTCTGCAGGGCGTCCTTCTCGAATCCGCAGCTGTCGCATCGATAGGCGAAGATCGGCATGTCGAGGTTTCCGGGGTCTGATGTTTCGAATCTCGCCTGGCGCGGTTGCGCCATTTGAAGAAAACTTGCGATTCTAAGCGATTTGGGGGTGGAACGTCGCCATTCCAAGTCCCGGCAGCGAGCTGAATGCCGTCCGAACGACCCACACCACCACTAGGAGCGAGGTTTGAACGATTTGCCACTGAAGGGAATCCGGGTTCTGGATTTCGGACGCTACATCGCCGGCCCGTATTGCGCGGCGCTGCTCGCCGAATACGGGGCCGACGTCATCCGGATCGAAAAGCGCTCCGGCAGCGAGGACCGTTACACCACCCCGGTGACCTCCGAGGGGCACGGCGCGCTGTTCCTGCAGATGAACCGCAACAAGCGTTCCCTGACGCTCGACCCGATGACCGAGGCCGGACGGGAGGTCGTTCGCCGCCTGGTCGCCGGCGCCGACGTGGTGGTCGCCAACCTTCCCGCGCCGCAGCTCAGCGCCATGGGGTTGGACGACGAACATCTGCGCGCGATCCGCGAGGACATCATCCTGACGACCAGTTCGGCATTCGGCGCGCAGGGGCCGATGCGCGCATTCGTCGGCTTCGACGGCGTCGGTCAGGCGATGTCCGGAGCGGTGTACATGACCGGCGAGCCGGGGCACCCGTACAGGGCACAGGTGCCCTGGGTCGACTTCGGCACAGCGCTGCACTGCGCCTTCGGCACCCTGATCGCGCTGATGGAGCGCGGAAAGACCGGCCGCGGCCAGAAGATCGAGGGCTCTCTGCTGGGGACCGCACTGACCCTGAGCAATGCGATGCTGATCGAGCAGGCGGTGTCCGCGCCCAACCGGGTGCCCACCGGCAATCGCGGCCAGACGTCGGCGCCGGTCGACATCTTCGCGACCACCGACGGCTGGATCCTGTGCCAGGTCGTCGGGCGGCCGCTGTTCGAGCGCTGGGGGCGGCTGATGGGCGAATCCCATTGGCTCGAGGACCCGCGCTTCGAGACCGACGAGTCGCGGGGCATACACGGCGAGATCATCAGCGAACGGATGGGCAGATGGTGCGCGCAGCGCAGCACCGAGCAGGTGATCGCCGAGCTCGGCGAGGCGAAGATCCCGTGCGGACCGGTGCTGACGCCGCAGCAGGCGCTCGACCACCCGCAGACCGCAGCGCTCGGCCTGTACCAGCCGATCGACTATCCGGGCCTGCCGCGCCCGGCGCCGGTAGCCTCGGTGCCGCTGCGCCTGTCGCAGACCGACGGCGGCATCCGGCATCGGGCGCCGCTGCTCGGAGAGCACACCGACGAGATCCTGACGGAATTGGGATATGGACGCGACGAGATCCAGCGGCTGCGCGAGCGACAGGTGGTCTGATTGGGCATCGCGAGCGGTCGCCGCGACAGCCCGGGGCGCCGTTAAACTGGAAGGTGATCACCCGCCCCGCTCAAATGAGCGCGTCAACGCGAGGAATGCGGTGGGACGCCACGTGGGATCAGTTCGAATGCCAGCCAATCGCCTGCGCCTGCCGGCGAGAGGGTCGTTCGCTGCCGCGATCGCCGTCGCGGCAATCTCCGCGCTGCTGGCGCTGGCCGCTCCGGCAGACCAGGCGCGCGCCGCCGAACCCGTCCCGTCGATCGGTATCGTCAAGACGGTGAAGGGCGAGGCCTGGGTGCTTGCGGATGGCGTGCAGACCGTCGCGACCCCCGGAACGCCCCTGACGAAGGGTTGCGTCGTTCGGACCGGCCCTGCCGGCACGATCGGCATGACGCTGAAGGACGACACGGTCCTCGCGCTGGGCCCGGGTTCCGAACTGCTGTTCGACGACTTCCAGTTCGCTCCGGCCAGCGGCGCGCTGGGCCTGGTCCTCGGCATGGTCCGCGGAACCCTGGAGTACGTGTCGGGAGCGATCGCGCGATTGCGGCCCGAGTCGGTGAGCATCCAGACCCCGTCGGCCACCCTCGGGGTACGTGGCACCCGATTCCTGCTGAAGGTGGCCGAGTGAGAACTCGGACGGGGGTCGGCCGACCCCTGCGCAGTGTCGCGATGGCAACGGCAGCTGCGGTACTCGTCGCCCTCGGCGGCTGCGCGAGCGCCCCGACCGAGCCGTTGTTCAGCCGGGAGCCGGGCTCCTATGTGGTGCTGTTGCCGGGCGACGACGGCCACACTGGCGCAGTCACGGTGAGCAATGCGCAGGGCACCGCCCTGCTCGATCGGCCCATGCAGGCGGTCGAGATCGACGGCGCATCGATCAGGCCCATGGACGTGTCCGAAAAGCAGATCGAGCGCGACTTTGCCGGAGCCCTTGCGGCGCGCCCGGCGCCCGCCGAAGTCTTTCGCCTCTACTTCCGTACCGGCGAGGCCGCGCTCACGCCCGCCTCGCAGCGTCTGATCGCCGAGATCCTGGACGCGACGCAGCGACGGCCGGCCGCCGACGTGTCGATCATCGGCCATACGGACACCGAGGGCGACGCGCCGTCGAACGAACGACTGGGACTCGAACGTGCCCGATGGGTGGCCGCGCTGCTGGCCCGGCACGGCCTGCATGCCCGGGAAATCACCGTCGCGAGCCACGGCGAACGCAACCCGCTGGTGCCCACGCCGGACGAGACCCGCGAAGCCCGCAATCGGCGTGTGGAGGTCATCGTCCGCTGAGACGAAGGACCTTCCGGCGCCTGCCGGGGGCCGCTGCGCCGCGGGCAGGTCGCCGACGGCACGGCGCGCCCGATCACGCCTCAGAACGGAATGTCGTCGTCCATGTTGTCGAAGTCCGCGGGCGCGGCCGCCGGGCGCCGCGCCGGGGCACGACCACCGCCACCGCCACCGCCACCGCCGGCACCTGCGCCGCCGCCGGACGACTCGCGGTTGTAGCCGCCTTCGTCACCGGATCCGCCGCCGCCGCCTCCGCCGCCGCCGTCACGTGAACCGAGCAACTGCATTTCTTCGGCGATG
>Ga0316188_10001794_pt1 | contig 10223 bp, 11 predicted proteins | sample Phiworburrow1_MG_FD_204933 | JGI IMG/M metagenome (GOLD analysis project Ga0316188, IMG submission 204933) | Coastal sediment microbial communities from Maine, United States - Phippsburg worm burrow 1 | ecosystem: Environmental > Aquatic > Marine > Coastal > Sediment | place: USA: Maine... | reverse complement strand
GGTTCAACGAAATGGTAACCCAGCTCTTCGAGATGCTTCTGGTTCTCCCGGTAAAGCGGGTTCTCCCACATATTGGTATTCATCGCCGGGACGAAGAGGACCTTTGCCCTGGTTGCCATGACCGTTGTGGAGAGCAGATCGTCAGCAATACCGTTTGCTACTTTGCCGATAAAATTAGCCGTCGCTGGGGCAATCAACAGCAAATCGGCGCTGTCAGCCAGAGAGATATGACCGATCTCCTGCTCCTGGATGAGGTTGAACAATTCAGTGTGAACCGGGTTTCCGGACAGGGTCTGAAATGTCAGCGGGGTCACAAATTCCTGGGCACTGCGCGTCATGATCACGTTAACGTCAGCGCCGGCCTTGACCATCAGGCGCAACAACTCGACAGCCTTGTAGACTGCAATTCCTCCGGTTACGCCCAAAATGACACATTTACCTTGCAGCACGACCTTCTCCTGTCAACTTAAAGAAATGCAGCATCACCGACAAAAGGGTTCATTTGTCGCTCACGCCCGATCGTAGTATCCGGACCGTGGCCAGGGTGGACAATTGTCTCGTCAGGCAAAGCAAACAAGCGCTCGCGAACACCATTGACCAGGGAGTCAAAATCACCACCCGGCAGGTCTGTCCTGCCAATCGATCCGGAGAATAGAACGTCACCGACGAACAGATGTCCCTCACCCAGAAGGCAGATGCCACCGGGAGAATGTCCCGGCACATGGAACACGCTGAAGGAAAGCTCGCCGACCTGAAAAGTATCTCCCTGCTCAAGCAGCCGGTCCGGTTCCGGTGAAGCGGTAACAGACAGGCCGTAAACTTCGGCATGGCTCCTGGCATTCTGCAGAAGTGGCAGGTCCTCAGCATGGATCATCAATTCTGCACCAGAAATTTCAACAACTTTCCGATTGGCACCGATATGATCAAAGTGCCCATGGGTATTGACAACCTTGCAGATATTCAAGCCTTCTTTCTCAGTAAGATACAGGATTCTTTCCCCCTCTTCACCGGGATCGACGATCATTGCCTCGCCGGTTTTACTGCAGGAGACAACAAAGCAATTCACCTGCAACGGCCCGACACTCAACTGATGTACAACAAGTTTTTCACTCATTATTCTTATCCTGGTTGTCTCCTGCGAGGAGGTTGAGGTCCATGTTCTTCAATTGCTCACCGAGGGTATTACTGAAACGTGAACGCGGTTGCCCGGAAGTCTTGCTGAACTCGACTTCAGATGCTTCGGCATTCACCTGAACCTGGCCGAGAACAATTTTACCCGATGACACTGTTTCCAGAGCACCCTTGAAAAAATATCGGTCATAATGTTTGTGATATTGTGTCCAGGCAGATTCGCTGTCTGGTTCACGATCAATATGGGTGCGCACGCCGTTAATCTTGGAATCCAGGTCATCCAGAAAATTCAGAATCACAGCTTCCATGGTTTTCGGCCGCTTCGGAGAACCGTATTCATATTGGCCATGATGTGACAACAGGAGATGTTTGAGATGGACGGCCAACTCGAGCGGGAAGCTTGCCAGATTACGCAATTTTTCTTCCACCATTTCAACGCCAATGACAATATGACCAAGGAGTTTGCCGGCATCTGTATATTCGAACGAACGCTGGTAACGTAACTCGGCGACCTTGCCAATGTCATGTAACAGAGCACCGACAACCAGGAGGTCACGGTTCAGGCCCGGATAGCGCTGACAGATATCAGCGGCAAGGTTTGCCACGGCCAAAGAGTGCTCAAGCAGGCCGCCAAGGTAGACATGATGCATGGCCTTTGCAGCCGGGGCCCTCGTATAGCCAGCCATAAAATCCGGATCGGCCAGGAACTTCTCCATCATTTTTTTCAGGTCCGGGTCTTCCAACGCGTCGATCATGGATTTTAATTCACCGACCATTTCGTCAACCGGACGAGCCGATACCGGCAGGAAGTCGGCGAGGTCAATCTCTGATTCATCGAGACGATTCAACTCCTGGATCACCAGCTGCATCTTCCCCAGGTAAAGGTTGGCTTTTCCTGACACCCGGACAAAATCATCCCGGTTAAACCTGGCGGAGAATTCATCGACCCTGTCCCAGATGCGCCCCTCGACTTCACCTGTACAGTCCATCAGTTTGAGAATCATATACGACTTGCCGTTCTTGGCCATGCCGATGGTCTTGTTCCTGACCAGGAACGGTGCTTCTATCTGGTCGCGCTCCACTATGTTTTTCACATAAACTTTCTTCAAGACAACTCCTGTTTCAATACAGACAGAACAACCTGGTCCGCCGCACGCAAACCATCAAACGCCGCACTCATTATGCCACCGGCATAACCGGCCCCTTCGCCTGCCGGGAATAAACCGGCGTGGCTGACTGAAGCGCCTGACTCGTCGCGAGTTATGCGCAGGGGCGATGAGGTCCTGGTTTCCACTCCGATCAGGACGGCTTCTTCAGTGATAAAACCCCTCATTTTTCGATCGAAATGAAGCATGGCACGGTTCAGTCCATGGTACACGAAATCAGGGAGAACTTCACGAAGTTCTGCTTCGACCACACCGGGACGACAGCTGGATGTGACCGGCCCGTTGCCGAGGCCGCAAAAGCTCATCAGATTCTGCGCCGGTGCCTGAAATTTTTTCCCGGCCAGCGAGAAGGCCTTGCGTTCCCATTGCTGCTGGAAACGCATGCCACCAAGTTTTGCTCCGCCCCAATCTTCCGGTCGCACTGACACGACCAGTGCACTGTTTGAGTATTCTCCGCTTCGTGACATCCGACTCATGCCATTCACCACCAGACCATCCTGTTCCGAGGCGGCATTAATGACTTCCCCACCCGGGCACATGCAGAAAGAATAAACACCACGGCCTGTTTCGTCATCATTATAGCGGAGGGCATAATCTGCTGCAGGAAGCTGGTTGGCAAATTTGCCATACTGGATATGGTTTATCAAGTGCGATGGATGCTCGACGCGAACACCGATCGCAAACCCTTTGGCTTCAAGATGCACAGCGCTGCGATCCAGCATCTGGTAGGTATCACGTGCACTGTGTCCGGGAGCAAGGATCAGGGCATCACAAGCAATCAGCTGGTTTTCATTGAATACGCCACCGACAATTTTACCCTGGTGCACATCAAAGCCTGTTAGGCAGGTTTCAAAGCGGATATCGGCACCCTTGCTGATCAGATACTGACGAAAATTGATGACTACCTTGCGCAAACGATCCGTGCCGACATGGGGCCGTGCTTCAACCAGGATTTCACCCGGTGCGCCGAATTCGACCAGACTTTCAAGAACGGCCCGCCGTCGAGGATGATTCAGGCGTGTCGTCAACTTGCCGTCGGAAAAGGTTCCGGCGCCGCCTTCACCGAACTGGACATTGCTGACAGCGTCGAAGTCGCCAAGACTCCAGAATTTTTCCACATCTTTCACGCGCTGCTCAACCGGTCTGCCCCGATCAACCAGCGTAACCTGCGCCCCGGATTCAACAAGACTTTTTGCGGCAAAAAGACCGGCCGGTCCCATGCCGACCACCAGGACGCGATGGCTCGCAGTAATTCTTGGCGAGGGAGTATCAGGGAATGCAGGGACATCTTCGAGACGATCACACGAAGACTCCCTCAGTAAATCAGATTCGTTTTCGCAGGTAAATTCAACCGTAAAAACTCTGCGAATCCGGCTCTTTTTACGGGCATCTATAGAGCGGCGCACTACCTTTAAATCTCTTATCCGAAGAACCTCAACGCCTAGAATCCTCGCGACTTCACTGAGCAGAGAGCTCTCGTCTACAGCAATATCAAGGGGTATGTCACGGAGCAGAAGTGGCATTAAAGTATCCGATCATCAGATTGGCAGATCATGCCAATGGCAACCAGACCTGGAATGTCGTGCCTTGCCCGGGTTCACTCTCGACATGAATGCGTCCGGAATAGGTTCTGACGATACGTAAGACAACGGAAAGCCCGAATCCGGTGCCCCGTTCTTTGGTCGTGAAGAATGGGTCAAATATCTTGTTCATATGTTCTTCCGGGATGCCAGCACCGGTGTCGCTGACTGTAACCAGGGCCTCGGAGTCATCGCATTCGAGAGCGACCGACAGCTCCCCCCCCTGCTTCATTTCAAACAGGGCATTAGCAAAAAGGTTAGAGAACACCTGGCCAAGCTCATCTGCATCAGCAAGGATAGCCGGAGCATCTTGCTGCAGCGTCTTTGTCAGTTCAACATCCTGTGCCTGAATTTGTGCAAGGAAGGGTTGTAAACTTGCTTCGATAACATCAGTGAGATGGACTGAACGCAACTGAAAGTTTGCACGTTTGCTGGTTGAGAGAAGTTTGACCAGGATCGCGTCAATACGCTCCACTTCGTTGACGATCTTTTCTGAATACGATCGCATTTCCGGCTCATTCTGCAGCCCGGAGGATAGAACCTGGGCAAAAAGGCTGATTGAATTCAGAGGGTTGCGAATTTCATGGGCCATCCCGGCAGAAAGGTGTCCAAGTGAAGCCAGCTTTTCCGTCAGCAGGATTTCGTGATGAGCATGCTCCAGCTCTGCGGTTTTCTGTTCAACGCGCTGTTCCAGTTGCCGGTTCCACCTCTCTATCTCATCAAGCAACCTCTTCTGTTCCTGGATAAGCTCCCGGTTGCGCATCTCTATTGAACGGACATGCAGGACACTTTCAATCCGCTCGACCAGCTTCGCATTGCTGAACGGCTTGAGGATATAGTCTGAGGCGCCGGCTTTCATCAATTCGACAGCGACTTCCTCACTGCCTTTGCCGGTAAACATGATCACATAGGTATCAGGGAATCGGGCACGGATTTCTTTTAAGGCATCAAGGCCATTGACCTTGGGCATCATGTAATCAAGCAGAACGAGGGACGGTCGCTCACGTTCAATGATTTCATAGCCATCCGTTGCGTTATCAACAGTTTGAACCTCGAAACCTCTACTTTCAAGAACCATTGAGGTGAGCTCAAGGATCATCTGTTCATCGTCAACGATTAGAATCTTTTCGCTCATAAAAAAACACTAAACTTTCCCGGATATTGATAACGCAGGATACCTTCCCGACCGCTTTTTGACAAGGATATTGGTCTGGTTCAGACGTAGGAAAGGCAGCGTTTCCGCTGCCTTTGAAAGATCATCAGGCTTATTCCCTGATGCGTATGGTCATAACCGGTATTGATGATTTTCGCACGACCTTCTCAGCCGTACTACCAAAAAGGACATGGTCGAGTCCCGTTCTACCGTGAGTTCCCATTACGATCAGGTCCGTGTTCAACTCTTCAGCTTTCTTGATTATCTCATCATAGGGAATGCCGGGTAGTACATATGATTCGAAATTACTGAAATCCTGCATATGTGTGCGGCAGAATTTTTCCATCAACTTTTCGGCCCCCTGCTCTATTTCTTCTTCGAGTTTGTCAAAGGAAATGTGCGGCACATAAAAACCACGCAGGTCAACCGGTTCATTTATGATGTGGACGACAATCAGTTTGCTGTCATATTTGCGAGCCATGGACAGGGCCGCCTGAAACGCAAAGTCTGAGCCTTCCGAAAAATCAGTGGCGAACAGAATGGTTTTGAATTTCATGTCGACCTCCTTTCAAGTGTCAGGAAACCTGTGCAATTGAACCACCATTGAAAATTTTCTGCATAACAGAACGAAGTTCATCCAGGCGTACAGGTTTGTGGAGATATTCATAGGCACCCAGATTCATTGCCTCAAGATACGATTCGACACCACCATAAGCCGTTATCATAATCACGCTTGTACTCGGAAATTTACGACTCAGTTCACGCAAAAAAACCAAGCCGTTCATATCCGGCATATTGATGTCGCTGATCACCAGATTGACCTTGTGTTGCCCTAGCAAATCGAGTGCATCATTGCCATTTGCAGCACTTTCAACCTCGTAACCGTCTTGTGACAACAACTTGGTTAACCCGATCCGGGTATTTTCCTCATCATCGACAACAAGAATACGTTTTATAGACTTGGCCAAAGGAACCTCTCCACTTGAATGTTGCGGAAAGTCTAACAGGAGGTGACACTCTGTCAAGTTGGGGTAAAGTTATTTTTCTTATAAATACAACGATAAAACAGTGGGTTACAGGTCTCTAAAGAATATGATGTCAATCAGGATTGTTCTGGCTCAGACCTTGCCAGGTGTCAATAACCAACTTGGTCAGGAGGGGAAACTGGGCCGCGTGCTGAGAACTACAATCAAGGACCTCTTTGTGGCTGAGTTTGTCTGCAGTGATCCCGGCAGCATAATTGGCGATAAAGGCAACAGCAGCAACCTGCATGCCAAGAAACCTGGCCATGATTGCTTCCGATACCGTTGACATGGAGACAACATCAGCTCCGATGGTTCGCAGAAAACGAATCTCGGCAGGAGTTTCATATGATGGCCCCGGCATGGCCGCCAGAACACCGCGGTGAAGACACAGGCCTGCAGGCTGGCAGCAGGACAGTCGGTCGTACAGGCTCTGATCATACAGACCAACAAGGTCAATAAACGTGTTGCCGGCAAGACCACGCAACGGGTTATCGCCAAGCAGGTTGATATGATCTTCAACCAACATGAAATCTCCTGGCTGGTAATTTTCGTTGATACCACCCGTTGCACAGGTCAGGAGTATTCGCTGGCAACCCAGGGCATGGGCAAACCGGGCCGGCAGAGCCGCTTGAAAGGCACTGATATTTTGATAACAATGGAAACGACCGGAAAAAAACAGGATGTTCCAGGAAGAGATACGAACTGCTAGCAGTTGGCCACGGTGGCCTTCAATTTGCCCCCCTGGGAAGCACGGCCAATCCTCGTAATTGAAAACACCGAGGGTTTCACCCAGGTCGGCGGCCTCCTTCCAGCCAGAGCCAAGAACTACAGCAAGGTCGAAGACAGCTACACCGGTTTGACTGCGCACCTCATCAAGCAGCCGGCGCGCAGCATCACCAGATTCAAATTCCCAGGATGTCTCTGACACGTTTTTCAAGTTCACTGGGCTTGAATGATTTATTGATGAAATCCACAGCTCCGAACTGGCGAACTTCAGCGGCAACCTCTTCACCCCGTTCAACGCCACTCATGGCAAGGACTTTTACCTGGCTGAAGCAGGACTCTTCCTGCAGGGACTGAAGGATCTGTTTACCGGTTCTGCCGGGGATGCTTAGATCAAGTAAAACCAGTTGCGGCAACCGGGTTGTAATCTTCTCCCAGGCATCGTCGCCGTCGGCTGCCGAGATGAATTCCACGGGTAGGTCGTTAAGAAGGTCTTTGATCATTTGTCGGAAAAAACGGGCGTCGTCGACAATCAGAACCAACGGCTGGCCCGGTGCTGCTTTTTCTATCTGTTTTTCATCGTTACCAGTCAGGGCAATTTCAAACACATGCGAGCAACCGGGGCATTTGACTTTGCCCACTTTCGATTTGCTGCCGGAGGGGTCAATCTTATATCGTCCCTTACATTCAGAACAGGTGATCACCATAACTGAGCTCATTCACCAGCAGGCTGCAATTTGAAATTTTTGAAACCTGCAATATCGATTTCCTGGCCGTCCAGCCAGAAACGTGCCACATCACCGGCGGCAAACTCTACAGACACTCTCTCTTTGATCTTCCATGTCAGGTCAAGACCGTCGTGCAGATCGTATTGTTGCGGCTTACGCGCATCGACTTTTATTATAAGTGAGCTGTCGGCCAAAGCAAGCATCCTTAATGACGCGCCATTATCCGGGATAACAGGCAAGATCATGCTATCGAGAACCTGCTGCTTTGCAATAATGCCGGTCTGTGCGGAAGCCTGAGAAGACACAACATTTTCAGATTCACGTGGTTTTCCCTGGTCAACTGCTTGTGTTTGTGTTTTTTCAGGTTCAGCTTGCGATGTCTCAATTTCAGGTTGTGACTTCCTGGAGGCAACCTGCTCACTCTCGGTTTCGGTGACCTTGGTTGCGCTCTCATCGGCCTGCTCGTCGCCCGGAAACATCGCAGGCAGAAAATAGAAGCCTCCACCGAGGACCAGAACCAGAATAAAAGCCAAAAAGAATTTCCGCCAATCGCCGCCCGAAGAAGGGTCTGTACGAAGGACAGTCCGCGGTAAATTCGGTTTTACAATTTCCGGAGGTAGGGTTGCAGAGTTTTGGAGCTCGCTCAACAGTACCAGCAGGGGTTTGCTTTTGAGACCAAGATAGCTCGCGTAGACACGGATAAAACCGGTTACGTAGGCCTGCCCGGGAAGCTCCGAGAAATGATTATTCTCGAGACTTTCCAGAAAGGTCTTGCGTATCCGTGTCTCTTCCTCGGCCTCCTGAAGCGTGTAGCCCAGCTCTTCACGTCGTTCTTTCAGGAGACGACCTATATTTCCATCTGTACTTTCCATCATTTACCAATAATTTTGAGATAATTCCCTGACAACCGGGCCAGCTCACTGCCTGGGGCCAGACGAATGACCTCCATAAACGATTTTTTCGCCTCGGTAGTGTCTTTCATTTTCATATAGACCAGCCCCTGCCAGTAGAAACCGGTGGAGAAATTGGGCGCCAGTTCAACACTGCGGGTGAACATGTCGAGAGCTTCGACCGGACGGTCCTGGTTGTAATAAAGCTCGCCAAGACGAAACGGTGGCATGTAGTAGCGCGGACTCAGATCTATCGCTTTTTCATATGCGCGTTGGGCTGCCGGATAATCCTGTTTATGGAAATACGCCAGGCCAATCCCGGTCCAGGCTAACTCAGGCCGGTCAAAAAGCAGACTGTCAGCAGCCGCCCTGAAAGCATTGATTGCATCGTCATAGCGATCCATGGAGAGGTAGAGAGCCCCGAGGTTGCTGTAGTATTTCGGATCGTTGTCACTAAGTTCTATTGCCTTTAAAAAATGCGTCTCTGCCAGATCAAAAGCTCTTTTCTGCCAATAAGCCTGGGCAAGAGCATCCTGGATTTCCGGGTCTTCGTCGTCATACTCTTCTGCCAGGAGAAATTCCTTGAGCGCCTCTGTCGGATTTTGCTCATTCAGCGAGGTGGAGCCGAGCAGGTAATGATATCTGGCATCTTTAGCAGCGGACCTTTTCTCTTTAACCGGCACACAGGCAACCATCAGCATAAACAGCACGATCATGCCCGAGAAAACCCATCGATAATGCATTAGATACAACCTTTCAAATAGTGACTTAGAGCGAAGCAAGAATCCGTCCCACTGTTTCACGTAACTGTTCTTTTCTCCGGTTCATTTCTTCCGCCGATGGCGCAGTCTTGCGCGCCCTCAACCCGGGACGCTTGGCCCGCATCGCCTCGACAGCAGCAAGCAGGTCGTCAACCTTTTCAGCGGCCTCGTCTTCAGCTCCCTTCGGCTCGATCTCTCCAACAGACTTGACGGCGGGCGATGGTTTTGCAGCAGGTTTGCTGCTGGCGGTCGTTTCAACAGGCGGCTTTTTCTTTGTTGAAGTTGAGCCGGGAGCTGCAACACTGGCAGCAGGCTTCTCTATGGTTATCACCTCGGGCTGTTTTGTCGCAGCCGGCTCCGAAGGGGCTTCTTCGGCGCCCAACCCCACTTTCAAAGGGAGGGCCTCCCATAACATCTGCCGGTCAGCCTCATCCAGGAGATGGATATCCTGATCTGTCAGGAGAAAGCCCATTGATTCGACAAAATTCAGCCCCTGGTCAAGCATGTTGTCCATTTTCTGTTCGGGAATAACTCGCGGGTCGCTGAAATAAAAAGCCAGTACCCTGCTCTTGTGCAGGTGGAACACGGCAACTGTCGCAATACCCTCCGGTTGTTTATACTGGCAGAGATAAGCACTTGCCTGCTGCGCTGAGACTCCCGGCAAGGCAAGCTGAACTTCGCGCATGGAGCGAAAAAGGTGGACGACCTTGTCGGCCGACACACCGATTCCATTAATTGACTCATCCCGCAGGAACATAACGCCTCCCCTCTGTTGCCTGCTTACAAACCTTCAAAAACAGTCAGTGCCTGAAAGTGTCGGAAGCGACCTTCGATCTCTGTCCAGTCCAACTTTCGCAACCGGTTGAGACTGAAATCCTCTACAGTGAATGACGCCATGACACTACCGAAGACAGTCGCTTTGCGTATCGTTTCATCACTTAAGTTGTTGGTCGCAGCCAGGTATCCCATAAAACCGCCCGCAAAAGTATCTCCAGCGCCGGTTGGATCGAAGACCTCTTCCAGAGGATATGCCGGGGCGGAAAAGATCGAGTGCTCATTAAATACC